>Ga0302326_10004807_pt1 | contig 31098 bp, 23 predicted proteins | sample Palsa_T0_3_FD_202264 | JGI IMG/M metagenome (GOLD analysis project Ga0302326, IMG submission 202264) | Peat permafrost microbial communities from Stordalen Mire near Abisko, Sweden - Palsa_T0_3 | ecosystem: Environmental > Terrestrial > Soil > Palsa > Peat permafrost | place: Sweden: Abisko... | reverse complement strand
CCAGTCTGCAGGCTGTGAGGCAGGGCATCGCGGCCCTCTCGTGGCGTCTGGGATTCAGAGGGCTGATTCCGATCACGGTGCGTGGTCGGGTCGGCGGGGCGAACCCGCATGCGTACCCGCCGTTATGGACGCTTAATGCAGTATCATTTTTGGACTCGCATCCCCGCACATAACTGGCTTTTCTGGGTGGTTAGGCCGATAGGCCAATAAGAGATAGCTAGATGATCATCTGGGAATCGGGTTGGCCTTACCCTGTCAACTCAGGGATGCCGCCGCCTGGCATGTGCTTCCAGGGCAGCTTCCGCTGGGCCTGCATGCCTCGGCCGTGACGCTTCTGCTTGTCACGGGTCGGTTGCGAGTTGAGTTGCGGCTTCACGGCACAATTCGGCCGCTTTAGCCCCTGTCACCGCAGCTTCGCGTAGCATCTCAAGCCATCTCTTGTAGCGCGCGATCATATTTGGATCTGTGATCTGGAGCTGGCCACCAAGAGTTTCAACAATAACCAGATCATCGTCATAGAGTATGAACCCAGATGCAGGCGCTATAGGTGATGGGATGGAGAATGGAAGGATGCCGAGTTCATGTCCGGGCAATGTCGCAGTATCAGCCAGATGAGCGAGCTGGCCCCGCATTGTCTCGATCGAGATTTTTCCTATACGGGTCCGAAGCGCTGCTTCCCCGATGATGTGGATAATCTGCCGACCACCTTCATAGAGAATTGTCTGTCGGCGGAGTTTCGCGGCGATCATTGGCCCAATGGAGTCCGACATTACTCCATCTTCTTCGAGGAATTCCTCGCTAGCGAACAACTCGCGCAGGAACGCTGCCGTCTGGAGGAGCCCGGGCATCAAGGCAGGCTGGTACTCGGCCAGCAGTGTAGTGCAAGAGGATTCCAAGGCGCCTAGTTCATCCTGCCAGGTTACTGGGCCGCCTGCCCCGGTGATGTGGTCCTTAAATGCTGTATATTCGGCAGATGCCTTCAGTCGCAGGGCAAGCAGTGGCCGGGGATCGGCGCCGACCGCTTTCGCCCACGCTACGACTTCTTCCTCGGTGGGAAGCTGAAGGCCGTTCTCGATCCGGGAAACCTTGGGTTGGCGCCAGCCTTGGCCAAGCGCACGAGCGAGTTGGAGCCCGGACAGGTCCGCCTCCTCGCGCAATATGCGAAGGCGCACGCCGAGTCCCCCAAATGCACGGGTCTTCGATGGTTCAGGCAAGCTTTCAGTCCCCAGAACAGGTCAGGACGCGGCTGTTGACACCCGCGAGATAGTCACTTACAGGAATGGCTTGCGCCAGGGCGTTGTCGCGCCATCGCAGGTGGCGAAGGACCGCCTGGTGGTCGTCTAGAAGCTCGGCTCGAAGGGGGACACCTGCCTGTCCATAGGTGAGAACCCATACATCGCGGTCGTCGAAGAGCCAGAAATCTTCGCGAGGCACGCCTGGCGGCCACGTATTGGTTGTAACAGGGATGATCCGGATGTCGTCTCCCGCGGCGACCATGATCGGGTATGTCAGGAGTTCGAACCTCGTGTAGTCGCTCGGGGGCTCGACGACGACCCGTACACGGGACATGGTGTGGCCGGATGCAGCATGCTGTCTGACAAGGCTGGTCCACCAGGTTAGGTCTATTCCCGAGTCTTGGCCTGCGCGGAACCTCGAGAAGGCTTCCTGCTCTGCAGACTCCGTGTAGTGCTGTAGCGTCTCGAGCCGGAACGCGCTGCTAGTGAAGTCGGTGAACAGCCGGGCCCATTCCGGGCCGGGGAGTCTGTCGATGACCCCGGTCGCCATCACAGTCTCCTAGCGGTTAGGAACTCCTCGATCTTCCTCGCCAGCTCATCGTCCCCATGCTCGCTTACGTACTTAGCGGTGCCTCGGAAGAGAGTCTCTGTGGGGATCGTAACCCCAGTTTCATCCTCCGCCACTTCGAGCAGTTCTGCCGCATGTGCTGTGCTGAGCTTCTTGCCTTGGCAGACCATCGTGGCCGGGTCATCGGGGTCGCTGTAGAGCGCTGGGCAGCAGCCGACAGCACACGAGAACCGCCACTTTGCAAGCCTGTGAAGCGTCACGTTGCCTCCTAGGTAAGAAGATTGTATCTCATCCGTGGTCGATGGTGACTACAGGATGCTGGAACGAATCTCGAAAGCTAGACTAGCATGTACTATATTATTTTGTGAGTCCGAGATAATATCTCCTCAGAGCTATCCCGTCGTTGCCATAGGAAGGTGCGGACATGCTGGCCGTGGTGATGATCGCCATGATGGCCGCTTTGGGCGGTTTGCGGTGTTTAGCCGGTTCTCCGCAGGGATCGCCAGCACCCAGCGCGCAGATCGAGGGAAGGCGTTCGGTTGCTGTCTGCAGCGGTCCAGGGACACACAGATCCTCTACCGCCGTATCCCTGGACTGGTCGTACCTGCCACGCATGTTCGCTCCGTGATGCTGAGTGGAGAACGACGTGATCAACAGATAGGCGGCCGCGCTCGGTGGAACGTCAGGAGAACTCGCCCATTGACGGCTGCCCGACGTAACAGCCCAGTGTCAGCATCGTATGCTTGCCGGCGTCACCGCTACTGCCAGATGACCAGCCGCAGCAGCAGAAGGCGCCGAAGCGCTCAGCGCGTCCGGAGAACTTGTTCCCATAGTGACGAGGTTGGGGCCTGGCATGTCAGCCGCACAAACAGAACGTCTACAGCAGTTCGGAAGCCTGGCATTCAGGTTTCTCGTGGCAATTGATGTGGAGGGATACAGCCAGCGCCATACGGCTGAGCAAGCAAAAGCCCAGGACGATCTCGAACATGCGATGGCGGAAGCGGCAGCGGACGTAGGATTGGATCGTAAACACTGGTATCGCCAGCCGCGCGGCGACGGGGAACTTGCCGTACTCCCTGAGGGCGCAAACGGACTATCACTGGTTGCCGCCTATCCGTGCGCGCTAGCTTCTGCGATTGCCGCCGTTAACCACGCGGGAAACGGGAATCTGCGGTTGAGGGTCCGCATGGCCATACACCACGGAGCTGTCGCCCCAGGCCAGTTCGGCCCGGTAGGAGCCGCACCTGTCGTAGTCTCGCGCCTCGTTGACGCCGAGACAGTTCGGCAACTGCTCCGCCAACACAGCGACCTCGATATCGCATTGGTTGTTTCTGGCACTGTATATAACGAAATCATCCAAAGTCGGCTGCACGACCTAGATCCCGCAGCTTTCCGACGTACAGTTATAAGAACGAAGGGTATCACCTACATCGGCTACCTCTATCAGGATATCTTCGTCCCATTGGGGCATACAGTTTCAGCTATGTCCAAGAGTCTATGACTGTGTACGTCCCGCCAGCGGTTCACTGCCGCTGAATTTATGAGCCAATTTACTAGGCTCATATCTTGCTTCATTAAGAATCAGTCAGGCGATCAGAAAGCGTAGCAGCGCAGCGACAGTAATCGGGAATCTGATGCCCCGGCACCTGACCGCCCATCGGTCCACGCGCGGCGCGTGATCGTGCCGCGATGATGAAAGCCGAACGGGCCGTTCTGCGTGGCCGGACCACGCCAACATTGCCATCGCATCCGGCACAAATTCGGCGTTGTTCCGATGTCGGGACAACGCCGATTGATCCGACGTCGTGATTGTTCCGACCTGAGCTTGGATCGGCCTGCCTGGTAAGGGATCTTCTGGAGAGCAGGTCGGAACAATCCCGCGGCTCGGGCTCATGATTCCTTCACCGGTTTCGAGTGAAGGAGGAAACGGATGTCCGGATCGAGTCGGAGAGGGATCGGGGCGGCCGGCCTGCTGTTGGACGGCTTCGCTGGCTACCTGCGCAGCGAGCGCGGTGTGACGGAGTTGACGGTCGATGTCTACGTGGCCGATGTACGCAGGTTCCTCGTCGATCGAGGGGGAGGCGACCTCAGCGAGCTGACGGCGGCTGAGGTGTCGAAGGCGGTGCTGGGGCAGGTGACCCGCTGGTCGCCCGCCTCGGTGCGGCGCTACGGGTGCTCGCTGCGTTCGTTTCTCCGCTACTGCTACCTCGTCGGCCTCGTCGATCGCGACCTGTCGGCGGCGGCCTTGCCGGTATCGGGGCGACGGCGGTCGCTGCTGCCGAAGGGCATCACTCCGACCCAGGCCAAGGCCTTGCTGCGGGCTTGCGATCGGCGTCGCGCCAGCGGCCGGCGTGACTATGCGGTGATCGTCCTGATACTGCGGCTCGGGCTCCGGGCCAGCGAGGTGGCGACGCTGCGCCTGGAGGACCTGGACTGGCGGGCTGGGCAGGTCACGGTTCACGGCAAGGGTCACCGGGTGGACCAGCTGCCGTTGCCTGTCGATGTCGGCGAGGCGATCGCCGCCTACCTGTGCCGCGGCCGTCCCCGCACGGCCACGGTGCGAGAGGTATTCGTGCGGGTACGGCCGCCCCATGTCGGCCTGAGCCGTAGCGCGGTGACGACCATCGTCGCTCGTGCCGCCGGCCGTGCCCGGCTCGGCGCGGTGCGTGCGCATCGGCTGCGCCACACCGCCGCCAGCGACATGCTGCGGGCTGGCGCTTCGCTCAGTGAGATCGGCCAGGTGCTGCGACAGCGCTCGCCCGGCTCCACTGCCGCCTACGCCCGGGTCGACGTCGAACGGCTCCGCACCATTGCCCGGCCCTGGCCGACCGGGGCGGCGTCGTGAGCACCCTGGCCGGGCAACTCGATGACTACCTGCGTCTGCGTCGCGGGCTGGGCTTCCAGCTCGGCCAGCACGGCAGCGTGTTGCCCGGGTTCGTCGCCTACGCCGCCGCCAGCGGGGCCGAGACCGTCACCGTCGAGCTGGCGGTGACCTGGGCTCGCCTGCCGGCAGGGATCAAGCCGATCACCGCCGACTTCCGGCTGAGCCAGGTACGCGGCTTCGCCCGCTACCTGCACGCCATCGACCCCGCCCACGAGGTCCCGCCGCCCGGCCTGCTGGGGGTCCCGCGCCGGCGGCCCACGCCCTACATCTACACGCCGGGCCAGATCGCCGAGATCCTGCGCGCGACCCAGCGGCTACAGCCACCGTTGCGGGCGGCCACCTATCGGACGCTGCTCGGCCTGCTGGCAGCGACGGGCATGCGCCTGGGGGAGGCGACGGCGTTGACCCGCGCCGACGTCGACCTCGCCGAGGGCATGGTCACCCTCCGGCACGCGAAGTTCGACCGGATGCGCCTTGTCCCCCTGCACCCGTCGGTCACCGCTGCCCTCCGTGCCTACGCCGCCACGCGGGACCGCCTCTGCCCCGCCCCGCGGGTCGATCGGTTCTTCGTGTCCGTCACCGGGCGGGCCCTGCAGCGGGGAGAGGCTGACCAGGTCTTCCGGGTGATCACCGGGCTGACGGGAATTCGCACCGACACCGTCCACCCGCACATTCATGGCCTGAGACACAGCTTTGCCGTGCACACCCTCATCGACTGGCACCGCCAAGGCGCGGACATCTCGGCCTTGCTGCCAGTGCTGTCCACCTACCTCGGGCATGTTGAGCCGAAGAACACGTACTGGTACTTGTCCGCCGTCCCGGAGCTGATGCAGCTCGTCGCCGCCCGGCTCGAACACGGGACAGGTGAGTCATGACCACGCTGGCGCCGGTGCTGCAGGCGTTCTTCACCGAGCGGCTCATGGCTCAGCGCCGGGCCTCGAGCCACACCATCACCGGTTACCGGGACACGCTCCGGCTGCTGGTCGGCTTCGCCTGCGCCAAGACCGGCAAGACGCCCTCCGCGCTGGACATCGCCGACCTGGACGCGCCACTGGTCGCCGCCTTCCTGGACCACCTGGAAGCTGACCGGCACAACACAGTGCGGACCCGCAACTGGCGCCTCGCTGCCATCCACTCGCTGTTCAGCTACGCCGCACTGCACCACCCCGAACGCGCCGCCGTCATCCAGCGGGTCCTGGCCATCCCGGCCAAGCGTCACGAGCGCACACTGCTCACCTGGCTCACCGCGCCAGAGGTCGACGCCCTGCTGGCCGCACCCGACCGGGGCACGTGGACCGGCAGGCGTGATCACGCCATGCTCGTGCTCGCCGTCCAGACCGGGCTGCGGATCTCCGAGCTGATCGGCCTGTCCCACGGCGACGTCGTTCTCGACGCCGGGCCGCACGTCCGTTGCATGGGCAAGGGCCGCAAGGAGCGGGCCACGCCGCTCACCGGACTCACCGTCGCCGTCCTGCGGGCCTGGCTCACCGAGAACCCGGGTCAGGCCCATGACCCGCTGTTCCCGACACGCACCGGGACACGGCTCAGCCACGATGCCATCGAGCACCGCCTCGCCATCCATCTCGCCACCGCGCGCGCCAGCTGCCCGTCGCTGCGGACCAAGCACGCCACCATGCACACCATGAGACACACCTGCGCCATGCGGCTGCGACACGCCGGAATCGACGTTGCCGTCATCGCACTCTGGCTCGGCCACGAGCAGATGGCCACCGCCAACATCTACCTGCACGCCGACATGGAGGAGAAGGAGCGAGCCATCGCCCGAGTCACCCCGCCCGACACGGCGCCCGGCCGCTACCAGCCGCCCGACCCGCTACTCGCCTTCCTCGAAAGCCTCTGATTGTTCCGACCTGCCGCCAGTCGATAGCCCTGCCACGCACACCAATCCGCGCTCAGGTCGGAACAATCACGACGTCGGATCAATCGGCGATCTGAAATTGTTCGAGCCAATTACAATATGACCGCTAATCACGCTACGCGACCGCGAGGAGCACTGACCAACCCTGTCGGGCCACCTGGATCGCGGTCGATGCGATGACACGCCGTTTACAAGACGGTCTGTCACGCCTTGGGCGGTCAGTCGCCAGGCGGATGACTCAGCCCAGTTCACCCGCATTTTGGCTGATCGCTGGACCTGGGATGGCCAGTTCAGCGGTGATGCCGCCGTATGCCAGGTAATGCCATCGTGTCCGTGGGATTCTTGTGTTAATCATTCTCACCGCACTGGTTTGCGCGGGTTTCGGTGCTGCTCGTCGCGCCTGAGTACCCACCCGGCCGTGGCGTAGGCCTGTCCGTTGCGGCCATCGCGCGGCTTCCCGTGTCCCGATTGTTAGAACAGAGTTTCGCCTTGGCTGGGTACGGGCTATCCTGCAGATGTGAACGCGGAGCGTGCGGTCGCGGTGCGCACCCGGTACCCGGCGCGGCCGGGGCGGCGGGTGATTGTGGTCACCGACCTGAACAGCCTGCGCGGGCCGTCGCGAGGCATCGTGGAGCTGCCGCTGCGGCTGTACTGGAGCGGCCCCAGCCCCGTCTTCGACTTGGGTGAGCCGTACCTGCGGCGCTGGCTGTATCAGATTGTGTTGCGGGAGGCCAGCCGCCCGGAGGACCTGACGGGGTACCTGGACCGGGACACGCTGATTGCGGTGTGGCCGGAGCTGCGCCTGCCCAAGGGCGTGCGGCAGGCGTGGGAGGAGCATCATCCGCAGTTGCGGGCCGCCGCGGCCGGGGCGGCTTGATGCCGGTCAGTGACCTGCATCGCCGGGTCGCCAGCGTTGCCCTGTCCGTGGCGGCGGAGCAGGGCTTCGCGCTGGGCGGCGGCAACGCGCTGCTGGCTCACGGGGTTATCTCCCGGCCGACCCAGGACGTGGATCTGTTTACCGACCAGGAGCACGGTGTGCAGGCGGCCGCCGACGCGGTGGAGGCCGCGCTGCGCGATGCGGGCTTTCAGGCTGAGCGGCAGGGTCAGGCGGGCGGGCTGAGCGAGATGTTTCCCGACATCGGCGAGGGGCTGGCGGAGTGGATCGTGACCGCTGCGGGCGGGGAGCAGATGCTGCTGCAGCTGGCCTAGTTCGACCGCGGCCGCCAGCCGGTGGTCATGGAACTCGGCCCGGTCCTGGATCTGGAGGACGCCGTGGGCGGGAAGGTGTGCGCGCTGGTCAGCCGGGTCGAGCCGCGGGATTACGCGGACGTGGCCGCCGCGCTGGAGCGCTACAGCGCAGCCGAGCTGATCGGCTTTGCCCGGCGGCTGGATCCCGGGTTTGACCGGCGAGGATTTCGCCTTTGCCGGGCTGGAGCTGGACCAGATGGACGACCGGGCGTTCGCCGAGGTAGGGCTCAGCCAGCATCAGCTCGCCACGCTGCGGGAACGGTTCACCGCCTGGCCCCGGGACGCGCGGTCCGCCAGCCAGGAACCCGAGCCCGGCAACCCAGCCCAGCACAGGGCAGGGCACGAGCAGCCACCGGCGGCCGGCAGGCCTGAACCAGCTACCGACGATCCCCACCCGGCCGACGGACGACAGCACCATCCCGGACACGAACCCGCCGCCCAAGCCGGATGGGATGACCCGGAAGCCGAGCCATGACCGGCCCGCACCGCCGATGACGCGCGAGATCAAGCCGCTGGCGGTGCGAGGGTTCTTGAGCATCCCGCCATCGGCGCGTCGCCTTGGCGCCGCGAAGAGGGCGTGACTCAAGGATGTTCAGAATTCTGTCCATCTTCGGCGGCACCACCGAGATCCAGAAAGAAATCATCGCCCGCGGCCTGGGACTGTAGTTTGACCAGGACTTCTACGAAGTCCGTGCTTCCGGTTTCTGACACGATGTTAGGCGAAAAGTTAGAACTGGCCCTGTTGCGGAAATCTATGTCGGGCAGTGCAGGATCGTGCAGTCCAGGGCTTCTGTCTTTGGGCCACAGAGCAGTTTGTCCCACAGAACTGGCACCGGTCACGCCGAATGGCTGCCTCATGGGGCCTCCGCTGCGCCTTCGCGTATTCTCGCCATCGCCTGGGATGCCTTCGGCAGCGCCGCCCGAGATGACCTGACCGGCTGGGAGGTGGCCGCCGTCGCGGCCGAGGTCCGGAGCCGCCGGCGCAGTGCATGAGAAAAGGGAAGCTGCGGCTGCGGCCGGAGATCATGACGAGCTCACTGACGTCGATGCCTGGCAGCCTGGAGTACAGCGAAATCTACGAATTACGGCGTGTCACTGGGGCTTGGGGATCGCCGAACCTATGTAGACTTCCTACATGCCAGTTGAGGAGGTCCGCTTTACCACCACTGTCGCCCGCGTCCTACGCGAGTTCCTGGAGACGCCGAGCGAGCCGTGCTACGGCTTCGACCTGATGCGGGCCACCGGCCTGGCATCGGGGACCCTATATGTCATCCTGGCCCGGCTGGAGCGCGCAGGGTGGCTCATCAGCGAGCAGGAAGACATCGACCCCGCTGCCGCGAAACGCCCCGCCCGTCGTTTGTACCGTCTGACCCCTGACGGTGCCCAGACTGCACGGCAGGAACTGGCAGAACTGAGTGAGAAACTCCGGCCACCGCTTCCTATCCGCAGTCGGCTGGGCCTTCAGGGGGGAGGGTTGTGAGCGTCTTCGAGTACGTCTTTGGCCTTATGGTGGCAGTGCTGTTGGCCGCCATCGGCGAACTGGTGAGTGACGAGATCCGCGCGCGCCTTGACCGGGTACCGCTAGCACTGCTTGCGATGGCGGCCAAGCGACTACCACCAGAGCAGTACAACGCGCTTTACGTCGAGGCGTGGCTCCCTGAGCTGCGCCATATCTTGCAAGGCGACCAAGCCACCCCGATAACCAGGCTCGTCCATGGGATTCGATTCGCTGCGAGTTTGTGGCTCTCAGCTCCTAAGATCGGGCAAGAGCTGGCCGATGACGTCTCGTACGCCGAGCACTTGGCCCACCGGACGGCTCGGGGTGAAATAGTGCGGTCGAAGTCCGAGCTGGTCATCGCCAACTATCTGCACTCGATCGGGCTTCAGTACGAGTACGAGCGCGACCTCAAAGGGACTGCGGATCCAGGCCACCTGCGGCCGGATTTCAGCTTCATCGACGACACCGGCAATATCGTCCTGTGGGAACACCTCGGGATGCTTGACCGCCCAGAATATGCGGGCCACTGGGACCGGAAACGCGCTTGGTATGCGCGCAATGGGTTCGAGCTCAACAAGAACTTGTTTGCCACCAGCGAGATTGGCGGCTTCGACATGCGCGCTATAGAGACCATGGCGAAAAAAGTGCAGAACGCACTTAGCTGAGGGCAACGGCTCGGACGGGCTAGCCTTGCGTCACGCGCGGGTGGGTGCGGTGCCCAGTGACGAGGACTCGGGAGGGCGGTTCATGGCGGCTGTTTCAGCCGAGGCCTCTGGCGCACGAGGCTGCCTCTCGGGGAATCCGGACGTGCCGGAGGCCGGACAGCTTGTCCGGGTCCGCGGACAGCAGTGGGTGGTCAGCCAGGTGAACAACAGCCGCCAGCCCCAAGACGAGCTCGCCGCCACACGCATCCCCGGTCGTACCCTCGTCAGCCTCACCAGCGTCAGCGATGATGACCTCGGCGACGAGCTGACTGTCGCCTGGGAGATCGAGCCCGGGCGCGAGATCGTCCCCGCGACCCAGCTCCCAGCAGTGACGCCAGCGAACTGGGATGATCCGCAGCAGCTCGGTGCCTTTCTTGACGCTGTCCGCTGGGGCACTGTTGCCAGCGCTGACACCCGGACGCTTCAGGCCCCGTTCCGGTCCGGCATTACGGTCGAGGAGTACCAGCTCGAACCCGTCGCCCGTGCTCTCGCCATGCCGAGGGTCAACCTGCTCATCGCCGACGACGTAGGCCTCGGTAAGACGATCGAGGCCGGCCTGGTCGTGCAGGAGATGCTGCTCAGGCACAGGGCACGGCGCGTCATCGTTGTCTGCCCGGCGTCGCTCACGCTCAAGTGGCGTGAGGAGATGGAGGCCAAGTTCGGCCTCGGCTTCGCGATCGTGGATACCGCCCAGCTCAGGGAGCTCCGGCGATCCCATGGGCTCCAAGCCAACCCCTTCGCTGTCTACCCGCGCACGATTATCAGCCTGCAATGGCTGCGCACCCCTCGCGTCCAGCGCATGCTGGATGAGGTCCTCACCAGTGACACGCGTTTCCCCGGCTTCTTCGATCTGCTGATCGTGGACGAGGTCCACCACTGTGCCCCGGCCGAGCCGCCGAAGCCTAATGGCTACCCGGTCGAGAGTAAGCAGACGCAGGCGGTCAGGAGGCTCACCGAGCACAGCCAGCACCGTCTCTTCTTGTCTGCGACCCCGCACAACGGCTACTCGTGGTCGTGGCAGGCGCTGCTGGAGATGCTCGACCCGCAGCGCTTCTTTAAGGGCCAGGAGCCGGACAAGGCCGTACTCGATCAGGTCATGATCCGTCGTCTCAAGACCGACATCAAGAATGACGATGGCACCGAGCGCTTCCCCGCCCGCACGATCAACGCGGTCGACATCGCCTACACCGATGCCGAGCGCGAGGCCTACGAGCTGCTCCAGCTTTATACCGCCGCCCGCCGCACTAGGCCGGGTGCGGCCCAGGCTCGAGCGGGTGATCTGGTGACGCTCATCCTGAAGAAGCGCCTCTTCTCTTCCCCCGCGGCCTTCGCCTTGACCCTTGAGGCCCATCTGGAAAGCGAAGATCGAAATCATCATCCCGGACGGCTGGTGGTTACTCCGAGTACCGCCGATGACCTGGACTGGATGGATGACGTTCTCGGCTGGGACGCCGAGCCGTCCGACGACGATCCTGGCAGCGATGACGAGCGCGAGGTCTTCGGCCGCGTCGCCAGCCTCCCTGGCATTCGGGACGACGTGCGGGAATCCGGCGGCTCCGTCCTGGAGGCCGCGTACCGCCGCCAGCTCTCCGCATGGGCGCAGCGTCATGCCGAGCCCGCCGACACTAAGGCCAAGGCGCTCGTTGCCGAGCTTAACCGCGTCTGCCGCCCGGACGGGGACTGGGCTCAGGGCGAGCGTGTCATCGTCTTCACCGAGTACAAGGCCACCCAGCAGTGGCTGGCCGGCATCCTGACGGCGCGGGGCCTGGGCGGGGACCGGCTCGGCCTGCTGTTCGGCGGCATGGATGAGAAGAAGCGCGAGCACCTCACGGCCGCGTTCCAGGCCGGCCTGCAACGCGACCCGGTGCGTATTCTGCTTGCGACCGACGCCGCGAGCGAGGGCATCGACTTGCAGCGGCACTGCCACCGGGTCATCCACTATGACATCCCGTTCAACCCCAACCGGCTCGAACAGCGCATCGGCCGGGTGGACCGGCACGGCCAGACGCACGAAGTAGAGGTGTCCCACTTCGTCGGCGCCGGCTGGGACTCTGAACCCGAGGGCTCCTACGCCGGGGACCTTGAGTATCTGTCCCGGGTCGCGCGGAAGGTCGCGACCGAACGTCAGGACCTCGGCAGCGTCAACCCGGTGCTCGCGCACGCGGTCGAGGCCCGGATGCTCGTCCGGCCGCGGCTCATCGACCCGCTGCAGGTCACGCCGAGGGCGTCCACGAGCCTGCTCCGCGCCGAGCGTGACCTGCGTGACCAGGTCCGCAAGCTGCGCGACCAGCTCGACGCCAGCGTCCGGGAACTGCACGTCGCCCCGGCCAACGTCCGTCGCGTCGTGGACACGGCTCTGGCCCTCGCTGATCAGCCGCCGCTGGCCGACGAGCCGGGCGGCCTGATCGCTCCGCCCGCGCTGCGTGCCGGGTGGGAGCGGACCGTGACCGGGCTTGCCGATCCGCTCGACGGGCACCTGCGGCCGTTCACGTTCGACGCGAAGGTCGCCGATGGACGGGACGACGTCGTCCTCGCGCACCTGGAGTACCCGCTGGTCGCGCAGGCGACGCGGCTGCTCCGCTCGGCTATCTGGGGCGGACGCGCGGCCCTCAACCGGGTCGCCGCACTCAAGTTCACGCCGCCTCCGGACGCGGGGGTCAACGGGTCACTCGTCGCTGTCTTCGCCCGGCTCGTCCTGGTCGGCGCCGACGGGCGGCGGCTGCACGAGGAGATCATGCTCTCCGCTCGGATCGTCCCGTCAGCCGGGCGATCCCGGCGTGTGGAGCTAGAGGAACGCCGGCACGAGGCGCTGTACGCCGCCGTCGAGGCCGCCCTCGAACCGGACGCCTGCCGCCTCGCCCCCGAAGCAGCGCGGCTCGACTTCGCGAACCGGTGGAGCGAGATTGAGCCGCTGCTCGCCGGCGACGTGGAACAGCGGGCGAGCGAGCGCAAGGAGCGTTTGCAACGCGCCCTCGACCAGCGCGAGGCCACCGAGCAGCGCAACGTGGACACCGTGTTCACCCAGCTCAAGGCGAACCTGGATACCGCGCTCGACGGGCCGGGAGCGGTACAGCTCACCTTTGACCAGCTCGATGAGCTTGAGAAGCACGCCTACGACCGGGACCGCCAGGCGTGGGCCGCACGCCGCGACGGGCTCGCCGAAGAGAAACAGCGCGAGCTTGACGCGATCAGCCAGCGCTACGAGAACGTCCGCGAACTGGTCTTCCCCTTCGCCATAGCACTCTGTGTCCCGGATGAGGTGGGCTCATGAGACCGCAATATGGTGTCAGCGAGGAGGTCCGCAAGCGGCACGCGTGGCTGGAACTGCTCCAGGTCTCCGGGCCGTTCCTCACCCTGCCCGTAGCACACCGGGTCTTCCCCAACGGGCTGCCGGAAGTGCCCGTCCAGCAGCGCGCCGCCGTCCGCGCGCCCGTCGCCCAGATGATGGACGACCGCGGCGCCAGCAGGCACACGGTCATCCCGGCAATGCTGCGCGACGTCTTCGACTGGCATCAGCACCTCGTCATCGACGACGCCATGCCGCAGACCCTCACCGAGATCGTCGCGGACCACGGGATCACGCTCCGCCCGGACTTCGGCTACTTCGACGAGACAGACGAAGACGCGGCGCAGGACGCGGGCACCCTCGAGGAAGCCGGCTCCGGTCTATCGGATGCGTCCGAAGATGAGGAGCAGGAAGACGACGAAGACTCCGAGGACGATGACGCCGAGGCAAGCGATGGAGGCGCGAGCAGCGGCCCGTGGAAGCTGCTCGGCATGGTCACCGCCTGGGGAACGCACCCACTGACGCGGACCACGACCGGGACCTGGACCGCGAACGCCGTCGAGCGTCTGGCCGTGCTGCTCCGTGCCCGTGACGTGCCGGCCGGGATCGTCACCGACGGACGCTGGTGGGCTCTCGTCACCGCGCCGCGCGGCGCCGCGACCGGTGCCGCTGTCTGGGACGCGTCCCTGTTCAGCGAGGAGCCGAAGTCCCTAGAAGGCCTCGTCGCCCTGCTCACCCGCTCCCGCTTCCAGGCCGCACAGCCGAAGGACAAGCTCCCGGCCCTGTTCGCCGAGTCCCTCGAACGTCAGGAAGAGGTCACCGAGCAGCTCGGCCGCCAGGTCCGCGAGGCCGTCGAGCTCCTCGTCACCACGCTCGACCAGCTCGACCGCGAATCGAACGCCACGCTGCTGGCTGGCGTCAGCGACGACGACTTCTACGCCGGCGTCGTCACCATGATGATGCGCGTCGTGTTCCTGCTATTCGCCGAGGAACGCCGCCTGCTGCCCAGCGACGACGACCTGTACGTCACCGCCTACAGCGTCGGCCACCTCGTCGAGCAACTGGAGCAGGCCGACAGCCTCGGCGCAGTCCTCGGCCAGCGCACCGCAGCCTGGCACCGGCTGCTCGCCGTCACCCGCGCCGTCCACTCCGGCGTCGCGCACGAGGACCTGCGGCTGCCCGCCTACGGCGGCGGCCTGTTCGACCCCGACCGCTACCCCTGGCTCGAAGGCCGCCCCGACGCCGCCACCCCCGCCGCCGCGGCCCGGCCGCCCGCCGTGGACGACCGCACCGTGCTGCGGATGCTCCGCGCCGTCCAGTACGTGGTCATCGGCGGCGAACGCCGCCGTCTCACCTTCCGTGCCCTGGACGTGGAGCAGATCGGCTACGTCTACGAAGGACTGCTCGAACTAGAGGTCCGCACCGCGACCGAGACCGTGCTCGGCCTGGCCCGCCCGTCGAAGTGGCCGCAGAAGATCAAGGAAGACGCCGAAGTCGCCCTTTCCCAGGCAACCGGCCTGACGGTTAAGGAACTGACCGACCGCACCGGCTGGACAGCCAAGAGGGTCCAGGCCGCGCAGTCCGCCGCGGGCACTGATGCCGAACGACTCCGCGCGCTCCGCCGCGCCGTGCCCGACTCGGACCTGGCGGAGCGCATCCTCCCGGCCCTCGGCCTCCTCCGCTGCGACGACCTCGGCCGACCCGCTGTCATCCCGCCGGGCAGCCGGTACGTGACCCGGTCGCACCGCCGCGCCGCGACCGGCACCCACTACACGCCCCGGTCCCTCGCCGAAGAGGTCGCCGAAGGTGCCCTGCAGCCCCTCGTCTACCGCCCCGGCCCCCTGGAGACGTCGGACACGTCGCAGTGGCGGATCCGCCCGTCCAAGCAGATCCTGGAGCTCAAGGTCGCGGACATCGCCATGGGCTCCGGCGCGTTCCTCGTTGCCGCCTGCCGCTACCTCGCCGACCACCTGATCGAGGCATGGCTGGACGAAGGTGACGCCGAAGCCCTCGCCATGGACCTCCACCGCACCGCCGGCCGCGTCGGCGCGGACGCCGAAGCCGACCATCTCCTGCTCAAGGCCCGCCGCGAGATCACCGAGCACTGCCTGTACGGCGTCGACATCAACCCCCTCGCCGTCGAGATGGCGAAGCTCTCGCTGTGGCTGATCACCATGGACACCGAGCGACCCTTCGGCTTCCTTGATGACCGCTTCGCTGTGGGGGACTCGCTCCTCGGCTTGGTCAGCCTGGAGCAACTGGAGTCGCTGCACGTGGACGCGAAGGAGGGTCGCCGCCTGCACCGCGGCACCCTCGACTTTGCCTCGGAATGGCGCAACAAGCTCGCCCAGGCCGCCGACCTCCGCCGCAAGATAACCGCCACTGGCGGCGTCACGATCCGCGACATCGAGCATAAGGCGCGGCTGAACGCCCAAGCCGAGAAGCTGTCCGGCGAACTCCAGCAAGTCGGAGACGCCATCACCGCCGCCGGCCTCGCCTACGCTAAGCTCAAGGGCAAGAAACTCGACGCGGAATTCATCAGCCTCTCCTTCAAGGTCGCCAACGAAGAGGGCATGGCCTCCTACATCACAACCAACCTCCAGAACCCGCGCCCTGCAGGAACCGTCGAACGCGAATCTTTCCACTGGCCATTGGAGTTCCCCGAGATCTTCGCCGACACGACGGTCCCCGGCTTCGACGCGATCATCGGCAACCCGCCATTCAAGACTGGTCAAGATATCTCAGGCTTGTATGGAAATGACTATCTTGCCTGGCTCCAACACTGGGACGGCAGCGATGTCAAGGGAAGCGCTAATCTAGTTGCGCGTTTCCTGCTTCGGGCGGTTCGCCTCCTTTCGGCAAGAGGGCAGCTCGGACTCGTCGCGACCAGCACGCTAGTTGAGGGCGCGACGTTGAGCGTAGGGATGGACCAGGTGGCGGAAACGATAATTTCCGTCAGAGGAGCTCGGTCAGCACATCCCTGGCCAACGCAAAGTGCAAGCCTTCACATAGTCGAGTTCTGGGCAAGTCGCGTTCGCCCATCGAGAAACTCAATCTACTGGGTAGATGGCGAGGAGGTTCCTGCCATAGGACCAGATCTAGAGCCGTACGGCCGTGTCCGTGGGCGGAAGAAGCAGCTTCACGAAAACGATAACTTGACCTTCCTTGGCTCGAACGTCCTTGGACTGGGGTTTACTCTAAGCGAAGACAAGGCCCACGAACTGATCACCCGTAATTCACAAAATTCCGATGTCATTCAACGATATACGATCGGTAAAGACCTTAATCGGCGCCCCGATTGCTCAGGCAGTCGATGGATTATAAACTTTCGCGACTGGACTCTGGAACGCGCCGAAGAATATCCAAACTGCATCGACATCGTCCGTCGACTGGTCAAGCCCGAGCGAGATCGAAACATGAACAAACAACGACGCGAAGTCTGGTGGCGATTCACTCGACCAACGGTCGAGCTTTATGAAGCAATTGATAGGTATAGTCACGTACTAGCACTTGCACGGCTTAGTGGGGCCGTCATGCCCGTTCGCGTGCCCACAGGCCAAGTATTCGATCAGATGTGCGTCATCTTTGCTATGCACGACTTCGCGAACCTTGCGGTGCTCTCGTCGAGCATCCACTTGACTTGGGTCATACGGTATAAAACGGCAGTAGAAACCAGGATCCTCTACGCGCCATCGGCTGTCTTTCAGACGCTACCGCGACCGCTATTGACACCAGAACTAGAAAGACTTGGACGCGAACTAGACACGACGCGACGCGATCTCATGTTGTCTAGAGCCTGGAGCCTTACGAAGACCTATAACCGGATCCATGATCCCGACAGCCATGAACCAGCGATCCAGGACCTTCGTAACATTCACGTCGCCATCGACGAGGCGGTCATGCGGGCCTACGGCTGGGATGATCTGGATCTCAAGATCGGACATCATCCGACGAAGATCGGCATCCGGTGGACTGTCAGCAAGGAGGCCCGGTTCGAATTGTTGGACCGCCTACTCGAAGAGAACCACCGGCGCTACGCACTGGAGAACCCGTCGTGACCGTGCCAGATGTCACCTCGTTTCAGGTCCGGGCCGAGCTGGAGGACCTCCTAGAGCGCGATCTACTCGGGCCGTGGGACGGACCGGAAGAGGAGCTTCCGCCTGGGACGTCGCCTGCGGAGCGGTACATGCTCGGGCGCCTCGTGCCGCGGCAGCAACCGGACGAGCCTTCCGACGACAACCTAGAGCCGGAGCTTGTCGACCGGGAGGTTGCCTCCCCAGCGTCCGGCGACGCCGGAGAGGAAGAGGAGGCCGAGGCAGACGCCACCATCCGTTCGGGATCCATGTCTGCCTCAGCCATCGGACTAGCCTTCAGCGTGCCGGTGACTGTCGATGTGATCACTGTGGTTGCCAAGTGGGGCCGGTACGAGCGGTCTCCTTCGGAGACGCATGAGACGCCGACCGGGCGGCCCGCGATCACCTGGCACCGGGTCCCTGCGGGCGGGTCCGTCGAGGTGCGGACCGACGCCGAGGGGTCAGACTCGCTCGTGCCGGACGACGAGCAGCCGGGCGTCGTCGTCCGGTACACGGTGCGGCATCGCGGGGCGCGGCGGGTCGTCGAGCTGGCGCTGGTCAATGGGCAGCGGACGCCGGCGAAGACCCGGGACACGGTGCGGCTGTATCAGGCGGGGCTTACTGTGACCGCGCTGGACGGTAGCGCGGCGATCTTCCTCGGGCACAACGATCCGGATATCACGGAGCCGCCGCAGGGCTCTGATGACGAGCGGCTGCATCTGGAGCTGCTGCACCGGGCGATGCGCATGTACGCGAACGGGCGGCAGTGCGCGGTCGATGCTTCCGTGCGCGAGGGTGAGATGCGGGCGTGGCGGCTTTCGACGACGTGCTTCCCGGCGGCGGAGGTACGGCTCGTGGTGCCGGGGCACGTGCCCGGTCTGGTGCTCGACATGGCGCGGCTCGGGTCGCCGGAGCTGGGGCGCGATGACTTGGTGCGGGCGCTGCGGCCGCTGGTGACCGGGTACCGGAAGTGGCTGACCGAGCAGGCGTCCCGGGCGGAATCGGATCCGGAGATCGCACAGTACGGGGATGCGGGGGAGCGGGCGGCGGCGGCGGCGCGCGACGTGGCCGGGCGCCTGGAACGGGCGATTGAGCTGCTGCGGACCGACGGGATCGCGCGGGAGGCGTTCCGGTTCGCGAACCAGGCGATGGCGTTGCAGCGGGTGCGGTCTGAGGTGGTGCGGGCGCGGATGTCGGCGCCCGGCACGGACGTGGCCGGGCTGCTGCGCCGCCTGGACGTGCCGGAGAACCGGTCGTGGCGGCCGTTCCAGCTCGCGTTCGTGCTGCTGTGCCTGCCGGGGCTGACGTCACCGTCTCATGCCGACGCTCATCGCGGGCTTGGTGACCAGTCGGATGCGGAAGTGCAGCTCCTGTTCTTCCCGACCGGCGGTGGCAAGACCGAGGCGTACCTGGGGCTCGCGGCGTATACGTTCGCGATCCGGCGGCTCCAGGGCGTGGTCGGTTCTGGTTCTGACGCCTATGACGGGACGCGCGGGGTCGCGGTGCTGATGCGGTACACGCTGCGGCTGCTGACGGCGCAGCAGTTCCAGCGGGCCTCGGCGCTGGTGTGCGCGTGCGAGATGCTGCGCCGGGAGCGGGTCGAGGCCGGGGACTCGCGGTGGGGCACGACGCCGTTCCGGATCGGCCTTTGGGTCGGCTCGTCGGTGTCGCCGAACTCCTTCGAGGAGGCCGAGCGGCAGATCACCGAGTCGCGCGGCTCGGAGCGGGTGCTGGGCGGCGTACTGCAGTTGCCGGTGTGCCCGTGGTGCGGGTCGCGGCTGTCGTCGGCCAACGTGCAGACCAACCGGCTGCGGCGGCGGGTCCTGGTGTGCTGTTCGGATCCCGAGGGAGACTGTGCGTTCTCACCGCGGAATTCTCCCGACGAGGGGCTGCCGGTGCTTACCGTGGATGAGGAGATCTACCGGCTGACTCCTGGCCTGGTGATCGCCACGGTGGACAAGCTGGCGCAGCTGCCCTGGAAGGCATCGACTGCAACCCTGTTCGGGCTGGTGGACACGGAGTGCACGCGGCACGGCTGGCAGAACCCCGATTTTTCGTCTTTCTGCGGGCCGGGCGGGCATCCGGCGCGGGGTGATCTGCCCCGCGGTGTGATCCAGCCGGCGATGCGGCTGCGGCCACCGGACCTGATCATCCAGGACGAGCTGCACCTGATCAGCGACGCCCTCGGCTCGATGGTGGGCCTGTACGAGACTGCGATCGACCGGCTGAGCTCGCGTGGCCCGATCCGGCCTGTGCTCGTCGCCTCTACTGCGACCGTGCGGCGGGCGCGGGACCAGGTGGAGCAGGTGTTCGCGCGCGGCCTCACCGTGTTCCCGCCGCCGGTGCTCGACGCGGGCGAGACGTACTTCTCCGCGACCGTGCCGCCGTCGCCGTCCACGCCGGGGCGGCGGTACCGGGGCATTCTCGCGCCCGGTGAGCGGCTCAAGTCGGTGGAGATCCGGGTCGCGTCGGCGCTGATGGAGCACGCGCAGTTCCTCTTCGACCGGTACGGCGCGGCGGCCGACCCGTACATGACGCTGGTGGACTACTTCACCGCCACCAGGGAGCTGGCCGGGATGCGGCGCCTGGTCGAGGACGACATCACCGACCGGCTGCGCAGCCAGCAGGTCCGTACCCGGCGGCGGTCGCCGATCGTGCAGGAGCTGACCGGGCGGATGCCGTCAAGCCGGATCGCCGAGAGCCTGGCCGACCTGGAGCACCGCTTCGACCCGCAGTTCGACTCGACCGCGGCCCTGGACGAGCTGCGCCGGGATCCGGACGGGTTCCGGGCACGGTCCGAGGGCCGGGCGCGCCCGATCGACGTGCTGCTCGCTACGTCCATGCTCCAGGTGGGCGTGGACGTGCAGCGGCTCGGCCTGATGGCCGTCACCGGGCAGCCGAAGAACGCGGCCGAGTACATCCAGGCCACCTCCCGGGTCGGCCGCTCGCCGTCGCGGCCGGGGCTTGTGGTGACCATCTACCAGTGGTCGCGGCCCCGCGACCTGGCGCACTATGAGTCGTTCGGGTATGACCACGCGACGTTCGGGCTGCGGGTTGAGGGGCTGACCACGACGCCGTTCAGCGACCGGGCGCTGGACCGCGGGCTGACCGGGGTCCTGGTGACGATGCTGCGGCATTCCGGCGTGTCGTCGCTGCCGAACGTCGCGGCGCACTGCGTGCCGCTGTCCGGGCCGTTCGCCGCCGCGCTGCTCGACGCGGTCGCCGCGCGAGCCGAAGTCGTCACTCACGAAGCGGACCGGGCTGTCTCGGTCCGGGCCGAGCTGCAGCACAGGCTGGACCGGTGGTATGTGCGGCGGCAGGCCGTGCAGACCGGGCGGCTCGGGTACAAGGAGGCACCGGACGTCAACGGGCTGCTACGCGAGCCAGACGAAGGATCGTGGGACCTGTGGTCCGCGCCGATGTCCATGCGCGAGGTGGAGGCGGAGATCCTCCTGCAGCTTGACCGGGACGACCGCAGCGTCGGTGACGCGCCGGCCTGGAGCTACGAGCGTTCGACCTCTGGAGGTCCCGCATGACCATTCCGGCGGCTGCCGCGGTCGGCGTTTCTGGCGTTTCCGGCGCCGGGCAGCGCAGCGATCCCTCCCGGATCGGGCAGGCACGGCCGAGCCACCTCATCACCACCGCCGGGGTGGGCGCGACCGTCGACCTGCCGGCGATGAGCGTGATCGTGCGCGGCCTGGACGCGTGGAACCCCGAGCATCAGGATCCGGTGGACGAGCCGCGCCTGCTGGAGGCGGTACAGCGAGTACTAGGACAGCAGGTCCGGGCACTGCGGCACGCGCCGTGGGATCCGAACGCGAACGACGACCCGCTTACCCGTACCGGCGTGCCGGTGACGCCGTTTCCCCGGTGGGTGCGCTGCCCGCGCTGCTACCGGCTCGGCCCGCTGGACCCGCAGGGCCAGTTCGAGCTGATCCACCGGTGGGGGCGGCGCCCGGACCTGGCCAAGTACGTGCACGCGCAGTGCCTGCGGCAGGCATCGCTCCGCGTGGCGAGCAGGCGCGCATGCGTGCCCGCGCGGTTCCTGGTCGTCTGCGAGGACGGCCACCTGGACGATTTCCCCTACGTGGACTTCGTGCACGCCACTCGGGCCGCGGGCGTCTGCGACGGACCGCAGCTCACCATGTCCGACGCGGCATCCACCCTAGGACCGCGGGTGACGGTTCGGTGCGTGACGTGCGATCACAGCCGGTCCATCCAGGACGCGGCGGGCAGCGACGGCTGGCAGAAGCTGCCGGTCTGCCGGGGCCGTCATCCCCATCTGCAGCGGTTCTACCAGTGCGGCAAGCAGCTGAAGCTGATCGTGCTCGGCGCGAGCAACCTGTGGTTCGCCGTATCGGCCAGCGCCTTGCACCTGCCGCAGGGACAGACAGTCGAGGACCTGGTGGCGGCGAACTGGAACATCCTCGGTTCGCAGCAGGAACCGATCGCCGCCCAGGCCATCATCGACGCCGTGCCCGCGATGCGTGGCCTGCGCGTATATCCCTTCCACGAGGTGTGGGGATGCATCGAGAAGCTGCGCGGCCAGGGCGGTCCCACGGTCCCGGAATCGCCAGACAACCTGCGGGACGCCGAATGGCAGCTACTGTCGCGCCCGACGACAGAGCGGCAGGACGAGGACTTCCGCGCGGTACCGACCGATTCACCGCGCGGCTATGACAGTCTCATCGACCAGGTGGTCCTGGTGTCACGGCTGCGCGAGGTCCGCGCCTTGCTCGGGTTCACCCGGCTGTCCGCGCCCGAGCGCGATGAGCTGCGACCAGTCCGCCGGATCCCGCTCGGACGAGGCCCGGCGGAGTGGGTGCCAGCCGTCGAGCAGCGAGGCGAGGGCATCTTCCTGGAGCTACGGGAGCAGCACGTCGCGCGATGGGCGTCCTCCATCGCCGAGCACGAGCACATCATCGCGCTGGGGCGGGCGTACCGGCAGTGGGCGCTAGACCGGGACCAGACACCGACGACGGGGTTCCCTGTTGCCCGGTTCCTGCTGATCCACACGCTCAGCCACATGCTGATGCGCCAGGTCGCCCTGGAGTGCGGCTACTCGTCCGCGTCGCTGCGGGAGCGGATCTACCTCGGCACCCCGTCGTCCCCCGCAGCCGGCGTGCTGATCTCGACGGCGGCCAGCGACAGCGAGGGCACGCTCGGCGGGCTCGTCGCACTTGGCGAGCGACGGTACCTAGAGCGGATCCTCGCCTCGGCGCTCGACGAGGCGGCGCACTGCTCGTCCGACCCGTTGTGCGCCGAACACATCCCGGAATTCCCGTCCGCCACGCTGCACAACGCCGCCTGCCACGCCTGCCTGTTCGCATCCGAGACCAGCTGCGAGGCGGGCAACCGGTGGCTGGACCGGGCAGTCCTTCTCAACCTGACCGGCGACGGCCTCGCCTTCGACCTGCCGTGAGCGGACCTGACGGCGCTTCGGTCCCCCACCCGCCCGACGTGACCGACTGGGCCTGCCGGATCGCCGAACGCCTGCCAATCGCCGATGTCCGCCGGCTCGCCGAGGCCATGGCCGAGGGCGAACCCGGCGTCCGGCGGCTCCGCGCGACAGCGGGCTCCGTCATCCTGCGCGGCGCGTGCGATCAGCTCAGCAAGCGGCTAGCCCACGCCGAGCCGGCCTACCTGTCGGGGATGCTGACCGGCGCCGCCCACGCGGTCTCGCGGGCACGCCAGCGGCAGTCAGTTTCGGTCGTCTGGACGGGCCCGGAATCGGGAGTCTCATCGTCACGCCTGACGGCGGCGGCCGTCATCGACCTGATCAACGCGGCGCGGACCGAGATCTTGCTGGTGAGCTACGCAACCCACAACGAGCCGTCGATCAAGGCAGCGCTGTCAGCCGCGACTGCACGGAACGTAGCAGTCACCCTGCTGGCTGAACGCCACGAGGACAACCCGTCCTACACGGCAGCGGGCACACCCTTCTCCGGCCTCAACCTGCTTCGCCTGCACTGGCCGGCCTCGTCGCGCCCGCCCGGCGCCGCTCTGCACGCGAAGATCATCGTGATAGACGACCAGGTCGCGCTCGTCGGCAGCGCGAACCTCACTAGCCGCGCCATGGAGTCCAACCTCGAATGCGGCATCCTCATCCGTGGCGGCCCGCAGCCCCGTGCCATCCGCGACCACATCACCGGTCTGCACGCGGCAGGGATGTTGTTTCGCCTGTGAGAGCAGGGCGATGGCGGTCTCTGTCGTCTCGCGAGCCGCTCGGCAGTCGCGATCCTCCAGGCTCCTTCCTCCGGAACCGACTGAATTCCGACGTCGCATGAGGCTATTCATGGAGCCCGTACGGCAACAGGGTGTTCGTCGGCCTGCAGCAGCCGTGGTGCCCCCCGCCTGCGAAGCGCCGCGCCATCTCGCCGTCTTTCCTACTCAGCGAGTTAATCGCATTTCCTTGTCTTCTCATGGCTGCTGCTTCCGCCGTTTACTGCATCGCTTCGTTTCTGATCATGGTCGCCCGTTTTGTAACTCTTGATCCATGATTCCTTGCTCCACACCCATGCACCATCTGATGATCATGGGTAGTCCCGCTCCGGCTGGCGGGGACTTAGCCGGTGGCGGTCGTCGCGACGCTGAGCAAGGGGTACGACCTTGACTACATCTGGAAGAACGTCGACCGCGGCGCGGTCAAGGACGCGGCCAGCTATTACCTGCAGGCCAGCGAGAGCGGGGGAGAGCCGCCGGGCCGGTGGTGGGGCCCAGGCGCCGAAGCTCTCGGCTTCCAGCCCGGCCAGAGGGTCGAACGCAAACCCTACGACCTGCTGTTCGGCAAACGCCAAGCTCCCGACGGCACCTCACTGGGCAAACTGCCCGATGGCGGCCGGAAAGCTGCCGACCTGTACGTCCGCCTGCTGGCCGCCGAGCCGCATGCCACCGCGGGACGCAAGCGCGAACTCCGCGTTGAAGCCGCCAGGCAAACCCGGCAAAGCCCTCTCTTCTTCGACCTGACGATCTCGCTGTCGAAGTCCATCTCGATCTTCCACGCCTCCCTCGGCGAGAACGCCCGCCTGGCCCGCCAGGCCGGCGACCAGCAAGGCGACCAGTACTGGTCCGCCCTGGCGGGCGAGGTCGACACGATGATCTGGCAGGCCGTGCACGCCGGGTTCGAATACTTCCAGCGGGAGGCCGGCTACACGCGCACCGGCTCCCACGGCACCCGGGTGCACGGCCGGGAAACCGGCCAGTGGCACGAAGCCGACCTGGCCGTGGCGCACTGGCTGCAGCACACCTCCCGCGACGGAGACATGCAGCTGCACGTCCACTCCCAGATCGCCCACGTCGCCCGGACCCTCACCGACGGCAAATGGCGGGCCCCGGACTCCCTGGGCTACACCGAGCACATCGCCGCCGTCGCCGCGATCGTCTCCCAGCATCTAGAAGAAGCCCTCACCCGCCGGTTCGGCCTGGAATGGGCCGCCCGCGACGACGGCCACGGCTTCGAGATCAAGGGCATCACCGGGCAGATGATGCGCGTGTTTTCCTCGCGCCGCGAGTCCATCACCGCCGAGTTGCGTGCTCGCGCCGCGCAGTTCGAGCAAAGCTACGGACGCAAACCCTCTCAGCGTGAGCTGGCGCATCTCGCGCAGGCGTCGAACTTCGCCACCCGCGCCGCCAAGCACAGCACGCTGGATGTCGCGCAGCTGCACGCAGGGTGGGCGGACAAGCTCACGCGCACGCTCGGCGTGCGCCTGGCCTCAGTCGCGCCGTCGGTATGGCACAACGGCAGGGGACACGCTCACGCGCATGCGCGCGGTTCGGACTCACTCAGCGCGGTCCTGTCCCAGGTCGAGGTGGCCCGCGCGGCGCAGAAGGCGGTCGCGCTGGCCCAGCAGGACAAGTCCGTGTGGACCCGCGCCGATGTGATCAAGTACCTGGGCCGGGTCCTGCCCCGGTCCGGGATGGACCCGGCCGCGGCCGCCGCCCTGCTCGAAGACCTCGCCGACCGCGCGCTGCGTTCGCAGTTCGAGCCGGTATTGTGCCTGGAGCCGCCCGAGCTGATCGAAATCCCGCGCAGCTTGCTGCGCGCCGACGGTCGCAGCGTCTATCAGCGGCACGGCGGCACCCGGTACGCCACTCGCGCGCAGCTGGGCATGGAAGAACGCATGGTCGCCCAAGCCGGCGCGAGCGGCGCGCCGCAGCTCACCCGCGCGCAGGCCGCGCACGCGCTCGGCGCGGACCCCGCGCAGCTCGAGGACGCGCTGACCGGGCGCGCCGACGACGCGCCAGACACGCGCACGCCGACCGGGCTGCGCGAGGATCAGGCCGCCGCCGCGTGGTCGGTACTAACCGACGGCAAGCTCGTATCAGTTATCAACGCCCCGGCCGGATCCGGCAAGACTCGCGTGCTAGCCGAGGCCGCCCGGATCTGGGCTGAGGCCGGGCTGGGCCCGGTGATCGGCATCACCCCGTCCCAGTCGGCCCGCAACACCCTGGCCGCCGGCGTCCCGGTGTCCTACAACAGCGCCCAGTTCCTGGGCCACCTGCCCGGCCGCCGCGGCGCCCGCGGCCCGGTCCGGATCGGCCCCGGCACGCTGCTGGTCATCGACGAGGCCTCGATGCTGTCCGCCCCTGACTTGGCCGACCTGATCGCCTACGCCCAGACTCGCGGCGCCAAGGTGATCCTGGCCGGGGACGTCAGCCAGCTCCAAGCAGTGGAAAACGGCGGCGGCCTGTCCCTGCTCGCCGCCGCCCTCGGCTACGTCCGCCTAGCCGAACCCGTCCGGTTCCGCCACCGGTGGGAACAGCACGCCAGCCTGCGCCTGCGCGACGGCGACACCACCGCGCTGGCCAGCTACGACCAGCACGGCCGCATCATCGGGGGAGACCCGGAGCAGATGATGGACGCCGCCGCGACCGCGTACGTCGCGCTCACGGCCGGCGGCACCGACACGTTGCTGATGGCCGCCGACCACACGCTGCGCCGGGAGCTGTCCCGCCGGATCCGCGACGAGCTCATCGCCTTGGGCATCGTCCAGGACGGTCCCGCCGTCCGCATCGCCAATGGCGCCCAGGCCAGCCCCGGCGACCTGATCCTCTGCACCCGCAACGACCACCGCGTCGAGGCGGGGGAACCCGGCCGGGCGCTAGCCAACGGCGACCTGCTCCGCATCGAAGCCGTCACCCCGAAAGGCCTGATCGTCCGCCGCGCCCTGGACGCGGATCCGCGGACCGGGCAGCGGCGGTGGACCGACCGCACTTTCGTGTACGCACACTACGCCGACGCCGAGCTCGGGTACGCGGTCACCGACCATGTCGCCCAGGGCCGCACCGTGCACACCGGGCTCGCGGTGATCACCGGGACCGAGGACCGCCAGCACGCCTACGTGGCCCTGTCCCGCGGCACCGACGCCAACCTCGCCTACGTGTTCACCGTCTCCCCGAAACTGGCTGATCCCGCGCCCGGCCCGCGCCCGGCCCCCGAACTGGCCCGCTACGACCGCCGCGCCGCCGAACCCGGCAGCCAGCCCGCCCCCACCAGCAACGGTGAGGCGCTCGCGGTGTTGGCCGGCGTACTGGCCCGGGACGGCCAGCAGCGCTCGGCCACCCAGATCCGAAACGAGGCTCTAGCCGACGCCGATCACCTGGCCCTCTGGCACGCGATCTGGGCCGCCGAGACCACCCCGGCCTGCCACCAGCGGTACCAGGACCTGCTGATGAGCACCCTGCCGCCCGGCCACCACAAGGAGCCGGGTCACCAGGCGAAATGGCTGTGGCGGACACTGCGCGCCGCCGAACTGGCCGGCCTGGACCCCGCGCAGATCCTGGCGGACGCGATCGGCGAACGGGACCTGGCCGGATCCCGCGACATCCCCGCCGTCATCGACGCCCGCCTTCGCTACCGGCTCGGCTCCCTGGTCCCGCTCCCGGCCAGCCCCTGGTCCGCGCAGGTCCCCGAGATCGCCGACCCCGAACGCCGCGCGTACCTCACCCAGATTGCCGCGCTGATGGACGCCCGCAAAGACCGCATCGGCGAGCACGCGGCCAACCATGCACTCCCCTGGGCCACCACCGCCCTCGGCCCCGTCCCCGCCCACCCGCTGGACCGGCTCGACTGGCAGAAACGGGCCGCCGCCATCGGCGCTTGGCGGGAACTGTCCGGCCACCACGACCCCGCCGACCCGATCGGCCCCGAACCGATCGCGGCCGCCCCCGATCTGCGGGCTGCCTGGCACGAGGCCTTCGCCGCCCTCGGCCCGCCGGACGGCCCCGACGTCCGCGGCATGCCGGACGGGATGTTGCTGCACCTGCGTGACACCTACCCGATCGAGACCGCGTGGGCACCCCCGTGGGTCGGCGACGAACTCCGCCAGGTCCGCGCCGCCGCCCGGGACGCCCGCCTGGCCGGCCTGCGCGCCGCCGCCGAAGCCCACGCCGCCCGCCAGCGCGGCAACCACGCCGACGCCGCCCGCCAGCACGAACTGGCCGGCAGCTACCAGGCGCTGCACGACGCCTACCGCCAACGCGAGGATGTGTTCGCCGCCACCATGGCCGACCGCGCCGACTGGGACGCCGCCACCCGCACCCAACGCTACCTGGCCGTAGCCGCCGCCACCGAACTGCGCCGCCGCCACCCCGCCCAGCACTACCCCCCGCTTCGGTCCGCCGAACCCCAGCCCGCCACCGACAGCCAGCGCGACGACCTCACCCTGACCCCGGACCAGCCGCCCGGGGAAATGCCCCCGTGGATCAAGGACCTGGCCGCCGCGCACCGGACATTCGCCGCCGCGCTCGCCGACCGGCAGAGCCTGATGATCCCGTCCCAGGACCCGGACTACGGTGACCTCGGCCCGGCGTTCCCGCCCTGGCCGGGACCGGGCAAGGACGCGATCTTGCAACCACCCAAACCCGAGATCACCCCGTCCCCGCTGGCCCTCCATCGCGCCGCCGACCGTGACGCCGACCTCGAGGCCGCAGATTGACGGCGCCCGGATGCATGCTGGAACCCGGGAGGTGACCGCGATGACCATGACCGGCATCCCCGCCGCCGGGCCGGGCGGCGTGCTTCGGCTGACCTGGGTCCGCGACCGGCTGGCCCACGTCCTGGAACACTGCGAGACCGACGAGCCATCGGGCACGTGGACCAACCCTCGGGAATTGCATCAGACGGGCGCGTTTGCGCTGGTCGCCCGGTGAGCCGGGTTCCGCAATGGCTGCGGGTGGCTGGCGGCCGGTGTGCCTGACCTCGCTGGTTGCGTGATGATCCCGTCTGGTGCATGATCCTTCCTTTGGACGGTTGCGGTTTCTGGGGCTGGAGGGCGGGTTGGGGCGGGGCGATGTGGCTGGTGCGGCGCATCTGGAGCTGGTGTCCGGTGTGGTGCAGCTGCGGCCGGAGGACGCAATGGTCGAGGCGATGCTGCGTGGGTGGCGTGCCCAGCAGACGGCGCGGGGGCTGCGGGACGACACGATCGTGCCGCGGGAGCGGCTGGTCCGCCGGTTCCTGGCGTTCACCAATGAGTACCCGTGGAACTGGGGCTCGGCGCAGGTGGAGGAGTGGACGCAGTCGCTGGTGGCTGAGCGGCGGCTGGCCCCGTCGACGATCCGGGGTTACCAGACGGACCTGCGGTTGTTCAGCGAGTACTTGTGTGATGGCCGGTATGGCTGGGCCGCGGCCTGCGAGGGCGAGTTCGGGGCGGGTGCCCATCCGGTGCCGGTCTGCCATGAGTGGAACACGATCGCTCACCTGAGCGGGTATGAGGGCAGGCCGGAAGCGCGGCCGTTTTCCCGCCAGGAGCTGCAGCTGTTCCTGGATTACGCCGATGACCAGGTGGACCGGGCGGTCCGCGCGAAACGCAAGGGGGCGCTGGCTGCCTACCGGGATGCGACCTTGTTCAAGGTCATTTACGCCTGGGGGCTGCGCCGGACCGAGACGTCGCGGCTGGATGTGGCGGACTGGGGCCGTAACCCGGCCGCGCCGGAGTTCGGCCGGCACGGGATGCTGCATGTCCGCTATGGCAAGGCCAAGCGCGGCCAGCCGCCGCGGCGGCGTACCGTCGCCTCGGTTATGGGATGGGCGGTGGAGGCGGTGGCCGATTACGTGGACAACATCCGGCCGAAGTTCGGCTGCGACGGTCATCCGGCGTTGTGGGTGACCGAGCGCGGGGGGAGGATCCGGCCGCCGGAGATCAACGCCCGGTTCGAGGCCTACCGGGATGCGCTGGGGCTGCCCGCGGCCCTGGTGGTGCATAGCCTTCGGCATGCCTATGTCACGCACCTGACCGAGGACGGGGTGGACCGGCGGTTCATCCAGGTCCAGGTCGGCCACGAGTGCGACAGTTCCACCGCGATCTACACGCACGTCAGCGGTGACTACATGAACACCATGCTCCGCAAGGCGCTCGGGCCGGCGCTGGACGCGGCCGCCGGTGCCGGGGAGGACGGCTGATGACGGCCAGGCTGGATTACCGCTGGCACCTGCGCAGGGTCATGGCCGACCGCGGCATGTTCGCCACCACCGACCTGATCGGGCCGCTGGCGCAGCGCGGGATCGGGCTGTCCTCCAGCCAGGTCTACCGGCTGGTGGTCGAGCGTCCCGAGCGGCTGAGCCTGAAGGTGCTGATGGCGCTGCTGGACATCCTGGACTGCTCGATGGAGGACCTGATCGAGCCGTCCGCCCCGGCCGGCCAGGCGGCCGCCCGGAACAAGAAGGCAGCCGGCGCTGAGACCAGCGTGGGTGACCTGCGTCCGCGGCGGGCCCGCATTCACGGCGCGCCACGGCCGTGACCGGCCCCGGATGCTGTGAGCGGGCGGTGAGCGACCCGGTCGGGCTGATCACCGAGCTGGTCGCGGCGGCCGAGCCCGGGCTAGCGGCAGAGCAGATCCGCGCGGTGGTCACCGCGGTGGCGGGCGGCCGGGCCAAGTCGCGCCGCCTGGCCTCGGCCCTGGCCGGCCGTCCCGCGGTGCTGGCTGACGGCAGGTCCCCGGCGCCCCGGGCCGTCGGCGACCTGCTCCTCGCGTTGCGCAAGGCCGGAGCGCAGTCGGTCTCGCCGCCGCGCTGCGCGCGGTGCGGCAAGCCGCTGCGGACTTTCCGGCGCCGCGGCCAGGACTGGTACTGCGCACCCTGCGGGCAGCGGGCCGAACCGTGCGCCGGGTGCGGGAAGGCCCGCCCGGTCGCCTCCCGGGACCGGGCCGGGCAGCCACGATGCTTCAGGTGCGCGGACACCGACGGCCGCGATCCGGTCACCGTGATATTCGGCATCATCACCGGGCTGGACCCTCAGGCCAGCCGGGACGCGGTCGCCGCCGCCGTCCGCCGCTCGGCTCCCCGGCCCTCATACCAGCAGAAACTGGCCTGGGCGCTGGAGGACAATCCGCGGTTGCTGACCGGGGAGGCTCATCTGGCGCCGTTGCGGGCGGTCTTGCGGCTGGTCGACGCGCTGCACGCCGCCGGGGTGGCCGGGATCGCCCTGCCTGCCTGCCCCGGCTGTCACCGGGTGGTGCGCATCGACACGCCGCTGAATGGCGCGCGGGTCTGCCGGACCTGTCTCGCGCGCTCGCGCGCCCAGCAGTGCGCACGCTGCAGAGCCCGCCGCGAGCCCGTCACCCGCGATGACCAGGACCGGCCGCTGTGCGCCCTGTGCTTTATCAGCGACCCGGCGAACCTGGAGACCTGCACCGGCTGCGGGCGCCGCCGCCGGGTCCACTGGCGGACCCCGCACGGGCCACTGTGCTCCAGCTGCCCCACGCTGCCGCTGCTGACGTGCTCGGT
>Ga0302326_10004805_pt1 | contig 31106 bp, 33 predicted proteins | sample Palsa_T0_3_FD_202264 | JGI IMG/M metagenome (GOLD analysis project Ga0302326, IMG submission 202264) | Peat permafrost microbial communities from Stordalen Mire near Abisko, Sweden - Palsa_T0_3 | ecosystem: Environmental > Terrestrial > Soil > Palsa > Peat permafrost | place: Sweden: Abisko... | reverse complement strand
CACCGAAATCCATTTCGAGTCGGGGTCGGCGATCTGAATGGCTGTCAGGCGATCCCGTTCACGGTGGATGTTGATGAGGCGACAGCCGAGGCGCAAATCGGCGTTTGATTCCGAACAGATGTCCGCCAGCGAGCTTTCCCAGAGCGCGCGCGGGAATTCCAAAACCGGAGCCTGCCCGAATTGGCGCGGGATGACGCGCGATGGGTCCTTGCAGAGCATCCGGCGGACGAGATCGCGCTGGGCAAAATCGTTGAGGGTATCGAGCGGATTTTTCGGAGCGGAGGAATAAAGCCCGCACATGCAGCGGTGCATCGCGGCCGTGACCGAGCCGCCAAGACGGTCGGACGCTTCGATGAGAAGCACACGCGCCGATTGCGCGGCCGCTGCCGCGGCGGCGATGCCGGCGGGTCCGGCTCCGATGATCGCAACATCAAATCGATCAGTAGCCCGGCTCGTTGGGGTCATAATGGATGTCGACCACGCTGTATCCGGAGGTGTATGCGCTGTCGTTGCCGAAGGTGATGACGCCGACGCCTTTGTAATGGGCCGCCATCCGGACGTCGTCGCCGCCGCCGTAATGGAACGGAATAAATGCTTTGCCGGTCTGATAGCTGTTCATGGAACTAGGCTGACCGATGGTGGCGAACACTTGATCGCGTTCCTCACCCATGGTGACCTTGGCGAAAATACAGCCCGGCGGAATCGCCGCTTGTGTCGTTGGAGGCGAGGCCATCGTTGTGCTGTCGGACGAGGATGAACTGTTGCTTGATCCACAGCCGGCGAAAAAGCTGAGGGTGGCGAGCAATGCGATTGAACTCACGAAGAGCTTGAGCATGAGGGTGTCCTTTCCCAAAAGTGGTTGTGCAAAAATATATCAACGAGGGAGGGTGCAGGCAATAGCCGAGTTGATCCCCCCGAAGGCGAAGCTGTTTTTGAGGAAGGCGTTGAATTTCCGGGATATTTTTTTCTGGACGTGCGCGATGCCGGCGCAGGCGGGGTCTATTTCTTCGAGATTGTGCGTCGGGTGGATGACGCCGGCGTGCATCATTTCGATGGCGGCGGCGAGTTCGATGGGGCCGGAGCCGCCGAGGGTGTGGCCCATGTTTCCCTTGAGACTGCTGACGGGAATGTCGGAGCCGAAGACGCGGCCGATGGCGCGGGCCTCGGCGGAATCGCCTTGCGTGGTGCCGGTGGCGTGGGCGCTGACGTAACCGATGTCGCGCGGCGAAAGCTCGGCACAATCCAGCGCGGTCTGCATGCAGTTGACCATGGAGGCATCATCGGACTGGCTGACATGAATGCCGTTGCTGCAGGTGTGATAGCCGACGACTTCGGCGAGGATTTTCGCGCCGCGACGAAGGGCGTGGTCAAGATTTTCGATCACGATGACGCCCGCGCCTTCGCCGACCACCAGGCCGTCGCGTTTGGCGTCGAAGGGCCGGGGGGTGCTTGACGGGGAATCGTTGTACTGGGAGGAGGCGGCGTAAAGGATGTCGAAAGAGCCGACGACGGTTTCATGGATTTCTTCGGCTCCGCCGCAGAGAACAACATCCTGTCGACCGAGGCGAATCTGATCGTAAGCCGCGCCGACGGCCTGCAGTCCCGAAGCGCAGGCCGCGGAAGTTGCCGAGACGACGCCTTTTATTCCGAAGTATTGCGCGACGTTCAGGGCGACGGTGTGGGAAATACATCGGAAAAATTCGGAAGCGCCGAGCATTTCGTATTCGTTTTTGGCCAGGAGGGTTTCGTAGGTTTGCGTGATGGCCTGGGGGCTGCCGGTGGTGGAGCCCATGATGCAGCCGAAGCGGAGATTTTCGGGAATGCCGGCCGGGTCGATCCCGGCGTGGGCGAGGGCCTGAATGGCGGCCTGGACGGCGAAGATGCTCATGGGGCTCATGGTTCGGCGCAGGGATCTCGGGATTGCCTTGGGATCGCGCAGTTCTATCGGAGCGCCCACCTGACATCGCAACCGGCCGAAACGGTTCCAGGAAGGGGGCATGGCCTGCGTGGCGCAGACGCCGGCGTCGAGTGCGCGCATCATCTCCGTCACGGAATAACCGATGGGGGTGACGACGCCGTAGCCGGTGATCACCGCGCGGTTGTGCAACATGATTTGCCAGCAAGATATTCGCGGAAGACCTCGCGGCCGAGAATGCCGCGGCAAACAAAAAATGCCGAAGTCATCGCGCCGATCACGCCGGGAAGCAGGGCGCTTTGGCCGGCGGCGTAGAGATTGGACAGCGGGAGCCTGCCGACGAGATTGAATTGACCGATTTTCTGGCGGATGCCGTAGGCGCTGCCGTCGGGGTTGTGGAGATAATCGCGGTAGGTGAGGCTGGAAGCGGAATCGATCACCCGGACATCGCGGCACTCGGGAATGTAATCGCGGATGCGGCCGACGACGGATTCGGTGCGCTGCCGTTTATATTCGTAATATTCAGCGGGGCGGCGCTTGAGCTTGGACTGTGCCCAATGTTGAGTCGATTCGGGGAAGGAAACCTCCAGGGCGGTGACGGTGTTGACCGGGCCGTCCGAGCCGCGCTCGCGGCTGCGGAGAACCATCATCGCCCCATCCACCGGCTCGGGGGATTGGCAGGTCAGCATGGTATTCAGGTCGGCATCGGGCAAAATCGACGCCAGCGTGCAGGCGCCGCCGACGTCGGGGCCGTCGAGCGAGCCGTAGACCGTGAAAAACGAATTGCTGGCCTCGAAATCCCCGACGCGGCTCTGGAACGCTTTGGACAAATGCTCCTTGGGCAGAACCGACATGATTGTATTGGGGTGCATCGTGAAAATGCAGGAACCAGCGGAGATTTCCGAGCCGTCGCTGAGGACGAACCGGCCGACTTTTCGATCGGCGACATCCGTGCATTGCGCCACGGTGCAGCGGGTGCGGATGTCCACATTGTCCGAGCGGAGCGCATCGACCAGCGCATCGACGAACGCATCCCCGCCGTCCTCGACGCGGGCCAGCGATTCGTGCAAGCCGAAACTCACCCGGCAATGGGTGGAGAAGGAAACCTCATCGGGCTTCGTGCCGTAGCACATGCACAATCCGCCGAGCACGGTCTGCAAAACCCGGTCGGTGGCGCAATCGTCCAGCACGGATTGAAGCGTGATGCGGTCTTCCTCGATCGGAGGAGGAAATGTGTCGAAGCCCGAGACGTTCAGCGTGGGGGTGGCGTCGATGACCGCGCGGAAGCGGCGGAAGTAGCGGTCGATGCCGTCGCGCTGGGAGGGGAAATCGCGTTTGAGTTTTTCATGGACGACGTCCGTGCCGCAGGGGACGACATATTCGATGCCGGCGGTGGGGAAGATCATGCGATGACAGGCGTCGCGCGGGAAATAAATAGGATGAATGCGATCGCGGACTCCGAGGATGGAGAGAACTTCATCGAGAACGCCGTTGCGGTCGTCGTTGAAACCGCCGGTGAAATGGAAGCCGACATCGAAGGGGATTCCCTCCACGCGGAAGCGCGCGAGCGACCCACCGAGGATGGAGGCTTTTTCCAGCAGAAGGACGCGCTTGCCGTTCTGGGCGAGAATGCGCGCGGCCGTCAATCCCGTGATCCCGCTTCCGACGACGATGGAATCGTAATTCTTCATGGTTTACCGCGAATCAGGTTGCCAGTCCGCCATTGATTCCGATCACTTGCCCATGAATGTACATCGCCGGCTCGCGGCAGAGAAATTCGACGACGGATGCGACATCATCCGGCTGACCGATGCGAGCGAGCGGAATCATGGGAAGAATCTGTTCCTTGGGGAAATTGGCGGTCATATCCGTGTCGATCAGACCGGGGGCGACGACGTTGACGCAAATGTTCCGTTTTCCAACCTCGCGGGCCAGCGCTTTACACGCCCCGATCAATCCTGCCTTGGCGGCGGAGTAGTTAACCTGCCCAGCTTGCCCAACCTGCCCGGAAATCGACGCCACCGCGACAATCCGCCCACGGCGGGCGCGCAACATGGAGAAGAGTACGCTGTTCATGATGTTATAGAATCCGTCGAGATCCGTTCTGATGACCGCGCTCCATTCTTCGGGCTTCATCCAGACCAGAAGATTATCCCGGGTGATTCCAGCGTTGAAAACGACAATGGAAGGCGTGGTCTCCTCCGCTCGCGGGCGCAGGGCTGCCTCGGTGGCGGCGAAATCACTGACATCGAAGCAGAACAATTCACATTTCCGGCCGATGGCTTCAATTTGACGCTGGGTTTCCTGGGCCTGTTCGTGATTGGCGCGATAGGTCAGCCATAGATCGCATCCGGATCGAGCGAGCCTGAGGGCGATGGCCCGTCCGATTCCGCGGCTGCCGCCGACGACAAGTGCTATTCCCGGCCCTGATTCCGACAAGCTGCTTTGCCTTTCCTACCCGGTGCCCGTCTCTTCTTTGCTTTGCAAGTTCAGAGTATATCGTTCGGTGATTGTGCATCAAGCTGTATACATTTCACAGAGACACGGATGTTGAACCTGGCTGTCTCAATATTGAACGTCGCCGTCCTCGCGGGACTGGTCGCGGGGATTTTAATCGTGGGGATATTCGTGGTGGTGCCGGCAATCTTGCGGACGGGATTGAGCATCTCGCCGCTGGCCGCCAGGGACTGGCGGGAACGGGTTCTGCTGCACTACCAGAATTTGTGTGCGGAGCCGGGAACTCCGACGCTTTCAGGAAACTTCGCGTGGGTGTTCGCTTGGTTCAAACTGCGGCTCGATCCGATGTTCGGGGAGTTGCCGGGGTTTCTAAGCGCGATGCCGGAAATTCGATCGGTGCTGGATATCGGCTGCGGATATGGCGTGGCGGGATGCGCATTGCTGGAATGGCGGGATGAACTGAGGATTTTCGGGATTGATCCGAACGCGGCGCGGGCGCGGGTGGCCGGGGCGGCTTTCGGAAGCCGGGGGCAGGCGTTTTGCGGGCTGGCGCCCGGATTTGAAACGCCCGAGCTTCCCGATCAATTCGACGCGGTGTTTATCCTGGATGTGATCCATTTCATTCCGGATGCGGCATTCGATCTGACCCTGCGGAAAATCCGCAGCAAAATGGAGCCGGGCGGATACCTCGTGATCCGGGCCATAATTCCACCGGCGGATGGAGGGTCATGGGCGTGGAAATTTGCGAAAATCCAGCGGGCATTGACGGGTGGCCGGGCATTTCATCGCCCGGTGGAGAAGGTTCGGCAAATGATTTCGGCCGCCGGTTTCGACGTGGAGAAAACGGAAATGTCCGGTGGAAATCCCGAAATGTTCTGGTTTATCGCCGGAGCACGCCGTAATGAAGCAGGAGGATCAGCGCCACAATGATCAGGACCGCGATGTGACCGATGATCAACGGGATGAGCCGGCGGGTGCTGAATTCGTTCCATTGCTGGAGGCGGTGAAGTCCGCCGAAGAGTCGGCGGGCGCGATCGACGCCGCGGCGGTTGTCGTTGTCCGTGGCTGAGGCGCTCTGGAAGGCGAAACCGGGATAGATGGCATAAGTGCCATCAGGGCTCATCGAGCGCAGAAGAACATCATAGGGAATATTTTGCCAGGGCGTTTCGACGAGTTGCCGGGCGAAATCGCCGCTCACCACATATCCGTGGGCGCAGCATCGAAAACCGATTTTCACGACCGACCGGAAGCGGGTCTTGCGCGATGAATTGACGAAGCAGCCGAAGAAAAATAACTGCCAATCATCGTTGGAATCCATGAATCGCAATGCCCGCTCCAAGCGCTTGGGCGAAAAGCGGGAAAAGAGGATGTCATCCTCGAAGACGACGATTCGCTCGGCCCCGGCGGCGAGGCCGGCGCGGAGGCAGGCCATGTGGGATTGGTAAATCCCCAGCTCGCTGTTGGTGGGATGCTTGTCAAAAAGAGTGACCTCCACGAGATCGCCGAGTCCGACGCGCCGGAACTGGGCGCGCGCGTCTTGATATCGATCCGGTCGGTTGGTCAGCGAGATGCAATAGATGCGGTCAAAGGCCCGCCAGGGGCTGGCCGGCCGGTGTTCGCTCGCCTGATTGGTCACTCTGCCCGGGGTTGCGGTGGTCATTGGTGATGCCTCGCGCTATGGAGGGGTGCCGGGGAATCCAGTATTCTGATGCGGGAAAATACCCTTGAACGACCTGCGGTACAAGATTGGATTGAGATTGGCGCGGATTAAATTTGTCCGCCATGCCATCGCCGCGCATGCGGACCTGAGCGAATTCCGCAAGCCGCCGACGTTTCGCATTCTCTTCGGGATGTTTCTGATTTGCTTTAGTTTTGTGATGTGCTGGCCGGCGATCAGCGCGCTGGGCGGCGTGGCCGTTTATTTCCGGCGGCCGCTGATTCTGGCGATCGGGGCGCCGACCCTGTATTTCTCGTCGCACGGATGTTTTCTGGCGGGAATGGCGCTCTCGGGGGAGAAGTACACGCGGATTTTCTTCAAATGGCTGACCCGCCGCGGCGTGGAAAAGCTGCTGGGTTTTGGAATGGTCGAGGAAGACCGGACCAAGGCATGACCGTAGTTAGCGGCGGTGCGCAGCACCGCGGGTTTCCCCGCGAATATCTCCCTCCCACAGATCGTAAAAGTTATAAACCTGCCACGGAAACTCCCGGGCGAATTCTTCGATACAGTCGGCGAACTGCTGGGCATACGGGGCATAATCCGCCGCGTTACGCCCCAGGTCAGGAGGGACATCAATGATCCTGGCGACCCGAAGTTCATACGATGTTTTGCTGGTCCGCGGAGCGGTCATCACCAATACGGGCACGCCGGTGGCCGAAGCGAGGCGGTAGGGAGTGATAGGGAAAAGAGCCGTGCTTCCGAGAAACTGGACCGGAACCACGTTATGGTCGCTGCCGAAAATCCGGTCGCCCATCATGGTGACGATTTCGCCGCGCAGGAGAGCGTCGGTCATGAGCATGACCCCATCGAGTCCGGAACGGGGATCGATGATGCTGGCCGGCGCCCTCGCTCCGGGTTCCGGAATCATCGCGATGGATACGGGCTTGGGAAACTGGGTCAGTGTGGAAGCTCCGATTTGAAAGCAGCCGACGTGCGCATGGACAAGGATGAACCCCTGCGGGCGGGCGCAGCGTTCGATCAGTTGATCGTGATCGGGACAGGTGGCGGTGATCACACCCGGGCCGAGTGTGTCGATGATCATCACATCCACCAGCGTGATCGCGTATGTGCAGACCAGGCGATACGCATCCAACAGGCGCTGGAACCAATGGTTTCGGCTTGGGAATCGGCGCTGGAGATAAAACCCGCATCGCTCGCGGATCGAGGGGTAAAACAGGACGTACCAGAAGGCCGCGATATAAGCCAGATGATAGCCGCGCGCCTTCCCGCCGACGCGGATGAGCCATGTGATGAACTTGGTTCGCCAGGCGGGTCCGATGCCGGGTTCGGCCCATTGCGTGGGGCGATCGGGTGGGACGGAGGACGGCGCGTTTGGCGTGGCGGCGGTGGACATACGGATGTCACGGCGAAGCTGGGGAGGTAGGTTAATGAGAGAAGCCGCGGATGTACATCCGCGCGCCTCGGCTTCGCCGGAAATTTGCGGTATGCAGGGGGATATTTTTATCGTTACGATCCTCGTGCCGTCCGAATTCCCTGGCTCAAGGCCCGATAGGATTCGCGCCCGCCTTCCGCAAACGGAATAGCAAACGAGTCCCCGCCTTCGGCGGCTGGTCTGTCGGAGTTTCGAACTCAAGTTCGCCCTCAACCGTCCAAAGTCACGCCCACTTGTCCGACCTGCCCTTGGATTTGGGACAACGCAGCCGCTGCGCATCTGGGCGCGGGACGTCGGGCAAGCGGGCGTGACTTCGGACGGTTGAGGGCGAGAGCGAGCTCGAAACTCCTTCGCAATGGCCGCGGCACGCGGCGGCTCGTTTTTGCCTCTTTGCAGAAGGCAGTGACGAATCCTATCAGGCCGGCCAGCGGTGTTCGCAGCGGCAACCCGTTCACGCATTCGAGCAAAGGCACTCGGACGGCACGAGGATCGTAACGATAAAAATCCTCCTCCACGATATCAGGATATCATGCCCGGTCAGGGACATTAACCCCAATTCATATTGAACTGTTTCCGGTAATCTTGTGTTCACCATGACCGACCTGTAAACTTTTCATCGGGTCGCCAGAGGTTTAATTGATGACAGATCCCGAGTTGATTGAAGCCGTTAACGACGTTTTTGCCGATTCATTTGAAATTCCGCGCGAGAAGATCAAGCCGGAGGCGCAGATCTTCGCCGATTTGGGGCTGGACAGCCTGGATGTCGTGGACCTGGTGGCCGCGATCCAGAAGCGATTTAACGTTCAGGTCCGGGATGATGAACGCGTCCGGTCCATCCGCACCATGCAGGACCTTTACACCTACCTGATCATGATCAGGAACGAACAGAAGAAGGCTTGAGCCGATGGGACCAGCGAGGGCACAGGCGAAAACGGTTCTGTCGTGGGCCGGGATCATCTGGCTCAACGTTTCCTTCTGGATTGTTTTCACGCTTTGGACGTTTGTTTTGGCGTTCGTGGCGATTCCGTACCAATATCTTTTCCACTGGGTGCTCCGGAACCAGCGTCGATCGGATTGGCTGATCCGGCGGATGATCAGCAAGTATGGGGCGGCCGTCATTCGATCGGGTTGGCCGCTGGCGCGGGCGCAATTTGTGGATTGCGCGCCGGACGATAAGCCGCCGTTTGTGTTCGTCGCCAATCATCGCTCCGCATCGGACGCTTTTCTGATGTCGTTTCTGCCTCTGGAGTGCGTGCAGATGCTGAACATCTGGCCGTCGAGGATGCCACTGATCAATTATCTATCGCGAACGGCCGGATATCTTCGGGTGCGGGAAATGCCGTTCGAGGAATTCGTGGAAGCGGGGACGCGGCTCCTCTCGCAGGGGGTTTCGATCATCGCGTTTCCCGAAGGCACCCGGTCGGGCTCGCGAAAAATGGGTCCGTTTCACGGCTCGGCATTTCGACTGGCCCAGCGCGCCGGAGTGAAGATCTGCCCGATGGCGATTTCCGGCAGCGAGAACATGCCCAAACGCGGCTCGCTGCTCATGCACCCGGGGCGCATCGTGGTGACCAAGCTGCCGGCGCTTACCGCCGAACAGTGCAGGGAGATGAGTCCTTACGCCCTGAAGATGCGCGTGCGAGAGACCATTTATAGGCATTTGGAAGCCCACGATGCCCAGACCTTTCATCTGGAGGCGCAGCCCGCCTGAAAGAGCGATTGTCTTTGCGCGGAGACTGTTCAATTCGAGTCGGTGGTCTGGGTTTCGATCGTGATGAGATCGCCGCTTGCGTTGCGCGCAAAGGGTTGTTGTCCATCGAACTCGATCTGGCCGTCGGCCGGTGCCGATGCGCCGCGTGCGCTGCCGCTCCGCAGTCTCCGCTGTCATTCGAGGAAATCCGCCGGTTGCTGGGCCACGCTCGGGAAGAGGGAGCGCGGCGATGTATTTTCGCGGACAGCGAGCCGGTCAGTCATCCCGCGCTGCGCGACATGATCGATTCCGCGCGCGGTCTGGGGATGGATGTCGAGCTGTTTATATCCGCCGCCGCGATCGATGCCGCAATGGCCAGGTTTCTGCGTGAGCGCGAAACGGCGGTGGTGATTCAGTTTGACGCTTCGGCAAACGGGGCCGTGGACAGCGCGATCGTGAACCTCAAGGAAGCGGGATATTGCCGCGAATCGGCCCCGAAATTGGCGGCGGCGATCGAGGTTTCCGAGCGCAATCTCCCGGAGATACCGGCGATCTGGCGGCGATTCAGATTTGACGGGATCGAACCGCGCGTCCAAATCTTCACGCCGCGCCGCCATGAGCGGGAGGCCCCGGGGATGATTCATCCCAATCGGGCCCGGGTGATGTTTGAAGAGTTGGGGCGAATCGATCGGGAGGAGTTTCAACGGGTTTGGGAACTGCCGCCGGCGCTCACGGGCCGGTCGTGCAAACGGCATTTGTTCGCCTGTCACGTCACGCCCTGCGGCACAATTTTCGCCTGCGTGGGGGTTACGATTCCCCTCGGCAATGTGTGCAGGGAGCCGCTGCGGGAAATTTTGGAGTTGAGCGAGGTTTTGGAAAACCTGCGGGCGTTCGAGCAGAAAGTGAAGGAGCCTTGCGGAACCTGTTGCAAGACGACCGATTGCTACGGGTGCCGCGGGTCGGCCTATCAACTGACGGGTGATTATCTCACCGGGGACCAGCAATGCTGGAAGGCCCAGGCCGCGGAGATCGAATCCTTGCCGATCGGCGTCGCGGGCCTCGTGCCGCATGGAAAGACGATGCGGATGATCGATCAGATCGTTCAGATCGGGGAGCGGGAAGCTCGAACCACGTTCGCGGTGACGAAGGATTGTCTGCTGGTGGACACGGCCGGCCGGCTCGATGAACTGGCCTATGTGGAAATGATTGCACAATCCTTCGCGGCGTCGCACGGTTATCACCTTTCCGCGGAACAGCGCCGCACGCATCGCGGCCTTTTGCTCGGCGTCAAGGATTTGGCCGTTTCCGGTGAAGCGCGGGTCGGCGATCTTCTCACCGTCCATCTACGAAAAGTAACCCGATTCGGCGCTTTTGGCGTAGTCGAAGGAACGATTTATCGTCAGGATGGAGCAATCGTCGCGTCGGGCCAGATCAAAATTTGGCGGCCCAGCGACTCCGAGCTGGAGGCCATGGTCGTATGAGCGGCATCCTTAGAATTTTAGCGGCGGGATTTGCGCTGGTTCTGGCGGGAACCGTGTTCGCCGATGGTCCCGGCACCCAGCCATCGGACGACCCGGCCGCGCCGACGACGCGGGCATCCATGGAAGTGATCACGCATCTCCAGAAACAACTGCATGGCATCACTTCGGTCGAGTCCGATTTCGTGGAAGAAAAAAATCTGGCGATGCTCAATCACACGCTCACCATTCGCGGACACATCGGCCTGGAAAAGCCCGACCGTTTAATCTGGATCGTGCAGCAGCCCGTGCGCTACGCGGTACGCATCGAGGGCGATGAGGTTCGCCAGTGGGACGAGGACACCAATCACGTCGATGTGCTCCATCTCGGCGGCGATCCGACGTTCAAGGCCGTTTCCGAGCAGATTCAGGCGTGGTTTCTCGGCAACTACAAGGTGCTCGGAGACAGTTATGATGTCTATCTGACCCAGCCGCAGCCGGTTTCACTGGCATTTATTCCCAGCGGACAATCGATGGTTTCCAAGCTGGTGAAACGGATCGATCTGACATTTAATCCGCAGGAGACTTACATCGACACGATGGTGATCCGCGAAACGGGAGGAGATGTGACGACGATCCACTTCATCAACACGCGGGTGAATCAACCGATCGCAGAGGGAACCTGGGAGATGCCGCCGAATGAGCGATAACGCAAGCGACCGCCGGGCGCGGAAGCGATGGGTGGCGATTTGTATTCTCGCGGCGGTGGTGGTTTCCTGCGCGGGGTGGTTTCGTCTGAAGTTTGACAGTTCCCTGGAGCCGCTGCTGCCGGAAAACAGCGCGGCCCGGCAGACGATCCTTTTCCTTCGCGATTCCAGCTTCGCCGACAAGGCGGTTTTGTGGTTTCGCCTGCGCGAGGGCGCTCCGGTGTCCGATCTCTACGCCGCGGCGGACGCCACGGAAAAACGTCTCGATCCCAGTTTGATCAAGAGCGTGATCCATCCACCGGCGGAAGCCAGCGCGATGGATGAAGTGTTCTCGCTGCTGGATAATGCGGGGGAGTTGCTGAACGCCAACGATTTGAGCGATCTTGAAAAAGCGACGACGCCGGAGGCCCTGCGAAAACGGCTGCGCGCCTGTTATCTGCAACTGGTCGAGCCGCAGGGCACGTTCATGACCAGGATCACCCGGCGCGATCCGCTGGGAGTGAGCGTTCGGATTCTTTCGCGCCTTTCGGATTTGACGGCGGGATTGGGATACCGAGTGGAAATCAAGGACGGACGGTTCATGCACCCCGATGGGCGGCAATTGCTCATGATTCTCGAAACGTCGGCCACGGCAACGAGCCTTTCCAGCTCGAAGGCCCTGGCGAAGCATTTCGATCAATTGGCCGCCGATGCGCCGGCGGATGTGGAAATCATTCCGATCTGCGCTCAGATTCACACTGAACAGAACGATGAATTGATGGAACACGACATGCGGGTCGCGGGGATCATCAACACGGCCGCGTTCATCATCCTGTTTTTCGTGGTCTCGCGCGATTTCCGCGTCGCGGCGGTGTTTTTGCTGCCGCTGATCACCACGGCGATCACAATCGGCTGGTGCGCGCTGGTCTACCCCCATCTGTCAACGATGATGATCGGCCTGACGGTGACGATGGCCGGGAGCGCCGTGGATTACGGCATCTTCGTCTACACGGCGGTTACGATGGGACACGATTTCCAATCGGACATTCGCCGTGTTCGCAAGCCGCTGGTGATCAGCCATCTCACAACGCTCGGAGTATTCATAGCGTTTTTGTTTTCCAGAATTCCGGCATATCGGCAACTGGGATGTATGACCAGCATTTCACTCGTGATGTCGCTGCTGGCGGCGCTGTTTCTTCTGCCGAAGGTGATCCGGCCGGGAGGAAAGCTGGCATTTCTGGGCCGTGGAATGCCGCTGCAGCGCTGGGGCCGGAAAATGGTGGTTCCGACCGTTGTCTGCGGGGTCGTCCTGGTGGCGGCGGTTTTCGTCGCGATGAGGATCAAAATCGATCCCGACATCACTCGGCTGGACGGAGTCAGCGCCCGCGTGAAACAGGCGGAAGAGGATTTCCAGAAGACCTGGGGCCGAAGCGACAAGGCGCTGGCGATGCTGGTCGTCAGCGGAAAAACGCGCGAAGCCGCCGAGGAGGCGAGCGATCAGATTTATGCCGAGGTCTCCGGGAAATTCCCGGCCGGTGAGTTTGTTTCGCTGAGCAGCTTCTGGCCGTCGGAGGCGACGCGCAGTGCGAATCTGGCGAGATGGCGGGCGTTCTGGAGCGACGCGCGGATCGCCAAATTCCGCCGCGATCTGGCAGCGGCGGGAGAACCATTCGGGTTTTCGGCCGATGCGTTTCAGCCATTTTTCCAGAGCATCGCCAGCCCGCCGCCGGACGATCAATCGCGGCAAATTGTGCAGAGCGTCGAGGACCAGTTCAGCGCTCGCAGCAACAATGGCGATTGGCAGATGCTGAGCTATTTTGTGGATACACCGGATAACATCGCGCGTGTGCGCCCACTGCTCGCGGGTCGGGACGATACGCTGATCGTGTCGCGCGGGATGCTCGCGCAGGCGTTCGCGGAATCGGCTTCATCGGAAACGCGGGTGCTGGTCGGGATCAGCGTGGCGTTCATCGTGATCTCACTGCTCGTGCTGACGCGGAGCATCCGGCAGTCGATCATCATCATGCTGCCCGCCGCCACCGGAATGGTGGGCATGCTGGCTGTACTGGTGCTGCTCGGGCAGGGGATGAGCGTGGTCAGCATCGTGGCGGCGATTCTCGTTCTGGCGCTCGGCAGCGATTACGGCGTATTCGCCGCATACGCCTGGGATGGCCACGAACCGGTTCTCGGACAGGGAATGTCCTCGGTGCTTCTGTCGTTCCTGACCACACTGGCCGGAACCGGCGCGATGCTGCTGGCCCGTCATCCCGGGCTGTGGCTTGTTGGGGTGACATTGACCTCCGGATTGCTCGTCGGATTTCTGACCGCCTTCATTATGATTCCCGGAATCGAATATCTGCGCGAACTCCGGATGAAACGGAGGCTGAGGTGAGAACGAGATTTGCATTGGCGGCACTGCTGTTTGTGATGGCCGGCTGCGCGAAGCTGCCGTTTGCGGCCGAGCCGATGCCCGTTTTACAAAATCCGAATCCATCGGCCATCCGCGATAATTTCGCGCGGGCGTTGCCCAACCGTTTCACCACCGATGATACGATTATTATTCAGGCCCCGTTTCACGACGATCTGGCAATGCTGGGCGTGCTCCGTGTGGACCGCTCGGCCGGCACATTTGAGGTGGTTGCTCTCAATCATGTGGGGATCAAATTGTTCGATCTGAGCGGAAATCGCTCGGATGTTTCGATTGGATTTGCGCTGGGACCGCTGATGGCGCACAAAGATATATTGATATCCATCGCTCATGATTTCGCCAGGATGTATCTCGATTTGGTTCCCACGGACACGGCAAAGACGGACATCGAATCGAACAAGGTGCAATTCACCGACAAACGGTCCGGCCAAACGGTCGTTTACGAATTTGCCGGCGATCCCGCGGCCCTGCGGGAGAAGCAGCACGACGGATTTTTCGGGACCATTTGGAGGGTGCGGTACTTTCGCTATTCCACGGAATTCGGCGGGCTTTACCCCCGCGGCATTGTCATGGACAATGATCGGTATCACTATCGGATCATCGTGAAGAACCGGGACGTGGAGATTGAGCGATGAACCCCCTGCGCCGGGACATTGGAAAGATGCTGCAATTGGAGCGGCGCGAAGGCGGGTTTGGCGCGATGTTGATCGTGGATGACAAATTGGTCATTTTCCCCGACCATTTTTCCGATCAGGCCATTCTGCCGGGAATCTGTCTCGTGCAGGCCGTGCTTTTGGCGGGGGCGGAATATCAGGGCGTTGGGGAGCTGAATATTCGCATGCTGAAGAACCTGAAATTCATGCAGCCCGTCAGGCCGGGACAGCGCGTGTCGATCGATGCGCAGATGACGCCGGTCGGCGACGGGGATTTTGCGATTAAGGCGAAATTGTCGGTGGAGGACCGGCGCTGCGCGGAGATATCGCTGGTGGCAACGCCGGCCGCGCCCGCGGCGGGGGGATGCTGATGCCCCAGGCTCCCCGGCGTCAGCGAGGCGGATATTTCGCGCCCGGGGACGGCGCGCCCAGCCCGCTGATCGCGCGCCTGAAATATCGGGTGCGCTTCAGCGATGTCGATCCGATGGCCGTTCTCTGGCATGGGCGTTACCCAAAACTCTTTGAGCAGGCCAGCGAGGAACTCGGGCGATCCTGCGGAATGGGATATGCCGATTTCCATCGCCAGCGCCTGCGGGCGCCGATCGTGCAACTGCATCTGGATTATTTCGCGCCGATCGTTCTCGGCGAGGAAGTGGCGATCGCCGCGAAAATGGTCTGGTGCGAAGGAGCGCGCATCAACACAGAATTTGAAATCAATAAGGAAACCGGCGTTCAGGCGGCGGCGGGGTATACCGTACAGATGTTGATCGATGAATCAGGTGAACCGCTGCTGGCCAGTCCGCCGCTGCTGGAAGCCTGCCGGGCCCGCTGGCGCGCCGGGGATTTTCGCGGGATGCAATGAAGGCGATCATCGTCCAATCCGACGTCGCCACGGCCTACGGCTGGGGTTTGGATGCGCTCTGGAACGGCCTGATCAGCGGCCGGACGGCCATCCGATCGACCCAGCGCTTCGCCGAGCGGGGATTTCTCAGCGATCAGGTGGCGGTCATTCCCGATCTTTCACCGGAGCCGGGCGAATCACGGGCGATGGCGGCGCTGCGGCGAATCCTGTCGCCGATCGCCGGAAAAATCGATGCGATGACGCCCTTGATCCTTGCAACGACGGTGGGCGAGATTGAGTATCTGGAGCGGGCGATTATTGACGGCGATGGTTCGCTGATTGCCGAGTCGCGGCCGCAGGCATTGGTGGAGCGGGTGAAGCGAATGATGGGATTGAAGGGACCGGGAATCGCGATGTCGTCGGCGTGCGCCTCATCGGCCGCGGCGCTCACGCGGGCGGCGTCGATGGTCCAACACGGCGACGCGGCCGATGTGCTGGTCGTCACCTGCGATTCAGTATCCGAATTCGTCTACTCCGGGTTTTCGACGTTGATGTCGTTGTCGGCTGGTCCGGCCCGGCCGTTCGATGCCGAGCGAAGCGGGCTGACGCTCGGCGAGGCGGCGGCTTGGGCGCTGGTCAGCCGAAGGGGCGAAGGGATATCGATTCTTGGCTGGGGAAATACGACAGATGCGGTTCACATGACCGCTCCGGACCGGAGCGCCCGCGGGCTATCCCGGGCGATCGACAAGGCAGTCGTAATGTCCGGCAAGTCGCCGGGCGACATCGGACTGATCGCCGCCCACGGCACGGGAACGGTTTACAGCGATGCGATGGAAATGGTCGCGTTCCGCGAAAAATTCGCGACGGCGAGGCCGGTGTTTTCCATCAAGGGCGGCATCGGCCACACGCTGGCGGCGGCGGGACTGGCGCAGATTCTGGTCGCGGGCCGGGCCATCTCGCGCGGCCATGTTCCGCCGACCGTGGGATTGTCAACCGTGGACGAGAGCGCATCCGGATGGGCGCGCGGCGTGGCCACGGATTTGGGCGCATCTCGCCTGGCGCTATCCACCAATTCCGGATTCGGCGGCGTCAACACGGCGGTCGTGCTCGGAGGCCAATCATGATTCGCGCCGCCGCCTGGTTCTGTGCCGAGCATTGCGGTGTATACGCGCCCGCCGGCGGGTCGTGGCAGCAACGCTCGCCGGCATTTTCCGGCAGCGCGGAGATCCCCGCGCTGGTCGGCAGGCCGGTGAAATATTACGCGCGGATGACCGCGGAGACGCGCTGCTCCCTGTTTGCCGCGAGTCTGGCCCTGAAAATTTCCGGGTGGGAGACCAGTGCCCTGGAAATCGGTTTGCTCTCGGCCGGATCGGAGGGTTGCGTCCGCGCCAACGAACAATATTTTCGGGATTACGTCGCCAATGGCCGCACGCTTGGACGCGGAAATCTGTTTATTTATACTTTGCCTACGAGTGCCCTCGGCGAGCTGGCGATTGCACTGTCTCTGACCGGTCCCTGCATGTTCATTCAGGACGGCGATGATCCGGCGGCTTCGCTGGGCCGGATTGGCGGGCAGATCATTTCGGATGGGGAAGCCGGAGGGATGCTCGGCCTCTGGAGCGATTCCGAGGCGGCGGTTTGCCTGTTGATCGATCCCGCCGCGGATGAAACCGGCGCTGCTTTTGGGCGCGCGGCAAGTCCGTTGCAACTTTGCCGGAATCTGCGCGATCTGGTGCGGCGCGAATGAGCGATATCTGGTGCGGCATCCCGGTTTACAACAACGCCGGCACGATTGCCGATGTGGTGAGCCGATGTCGCCGGCAAATCGCCGATGTGGTCGTGATCGACGATGGCAGCACGGACGCCGATCTGCGCGAATTGCTCAAGCCGCTGGATGTGCCGGTGATTCGCCATCCGAAAAATCTCGGCAAGGGGGCGGCGCTGCTGACGGCGTTCAAGTTCGCCGCCGAGCGCGGCGGGCGATACATGGTGACGCTCGACGGCGACGGCCAGCATTTCCCCGAGGATATTCCCCAGTTTATTTCGCGGCTCACTCCGGACACGATTTTGATCGGATCGCGGCGGCATGTAATCGGAACCATGCCGCATTCGAGCCGGTTCGGACGGGAGTTTTCCGATTTTTGGATCTGCATCGAATCCGGAGCGGTCGTCAGCGACACCCAGAGCGGGTTTCGGGCCTATCCGCTGGCCGCCATCAACGAATTGCCGCTGCGCTCGCGGCATTACAACCTGGAAGTGGAAGTCGTCACGCGCGCCGTCTGGGCGGGATTGAAGATGTGCGGCGTGCCGATCCGCGTGCGATATTTGGAAAGCTCGGAGCGGGTCTCCAGCTTCCGGCCATTCCTGGATAATTCGCGAATTTCGCTGATCCATACAAGGTTGGTGCTGCGGCAATTGATGCCGGTTCCGCATCATCGCGTTGTTCCGCCTGATCCGGATTCGCGGACGTTTGTCGAGATTATCAAATCCACCTGCTTTGAAAATTCCACGCCGCTCGGTCTGGCGGCGGCGGCGGCGGTGAGCGCGCTGCTCGGAATTCTCCTGTGGCCGTGGGGCGTGATTGCCGTGGGATATGTGGCCATCCGCCTGCACCTGAACAAAATCGTGGCCCTGGCGACGCTGGCGCTATGTGTCCCCCGGTCGCTGCCCGAATTTTGCAGAAGAGTCGGCGAATCGGTCGCCACGCCCGGCTGGGCGCGCTTCGTGGGGACGCATATCGTGGCGTTTGTCGCATCTCCCCTCGCGGCCGTGCTGGTCTACTGCATTGCCCGGCGATTTCGGCCGCTTGCGCCGGCGACCGGGGATGGATCATGAATATCGTCGAAGTCATCCGCCGCGAGGCAAAACCATTCCGGGATAAAACCGCGATCATCGAAGGCGACCGCGCAATCACCTACATGGAATTGCTCGATCAAATCGGCGCGCTCAGCGGAATTCTGGCCGAACAGGGAATCGCGGCGGGGCAGCGCATCGCCCTGCGCTGCGCCGACGGGATCGACTATGTGATCGGATCCCTCGCATTGCTGGAATGCGGCGCTGCCGTCGTGCCGGTCGCGGATTCGCTGACGGAATCGGAAGTGCGCGAAACGATCGAGCGGATCGATGTCGTCGGGGTGCTCACGCAGGTGACTCTGCCCGGTTTATGCGGGGATGAGAGAGGAAAGCCGATCGGCGACCTTTTCCGCTGGCATTCAAGAACAAGCAGGTCTGAGATGGATGAGCGCTGCCGAACGCTGGGCGCCGCGTTCATCCGGTTTTCCTCTGGGACGATCGGGGAAAGCAAGGGTGTGCTCATTTCGCATCGCTCTGTTGTGGAGCGCACCGATGCCGCCAACCGCGGACTGGCCATCACCGAGCGGGATGTGATCCTTTGGGTGCTGGGGATGAGCCATCATTTCGTGGTTTCGATCCTCCTTTTCCTGCGGCGAGGCGCAACGATCATCGTGGCAAACCGTCAATTTCCATTTTCGGTTCTGGACGCGGTTCAAAAACATCCGATCAACTTCATCTACGGCTCACCGGTGCATTACTACCTCCTGGCCTGCGCGGGGACGATTTCGCCGGATGCGCTGAAAAATGTGCGCCTGGCGATCAGCACATCCATGAAGATGCCGGCGGAAATTTCCGAGTCGTTTTTCAAAAAATTCGGATTCGCGCCGGCCGAGGCGTACGGCATCATCGAAATCGGCCTCCCATTCATCAACACCGAACCGGGCGGACATCAGACGGTGGGGCGTATCCTTCCCGATTATCAGCTACGGATCGTCCATCCCGATCAGCACGGCGTGGGCGAAGTGCAGATCAAAGGCAACGGAATGTTCGACGCCTATTGCTGGCCATGGCGGCTGCGGGATGAATGTCTCGTGGATGGCTGGTTTCAGACTGGCGATCTCGGCCGGGTCGATGAATCGGGCCGATTGAGCCTGCTGGGCCGCAGCAAAACGGTGATCGTCTGCGCGGGGATGAAAGTTTTTCCGGAAGAGGTTGAGGAAGTGATTAATTCCCTGCCGGGCGTGAAGGAATCGCTCGTGTCGGGCCGGGAACATCCGCAATATGGCCAAACGGCCGTGGCCCAGGTTGTGGTGAATGGCAACGTGGACGATCCCGAAGCGGTTATCGAATCGCTTCGCGCCCATTGCTGCGCGCGGCTGTCGAGCTACAAGGTTCCCGTTGAATTCACGGCTGTCCAATCGCTTCCTAAAACCGCCAGTGGGAAACTGGCGCGGACCGGCAATTCGTCAGTAAGAAAAAGCGATTGAACCGCCAAGCACGCCAAGACGCCAAGAATTCAATTAATAAATGCATTTTTGCCACAGATATCAATCAGATGCACACGGATAAATCAAATCAATTTTCCGTATTCATCTGTGTGAGTCTGATTTTCATCTGTGGCAAAAATGCCTTTCGGTTTTGATTTTTTTCTTGGCGTCTTGGCGGTTCAAATTGCATTTTTGACGGTTTTATCGCCCGACAGGCCATACGAAATGGTCATCAGCGTTCTTCGATAGTATAATATCCCGCATGACACTCGACGCACTCAGGACCATGTTGAACCGCCGGCCTTTTGAGCCTATGCGGATTTCGATGAGCAGCGGCGCGGTGTTTGAGGTTCGCCATCCGGAAATGGCGAGTCTTGGCAAGAGCGCCATGCTAGTTGTTCTGCCAGATCCCGACGGTGGACCATCGGATCGGTGGGAATTTCTCTCTTATCTGCATATCGCTCACGTTGAAACGCTTGCTCAATCGGGCAAAGCAGCGTGATCGGTATGAATCTTCCGGGCGAGTTGCTCACGATTTCGTTATGGGTACACTCCGCGAAAGAAAGGAGGTTCGTATGGCATACGAACACACCAATTTCGAGGAATTCGGGTTTTGAGGTCACGAGCAAGCGGCGTAAGGGCTATCCGTCCGAGACGCATGTCAAAACAGGCGCCCGCGTCGTTCATGGCGACAAGGAACTGATCGAGAAACTTGGTCGCAATGATCCATGCCCCTGCGGTTCTGGTAAATGCTTTCAAAAAATGCTGCCTCAAGTCAGGCCGCTTTTGAAGGTTCGAATCGCGACTATTATGTGAGGTAAAGCACCCACCCGTAGGAGATTTCTCCTGCGGGTATTTATTTTGTCAGTAGCAACGACTTGAATTCCCTCAAAATTTGGCACGCAACCGAGTCGCTGAGCGCATCCTCCACATAAGAAATCACCAGATTAAATCGACCGGCGAACGTGGTCATGCAGATGTTCAAGCCGGGAGGGGCGAAAACAAGGGGTTTGTGATAGAGGTTGGTGATCGGCAGGCCGAGGAAGGTTTCGCCGGAAAATCCGGTGTCGCGCAGGCAGGCGAAATAGAAGGAACAAAACCGGCCGTTGCAGAGCAGGCGCATGAGGCGGCTGCCGATCCAGTGGGGGCAGATGCGGCCGAGAGCGCCGGCATCCTGCATCGCGAAGGGAATCTGGAGCTTCATCTGCTCGAAGACCTGATCGCGCAGGGTCAGCGCAATCTCGGTCGGAGATTGGGTTGATTTCGCTGCGGATGAAAAGGTAATCATTGAAAACTGGTTGAAGAAAAGCTTTTCCCATTCCTGTCCGGGCAGGCGGCCGCTGGCGGACGTGAACAGGAGCCAGTCCTGGCCGGATAGCGGCGGCGATGGAATCGACAGGCGCATGGCGGCGATGGCGCGGGCGGCGGCGGACGGGAGGGTCATCGGGATGCCGATCTCCTCAACGGCCCGGCGATTGAAATCCGCGGTTTCCTGGGGCGTCAGTTGGTCATGCAGAAATCGGATTCGACGGGTGATTCCTTCGGGCGGCATTCGCAGGGCGCAGATGGTGCGCTCGTTGAGACGATACAGAAAATGATTGAGCGTTCGTCCGGAGGTCAGCCGGCGTTTCCAATGGTCGAGATGGGCCGGCTCGGTTTGTTTGATGAGCGGCGCGAATTCGTCGAGCCGGCCGCGCCAGGTGAGATCGATCAGGCGGAAGATGCCCTCAGCCCCGAACGCATCGAGAAGTCGATGATCGAAAACCATTCCGAGCCGCGATCGGCGTCCGCCGATCCGCACCAGAAGAAACCGCAGATGCCGCGATTCGGAATCGAACGGCTTATTCACATGATCGTCTAAAAGGCGCTCAATCGCCTCGGAATCGTCCTCGGATATCTCGACGACTTTCAGTGGAATCGGCGGCGGATCGGTGTCTCGCGGGACTTTCCAGTACGGGGCGAGATTCAGCCAGTCGCGCGCCACCTTTCCGTGAATCAGGGGAAACCTGCTTGAGATTTGATCCAGCGCGGACTGGAGGATTTCCGGAGAAAGGTTGCCGTCGAGATCGAGAATCGCCTGGGAAAATCCGCCCAGGCCGATGCGTTTGCGGGCCCCGTGATCGAGAGCGCCCAGAATCCAGTCCATTCCCGTCAGATACCGACGATTTCGGGAGTAGGGGAGGGACCAGCTCAAGCGCTGCGCCTTGCAAAAATCACCGCGGCGAAGTTCGGAACGGTTTTCGTGTCTTCAGGTTTCAGCCCGGCCTTCATGAGGTTGACTCCGAATTTCTGCTCGATGACCAGCAGTAGTGAAACGAAACGAAGGGAATCCATTCCCAGGGAGGGGAGATGGGTTTGCGTGGTGACGCTGCCGGGCTTGAGGGACATGATCGTTTGAATCTCGGCGCAGAGTTGGGATTGAATTTGTTCGAGAGTGATTGAATTGGTCATATCAGTTCCAGCCTGAATCAACCGGTCCGCATTTGAGATTCTCAAACTGTCTTCACCGACAAAGTTACGGGTTGGCCGCATGATGTCCGCAATGTCGTGGCATTGTCAACGATCCCCGGCGTCGCGGGCGGTGCCATCGGTCCGATTGGTTTTCCAAGGGGACGTCGACCGATCAGCGACAGCAATCCGCCCAGGAGTTGAAACGCCGAACTGGTCGCGCAATGCCCGAAATACGGGCTGAATGTCACGGTATGTCGGCCGGGAACCAGATTGGCAGAACCCTCCTCGGGAATAATGGCTGGCTCATCCATGGCGATCAGGTCGATTTCGACCGGCGGCGTGGCCGCATCGATTTGGGCGATGCCTTCGAGATCAGAACTTCCCAGCATCAGAAAAACCGCGCCTTCGCCAAGAGATATTGATTTCCTGCCGCTCAAAATTCGTGAAGCCATGTGGATTTGAGTATCGCCCAGTTCTTCAACTGCTCCAACCAGCACGCGGCGGCAGGTTCCCTGATGCAGCCAGCACTGCGCCAGCAGCACGGCCTGTTCGAAGCCGATTTCAAAATCGGTTGTGGTCAGAGATGGCCCGCGAAGATCGAGCAGGCCCGCGATGTAGGATGCGGCCGCGCCATGGACCGAGTGGGAAAAATCCGTGGGAAGCGCGTTGCTGTCGCCGGAGTCGAGGATGTCATCCAGAAATTTGAAGCCCCGGCAATGCGGGCCCAGGCCGGAGGTCACGATCAGTCCGATCTGTTCTTTCGCGACGGCGGCGCAGGCATTTTCCGCACGGGTCCAGGCATCCAATGCCGCGATGGCGGCCATCCTGATGAACCGGTCGGCTCGCCGCATCGAGCGGGCAATCGTCGGCTCGATCAGCAAATCGTCGCTGACGCGAAGCACCGGCGGAGGTGTCCCAGGCTCGGCCGCGAGTCTGCGCGAAATCTCGTTGAGATTCCGTCCAATCGGAGTGACGGCCCCAATCCCAAGAATAGCGGCCGAAGGGATCATGCGATCCTCCGGATCAGCACAACCGAATTATTTCCACCGAACGCCAGGGATGTGGACATCGCATATTCACCGTGAACCTGCGTTCTTTGGCGGGTCGGGGCGATCGGCACATCATCCGCCTGATTCTCAAACCCGGCGCTGGCGGGGAGCCAGCCTTCGCGAAGGCCCAGAACGCTGAACACGGCCTCGATCCCGCCGGCCGCGCCCAGAGTGTGGCCGGTGAATCCCTTGGTGGAGAGAAACGGAACGTCATCGCCGAAAATTCTGGCGATGACTTTACCTTCGGCCCGATCGTTGTCAGCCGTGGCGGTGCCGTGGGCGTTGATGAACGCGATTTGACCGGGCGTGATTTTCGCCTGCGACAGGGCGGTGTGGATGGCGGCGTCGAGTCCCCGGCCCTCGGGATGCGGGGCGGTGAGATGATGGGCATCGCACGCCGCGCCGAAGCCTGCAATCTCGAATCGAGGCGATTTCCCGCGCCGCTGGGCGTGAACTGCGGATTCCAGCAGCAGGATGCCCGCCCCTTCCCCGAGATTCAGCCCGCAGCGGTCCCGATCAAACGGCGCACAAGGTTCCACACTCATGACCCCCAGCGACCAGAACCCGGCCATCGCGACCCGGCTCAGTTCATCCGCGCCGCCGGCGATGGCGACGTCGCACAGCCCGGCGTTGATCCAGCTTGATGCGACGCCGATGGCGTCCGTGCCCGATGAACAGGCGTTCACGATGGTCATCCGCGGGCCGGAAACATGCAGCAAATCGCCCACCGCCCGGGCGAGGTTGCAATGGAGATAATCGATCACTGGATCGAGCGATCGACTGGGGTCCCGACGGTATGCCGAATAGAACGGGATGTTGTTCAATTGGCTGGCGACGGTGGTGCCGATGCAGATGCCGACGCGCGTGTTTTTGTCGAAGCTGCCGATCCCGGCATCCGCCAGCGCTTCGCGGACGGCGAGCATCGTCAACCGCAGGCTGCGGCAATTGTTGTATCTCGGCGGCAGGACCGGCAGATCGGCATCGACCTGAAAAGTCGGCGAGGCGATCGTGCTTTCAAATGGAAGTGAACGGGCGGGATTTGGATGTCCGGAGGCGAAGGCCTCCAGCGTTGCCGGGACATTGGCTCCCGCCCCGGAGACCGCGCCGATGCCGGTGATGCAGACGTCCCTCATTTCGTGGCGTTCGCCAGAACGTACGGCGCCAGCGTATTGATCGAGCGGAAGATATCCCGGCCCTTCTGCATCGCCTTGACATCCAGCCCGAATTGCCGGCGAAGAAGAACGACGATTTCCACCCCATCGAGCGAATCCAGCCCGATGCCGGTTTCCCCGAAAAGCTCCATGTCGTCCTTGATATCCTCCGGCTTAAGCTCTTCGAGAGAAAGATTCTCCACGAACAGCTTTTTGAGTTCTTCCTTTATCTCTTCCAGCGATCGACTCTTAACAGGTTCCAATGCGTCGGCGTTCCTTTCCAGGTATTAGACGGCTGGAGTTTAAATGCCTCCATGCGATCCCGCAAGAACGACTGTTAATGCCCTTTCTGGTTTAGATTCTCAGGGCCTTTAAGGACTGAAAGTGTGACGACACGAAGAGCATCGCAATCCCCGCAAACATGGATAAAAGATCGATTTTTTAGACCGTGCCGATGGGCAGAACTTCTATTGTTGGGCACGCTCCCGTGGTATCGGATGGCTGACTGCCGATCCCATGTCCACCCACTCGCCCATTGGAGTTGCGGCTGTAAATTGGAAGATCTGTCCGTCTACAGTGTCCAACACAAACCCATACCCCGGGCGCGTGGTCGGATAGTAAACATATCTGCCCACCTGCGGCGTGCTTACGTCGGCTGGCTGGCCGACCGCAACTGTTGGTCGAAAAATGGAGTTGAGGGCGAAAACAATAAGCAGCGTCGCAACAACCGCTAATGCGAGGAAATTTGTGGTTTTCATCCCGCAAGTTGTATCTTTCCGCGATATGGCGAGCAACAAAATAATGATGTCCGCTTGCGTCACCGAACTTTGCCTAATCATTGATAACGTCGACCCGACATTCGACCGCTCGTGATAATCCACCCCAAAGGCCAGCGCATTGGTTTTTGCCTTCACAATTCCTTCCCGCGCCCGCGCAAAAAGATTCCAGATTTTCTGCTTGCTAAATCGACAGATGTTCGGTAAATGTTATGTCATGTCAAAACACGACCCCGCTGGTTTTGCGCGCCGAGTTTGGCTTAATTGCTGCACTCCGCCGGATTGAAGGGAGATTAGCAGATGTCCGCGAAATTTCGGCTCCGCACCAATCGTCGCCGCCCCGTTGCCCCGGCACCCCCGGGGGGACCTTGCACAAAATCCTCGTTTTGCACAACAACCGATCCGGCTGCACAAAAACCCTCCCGCCCCACCTCGCCTGTTGAGCGATCAGACACACTAGAAGCAATCTAATGAATCATTTCAACCGGCATTGCGGCAATCGTTGATGTGCTGAAAACCAAGGGACAGCCCATGCGTGTATCCGAGATCGCTAGCCAGGCGGTGATGGGCGGCTTTGGGGAGGGAAAGAAATCCGAGAAGGACATCGCCAAATATTTTTCAACCCTGATTTTTCGGTCCATAAAAAAACAGGGAAAATCATCGCAATTTGAGCGTGAGCAAGGGGCAAAGGTGGGATTGCGAAAAGATCATGTGCTGCCCCCGGCCACAGGTAAAAACTCACTGTTTGGCTCGGAGGCGGATACGGTGTACAAGAATCTTTCCGCGTTCATTTCGGCACAACAGGACGAATTTACCAGCGCGCAACTTTGGAATGCCTCTCTTGTCGAAAGCGATGATCGGACCGCGTATCACGCCGCCGTACGAAAGCTGGTCGAGCAGGGAATCTTGGAGGTTATCGAGCAACCAATCGGAAGGAGGATCGGCACTTATCGCAGAAAGAGCAACTAGGAAATAAACGGGCTGGACGTTTACGAGACGCCCAGCCCTTGTCTGATTGCCCCGTCGTCTAACGGACAGGACACCAGCTTCGTAAGCGGAGAATGTGGGTTCAACTCCCACCGGGGCAAGTGAAGCCCAGCAGGGCGAACGTAAATTCTACTCCATCATCGGCTTACAGACAAAGGAAATTGTTACTTTTTGTATCCGACGATTTCCAAAAGGGTTGCGCGCGCCCAGGTCGAAGTGTCGAGAGATTTGGTACTGGCATAGGCATCAATGGCCTTCCGTTCGGATTCGTTCAGCAGAATCCGTAGCGGCTTGCCCCGCTTCTCTCCCTTCGGCTTTCGCGGCCTTCCCATCTTCATAGCCATAACATAGCCATCAAAATTATTGATGTCAAGGGAGATTTTGTTGTTGACTCGGTTACTTTATATAGCTATATTAAGTTCATCACGAAAAGGATGGGCTTATGACCAATGCACGGGAAGAACGCGGGATTCAAATTGCCAAGGTCGCTCGGATTGACCGGAAGGGTGACAGCTATCTTGTACCGTCGATGAGCGGCAACGGGCGGTACACCGTGGACCCGGTTGCCGCGACCTGCACTTGCCCCGACTGCCAGCAGAACGGCAACAAATGCAAACATATTTTTGCAGTTGAGTTCGCGATGAAGCGCGAGACAACAACCAATGTTGATGGATCAACCACCGTCACCGAAACGGTCGCGATCAAAGCGGTACAGCGGACCACGTATCCGCAGAATTGGCCCGCATACAACGAAGCACAGACAAACGAGCAAGACCAATTTCAGCGGCTTCTCAAAGACTTGTGCAGCAACATCGAAACGCCAGCGCCTAAATCCGCCAAGGGCGGTCGGCCCTCAATCCCGCTTCGCGATGCCGTGTTCGCAACGGTGTTCAAAATCTACAGCACGTTTTCCGGTCGCCGGTTTATTTCCGATCTTCGGACGGCGCACGCGGAAGGGCTGATTTCCAAGTTGCCCCACTTCAATAGCATTTTCAACTATCTCGACAACCCCGCGCTGACTTCAATCCTCATGCACTTGATTGAGGAAAGCGCGAAGCCACTCGCCGCCGTAGAATCCGATTTTGCGGTCGATTCATCCGGCTTCACCGCGTCCCGTTTTGTCCGCTGGTTTGATGTCAAATACAACATGGTTCGACAGGAACACGATTGGGTGAAAGTTCATATTTGCTGCGGAGTCAAAACCAACGTGATTACAGCCGTCGAAATTCTGGACAAGAACGCCCCGGATAGCCCGCTCTTGCCGCAACTGGTCGATGCGACGGCCAAGAATTTCACCATCAATGAAGTCAGCGCCGACAAGGGTTATTCATCGAAGGATAATCACGATGCCATTGTGAAACACGGAGCAACCCCCTTCATCGCGTTCAGGAAAAACGCTGGCGACAACAGCCGAAGCCAAAAGGGCCGGATGAGCAAGAGTGGAGCGTGGGAAAAAATGTTCCATTTCTTCTCGTTCAAGCAGGATGAATTTCTGGCCCATTATCACAAGCGGTCAAACGTCGAATCGACGTTCAGCATGATTAAGGCCAAGTTTGGGGATGCGGTGCGGAGCAAAACAAATGTGGCCATGAAGAATGAGGCGCTTTGCAAGTTGCTGGCGCACAACATTTGCTGCCTGATTTCGGCGATGTATGAACTTGGGATCAAACCAAGTTTGGGAACCAACTGAATTTGACAAAACCCTAACAGAATCTATTATGCTCCGGGGATGGAGATACTTTCCACCGAGCAATTGATCGGTCCTTTCAACGATATCGAAGCCAAATTTGCCCCCGCACATTTGTATGTCTCTGGAGACACCGCTTTGCTCAGGCAATCGCCGCGCGTTGCCGTGGTAGGCTCGCGGGAGGCTTCCAAAAAGGCGTTAGAAAGAACGGCGCGCCTTGTCGTGCGGCTTGTGCAAGCCCAAGCCATCATCATCAGCGGACTGGCAAAAGGGATCGACACGGCGGCCCACCAGACGGCAATTGATTCAAACGGACATACCATCGCCGTGCTCGGCACCCCACTTGACATTGCGACCCCGAAATCAAATCAGGCGTTGCAAGACCTGATCAAGCGCGATCATTTAGCCGTTTCCCAATTCGCGCCAGGATCAGTGATCCAAAAGAGATTCTTTCCAATGCGCAACCGAACCATGGCGCTAATTTGTCAGGCATCTGTGATCGTTGAGGCAAGCGATGGCAGCGGCACCCTGTCCCAAGGCTGGGAAGCACTGCGGCTTGGTCGTCCATTATTCATCGCGGAAGAGATTGTGGACAACAAATCTCTAACGTGGCCGGCAGAGATGCTGGATTACGGTGCCCGCATCTTGGGGCAGGATGCCGATGACCTGCTGGAAATCCTTCCTCCACCGGGAAACCTAGATATAATCCAGCATGCTTTCTGACCTGCGGTTTGGATCGTATCTGAGCTACAATCCGAATCCCACCACGGATGCGGAAAGGGAAGCCAAAAACTGGATGCACAGAATCAAATCCGACCTGAGCCTAAAGGTTAAACGACCTGGCGGCATCGAACAGATATCGACGATGAAATATTTGGCGGAATGGCTTGTAAAAACGTTTTCCGACACGCCGCTGGGAGAAATTTTAAGCTCCGAATCAATTCTTGTGCCACTACCCGGCAGCGGCTTACAGAAGCCCGGAAGTTTTTGGGGGCCAGAACGGTTGGCAACCGCAATGGTTCTATCGGGACTAGGGGCGGCGTTGGATCCTTGCGTTGTTCGGCATACGGCTGTTCCGAAATCAGCATATGCGAGACGTGGCGAGCGGCCGAATCCAAGAACGCACTATGAAAGTTTTTCCGTAGAACAGCCCGACCTGACCGAAATAGGATCAATCGTTCTGGTTGACGATGTGATAACTCGGGGTTCGACTATGATTGCGGCGGCAAGTCGAATCATGGAGGCATTTCCAAACTGCAAAGTTTCGGGGTTCGCTATGCTCAGGACGATGGGCTATCGCATCCCATTCTCTCAATTGCGCGATCCGACGGTAGGGACGATAACGATTGATAACTGGGGAAAGGCGCAACGCGAACCTTAATCCTGCACAAAAACCCCGAATCCTGCACAATTACCAGCCAGATTGGCGGGGATTTTGTGCAAAGCCCCCCCGGGGGGAGCTTTGCCGCAATAATGCCGTTTGCCTTTGTATCACGCCTACTGCCTTTTTAATTGAAAAGCCACTGAAAGAGATATTGGCAAAATTCCGACACCGATTTTTCACGTTTGTTTGTAAGTCTCTAACACACCCAATTCTGTATCAATTTTGCAGAATTTCAAAAATTGCGCCCACACCGTAACTTTCTCCTGTCGATTCCAAAAACCTTGATTTGACACAACCCGACCAAACCCCCTAGTTGAAGAAATGAAAAAACCGGGCATTTGCACACCCGGCTCTTTGAACGGCTCCGCTGCAAGCGGGCGGTCACGGAACACTCATAAGTCTGTGACGTCGGTTCGAGTCCGACCGGAGCTATTGAACCATGACGGGCGCTTAGGCATCAAGTGGCGAAGCGCACAGACGGTCAACGATGAGCCTTAGACGCCTCTAGAAGCAACATGCGCGCCCAAGCGGAAAAGTCGAGTCCTTTTGCTTCCGCCGCCTTACGGAATCGCTCCCGCTCCTCATCCGTGACTCGAATACGAACGTCGGTTGCCCGCCTTGCCGTCTTGTCTTTTTTGGGTCGTCCAGCCATGACCGGAACAATAGTACCCACAAAAATTCTACGAGTCAAATCAGAACATTTTACTTGCAAAGTAGGAATTTTGTGGGTACAATCTTTGGAGATAAAAATCCCCGAACCGCTTGTGACGATTCGGGGGATGACAATCAGGCGGGAACCGCCCAATGCCGTCTAAGCAACCGCATTATAGGCGATTCCTTCCATAAAACGAAAGGGAAAGCCATGAGTACGGATGCACGTCAGGAACGCGGCCTCGCAATCGCAAATGTTGCACGGATTGACCGGAAGGATGATGGCTCTTGGCTTGTGCCAAGCATGTCCGGCAACGGACGGTACACCGTCAAGATTGATTCAGAGAAACCGACTTGCACATGCCCTGATTGCGAGAACGGGCATAAGTGCAAGCATATTTTCGCGGTCGAATTCGTGATGAAGCGTGAGACGACGCACAACGCGGACGGCTCAACAACCGTCACCGAAACCGTCGCGTTCAAAGCGACGAAGCGCCCGACTTACGCGCAGGATTGGGTGAATTACAATGCCGCCCAAACGCATGAACAAGATGAATTCCAGAACCTTCTATACGATCTTTGCGCCGGAATTCAGAATGCTCCACAGTCTGGCCGGGGCCGTCCTAAGCTCCCTATGTCCGATGTTATTTTCGCGGCGGTGTTCAAAGTCTACAGCACAATGAGCGGACGGCGGTTCGTTTCCGATTTACGCGCCGCCCATGCGGACGGTCTGGTTTCAACGCTCCCACATTACAACTCAATTTTCCGTTATCTGGAAAATACGGAAATGACGCCGATCCTTGCGGCGCTGATTACCAAAACCGCCAAGCCGCTCGCGGCGGTCGAATCGGATTTCGCACTCGATTCATCGGGCTTCGCCACGTCTCGTTTCGTCCGTTGGTTCGACCACAAATACAACATGATCCGGCAGGATCACGATTGGGTGAAAGTGCATCTAATGTGTGGCGTGAAAACGAATGTCGTTACCGCCGTCGAAATTCTTGATCGGAACGCCCCTGACGCGCCGCAACTGCCAGCATTGGTCGATCAGACCGCCAAGCATTTCACGATGAATGAAGTCTCGGCGGACAAGGGATATTCGTCAATCAACAACCATGAGGCCATCGCGAAACATGGCGCAACTCCATTTATCGCGTTCAAGAATAACACCAGCGGGAAGCGGACGCGGAATCTTGATCGCCGACGGAACGGGTGCGAGGCGTGGGAGAAGGCGTTTCATTATTTCAGCCTGAAGCGCGATGAATTCCTTGCCCATTATCATTTGCGTTCTAACGTCGAGTCCACGTTCAGCATGATTAAAGCGAAATTCGGAGACGCCGTGCGGAGTAAGACAACAATCGCCATGCGGAACGAAGCTCTTTGCAAGATTCTTTGCCACAACATTTGCTGCCTGATTTCAGCGATGTACGAATTGGGAATTGAGCCGAATTTT
>Ga0302326_10004804_pt1 | contig 31108 bp, 33 predicted proteins | sample Palsa_T0_3_FD_202264 | JGI IMG/M metagenome (GOLD analysis project Ga0302326, IMG submission 202264) | Peat permafrost microbial communities from Stordalen Mire near Abisko, Sweden - Palsa_T0_3 | ecosystem: Environmental > Terrestrial > Soil > Palsa > Peat permafrost | place: Sweden: Abisko... | reverse complement strand
ACTTGGAGCGCGAATGTCGACGCCGCGACGCAAGGTGACGGTGTTGAAGCGGGGTTCGAGCACCTTGCCGAAGCCCGCCTCGACGTGTCCCGGCGCCGGAAGCGGCAGCCGCCCGCGCAGTGCACCAAAGCCAGTGGTTTCTGGGCGAGCGTCGAGTTCGGCCACCAGCTGGTCGAGCCGGGTCTGGGCCCGGGCCAGCTCGGCCAGGACGCCGCTGCTGGCTCGCGCCTTGGCCTGGAGCAGCAGCAGCGCCTCGGACAGCTCGCCCCTCTGCTCGACGGCCTCGGCGCTCTCCTCCTTGAGCACGTCGAGGCGGTCCGCGAGCGAGATTTTCAACCCATCGAGCTCAGCGAGCGAGGCGCGCTGAAGGTCCGCCACCGCGCGCATCTCCTCCAGCGCCGCCGCGTCCCTCTTCACCAGCGTGGACAGCGCCCGCGTGCGCCACACCAGCGCCGCCAGGTCGGCCGACGGGAGCAGCACCTCGAGCGGACTCTTCCGGGTGAGCCGGTCCAGCGTCCAGAGCCTTGGCTCCATCCTGCGCGCGCGGGCCGCGAGCACGGCGCGAGCCAGCGCCTCCTGTACCTCGGCTGCTGCCAGCCGACCGCGCAGGGCCCCCACCTGCGCACCGAGCGTCAGCGCGCGCGACTCTGAGGCACGCGCCAGGCGCTCATAAACGTCCAGAACGGCCAGCGTCCCGCCCCGCTGCGCCTTGAGCAGAGCGAGCGCCGCCCGCTGAGCGGCCAGACGCTGCTCCCCCTGGCTGCGCTCGGTCCTGACGTCCTCGGCCTGGGCGATGCCGAGCGTCATCCCCAGGGCCAGCCCCCAGGCCCATCTCATGCGCGCAGCGCCCGGCTCACAGCGAGGAAGCTTCCCATGAGTCCGAGGCCGGCTCCGACGCCGAGGAGCTCCAGCGTCCTTCGCAGTCCCCACAGCGTCCCGGACGCGCGTGGTACCTGCAGGAAGGCGAAGAGTGTCTCCAGCTGCGGGGACACCCAGTGGAGCACCACCGCCAGCCCGAGCAATGCCAGCGCGGCGCCGGCCAGCCCCTGCAGCAGGCCCTCAATGAGGAAGGGTGCTCGCACGAAGCGGTCCGTGGCACCCACCAGCTTCTGGATTTCCACTTCCCCCCGCCGGGCGTAAATCGCCAGCTGGAGCGTGGCGCTCACCACCACCACCGTCGCGCAAAGCAGGATGGCAAAGGCGAAGAGGCCGCCCCAGCGGAGCGCACGGGCCAGTGCACCGAGCCGCTCGACAGCCGCCTCGCCCCAGTCCACCTGAGTCACCTCCGCGCTTTTCTGCAACTCCAAGGAGAGGCGCCGCAGCGAAACCGGGTCACGCCACGCCGGCGGGACGCCCAGCTCCAGGGAAGGAGGCAACGGGTCGCTTCCGAGTCCCCGCAGGGCGTCGGCAGCCGCTCCCAGCTCGCGTCCAAGCCGTTCCAGCGCGGCCCGTGGTGTCACCAATTGGACGCCAAAGCCGCGCTCGCGCAGTGACGCCATCAGGGCGTCCACCTCCGCCACCGGGGCCTCGGGCCTGAGCCAGACCGTCACCTGCACGTCGCTTCCGAGGCTTGCCAAGAGGTGGTCGATGGCGTCCGAACCCGCTCGGCCCAGGCCGAGCGCGAAGAGCGCGATGGCCAGGGTGAGCACCGCCACCGCATGCGGAAACGGTTGGTGACGGATGCCCTGAAGCGCCGCGCGCCAGAAGACCTCCGCCTTCGCCACCGCACCCATCCCGCGTCCCCTCGCCGCGCCTAGCCGGTACGGCGGGCAGCCTGCACCTGGGCAGTGTCGGCGACCACGCGTCCACGCTCCAGGCGGATGACGCGCTTCTGGTAGCGCTCGAGGAGCGTCGCGTCGTGGGTGGCGACGACCACCGTTGTCCCGCGCACATTCACCTCGCACAGCAAGTCGAGAATCTCCAGCGTCAGACCAGGGTCGAGGTTCCCGGTTGGCTCGTCGGCGAGAAGGATGGTGGGGTCGTTGACCAGCGCCCGGGCGATGACCACGCGCTGCTGCTCACCTCCCGAAAGCTTGAGCGGTAGCGACTCCGCCTTGTGCTGCAGGCCGACCAGCTTGAGCATGCGCAGCACGCGCTCCCGGGACTCGGCGCGAGGCGTGCCGAGTACGTCGAGGGTGAAGGCGACGTTGTCGAGCACGCTTCGGTGGGGCAACAGCTTGAAGTCCTGGAACACCACGCCGATGTTTCGGCGCAGGTAGGGCACCGACGCGTCCCGGATGCGCGCCACGTTGCGCCCCCCGACGAGTATCTGCCCGCGAGTCGGCTTCTCGTCACAGAAGACGAGCCGCAGAAGCGTCGTCTTCCCCGCACCGGACGGACCGGTGAGAAAGACGAATTCGCCCTTCTCCACTGTGAGGTTCACGTCGGACAACACCGGGGGGTCCCCGGGGTAGCTTTTGGTGACGTGAAACATCTGAATCATCTCGGTAGGGGGAGAGCATCGCACAGGGACACCCCGCCCGCGATTCCACTAGACTGCCCAGCCAGGAGCGCGGATGTCCGACCTACTCGACTTCCCAGGAAGCCCCCCTCCCATCGACCCGGGTGAACCTGAGCCCGACCGGCCGGCGCGCGCCGGGGCCGGCACCGTCCTGCCCTGGGCGCTGGCCATCATTTCTGTGGCCGTCCTCGCCGGCGTGTCCCTCTATGGCAAGAAGGTGGTCGACGACCAGCAGACGCGCACCACCCAGGCCCAACGGCTGGCTGAGGAGTACGGGGCACGCACTGGCAGGCTGGAACAGGACAGGAAAGACGCCCTCCGTCAGACGATGGACCTCTCGCAGAAGCTGGAGGAGGTAGGCGCGGCGCGCTCTGCCTTGGACGACCAGCTCAAGGACAAGGTCAGTGCCCTGGCCAGTCTCAACCAGCGGCACGAGGCCCTCCTCAGCGAGGTGCGCGCGGCCCTCAAGACGGCCAAGAGCAAGGGCGCCTTGCAGAAGCGCCTCTCGGTTGCCCTCACGCGTGACGCTGCTGCCAGCGCGCCCGACGCCGGTGCGCCGACCGCCGCCCGGCCTCATCCCCGCCACCACGGCCAGTAAGGAGTCGCCCCATGAAGCGCCCTGCCCTGCCGCTTGCCCTCGCCGTCGTTCTCACCGCCTCCCTGGCCCGGGCCGACGGCTCGGTGACGGTGGCGGTTGGAAAGACGACCACCGTCGATGTCGGCCTGGCCAAGGGGCTCAATTGCGACGACCTCACGGTGGCGGAGGTGAACATCCGAACCCGGTCCGCGGAAACCAACGAGCTCGTCATCACCGGGCTCAAGCCCGGCAAGACGTGGTGCCGCGCCGGCTCGTCGACCGCCGGGGCCACCGCGCTGGTGCACATCTTGGTTTTGGAGAAGTGAACTGACGCCCCAAACCCTTCAGCCGAGTCGCACCGACCCGAGCAGCCGCTCCAGCGCGTCCGCGTCCTCTGGGCGGTAGTGCAGCTTCCAGAGGTGGACGATGGCGCAGACGCCGTCACGCTGTAGGTAGAGCAGGACGTGCTTCTCGTGCACTGCTTCGCCGTCGATGCTTGGCACGAGGAACTCCACGCGCGCCTGCTCACCCTCGGCGCTGAGACGGGTGTCCTCCCGCATGAGCGGAAGCTTCTGCCGGCCTGCCCAGTCACGGTCGCGGCAGGAGCGGGCGCTCGGGTCCTGCGGGCTCGGCGCCAAGGTGAGCGACACCGTCAACCCGGAGCGCTCGGCCATTCCGAGAGCGCGCGCGCTGCCGCTGGGCCGTTGCACGGGCCCCATCTCGAAGCCTGGGAGCTCGACCAGCAGACGCCACGGCTTGTCGGGGAGACCGAGAGCGAACGGCGTCGCGGACTCGGCGCGCTCTCCTGCATCCGCCGCGGAGGCCACGGCCGGCAGTTGCGCGAGAAGAACCGCGCAGAGCGCGGCGCCGTGGCGGAGTTTGCTCCTCGTCGGCATTCGACCTCCGCCAGGGGTGCTCGTTTACTTCGGAAGGACCTGCTCCACCTTCTGGGTGAGGACGGTGCCGGTCGGGTCCGCCTTGCTGTCGAAGTGCTCGACCACCGTGCCGTCGGGTGCCACTAGGAATTTGTTGAAGTTCCAGCTGATGGAACCACCCTGCTTGCCGGGCAGCCCGGTGAGGTACTTGTAGAGCGGAGCCGCGCCATCGCCCTTGACGTCAATCTTCTCGAAGAGGGGAAACGTCGTCTTGTACTTGAGCTCGCAGAACGTCTTGATTTCGGCGTTGGTCCCCGGCTCCTGGCCGCCGAAGTCGTTGGACGGGAACGCCAGCACCACCAGGCCCTTGTCCTTGTACTTCTCGTACAGCGCCTCGAGGCCGGCGTACTGCGGTGTGTAGCCACACCGGGAAGCGGTGTTGACGATGAGGAGAGCTTTGCCCTTGTAGGCGGCGAGCGAAGCTTCCTTCCCGTCGATGGTCTTCACCTTGAAGTCGTATACGGACACGGGCGTTCCTTGGGCAGTCGTCTCGGCGGCGACGGTGGCCGACGCGACGAGGGGGAGGACAACAGCAAGGGTACCAAGGAGCTGGAAGCGCATTCGACAGGTCTCCAAGAAAGAGTGGATTCTAGCCGGACGGTGCCTAACCCGAGTCAGAGAGAGGTGCCCGTCTTTCGCGCGCATCGGACGCCCTCTGCGAGGCGGCCTTGGCCCCTCACCGTGCTGTGTCTCGGCGGAGCACTCGTCCTTCTGTGGACCCTGTGGCACGCACTGCCCGGCGGTGTGGCCCTGGCCTTTGGCCCCGGCTACTGGGGCTACCTCGCCACAACGAGTGGTGCGCTGGCTGTCGCCCTGTTTGGCCTCTGGCACCTGCGCCGCTGGGCGCTGTGGGCCTTCCCCTTGGCGCTGCTCTTGGACGCTGTGGTGGTAGCCGCCATGGGCGAGCTGCATCCCTTTGTGCTGGGCGTCGAGGGCATGCTCGTCCTTCTCGTCCTCAGCCAATTCCGTGCCTTCCCTCAGGCACCGCGCAAACCAGATGCCTGAGGCCCGAGCCGTCGTCGAATGACGAGCCCTGGACGGGGCCCCCGGGAGCTCGCCCGCGCGGCAATCAAGCGGCCCGCTCCGGCGTGCTACCTTCAGAAGGCCGCTCTCAAGAATGTCCCTGGCACTCGAAGCGTCGGGTTTGCACAAGCGCTACCGGCGCTGGTTTTTCGGCGGGGCCGCTCAGAATGCCCTCTGTGGTGTTGACCTTGCCATCCCGCGGGGGACGGCCTTCGGTCTCATTGGACCCAACGGTGCCGGCAAGACCACCTTCATCAAGTGTCTCCTGGGAATCGCCTGGCCCGATTTGGGAACCGTGCAGCTCCTGGGCGGGTCACCCCAGGACCCGGCGGTGCGCGCCCGGGTGGGCTACCTCCCCGAACGGCTTCACCTTCCCGCCGCGTGGAAACCACTGGCTTTCCTAGGGGCGGTGGCGCGCTTGAAGGGACTCGACGCTCGCCCGGCAGAGCTGCGCGCACTGCTGCAACGCGTCGGCCTCGACGAGGGTTCCGAGCGGCGGATTGGCGGCTTCAGCAAGGGGATGCGCCAGAGGCTCGGCCTGGCGGCGGCACTCATTGGAAGCCCTGAGCTCCTGGTGCTCGATGAACCGACCGACGGCGTGGACCCCTTGGGCCGGGTGGAGGTCCGCCGCCTGCTCGAGGCGGAGCTGGAGCGCGGCGCCACCCTCTTCGTCAACTCCCACCTGCTCTCGGAAATCGAGCGCCTGTGCGTCCGCATCGGCATCCTCTCCCAAGGAAGGCTTGTGCGCGAGGGGCCGCTCGAGGAGCTCTGTCGCGCCGAAGCCTCGTGGGAGGTGCGCTTCGCGCCGGGCATGCCCGAGGCGCCTCTCTTGGCCGCGGGCTTTCGCCATGCCGCCGAAGGCGCCTTCCTCATCGACGCCAAGGACGCGGCGGACCTCAACGCCGCCCTGGAACGAGCCCGGCTGGCGGGCGCGCTCCTCGTCGACCTCCGCCGTGCCTCCCGGGACTTGGAGCAGGTGCTCACCGAAACACTGAGGAACTCGGCGTGAAGACGCTCCACGTCGCCGCAGACCTGCTGCGGGAGGCAACGGCGCGAAAATGGTTTCTCGGGCTCGGCGTGGCCATCACCGCGTTGCTGCTGGGCCTGGTGGGGGGACTGCGATTGGACGTCGTCGACGGGGCGCTCGCCGCCACGCGCCTCTTCGGCAGCGTGCTCCAAGCCTCCGTGCGGCCCGCCGACGTGGCCCTGCGGCCCGTCTTCATCGCCGCCAGCTACCTCATCTCCTATGGCGGCATGGCCTTTGGACTCCTGGCCTGCTCGGACTTTGCACCGGCGCTGCTGTCGCCGGGCCGGATTGAGCACCTCTTGTCCCTGCCGGTGCGGCGCTGGGAACTGCTGGGCGGCACGTTTCTCGGCGTGCTGACGCTGGGCCTCATCGGCTCCCTGTATGGCGCCGGGGGGCTGCTCGTCATCCTCGGCGCCAAGACAGGTGTTTGGAACTGGCACCCGCTACTCGCCGCCGTGCTGGCAGTGGTCGGCTTCGGCACCGTCTACTCAGGGATGCTGCTCAGTGCCGTCTTGGTTCGCAGCGCCGCGGTCTCCGCCGCCTGCGGTGCGCTCCTGCTCTTCGCTGGAACTCTGGCCGGCTACCGCACTGCCATCCTCGCCTCCATGCGCGAAGGCCCTGGCCGCTGGGCCTTCGCCGCGTGGAGCGGGCTCATGCCCTCGCTCTCGACCCTTGCCGATGCTGCAGCGAACCTGGCGGCTGCCCGACCGGTGGGCGTGGGGCAGCTCGGCGGCGTTCTTGCCGGCTGCGGGCTCTTCTCCGCCGCGGCGCTCGCACTCGCCGTCTGGCACTTCGAGGGAAAGGACTTCTGATGAAGCCGCGTCGACGCCGCTTCTTCTGGCTCCTCGCGGCCCTGGTCCTCTTGGTCCTCGCCGCGCTGGTGAAGCGCGCCTGCAGCGGTCCGGAAGCATCCTCGCGTCCGCCTCCGGAGTTTCCACGCTCCATGCGTCCGGCCGAGTCACAGCGAATGACGGAGCGCGAGGTTCTCCCACCCGGGCCGCGGCCCGGGCGCCACCGCGACCCGGTCCTCAGCGCAGTCTCCGCGCCCGATGCCGGGACCGCGCTGGTCTTCGAAGCCAGCGCGCTTCGCCACTCGCCGGTCGGCCAGCTGCTTCTCGACTGCCTGACGTCCACCGCTGGACAGGACGGCGGCGAGTCCCCTCTCGATGACATCCGTCGACTCGGCGTCGACCCGCTTCAAGACTTGGACCGCGTGGCGGTGGGCGACGACACGGTGGTGGTCTCCGGGGACTTCAGTCGCGTCCAGTGGGACAGCGCCTTCGGTGCCGCCAGCGTCGAGCAGTACGGAGACACGGGCCAGATTCGGAGCTTCGGAACACAGCAGGACGGTGGGGCGAGTCCGGTGCTGGCAACGTGGGGCAACCAGCTGGTGCTCATCGCACCCACCCAAGAAGCGGCCAGGGCCACGCTGGACCGCATCGAGGGACGGAGCCCGACCGGGCAACTGCTTGGCGACAACCAAGCCTACGGGGATGTGTACGGCGTCCTCAGTGGCGCAGCGCTGGGCCAGATGCTGGGGCCGGCGGACAGTCCGCTGGCCGCCCAGTTTGAGGGCGCTGCGCGAAGCGTGGAGCTCCACCTCGACGCCACCCGCGACGTCGAGCTGGTTGCCACCGTGTCCGGCGACGACCCGGCGCAGCTTGGGGACTTGGGACGCGCGCTGGGCGGTGGCCTGGCGGCGGCTCGGGCGAGGGCGGTGCTGACGGGCGACACCTCGGCCGCCGAGTTGCTGGAGTACGCCCAGGTGGTGCCCGGCAGCGAGAAGTTCAGACTGGAAATGGCTGTCCCCTTTGAGGTGCTCAAGTCAATGCTTGCCTTCTGCGGCGGACGGCCCCAGTTCGACGCCGGACGGTGAAAGCGCCCACCGTTCCCCCGGCCGGAAGATGCGTCTTTGGCCGTCTTGAAGGAAACGGCCGCCGACGTCACTGGTCGTTTTCCGAGCTCAGGTAGCCGAGGATGACCTCGTCGAGCGACTTCTCGGACACCAAGTCCTCGCCGAAGAGCGTCTCCACCGCTGCTTCGGACACGGTCGGCGCGAGCCGCGCCAGCTCCAGAAGCGGGATGGGCACCGGAGGCATCGCTGCAACAGGGCCCGAGGCTGCGCTGGCAGTTGCGGCGGGGCTGTCGTCCGCGAGCTGACCTGGCTGGTAGGCCCGGGGCGACTGCGCGTTCTCCGTCCCGTCGTACTTTCCGGCCACGACGTTTCGGAGCATCTCCTTGTGTTGCTGCTCCATCTTCTGGCGCACCTGCTCCGCCACGTTGGGGGCATCGAGCAGCTCGGCGTACGACGTCTTCTTCTGGGCGAGGATGTTCCCGCCGACGTACAAGAGCGTGACGATGGTCGGGTTGTTGACGCCCGAATCTTCCGTCTGCACATGAAAAACGCGTTGGCGGTGGGTGATGTTGTGGTTGAAGCCGGAGACGGCTTTGTCGAAGGTTCTGGCCATCCTGGGCAGCGCACTCGGGCGCAAACGTCACTTCACGGTAGCAACGCCCTCGCGCTGGGCGCAAGAAAACCGGGGTGAAATCCAGGAATTGCCAGGCTAGCGGGGCGTGGCGGGGAGCTCGATGGCCAGGGAGCGGGCCTCCTCGGGCGTATTCACGCTCAGCACCGCACGGCAGCCGGGGTCCACCTCGGCCAGCGCCTCCTGAAGCAGCACGCGCGCGCGCATTGTCTGCCACAAAGTCGGGAAGGAAGGGTTCGCCTCGAGCGCCACCTCCCACGCCGGGGCGAGGGCCGACCGGTAACACGCCAAGAGAGGCTCGAGCCGCCCGGCGACTTCGAAGCCCACCGCATCCACCGCCTCGCCGCACTCGGCCAAGAGCAAGTCCACCACCGTCCGCGTGACGAAGGGCATGTCGGCGGCCACCACCAACACCCATGGGGTGCGCGCGTGGGCCAGTGCTGCGTGGACGCCTCCGGGCGCGCCGCGGCCGGGTACCACGTCGGCGACCGAGCGCACGCCGAAGGCCTGGTAGGGGCCCGGGGCCGACGTCACGAGCAAGGTGTCCGCGAAGCGCGGAGCCAGGGCCAGCAGGTGGGCAAGCAACGGCTGCCCGTCGCGCACGAGCAACCCCTTGGGAATGCCTCCCAGCCGGCGCGCGCGTCCTCCGGCGAGGATGGCGAGGGTGACTTCCACATCGGGGCAGCCCATAGAAGTGGCTCTTGCCTCAGCGAGGCGCGGTGCCGCGGTGGCGGCCAGTCGCCGGACTCAACTTCCCACCTTGTTCGCCACCACCTTGGCGAGCTCGAGGACCTCCACCGGCACGGCAATGACGACGGTGTTGGAGGGCGAAGAGCCCAGCCCGTCGAGCGTCTGCAGCGTGCGCAGCTGCATGGCGCCGGTGCTTCGCGACATGGTGTCCGCCGCCTGGGCGAGGTTGACCGCAGCGTCCCGGTCGCCCTCGGCCTTGGTGATGGTGGCGCGCTTCTCGCGTTCTGCCGACGCCTGCCGTGACATCATTCGTTTCAAGTCCTCCGGCATGTTGATGTCCAGCAGCCGGATGGAGTCCACGTGGGTGCCCCAGGCGCTGGCACGGCTCTCCACCACTTGGGCAATCTTCCCCTGAATCTGGTCGCGCTCGCTGAGCAACTCGTCGAGCGTCATGCTGCCGATGACGTCGCGCAGTGAGGCTTGGGCATACTGAGAGATGGCGTAGCGGTAGTCCTGGACGGTGATGACCGCCTTCTCCGGGTCCTTGACCAGGAAGAAGATGACGCCGTCCACCTGGACCGGCACGTTGTCCCGGGTGATGACCTGCTGGGGGGGAATGTCCAGGGTGAGCAGGCGGATGTCGACGAAGCGCACGTTGTCGAACACCGGAAAGACGAGCATCAACCCCGGACCCTTGAGCCCATGGTACCGGCCGAGGCGAAGGACGACGCCGCGTTCCCACTGTGCGGCGATGCGAATGATGCGGCTCACCCAGAGAGCGAGCACGAAGGAGATGACGCATCCCACGGGAAAGACCAGCCCGGCTCCGACCACCCCTCCCGAGCTGAGTCCGATGGCTGCCCCGAGCAACGCGAGCCCCGTCCCCAGCCCCCACACCACGAGGAAGACCACCACCCGCAAGGGACGCCCGAGCGAGACGTGCTCGAAGCTGGGCCGCGCATAGCGGTCGGCTTGAGCCCCACGCGCGCTGGCCCGCGCCTCCTGCATGAACTCCTTCGCCTGGGCGGAGATGATGGGAACCATGCCTTGAACCCTCCTCGACGACGGGGCACGAGCATCGCATGCGGGCAAGGGAGGGGTTAGCCTGGTTCGTCCATGTCGAAGCCGGGAATGGCAGAGCGGCCAGTGCGCCGCATGCAGGCGGGAACCCTGGCGTCGGCGGCCACCGACGCGGTGGCCATCGAGGAGCCGCTGGAGATTCGCATCGCTGGCGACGCGGTGGCCATCACCATGCGCACGCCGGGCGCGGATGCGCAGCTCGCGGCCGGCTTCCTCTACGCCGAAGGCATCATCCGAAGCATGGACGACCTTGGAACGCTCAGCCACTGCGGCCGGGTGGGTGAGGACGGGTACGGCAACGTCCTCGACGTCATCCCCGCGCCGGGGGCGCACCTCGACCTGGAGCGCGTCCAGGCCACCCGCCGGGGAACGCTCACCACGGCCGCCTGCGGCGTGTGCGGTAGGCGCAGCGTGGACGACTTGCTGGCGCTGGTGTCACCCCTGAGCGTGGTGGAGCGAATTCCGCGCCGGCTGGTCGCCACATCGCCGGAACTCCTCCGCGCCGCTCAGGCCACCTTCAGCCGGACGGGCGGGACACACGCCGCGGCCATTCTCGCCGCCGACGGAAGCACGCTCGCCGTCCACGAGGACATCGGACGCCACAACGCCGTGGACAAGGTGGTCGGCACCCTCCTCCTCGCAGGACGGCTCGGCAACCCACGCTCTCCGGTGGCCAGCCTGCCGCCGGCGGTGCTGGTGGTGAGTGGGCGCTCCAGCTTCGAGATGGTGCAGAAGGCAGCCATGGCAAGGATTCCGGTGCTGGCCAGCGTCGGCGCGGCCACCACCCTGGCCATCGACTTGGCAACCCGCGCTGGTGTCACCCTGGCAGCCTTCGTCCGCAGCGGGACCTTCAACCTCTACAGCCATCCGGAACGGCTGGTGGGCGAGGACTGACAACCCTGGGGCAGTCACCCGCTACCCGATGAGCAGGTCGATTTGCTCGGCGGCAAGGACGGGGCTCCCGAGGAACCTGGCGCTGACAGCCACAAACCGGTCCGGGACGTCAGTGACGAAGAAGCGCTCGGTGCGGCTACCCAGTCCGGCAGCGCGCGCCGCACCGGCATCCAGCACCTCGGCCACCGCCTCGGCGGTGGCGTCGCCTGAGTCCACCAGGGCGACATCCGTCCCGAGGACTTCCTGCAGGATGGCGCGCAGAGGCGGGTAGTGGGTGCAGCCGAGCACCACCGTGTCCATGCCCCGGCCGAGGAGCGGCTCGAGGTAACTGCGGGCCACGAGCCGCGGGACGTCGCCGGTGAGCCACCCCTCCTCGGCCAGCGGGACGAAGAGCGGGCAGGCCTGGGCATGCACCGTGAGTCCAGGACGCTGCTCCTCCAGGGCGCGCTGGTAGGCACCCGAGCGGATGGTCCCCGGCGTGCCGAGAACACCCACCACCCCGGACTGAGTCCGGGCAGCGGCCCTCCTTGCTCCTGGCTCGATGACCCCCACCACCGGAATGTCCAGGGCGGCACGGAGCGCGGGCAGCGCCACCGCCGAAGCGGTGTTGCAGGCCACCACCAGAAGCTTCACGTCGAGCGAAGTGAGGAAGGCAGCGTTGAGCTGCGCGTAGCGCGTCACCACCCCGGCACTCTTCGTCCCGTATGGCACCCGGGCCGTGTCGCCCAGGTAGACGAGGGATTCGGCCGGGAGCCTCTCGCGCAATGCCCGCAGCACCGTCAGGCCCCCCACGCCAGAGTCAAAAACACCGAGGGGTCGCGGGTCGACGGAGCTCATCCTCCGCCTTCAGCTACCACGAAGTGTGCCAGTTCAGTTCAGCGGGACAGTCACCACCGTGGCAGGAGTGCCGTCATAGAAGGTGCCGGGTTGAATGGGCACCGCCGGTAAGGTGCCCCTGTAGACAACAGGGGGCTGGGCGCCGGTTCCGAACGCATCGACGGTGAGGGCATAGGAGACGCTGGTGGTCGCCGGCACCCGCTTGAAGGGGGCCACGGCGGTTTCGCACGAGGAGGACATGCTGTAGCCGCCGTCGAAGGTGGCACTCACCGAGGTGACTGTCCCCGCACAGGCGTTGGCGTTGGGGTACGTCCAGGCCACCCCCACTCCTCCCACCAGCCAGTCCAAGGTGAAGGCCTGGGTGGCGGGCGTGTTAGCGACGAAAGTCACCGACACTGGCGTGCTCTGCGCGAAGGGGTAGGAAAGGCCGGCCTGGTAAGCGACGAGTTGCAGGGAGTGGCTCCCCGGTGCGAGCGACGGCGTGCTCACCTGCCCCGTCCCGGAGCCCTGGCTGCAGGCGTAGGTTTGTGCCGGGGCGTTCGCACCATCGACGTACAGCGCCACCGAGTCCATGCGGTCCGGGTCCACACTGCCCGAGGCGGTGCAGGGCGGGAAAAAACTGCCAACCGGAGTGGCGAAGTTCCAGGACAGGTTGGCGATGCTCGTCGGTCCACTCGGGGTGGCGGGCGACATGTCGACGGTGATGAATGCATTCCCGTTGACCACCGCCGTGGCGCTCCCCGACCAAATGACGTTCCGGTTGACGTCCAAACCGGACAGGCTCACCAGGTAGCTGCCAGGGTTGTAGTTGTAGATGACGAGCTGGCCGGGCGGGTTGCCTACCTGGCAGGCAAACGTGTTCGGCTGGATGGGAAGCGGGTCGTTGAGGACGCTGACCATCACCTGCGTCACGGCTGGGGTCTGAGCGCAGCTCGCTCCGGAGAAGGTCCAGCTCACGTAGATGTTGCCGGTGTTTCCGAAGAAGGGGTGCGGCCCGTAGAAGCAACCCGAGGCAAAGGCTGCGAGGAGCGGGAGCAGAGCGAGGCGAGTGAGCAAGTGGCGCATGGCGCAGTTCTCCACGGGGGTCCTACGACACCCTACAGACGCGCGGGGAGCCCTCCTATTCAGGGCGCCAGGTGGCGCTGGAGATGGATTTTACCTCGGGCGGCCGAAAAGAGGTGGATGGAGGTTTGACCACCCTCAGGACTGCTGGTAGCCCAGCTTGCTCATGCTTCTCCTCCCCCCCGTCCTGGCGACGATTAACTACCTGGACATCGTCGAAAAGAGCTCGGCCGTAGAAATCTCCGTGCTCGTGCTCTTGGTCGTGGTCTCCGTGGTCTCCTGGGCGCTCATCGCCTTGAAGAGCCGGCAGCTCTCCCGAGCCCGCGCCCAGTCGGTCACCTTTCTGGACACGTTCTGGAAGGCGAGCCGCCTAGACGCCATCTACCAGTCAGCCCGTGGGCTAAATTCCTCCCCTCTCTCCAAGGTCTTCTGCGCCGGCTACGAGGAGCTGTCCAAGCTCGCCCAATCCAAGGACCCGGAGGCAGGTCCGATGTCGGAGCGGCTGGGTGGCATTGAGAACGTCGAGCGCGCGCTCAATCGTGCTTCGTCCTCGCAGATTACCGAGCTCGAATCCCGGGTCAGCTTCCTCGGCACCGTCGGCGCGACCGCGCCCTTCGTCGGCCTGTTCGGCACCGTGATGGGCATCCTCGGCGCATTCAACGAAATTGCCGAGAAGGGGAACGCGAGCCTGTCGACGGTGGCTGCGCCCATCGGCAACGCGCTCTTCGCCACGGCGGCCGGCCTGTTCGCGGCCATCCCGGCGGTGGTGGCCTACAATGCCTTCGTCAGCCAAATTCGCATCTTCGACGTGGAGATGGCCAACTTCTCCTCCGACTTCTTGAACATCGTGAAGCGGCACTTCTTCAAGTGAAGGGAGCCCTAGGGCCATGTCGATGAGCGGAGGCCGCGGCGCTCCCGGTCGCACCACGATGAGCGAAATCAACGTCACGCCGATGGTGGATGTGATGCTCGTTCTCCTCATCATCTTCATGGTCACCGCCCCGCTCATCCAGCAGGGGGTGAAGGTGAACCTCCCCGATGCTCGCGCCCAGCCGGTGGAGGCCACCGAGAAGCGCCTGGTGCTGAGCGTCGACCGACAGGGACGCATCTACATCGGCGACACCGAAGTCGCCGGAGACCAGCTCGAGGACAAGCTCCGTTCCAACGCCAAGGCCCAGGCCGACAAAGAGCTCTACCTCCACGCCGACCGGGAGGTGCCCTACGGGGCCGTGGTGGAGGTGATGGCTGCCGCGCAGCGCGCCGGCATTCCCTCTGTCGGGATGATTACCGACCCGGCCGGAGCCCCCAAGAAGAAGGACCACCCCTGAGGAGTGCCGTGCCCCGGAAACGGATGACGTGAGCGCGTCTGCCCCAACCAGCCTTCTCGCCGCGCCGCCCCAACCGCTGGGCCGTTTCCTCGTGCCATCGGTGTTGGTGCACGCTGTCTTGCTGGGCCTGGTGCTCGGCTATGGCGCCCTGACGGCGCGACCGATGCTCGACGTCGACCAGAAACCCATCCGAGCCACCCTGGTGAGGCTCGGGACTCCCCGTGACGAGAAGCTGCTTCCACGCATCGAGGAGCTCCCCCCCCCGCCGAAGGAGCAAGCTCCGCCGCCTGCCCCTGCCCCGGCCGTCGTCCCCTCGCCCCCCACTGCGCCCGAGCCAGCGAAGACGAAGGCCCCAGGCGAGAAGACGGGCGATGAGCGGCAGAAGCTGCTTGGTGCCTTCGACAAGATGAGCAAGGCGAAGCGTCCTCCGCAGACGTCCGGCGCCCTAGACGGTGACCCCTCGGGAGACTCCGCGGAAGCCGAGGGCGAGCGCTACTATGGCCAGCTCAGCGCGCAGGTGAAGCGCTTCTACGACGTCTCGGAAACCATCCCTGACCAGGACCGGGTGCACCTTGTGGCCCAGGTGGCATTGTTCATCGACCCGACCGGCCAGTTGGCCAGGTTCCGCCTTGCGAAATCCAGTGGGAACGACCTCTTCGACAGCGCCGTGCTGGCGGCGGTAAAGCGGGCCGCTCCCTTTGCGCCGCCTCCGGACCACCTGCGAACGCCGCTCCAGAAATACGGAATCGTGCTTCAGTTCAGACCCTGAAGGAGACTCATCCGCGTGCTGCCGACAACTCGACTCGCCCGCTCCCTCCTGCTGGTCTTGGCAACGCTCGCCGCCCGGGCCCATGCCCAGACGCAGGTCCTGGAGATTTCTGGCGCCAATTTCCGACCACTTCCGCTGGCCATTCCTGCAACGCAGGCCTTGACCGAGGAGGCCAGAGCATCGGTTGGCGTCTTTGACGAGGCGTTTGTCTTCGACGCCAGCTCGGCCGGGATTTTTCAGGTGCTGGACCGGAAGAGTTTCCTGGCCGACGCGCGCGAGGGCTTCACCGCTCCCAGCATCACCTTCTCCCGCTGGGCGGACGTCGGCGCCGATGCCTTGGTGAAGGTTCAGCTGGCCGTGGACGGCGCGAGCCTCCGAGGCGAGATGCGCCTCTTCAGCGTGGCCTCGGGAAAGGAGGACCTCCGACTGGTGCATGTCGTCCCGCTGACCGAGCCAAGGCGGCTCGCCCACTTCTTCGCCGATGCGCTGTACCGCTTCTTCACCCATGAGCCAGGGCCCTTCCAGACGCACATCGCCTTCATCCACCGGGTGGGAAAGGGCCGCGAGATTTGGCTATCCGGCTGGGACGGGCGCGACGCAGTGGTTGTTGCCAAGGAGGGACTCAACGTCCTTCCCGCGGTCGGCCCGGACGGCAACTCGGTGGCCTACACCAGTTACCGAAGCGGCAAGCCGGACATCTACCGGCAGCGCCCTGGCGCCCCGCCCACGCTGCTCGTCTCCGCGGGGCAGATGGCGACCGGCGTTGCCTACTCGCCGGACGGCAAACGCATCGCGTACAGCCTGGCCCAAGGTGATGGAACCAACATCTACGTGGCAAACGCCGACGGCTCGGGTGCCCGCGCCGTCACCGACACCACCTACTTCATCAACAGCAGCCCGAGTTGGGCCCCCGACGGCAAGCGCCTGGCCATCGTCAGCACCCGGGCCGGGAGTCCGCAGCTCTACGTGCTCAGCCTGGACAACCCCACCGACGCGCGACGCCTCACCTTCCAGGGCAACTACAACCAGACGCCGAGCTGGTCGCCGCGGGGAGACCTCATCGCCTTCACTGCCCGCGACGAGCGCAATGCCTTCGACTTGTTCACCATCAACGTCGATACCGGCAAGGTGACGCGCCTGACCCAGGACCAGGGAAACAATGCCGAACCATCCTTTTCCCCCAACGGCCGGCTCATCGTCTTCACCAGCACGCGCAATGGCATTCCGCAGCTCTTCGTGATGACCGCCAACGGCCAGAACCAGCACCCCCTGCCCATGGAGCGCGGAGAATTCGACACCGCTGACTGGGGGCCCTAGTAAGCGCCCATGCCCGCCCTGCGCCCCATCCTCGAGGTTGCAGCACGCCTTGGCCTCAGGCCGGAACACGTCATCCCCTGGGGACGCCATCGGGCCAAGGTCGAGCTGGCCGCGCTCGAGGGACGGCCGGCCCGGGGGCGCCTGGTGCTGGTTTCGGCCATCACGCCCACGCCGCCCGGCGAAGGGAAAACCACCACCTCGGTGGCTCTGGCGATGGGGCTCTGTCTCCGCGGGCGCAACGCCGTCGCTGCCCTGAGGGAGCCCTCGCTGGGCCCGGTGTTCGGCATGAAGGGGGGCGGCACGGGCGGCGGCGCAGCCACCCTCGAGCCGGCCCAGGACATCAACCTGCATTTCACCGGCGACGTGCATGCGGTGGGGGCGGCCAACAACCTCCTCGCCGCCTTGGTGGACAACGTGCTGCATTTCCGCCACCCAGTGGAGCTCGACGCTCGCAACGTGCGCTGGCGTCGCTGCCTGGACATGAACGACCGGTCCTTGCGCGAAATTGTCACCGGGCTCGGCGGGCGGGCAAATGGAGTCGTGCGCGAGACGGGCTTCGACATCACCGCGGCCAGCGAGATGATGGCCATCCTCGCGCTGGCCGAGGGCCCCAAGGACCTGGAGGCGCGCTGCGCCAGGATTGTGGTCGGCCAGACCGCCGCCGGTGAGCCCGTGACTGCGGGCCAACTCAAAGGCGCGAGCGCCATGGCGGCGCTCCTGCAAGACGCTCTCCTTCCGAACCTGGTGCAAACGCGTGAGGGCGGACCGGCCATCGTGCACGCCGGACCCTTTGGAAACATCGCCCACGGATGCTCCAGTGTGCTCGGGACCCGGCTCGGGCTGGCCTACGCCGACGAGGTCATCACCGAGGCCGGTTTCGGCTTCGAGCTGGGCGCGGAGAAGTTTCTGGACATCAAATGCCGGTCCGCCGCCCTCTGGCCGCGCGGCGTTACCCTGGTGGCCACCCTGCGGGCACTGAAGTTCCACGGGGGCGCGCCCTTGCCGCGCATCGCCGAGCCTGACGGCGACGCGCTGGAGCGTGGGCTGGAACACCTGTCGAAGCACCTGGAGACGATGGCCGCCTTCGGCCTGCCGGCAGTGGTGGCCATCAACCGCTTCCCCCAGGACGTCGAAGCCGAGCTCGAGACGCTGAAGCGCTGGGGAAAGGCATCCGGCGTCCCGGTAGCGGTATGCGAGGGCTTCGCCAAGGGCGGCCAGGGGTCGCTGGAGCTGGCCGATGCAGTGCTCGGGATGCTCGACCGCACCGACCGCGCTCCTCCCTCCCCACAGTTTCTCTACTCCCTTGAGGCGCCGCTGGCGGAGAAAGTTCGGGCAGTGGCGCGCATCGCCTACGGCGCACGCGACGTGGTCTTCACCGCGGCGGCGGAACGCGACCTCCTGCAGGTGGAGAAGCTGGGCGGAGCGCGCCTTCCGGTGTGCATGGCAAAGACGCACCTGTCGCTCTCCGACGACCCGGCCCGGTATGGTCGGCCTCGCGACTTCGTGGTGACGGTGCGGGAGCTGCGTCTTTCCGCCGGTGCGGGCTTCGTGGTCGCGCTCACCGGGGAGATTCTCACGCTCCCAGGGTTACCCAGGGAGCCCGCCGCGGGCCGCGTCGTGGTGCACCCGGATGGACGGGTTACTGGACTGATGCAGGGAGAATGACTCCCAGGGGCGCCCTGGAGCGAGGGCTCGACTGTGCCGGTCGGCGTGTGGCATGGGGAGGGACAGGATGGCCCGCCCCGAGCAAGTCACCGTTCGCCCGGCACAGCCCGAAGACGCCGAGGGCCTCGCCGGACTCTTCGCGCGGTTGGGTTACTCCACCAGCGCCCCGGTGGTCGTCGCCCAGTTCGCCCTCTACCACCCTGGCTCGACCTTTCATGCGCTGACTGCCGAGCACCACCCGGCCGAGGGACCGCCCCGCCTGGTGGGCGCTGCCACCGTGAGCATCCAGCAGCGGCTCTACGCCGCGCGGCCGGTGGCACAGCTCACGGCGCTGGTCACCGACGCCGAGGCCCGCCAGCTTGGCGCGGGCCGGGCGCTGGTGAAAGCCGCCGCCGAGCTGGCGCGGACCGCCCGCTGCGAACGGCTCTTCGTGCGGAGCGACCGGCGCCGCACCGAGTCTCACGACTTCTACCGGATGCTCGGCTTCGACGAGGTCAACCTCACCTTCGACATGCCACTCGACCCATGACCCGCGCCCTCCCGGCGCCCTCGCCGCTGGCCACTGCCTGGACACTGGACCCGGGCGTGGTCTTCCTCAACCACGGCAGTTTCGGCGCCGCGCCGCGCTCGGTGCTCGACGCACAGGCCGAGCTGCGCGCCCGCATCGAGCGGCAGCCGGTGCGCTTCTTCATCCGGGAACTGGAAGGGCTTCTCGACAGCGTGCGTGGCGAGCTCGGCACGTTCCTTGGCGCCAACCCGGATGACTTGGCGCTGGTCTCCAACGCCACCAGCGGCGTGAACACGGTGGTCCGTTCGTTGGACTTCCGAGCTGGCGACGAGCTCCTCACCACGGACCATGCCTACAACGCCTGCGCCAACGCGCTGGCCTACGTCGCCAGCCGAACCGGGGCCCGGGTGGTGAGGGCGCGCGTGCCCTTCCCGCTCGAGGGGCCCGAGACGGTGGTGGAGGCCGTCCTGGCCGCAGTCACCGAGCGGACCCGGCTGGTGCTTCTCGACCACGTCACGAGTCCCACCGGGCTGCTGCTCCCGGTGGAGCGCCTGGTCCCGCTGCTGCAGGAGCGCGGGGTGGACGTCCTGGTGGATGGGGCGCATGCGCCAGGAATGCTTCCGCTTCGCCTCGACGCGCTGGGGGCCGCCTACTACACCGGCAACTGCCACAAGTGGCTGTGCGCCCCCAAGGGCGCGGCCTTCCTGCACATCCGCCGCGACCGTCAGCAGCACATCCATCCCCTCGTCGTCAGCCACGGTCGCAACGCGCCGCGCACGGACCGTTCGCGCTTCCGCCTCGAATTCGATTGGGCCGGCACCGACGACCCCACCTCCTGGCTCTCGGTCCCAGCGGCGCTGCGGGCGCTCGCCTCGCTGGTTCCGGGCGGCTGGCCCGAGGTGATGGCCAAGAACCACGCCTTGGCGGTTCAGGCTCGAAAGACGCTGTGCGCGGCCCTCGACGTCCCGCCACCCTGCCCCGAGGGGATGCTCGGGTCGCTGGCCGCGGTCCAACTCCCGGACGGTGCGGGGGCCCCGCGACCGTTTCTCAGCACGGACCCCTTGCAGGACGCGCTGCTCGAAGAGGAGAGCATCGAGGTCCCGGTCTTCGCCTGGCCGGCCGCGCCTGCCCGCTGGCTGCGCATCTCGGCACAGCTCTACAACTCCCACGAGCAGTACGCCTTTCTGGCCGAGCGCCTGAGGGAGCGGCTCGCCAAGAAGCAGGGCTGAGCGGCTTCGAGGAGTCTTGTTCGGACTTCGACACCGGTGCATCTGAAGTTCGCCAGAAGCGACGCCGGCCGCTGCTAGACTGAGCGGCCTGGCATGGCCCGCTACGCCGCCATCGACGTCGGGACCAACACCGTGCTGCTCCTCGTCGCCGAAGAGACGCCCTCGGGCTTCCGGCCGGTGGCCGAGCGAGGGGCCATCACTCGGCTGGGAAAGGGCGTGGATGCAACCCGGCGACTGGCGCCCGAGGCAATGGAGCGCACGCTGGCCTCGCTGAGCGCCTTCGCCGCCGAGGCGCGCGCCCTGGGAGCCGAGGGCCTCGCCGTCAGCGCCACCTCTGCCGCGCGCGATGCCCACAACGGAGCCGAATTTCTCGCGGCGGCCCGCCAGCGCGCCGGGGTGGAGGTGGAGATTCTCTCTGGCGAGGAAGAGGCACGCCTCACGTATCTGGCCGTGTCCAATGACTTCGCCCTGGAGGCCGGCTCCCGAGAGTTGGTCGCCATCGACATCGGCGGCGGCTCAACTGAATTCATCTTCGGCACTGGCGCCACGGTGCGCTTTCACACCAGCATCGACATTGGCTCGGTGCGCCTCACCGAGCGCTGCGTGCACTCGGACCCACCGTCGGCGGAGGACTTCGCCCGACTGCACCGGGAGCTCGACTCGACGCTGGCCTCGGTGCCAAGCCCCGGCCCCAACGCACTGGTGGTGGGCGTCGCGGGCACCGTCACGACGCTGTACGCGGTGGCCAACGCCATTGTCCCCTACCAGGCCGCACGCGTTCATGGGGGCTGGCTCTCCCGGGAAGCGCTGGAGCAGACGCGCGCCCGGCTCGCTTCCGAGCCACTCGCCGCGCGAAGGCAGATGCCTGGGCTGCAGCCGGAGCGCGCCGACGTCATCGTCGCTGGCGCCGTCCTGCTCGAGCGCGCACTTGACCACCTCGGTGCGGCCGGTACCCGCGTCAGTGACCGTGGGCTGCGCTGGGGCCTTCTTGCCGCACGCTTTGGAGGTGCACGCGGATGAATGCCGATGCCGGCGCAGTCACCCGGGGGCAGGCACGGTACGGGCTGGCCATCCTCACCCTCATCAACCTGCTCAACTACCTCGACCGGTACATCGCAGCCGGAATGATGCCCCGCATCATGGAGGCCTTCCGCATCGACAAGGCCGCTGCTGGTTGGCTGGGGTCCGTCTTCATCATCGTCTACATGCTCTTCGCACCAGCAGCCGGAGTGCTCGGCGATCGGTTTCCGAGGCGCTTCGTCCTCGCCGGCGGCGTCTTCCTCTGGAGCCTGGCCACGGTGGGTGCCGGCTTCGCCGGCACCTTTGCCGCCCTCCTAGTGGCGCGTTCCATCGTGGGCATCGGGGAAGCCGGGTACGGGACGGTGGCCCCCGGCCTGATTGCCGATTTGTTCCAGCGCGACCAGCGCTCGCGGATGCTGGCGTACTTCTACGTGGCGATTCCGGTGGGCTCGGCGATGGGCTTCGCACTCGGAGGCTGGCTCGGGCACCGCTACGGCTGGCAGCATGCCTTCTGGGTGGGGGGCATTCCGGGACTGGTGGTGGCGGCCTTCGCCCTGCGGGTGCCGGACCCTCCTCGCGGTGCAACCGACGAGGGTCCGCCACCCATCAAGGTCCCTTTCAGGGTCGCCCTGTTGCGGTTGAGAAGCAACGCGACGTACTGGACTGCTGTCGCCGGGTTGACGCTGATGACGTTTTCCATCGGCGGCCTGGCCAACTGGATGCCCAGCTTTCTGGAGCTGGAACGGGGCGTGAACCCAGAGGTTGCCGGGTTGTACTTCGGAGCCATCACCGCCTTCGCCGGCATCGTCGGCACGTTGGTCGGTGGCTGGCTGGGCGACGTCGCGGACCGGCGGTCGACCACCGGTGGGATGTCCCTTTCTGGCTGGGGACTGTTGCTCGCCGTTCCCTTCATGGCCCTGGTCGCGCTCGCCCATTCGCCAGCAATCATCTTCAGTGCCGTGGCCGTCGCGCAGTTCTGCATCTTCCTCAACAATGGTCCGCTGAACGCCGCCATCGTCAGCGCAGTCCCCGGCGACGTTCGCAGCTTCGCGGTCGGTCTGAGCGTCCTCGCCTACCATGCTCTGGGCGACGCCATCTCTCCGCCCCTCATCGGGATGGTTGCCGACCGTACGAGCCTGGGCACAGCCATCCTGCTCAATGCCATCCCCGTCGGGCTGGGAGGTCTCCTTCTCGTCGTCGGAGCTCGGCTCCTTGGCCACCGGGTCCTGTCCGGTCCGAAAAAGACTGGTCCCCTCACTGCGTAGCCTCGGGCGAAAGGGCGGGGATGGTTGCCCGGGGGCCCCCACCTCGGTTAGCCAGGGAGAACCAATGGCGAGCTCTCTGAATCCCTACGTCCGCAGTGTCGGCACGGCCTTGCCGCCGCACTACGCCGACCAGGAGACGCTCATCACCGCGTTTCGCACCCATTGGGCGAAAGAGCACTTCAACCTCGAGCGCCTGGAGGAGCTGCACCGCGCGGTGCAGGTGGGGGGTCGACACCTGGCGGTCCCGCTCGAGGAGTACCCCGGCCTCACCGACCTCAAGGCGCGCAACGATGCCTGGGTTCGCGTGTCTACCGACGTGGGTGAGCAGGCGGTCCGTCAGGCGCTGCATCGGGCCGCACTCAGCCCCACCGAGGTCGACCATCTCTTCTTCGTCACCGTCACCGGAATCGCCACCCCTTCGGTGGATGCGCGATTGATGAACCGCCTCGGACTGCGGCCGGACGTGAAGCGGACCCCCATCTTTGGACTGGGCTGCGTGGCAGGCGCAGCCGGCACGGCCCGCGCCAGCGACGTGCTCCGGGCGTACCCAGACCAGGTGGCCGTCCTCCTCTCGGTCGAGCTCTGCTCTCTCACCCTGCAGCGCGAGGACCTCTCCATCGCCAACATCATCGCCAGCGGCCTCTTCGGCGACGGGGCAGCGGCGCTGGTGCTCTCCGGTGCCGAGCGACCTGCCCCCGGGGCCCCTCGCATCCTCGCCACCCGCAGCGTCTTCTACCCCGACACCGAACGGGTGATGGGGTGGGACGTGGTGAATGGCGGCTTCAAGGTGGTGCTCAGCGCCAAGGTGCCGGATGTGGTTCGCGGCCATGTGCGTCAGGACGTCAGCGGGTTTCTCGCCGAGCATGGTCTGCGAACCGAGGACATCCGACACTGGGTGGCCCACACCGGTGGACCCAAGGTCCTGGAAGCTTTCGAGAGCACGCTCGAGTTGCCGACTGGCGCGCTCGCCCGTTCCTGGAAGTCGCTGCGCGAGACCGGCAATCTCTCGTCCGCCTCGGTCCTCTTCGTCCTCGAATCCCTGCTCGCTTCTGGCGAGGCGCGGCCCGGAGACTATGGCCTGCTCATGGCCATGGGCCCGGGCTTCTGCGCCGAGCTGGTGCTGCTTCGATGGTGACGTCACAGGGTCTCTACCTTGGATTCCTCGGCTTGCTCGGTCTGGAGCGTCTGACGGAACTGCTCCTCTCTGTGCGGAATGCTCGTCGCGCGCGAGCGGCCGGGGCGGTGGAGGCGGGCCGCGGCCACTACCCGGCGATGGTCGCCTTCCACTCGCTGTTTCTCGTCTCCTGCGCGGCGGAGGTAGTGCTCGTCCCGCGGACTTTCCCCGGAGCGCTGGGGTGGACCGCGCTTGGCGTGGCAGTGGCTGCCCAGGGGCTCCGCTACTGGGCGGTGGCATCGCTCGGGGAGCGCTGGAACACCCGGGTGCTGGTCTGGCCGGGGGTCCCTCCGGTGACGTCCGGTCCCTACCGTTTTCTGCGCCATCCGAACTACCTGGCAATTGTCCTGGAGATGGTGGCCGTTCCGCTGGTGTACGGGGCCTGGGTGACGGCAGTCCTCTTCTCCCTGGGCAACCTCTTGCTCCTCAGAATTCGCATCCGTTCCGAGGAGGAGGCCCTGGGCCCGTCCTGGGCCAAGGCCTTCGCCGGGCGGCCCCGGTTGTTCCCGGAGCTCCACCGTGCCGACTGAGGCAGACGTCCTGGAAAGCATCCGTTCCATCGCCCGGACCGAGCTGGAGCTCGAGCGGCCGGTGCAGCCGGGGGACGACCTGCTCGCCGACCTCGGGCTGGACAGTCTCGGCCTGACCATCCTGGCCGTGGGATTGGAGAACCGTTTCCGGGTCAAGCTGTCCCAGGAGGATGCGGTCGGCTTGCGGACGGTTGCGGACCTGACTCGCTTGGTGGTTCGACGCAGCGAGGCTGCAGCGTGAGCGCACCTTCGCGGCTGGTGGGCCCGACGCAGCCGCCCCCGCGTCACGCCTCCATCCTTGAGGCACTTCGGCGCGCGGCCGAACACCCTTCCGGCCTGACGTTCGTCGACGCCGCGGAGTCCGAAGAGACGCTCCGCTGGTCAGAAGTGCTGGCCCGCGCCCGGGCAACGGCCGGTGGGCTGCGCCGGCTCGGCGTGCGGCCCTCCGACCGCGTGGCCATCGTCCTTCCCACCTCGCCTGACTTCATGGATGCCTTTTTCGGGACGCTTCTCGCCGGGGCGGTGCCGGTGCCGCTCTATCCGCCAGTGCGCCTCGGGCGCCTGGAGGAGTACCACCGCACCACCGCGCGCATGGTTCAGCTGTCGGGCGCAGTCCTGGTCCTCACCGATGGGTGGGTGGGACGACTCCTCGGTGAGGCGGTCGCGGCGGCCCGGCCTCGGTTCGGCTGCCACCGCGTCTCGACGTTGCGTGAGGCGGGCGAGACGCCCTTCGAGTACCCGGTGCCGCCCGATGCGCTGGCGGCGGTGCAATTCTCCTCCGGCAGCACGGTCGACCCGAAGCCGGTGGCGCTGAGCCATGCCAACGTCATGGCCCAGGTGGAGACCATCCGCGCGCTGATGCCGGTGCGCGAAGATGTCCGGCCCCTCGGCGTCAGCTGGCTTCCGCTCTACCACGACATGGGACTCATCGGCTGCCTGGTGAATGCCGTGGCCTACCCCGGACCGTTGGTGCTCCTGCGGCCAGAGCAGTTCCTGGCACGACCCGCGCTCTGGCTCCGAGCGCTCTCTCGGCACCGTGGGACGCTCTCTGCTGCGCCCAACTTCGCGTACGCACTCTGCGTCCGCCGCATCCGCGACCATGAGTTGGAGGGAGTCGACCTGTCGTCTTGGGCACTGGCGCTCAATGGCGCCGAATCCATCTCGGCCGACGTGGCGCGGCGCTTCGTCGAGCGCTTTGGCCCCTACGGCTTCGACCCGCGCGCGCTGGTGCCGGCCTACGGGCTGGCGGAAGCCTCGCTGGCCGTCACCTTCGCTCCGAGTCGCACTGCCCTGAGAACCATCGCCGTGGACGCCACCGCGCTCGCGGCCGATGGTCGGGTGCGCCCGGGCGACCGGACGCTCGTCTCGGTAGGGCGGCCAGTCCCGGGAGCCGAGGTAGAGATTCGCGACGAGACTGGCGCCGTGGTGCCCGGCGGGACGGTGGGGCGCATCCACGTGCGCGGACCATCGGTGATGGTGGGCTACCTCGGCCAACCCGAGGCCACCCGCGCCGCGCTCGTCGATGGGTGGCTGGATACCGGCGACCTGGGCTTCGTGGCCGAGGGCGAGCTGGTGGTGTGTGGACGGGCCAAGGACATCATCATCCTGCGCGGAGCCAACCACGTCCCCCAGGAATTCGAAGAGGCACTCGAGGGCCTAGAAGGCGTCCGGGTCGGGTGCGCCGTCGCCCTGGGCGCCATCCCCGATGGCGCCGAGAGCGAGGAATTGGTGCTGCTCGTGGAGCTCGGTCCCGGGAATCGGACGGACCTCGTGGACCGAGTGCGGACACGCGTGCTCGAACGGACTGGCATCCGCCCCCACAGCGTGGAGCTGTTGGTGCCAGGGACGTTGCCCCGCACGTCGAGCGGCAAGCTGCGGCGTCGGGAGGCCCTTCGCCGCTGGCAAAGCGGCACGCTGACGCCGCCGCGCAGGGTGCGCTGGCTGGGGCTGGCCGGGGCGATGGTGAAGAGCGCGGTGGCCTTCGCGCGCGTGGACCGCGAGGCATGAAGGTGGACGTGGCCATCGCCGGAGGCGGACCGGCGGGCCTGGCAGCAGCAATCCACGCGGCGCGAGCCGGGTTGTCGGTGGCGCTCTTCGAGCGGGAGGAGCTGCCCCGCGACAAGGCCTGCGGCGAGGGCATCATGCCGCCCGGGCTCCAAGCGCTGGAGCGGCTTGGCGCTCGAAGGCACCTGGAAGCCTCCGACTGGGCGCCCATCCTCGGCATTCGCTACCTCCAAGAGGACGGTTCGGCCCTCGAGGGGCGACTCCCCGGGGCTGGCGGCATCGGCGTGCGGCGCACAGCCCTGGCCCGGGTGTTGCTCGACCAGGCAAAGGAGGCTGGCGTTTCTGTCCATGCACGGACCGCGGTCCGCGCCCACGGCCGCTCGAAGACGGGGATGCGGGTGGAGACAGATGCAGGCACCTGGGAGGCAGCGGTCCTGGTGGCTGCTGACGGCCTGGCCTCGCCCCTGCGCGCAGCGGAGGGACTGGACCTTCCTGCCTCCGGGCCACGTCGCTATGGGCTGCGCCAGCACGTCCGCATGACTCCCTGGACGGACTGCGTGGAGGTCTACCTCTCGGACGGATTGGAGGCCTACGTCACGCCGGCCGGTCCGGAGCGAGTGGGTGTGGCCTTCCTCTGGGAGGACGGCCGCGTCCCACCCCAAATCTCCTGGCCGGCGCTGGTGCAGCGGGTCCCGGCCCTGGCCGCGCGACTTCGCGACGCCGCGGCGGACTCCACGCCGCGCGGTGCCGGTCCGCTTCGGCGCCGGGTGCGAGAGCGTATCCGGCCGCGGTTTGCACTCCTCGGGGATGCGGCGGGCTACGTCGATGCCATCACCGGGGAAGGCCTTTCGCTCGCTTTGGTATGTGCCGAGGCACTCGGGGCTTGCCTGCCGGACGCTGTCGCCAGAGGAGGAGACCCGGCCGCGTTCCGGCCCTACCTCGCCGTCTGCCGGCGCGAGTACCGCCGCTATGCCCTGGTGGCCGGCAGCGTCCTTTCTCTGGCCCGCCACCCGCGGCTCCGCCGGGCCGTCCTCGCCACGCTTGCGCTGAGCCCGGAGGCCTTCTCTTGGCTTCTGGCGCACACCATCGCCTGATGGGTGTTGCCGGCCTGTAACAATGCCTAGCTTGGTCCCCGCCCTATGCGAGCGACCCGGCTGAGGAAATCCCTGGCTTTGCTACGCCCCCGGCGGTGGTGGCACTGGACACTGCTGGCCATTGGCGTCGTCTGTCTGGGCGTCGCGGTGGTGCGTCAGCCGCTCACGCGCTACGAGACCCGCAAGGCGCTCGGTTCGATTCCCGGCTGGGACGCCGACGCCGGCGACGCGCACATCAGCTTTTTCCCGCTGGTGTACAGCATCAGTCGCGTTCACCTGGTGCCTGCGGACCGGACCCTGCCCATCCTCTACATCGAGCGGATGGACAGCGGTGTCTTCTGGGGTGACTTGCTACGCGGGCGACTCAACGCCTGGTCGAAGCTCGAACACGTGAAGATGACGTTCTTCCTCATCCCCATCGTCATTCCGGACATCGCGGCCATTCTTCGCAAGGTGATGCCGATTGCCATCGAACGGATGCAGCTCAAGGACGGCGAAATTACGGTGGCGCTGCGCCATAGCCGGAGTGACGAGCCCCAGAAGCCCGAGGGCGACGGGCCTCAGCTTTGGTTTCACGACATCGAAGCGACGGTGGAAGGGCTGGCCACCCGGCCCGAATTGGAGCACCAGGCAACGACACTCGCCCTGCGCGCCACCATGGCCAGCTCTGGACGGGTGTCGGCGTTCGTCACCGTCGACCTGCTCTCCCCGGATGCCATCACCTTCTCCGGACAGCTCGAGCTTCTGGGCCTGAACCTCGCGGACATGGACTCGGTGCTCGCGTCTACCGATTTGAAAATCCGCGGCACCTTCGACTTGCTGGCACGTTTTGGCTGCAAGCAAGGAGCGCTTACGGGCGGGCTGCAACCCGTCCTGAAGAATGGCGAGGTCGACACCCTCAGCCCCGACTTCGGGAAGAACCTCATGGCCGGGCTCGCCGACACCGGTGTGGTGCTGCTGTCGGACCGCGTCCCCGGGCGAAACGCCGTCTCCACCATCATTCCCATCCATGGGAATCTCAACAAGCCGAAGCTGGACGTCTGGACGGCCATCGCCGGCGTGTGGCGAAACGCTTTCATCATCGGCTTGCGGGAGACCCTCCAGCAACTTCCACCCCCCACCAAGGAGGCCGGGACGCCCGCCTCGGTCGCTCCCCGCTAAGAGAACCGAGACATGCGCCATTTCCTCCTCCTTCCCTGTCTGGCTTTCAGCCTGGCCTGCGCGCATCCAGAAACCGTCGCCCCAGCCGGTGCGCCGAGTACCCCCGACAAGCCGACCCGTCTCCCCAGCGCGCGTGCAGTCACGCCGGAGACCGAGCCGGGCCATCCCGACCTGGCTGCGTCTCCGGCCCAGCTCATGGCGCCGGGCTCCTCCGACGCCATCGCCGACGCACTGAGAAAGCGGGGCTTTCTCACCAGCGACGCTCCGAAGAGCGCGGACTTGGAGAAAGCCCTGCGGGCCTTTCAGACGTCCCAGGGCCTGGCCGCAACGGGCTTCCCAGACCATGAGACGCTGCGCAAACTGGGCATCAACCCGCGCGCCGTGGACAAGACATCCGTCTCCCCCGACGCGGGTACGTAGCGCTCAGACTGAGCGGTTGCCGTTTTAGAAGCCCGGCGGTCTCTCGGCAGCCACCCCCAGTGCCTTCTCCAGCGCCATCCCTGCCCGGGCCAGCGTCCCTTCGTCGAAGAGCCGGCCCACCAGCGTCACTCCCTGGGGCACCCGATGTTTCTGAGGAAGGAGCGGCCACTGCTGGCCCGGGGGTGGGTACCAGTCGCTGCGGATGCGGTCCACTTCGATGAAGCCAGCGCGTAGTGTCAGTGACGGGTGGCCGGTGCAGTTGGTGGCGATGAGGGTCTCGTCGCGCAGGTACGGCACGAGCAGGACATCCACGCTCGTCAGCAGCTGGTTCATCGCGGTCGCCGCCTGCCTGCGCAGCCGATCGGCCTGAATGAAGTCCACCGCCGAGAGGAAGCGCGCCTGTCGGAACTGGTTCGGCCACGCGTCGACGACTTGCATCTTCAGCTCGTCCACCTTGTGCGTGAGGCTCAGCTCCTCGAAGGACGCGGCTGCCTCAGCAAACAGGATGGCGTTGAGCGCGGCGTAGGGGAGGTCGGGGAAGTCGACGGGGACCGGCGTCATCCCGGCGGCCTTCACCGCGTCCACCACGGCGCGGTCCACGGGAAGCGACTGCTTGTCGAAGTCGTTGGCGGGCTTCTCCAGCCAGGCCGGGACGTAGCCCACCCGCAGCTTCTGCACTGGCTGCGCGGCGTCGAAGTCCAGATGGCTCGGGACGCACCCCAAGTCCGTGCCGTCGGGACCGGAAATCGCGGCGAGCACCATCATGGTGTCCTCCACGCTGCGCGCCATCGCTCCCAGCTTGTCCATCGACCAGCACAGCGTCATCGCGCCGGTGCGGGGGACTCGGCCGAAACTCGGCCGAAGCCCCGTCACGCCACAGCGGGATGAGGGGGAGACGATGCTGCCTCCGGTCTCGCTCCCGATGGCGAAACCCACCAGGCCAGCCGCCGTGGAGGCTCCCGAGCCAGCGCTCGAGCCACTCGAGCCCTCCGCCAGGAACCAGGGATTTTTCGTCTCGCCCCCGAACCAGATGTCGTTGAGGGCAAGCGCGCCGAGCGACAGCTTGGCCAACAGGACTGCCCCGGCCGCGTGAAGCCGCGCCACCACCGTCCCGTCTTTATCCGGTACTCGATTCCGGAACGGCTCGGCTCCCCAGGTGGTGCGGATACCGGCGGTGTCCAGGAGGTCCTTCACGCCCCAGGGGACGCCGTGGAGGGGGCCGCGCCACTTCCCCTGGGCAATTTCCGCATCGGCCGCTCGCGCTTGCTCCCGCGCCAACTCCGGCGTGAGGGTGATGACGCATTCCAGCTTAGCGTTGAAGCGCTGCAGCCGTTCCAGGTACAGCTCGGTCAGCCGCGTGGAGGTGATTTTGTGTGTCCTGAGCCATCCCGACAGCGCCGTCACTGGAGCGAATGCGATGTCCTCGTCGCGGGAGGGCAATGGCACCGTGGAGTGAGAGAACTTCGTCCGCGTGCGCGACGGGCCCCTCGGCGCGCCCGGGATGCGCGGGTCCCAGATGGAGCCTGGGACGACGGACGCCGCTGGGTGGTAGGCGCGCCGGCTCTTCAGCATCGCGCCGAAGTTCATGTCCCAGGAAGAGGCTGCCTCCGCCCGTTCGGCAGCTGAGTAGACCACCTCGGCCAGCTTCTCCGCCTCGACAAAGGTGGTGGGTGTGATGGCACTGGCGGCCACAGGCGCTGGCCCAGAGGGCGCGGCCGCGGCCGCCCCAGCATCGACCGCTGGCGCGGCCTGGGAGGTCCGCCGCACCACGGCCGCTCCTGCGAGCAGTGCTGTGCCGGCGATGAATTTTCGTCTCGAGCTCCGACCCATCCCGTTTCTCCCCTCCCGGCACAGAAAAAGCTGCGGCACTCTAGCCGTTTGTCAAAACAGGCCCACACTGAATTGGATGGCGGCAAGCTGCTCATTCAGCGAGGCGTCGGGTGCCAGATTGAATCCCAGGTCCAGCGCCAGCGGGCCAATGGGCGTGCCATAGCGCAGCCCGACCCCGGCCACCGGGCGAAGTGAGAAGGGGCGGTACTGACTGGTGTCAAACCAGAGGTTGCCCGCCTCGACGAACACCCCGAGGTCGAAACCGAGGATGGCCGGAAAGCGCAGCTCGGCCTTCACCAGCGTGAAGAGGAGGCCACCCTCGCTGGGAAGTTGCAGGCCCTCGTTGAGGACGGTTCCCGAGGGCGTACACCCTCCTCCGTAGACCAGCGCAGCGCAGAAGTTCCGGTCCGCTCTGAATTGTGCGCGCTCATCCTGAGGAATGACGCCGTCCTCGGGAAACCCACGCAGCGTATTCACCCCTCCCAGGTAAAATCGCTGAGGAGGGATAATCTCGCCGCCGTTGACAAGGTTGAAAATCCGTCCAGCCCGGACGGACAACGCGAGAACGATGCGGTCGGCCACCGGGACGTAGCCGGTGATTCCTCCGGAAACCTTGAAGGTGTAGATGGACGCCGGGACGGGATTGTTGCCGAAGGCGTCAGTGGTCACGGCGCTGATGTCGTTGGTCAGCTCTCCCACCGTCGTGATGAGGAGACCCGTGT
>Ga0302326_10004803_pt1 | contig 31115 bp, 26 predicted proteins | sample Palsa_T0_3_FD_202264 | JGI IMG/M metagenome (GOLD analysis project Ga0302326, IMG submission 202264) | Peat permafrost microbial communities from Stordalen Mire near Abisko, Sweden - Palsa_T0_3 | ecosystem: Environmental > Terrestrial > Soil > Palsa > Peat permafrost | place: Sweden: Abisko... | reverse complement strand
TGGGCGCCGTCTACAAGGCGAAGCAGCTCGCGCTCGACAAGACGATCGCCATCAAGGTGATGCACCGCGAGATGGCGAAGGACGAAAAGTTCGTCGCACGTTTCAAACGCGAGGCGAAGGCTGCGTCAAAGCTCGACCACCCGAACTCGCTGCGCATGATCGACTTCGGTGAAGAGCCTGACGGGCTCCTCTACCTCGCGATGGAGTACCTCGACGGGAAGGACCTCTTCGCCGTCATCAAGGAAGGGTGGCCGCTCACCAACGAGCGCATCGTGGCGGTCCTCGCTCAAGCCCTTGCTGCACTTGCGGTCGCGCACGACCAAGGCATCGTGCATCGTGATCTCAAACCCGAGAACATCATGGTGCTCGCGGGCACCGACGACGAAGGTCATGCTCGCGACGTCGTGAAGGTGTGTGACTTCGGAATCGCCAAAATCACCGAGCGCGCCGTCGACAAGAAGGCCACCGACTCAGCGCGTTTGTCGACGAAGGGCTTGGTCGTGGGAACGCCCGAGTACATGTCGCCCGAACAAGGTCGTGGCGAGCCGCTCGACGCGCGCAGCGATCTCTACTCGATGGGCGTGATCCTCTTCCAGCTCTTGACGCGGAAGGTTCCGTTCGATGCGGAGAGCGCGATAGGCATCGTCCTCAAGCACGTGACGGAGGAGCCACCGCGCCCATCGTCGATTTACCCAGCCGTCCACCCACGGCTCGAGGCCGTGTGCCTCAAGGCGTTGCAGAAGCGCCGCGAGGATCGCTATCAGAACGCGCGTGAGATGCGTGCCGATCTCAAGCTGGCCATCGGTGCCGGCGGCACGAGCCTGCCGATCAGCGCCCGCGCTCGACTCGACAGCGTCGACGATCAGCGGCCGATGGAGAACGCCGCGACGATTCCGATCGATCTTCGTGCGATGACGGCGGCTGCGCGCGACGCTCCGCTCGCACCCACATCGAGCAAGGTCACACCGATTGGAACGGAAGCGCTCGACGAACATCCGGCCGGGGTCCCGCGTCGGTGGACGGGTTACGCCATCGCACTTTCGCTGGTCATCGCCGTCGGCTTCGGTACGTACGAAGTCGTTCACTACTACAAACAAGCCCAAACGGCTCAGACCGACACACCGAAGCCGACGAGCACGGCGCTACAGGCGACCCATCTAGCGAGCCCGGAGCCGCCACCCAAGCTCACGAGCGATCCCGCACCCACGGTACTCAGTGTGGCGACGACGAACGCGAGCGGCCACACACTGGCTCTACCCGTGCCGTCTCACGTCATCGCTAGTATTCCAACGACGAGCACAGCAGCAGCGACGGTGCCGTCCGCAACGACAGCCGCAACGATGGCGCCTGTCGAGTCCGGTAAGGGGCCCTTCGTCCGTGTCGGTCAGCCGAAAAACGTTACCGGAAATGTGGATGCCCACGCCTTACGCCTCGCACTGTCGAATGCATATGCGCAGCTCAACGCCTGCTACACGAACGGGCTCCACGCAGGAGACAAGGCCCAGGCGTACACGGCCGACATGCAAGTGAAGCTGGGCTCGACGAGCGCCGCCACGATGGGCGTGCCGGAGTTCCTCGCGAAGTCAGGTCAGTGCGTGATGAACACGGCGACAGCTGCGCTCGCGTCGATGGCCGAAAATGGGACCGCAGACGTTCCCATCGAGTTTGTGCCGGGGACTTAAAAAAACGCGCCCGAAACGCGCTGACGCTTCGGGCGCGAGGGACTTACGCGGTGGGGGGAGGGGACTTCGCGCAAGCCCACAATCTACAACTCGTAGATTGGGGTCACCTCACGCAAGATGCAACCCGCTGAAATGTAAACTTTCGTGAACCCGCAGTGATTACTGCGACTGCATTTCATCATGATTCTAACTATTTCGACCCATCCTCGAGATCCTCAGCAAGGTAGCTGAGGATCACCTCGTCCAGGGACTTGTCGCTGATGATGTCTTCACCAAAAATCGAGCTGTGTTGCGGCCGGGCTTGCCCGAAAACGGCTGCTGGACGGACGCCGCCAGGACCGGGTCGAGATGACTGGCCGGCGATGGGTTGCTTGGGCTCGCTCGGTGGCTCCGCACGCGGGTCATTGACGCGCTTCCCGCGCTCCTCGCGTACCGCACCTTTTGCGCTTTCGCGTGGACGATCACTCTTCCGTGGCGGCCTATCGCTACGCACGAGCGGACGTTCACTCTTCCTGGCCGGTGGAGGCGTCTTTTCAGTTCGTGGAGGTCGTTCGCTCTTCGCACGGCGCGATGACATGGGTGCCCGCTCGCGCTCTTCGACGGTTCGATACCGGCCCGTCTCTGGATCGGCGGCCCGAGCAGTAAGCACGTTCGCAGGTGGCGGCGGCAAATCCTGAGCCGGCTGAAACGTTGCTCCCTCAACCGAATCGAAGTCGAGGGTTAGCGAAGGCACCTCGTCTGGTGGAAGATCGCGCAACGTCGCGGGTCCGGGCTCCTCCGGACTGCTGGAGGCAATCGACCGTGTGACGACCTTCGGTGCAACCATCGCCGGCACCGACGACTTTCGACTCGTGACCGCGTCGTCGACGACGCGATCGAACTCGCCATCGCGGAGCGCACGAAACATGGCTTTGTGCTGCTCCTTCATCATCTGGCGCACGATGTCGCCGAGCTTGTCCTTGCCAACGTGCTCGGCGTAGCTCGTCTTGACGGACTTCAGGATCCGCCCTCCGTCCATGAAGAGGTGCGTGATGACGTGAGGGTGCTTGATGCCAGAGTCCTCCGTCTGGACGTGGAACACGCGGTTTTTATGCCGGACGTTGTTGTTGTAGCCCAGCAGCGGGGAGGGAGCCTTCATGCAACCAGACCCATCGCGGCGAGCCGCGCACCAGGGTCCTCGGAGCGTACCACAGTGATGCTCGTGCGTCGGCCGCCGCGATGTAGACTCGCCGCTCTGGATTTCCTCTACTTCACCCTCCTCGTGAGCGTGCTCGTGTTCGTTCACGAGCTAGGGCACTTCGCGCTGGCAAAGACGTTCGGCGTCAAAGTGCTCGCGTTCTCGCTCGGCTTCGGGCCGAAGCTCGTGCGTATCCACGGACGTGAAACGGAATACTGCATCGGGCTGCTGCCGTTTGGGGGCTTCGTGAAGATGCTCGAGGAATCGACAGGGACTGCACCAATCCCACCTGAAGAGCGTGCACGTACCTTCGAATCACAGGCGCTCTGGAAGCGCGTTGCCATTGTCCTCGCGGGCCCCGCGATGAACATGATCTTTCCGATTGCGCTCTATACGTCGGTGTTCTTTGACGATCGGGAGCTCTCGCCGCCAACCGTCGGTGTGGTGCTGCCGAGGCGCCCAGCCGAAGGCAAGCTCGCGCCGGGCGACCGCATCGACGCCGTCGACGGCACGGCGGTGCAGAGCTTCACCGACGTCCAGCGCAGCGTCGCGAAACGCACGAACAAGCCCACCCGCTTTTCCGTCAATCGCGACGGCCGCAAGCTCGACGTTACGATCGTGCCGACTGCAGACGTGGAGATCCACGATCTCGACACGGTCGAGTACGTCGGCCGCATCGGGATCGAACCGAGCTTTCCCGCCCCCGTGATTGGCGTTCCACGCGCAGACTCGCCCGCGTACCACGCGGGCCTTCGAACGTTCGACCGCATCACCTCCGTGAACGGAAGACGGGTCGAGCGCATGGTCGACCTCATGGATGTTCTCGCCTCCAGCCACGGCGACACGCTCATCATCGCGTACTTGCGACCGATGCCCATCCCAGAGGCAACGGGTGGGTTGTGCGATCTCGCGCTGCTCGAGCCGCAGGTTGCCACACTCACGCCGTTTACACGCGCGGCCACCGTCAAAGACGACGGTAGTGTCGAGCGCGCCGCTGATGCACTCGCCCGAACAGGGATCGAGAGCTCCGAGATGTACCCCATGCTCGTACCCGAAGCCTCGAGTGAGTGGAAAGCAGGGCTCCGTGCCGGCGACCGCATTACGGCGCTCGACGGCGTGGCCGAGACGAATTGGTCGACGATGCAAGCCGCTCTCTCTCTCGACACGCATCGCGTCCGCAAGCTCGAGTGGACGCGCGACGGCGTGCCGATGGCCGGCAGCTTCAGGTTTACTTTTCGTGCGACCCATTGGGCGCCCCGGGCTCCCGAGCATCTCGTTCCAAATGAGTCACGGTTTTCGTATGCGCTCGCGCACGGCATCGAGGAGACGGGCCGCGTCATCAAGCTCGTGAGCCTCGGGATGGTTCACATCGTGGAGGGCCGCGTGAGCCTTGCCGACTCGGTGAGCGGCCCCGTGACGCTGTACGACATCGCCGGCGAGGCGGGTGCGAAAGGCACGACCACATTCGTGTCGGTGATGGCCGTCGTGTCGATCAATCTCGGCCTCATCAACCTCCTGCCCATACCCGTGCTCGATGGCGGGCATCTGGCGTTCTTCGTCGTGGAGGGGGTGCGGCGCCGTGCTGTAGCCAGACGCACACGCGAGATTGCCAGCCTACTAGGGGTGACGATGCTCGTCGTGCTCATGGCAATCGCCTTCAAGAACGATTTACAACGCCGTTGGGGTCTTTGAGCGCTCACGCATCGCCCACCGCCCGCGCCGTGGCATCGAAGGTGCTCGTTCGCGTCGTCCGCGACCAATCATTTGCCGCCGCCGCGCTCGAGGCCGAGCTGTCGCGTGTGGTCCAGCTCGATGATCGGGATCGTGCTCTCGCGACCGAGCTGGTTTATGGCGTGCTTCGAGTCTTCCCGTGGCTGGTCGCGCAGATTGATGGTCGTGCGAAGAAGCCCACGCACAGCCTTCCGTGGGACGCACAAGGCGCGCTGTGGGTCGCCGCGCAGCAGCTCTTTTTCATGCGTGTTCCGGCGTTTGCGGCTGTCGACGAAGCCGTGACGGCCGTCCGACGCGCAGCTGGCGCCTCTGTAGCGGGGTTCGCGAACGCGCTGCTACGCAAGCTGGCTGCGTCGAGGCCGAAACCCAGCGAGCAAGAAGCCCTCCGCATCCACGCGCGGCTCGAGTCATGCCCCGCAGAGCTGCGTGCCGCTCTCGATAGTGCGCTCGGGCAAGACGCCGCTCACGCCTTCCTGTCGGAACTCCAGCCGCCTCCCATCGGTCTGCGCGTCACGCACGAGCATGAGCGAGCCGAGATCATGGAACGGATCAGAACCACTCGCGCACACGCCGAGCTTCGTTTGGGCACCCTCTCCCCGCTCTGTATCAATGCGCACAGATTGGGTGGGAGACTGCAATCTTTGCCAGGCTTCGCGGAGGGACATCTCTCCGTTCAAGAAGAAGGATCTCAGGTCGTCGCGCTGTCGCTCGGTGTTCGGAGCGGCGAGCGTGTACTCGACGCGTGTGCGGGACGTGGCAACAAAACGGGTGTGCTCGCACTTGCAGGCGGGCGGGTCGATGCGTGCGATCGCGACTCCCGCAAGCTCGAGCGTCTCGACGAAGATCTCGCGCGCCTCCACACGTCAGCGGCCACGTTCGCCGTCGACTGGCTCGTGGGCTCGGGCGACGTGCAGGGCACGTACGATGCGGTTCTCGTCGATGCCCCGTGCTCCGGCACAGGGACGTTGCGTCGGAGACCGGAGCTTTTGCTTCGCAAGTCTCGACCGCTCGTTGAACGCACGGCCGAGCAGCGTGCGCTCGTCCGCGCTGTCGTGCCGCACCTGAAAACAGGGGGTCGTCTCGTCTACGCCGTGTGCAGCGTCCTTCGCGCGGAAGCCGAAGACGTCATCGCAGGTCTCGAAGATCTGCTCGAGGCAGCACCGTTCGCGGGCGGCGGCACGACATTCGTCCCGCTGGACGCAACCGCGTGTCGCCTTCTGCCAAACGTTCACGGGAGCGACGGCTACTTCATCGCGAGCTTCCGAACACGTAAGAGTTGATCTCAGAAGATGAAGAAGGCCGACCCTTGAACCCGATCGTTGATCGGCTGCTCCTTGTCACCGTACGTATCGTACGTGCGCGAGTAGCTCAGCCCGAGGCGGAAGCCAGGAGCTGGCTCGGCGAAGATGCTCCCGTTGATCCAATCGAGCGTGGTGCGGACCTTCGCCGGCGCGCCGAACTGCGTGGTGTTGGGTGACTCCATGTGGGAGTAGTTCGCGGCGACCCAGATCTTCCCGCTGACGCCCGGCAGGTAATACTGAAGTCCGACGATCCCCGTGTACCACTGCACGTAGTGGATGTTGCCCGCCGCGTCGTACGCGGCGATCCCGTTATCGATGTCCTGGGTCGTGTACGTCGCTGGAAATCCGACGCCGCCGGTGAAGCTCGTGAACTGATCGGCCATGCCGTATCCAGTCGCGAACTCGCCGGTGAGGGACAGGTTGTTGCCCGACTTGCCTTCGTCGCTCGTCGGAATGATCGGCAAGAACGCGTCGAACGCGATGGAGGAGCCAACGAGATCGTTCGTGTTGTACGCCGTGGGCGCCAACACCGGTAGCTTGACGTATTTCATGTCTCCCGAGATACCGATCGACGCGGGAGCGATCACCGTGCCCGTGCTGCCGATGGTCTGCTTGCCCTTCCAGTTGTTGAAGGCGATGCGCACCCCGGCCTGCATCTCGGGCGCTTCCGAGTCACGCTGGACCGGATTCAACGCTGCCACGGCGATCTCGAAGTTGATTGGATCGCTCTTGATGGTCTTCGAGATGCGAAGCTGCGGACGCCGCGAATAGATCTCGCCCGGGATGCCCTGAATCTCGACCGTGTTGGGTTGGAAGTTCGGCTGCCAACCGAAGAGATTCCAATACTGGCCGAAGAGAAAGTCGACGATGGGCGTCTCGAGCTTCAAGTTGAGGTGGCGCGCGCGAAATGTGGGATTGCTGTAGAGCGAGTTTTCGGAGATCGCGCCGGCTGCCCCGCCGGATGGGTAGAGTTGCACTGGGTCGTTGCCCAAGAAGTCCATTTCGAGCTGCGCACTCGCGCGCATCGAATGAAACTCCGGCGCCTTCACACGGATGCCGAGGCGCGTGTTGCGGACCGTGCCCTGGAGACGGCCGTGCTGACCACCGAACGTCTCGTTGCGGAGCACGAGGCCATTGCCTTGCACCTCGGTGAACGACTGTGTCGAGTCATGAATGGCATCGGCTTCGATGAAGCCGTAGATGGTCGTCGCGAACTTCCCGACGGTCATCGTATTGGCGTCCGACCCACCCTTCGTGCCCGAGCTTGCACCGATGTCGCGAAGAGCGCTGTCGTACTCGTCTTGAGAGATGATCTTCTTGTCGAGCAAGATCTTGAGCGACGTGATCTGAACGAGGGGTGACGTCGTCGCAGCCGACTGCACCGGAGGCGGAGGGGGCGGAGGAGGCGGAGGAGGCGGAGGAGGCGGTGGGGGCGTCTCCGTCGTCGTAGGTGGCAGTGGCGCGACTCCCGCGTCGTCGTTGGGCGGCGGTGTCTGTGCAAGCACAACCCGAGGGAAAAGCGCGAGGACTAGGAGGACGAGCCAGCGGATTTTCACGCGGCCTAAGTACCGCGGGCGGAGAGGGCGTTTCGCAACTTCTGCCTCACATGTTCGCAGCGGGGCGTCACGGCGACTTCACGTGCTCGTTACGAACGGGAACCGTGCGAAATTCAGCACAGCGACGGGAGATGGTGTACCGATACTTGATTGCTCACGTATCGGTGCTACATTCCTCACATGACTGCAATGGAAGAGTTCTTGGGGATCCGTCGGGCCGTGGCGCTGTGGGAGGCGCGTGCTGACGCCGAGCTCGGGGCCGTGCATGGGCTTGGGCTGTCGGACTTCGCCGCGCTTCACCACCTCGCCGAGGCACCAACGAACAAGCTGCGACGCGTGGACTTGGCACAAAGGCTTGCACTGACACCCTCGGGCGTCACGCGGTTGCTGGGGCCGCTCGAGCGGCGCGGCATCGTTACCCGTGAGGAGGGTGGGCATGATGCCCGTGCGACGTTCGCCGTGCTGACCCGCAGTGGGCGCGCTCTGGTGAAGGACGCAACAGCAACGATGTCCGCGCTCGCACAGTCCATCCTCGGATCATTGGGCGAGCGGGATCGTGCTGCGTTCGCCAAGCTCGTCAGCTTGTAGCGCCCGACGAGTCGTCCGGAAGGCGGACACGGATGCGCCAGATGTGGAAGTGATCGCTCACGTTGGCGTGGAAGTAGACATAGCCATCGCGCGCCCACGTTGGGTGGCACGCAAGGTGGTCACCCTCCGTGAGCTGCACGAGGCCCGAACCGTCCGGACGAACGACGAAGAGGTTCGCCTGGGTCCACTCGTCGGTGCCGTGCGCCGAGCAGAAGACAATGCGTTTGCCGTCAGGCGACCATGACGGCTCCTCGTCATCGGCCGTCCCGTCCGTGACTTGTCGGCGGTTCGACCCATCGGCGTTCGCAACGAAGAGGTGCTCGTGGCCACCCGATTGCTGCGCAAAGGCGATGGTCTTGCCGTCTGGGCTCCACGCCGGGTCGGTCCCCGAGCCGATGACATCCATGCCATGACCGCCGAGGTCGGTGACGCCGATGCCGTGGTCGAGCGTCTTCGTGGTGGGCCAGCCTGGATTGCGAACGCCAACGCCGGCCATCGACATGGCAACCTTCCCGCTTTGGGACACGGCAGGACGCACGGCCACGAAGTTGGGATTGCCAACGTCTGCTAGGAACACTGGGCGGTGCTCGTTCTGCCCGAACGTCTGCACGAGCTTCTCGGGTGCGGTGGGCGTGAGCTTGGAGACGAAAACGATGCCGGAGCTATCAGGCATCCACGTAGGATCGCGCCCTAGCACATCGTTCGATGCATAGAGGACGTTCTTCGGGTTCGCGAGGGATGCGACCTCGACACGTGATCGTGCATCAGCGGCCGCGGCGACCGCGTACGCGATCGCCTTGCCGTCGGGTGAGACCGTCGGGTCAATCTCGTTGCCACGCGAGCTCGTGATCTGCGTGAGGTCGGTCGCAGCCTCCGTCGTAACGACCGGCCGCTGAAGTGACGCGGCGCAGCCGAAGAGTGGAATCGCAATGAGCGTGGCAACGAGGGAACGCATGATGGAACCTCGGGTTACGGGTTGGAGCTGACTTTGGAGCCTTCACCCGAGGGCTGGAACACGCCCGGGTAGGGGTACATCGTTCCGAAGGCATTCTGGAACGCGGGCACGCGTGGGAAGAGCCAGGCGGGCAGCTTCGACCAGTCACCGAGCATGAACGAGGTCCCGCTCCCGCCGAGCTTTCCGAGCGCGTCGTAGGCGTGCATCATGACTTGGTTCGTCGTGATGTCCGCGGCCTTCGCTGCCACTTCGGCAGCTTCGGCGTGCGCAAGCGCGAGGCGTGACGCGGCTTCGCCTTTGGCGAGCACGACTTTCGTCGTTGCCTCGGCGTTGGCTTTGAGCTGGTCGATCTGCGCCTGCTCGACGGTGAGCTGACGCTCGGCCTTCTTGTTGCGAAGCTGGGAGTCGATGAGGAACTTGTCCTCGTCGGTCTGCTTCTGGATCTGGATCTTCTTCACGTCGAGCTCCGCGATCGCGGCGAGCTTCTTCTGCTCGGCGTCGGCCTCGAGCTCGAGCTTCTTCTGCTCCGTCTGCGCGGCGAGCTCGACCTTCTTGTGAGCGGCGCGCGTCGTGACGGCCTCGGTTTGAAGCTCGACTTGGTGCTTCTCGATCGCCGCCCTGTTGTCGTCCTGCTGCTTCTGGGCGAGCGTCTGCTCTTGCGTGACGACCCTGGCCTGGAGCGACTCCATGATGCGCGGGTCGTAGTTGACCTTCTCGATGAGTACGCTCGAGATCTCGACGTGCCTGCCTCGGAGGCGCTGACGAAGCTCTTTCTCGACCTCGTCCTCGATCGCACCGTTCTTCTTCTGAAGGTCCTGATACGAGGTGCGCGCGAATACGCCGATCGCCGCGCTGCGGAACTCGGGGCCGATGACCTCGTCGAAGTAGTTCATTCCGATGTCGGTATCGAGGAGGTAGAGCTCGGAGACGATCGGGCGATAGACGACCGCGATATGGAGATCGAGTGGAAGACCTTCCATCGAGAGCGTGTGGACGTTCTCCTTGGCGGTCGAGAACGTGACGTCGAAGTCGTCGACGTGCGGGCACTTGTTGCCCGCCATCCAGAAGGGGCACGACATGCGGTACCAGCCCGGCTGGAGCACCTCGTGTTGGATGCCGCCGTTGGTCGGATCGAAGAGCAGGGCGCGATGGCCGGGCTCCACGAGCGCGCCTGCGCACCCTGAGCCGAAGCTCATGACCATGACGATGAACCCGGTAATCGATGTCTTGCGCATTTGAGGACCCTTTGCTTTTCTCTCTTCAGTTGGGTTGTGATGTGTTGAGTGCGTCGAGATCGACACCCTCGAGCCATCCGGCGAGCGTGCGCCCGACCTCCATCATGCAGCCGTACATGATGGGGGCGCCCTTTTGAGGCGCGACGATGCCGCCTTGTCGGCAGCTCGCCTGTGTTTGGGCGAGATAGTCGTTGCCAGAGCGCTGGCGGAGCGTCGCTCGTACACCGAGCGAAAAGACGACACGGTCGTCGTCGTAGTTGGCATCGGCGTTCGTCACTTCGACGAAGAGCTCCCAGCCTTCCTTGTTCTTGCCGCTGTCGTGACTCTTCGCCCAGGGTGCCGCTGCCGATGCGACGGCGTGCCCAAGCGCGGTTTCGACGTCACCGTAGACGACGTTCGTGCCTCGCACGTGGAGCGGATCGTGGACCGCCGTGGAGCGTGTGACGACACGCAGCGGCACCTCGGTTGGATCGGTGAGCGGGATGCCGGCAGCGGTGAGGAGTGGGACCATCTCCGGCGCGCCTCCGCTGCAGCCGAGCGGCGCCGCGCAGGCAGTGAGGACGATGAAGAGCATCGTACGTGTCATGGGAGAGCGTGGTGCAACGGCCGTGCCTCGACGATGCGGAGCACGACGTCACCCCTTTGAAAGCGCGTCCTTCGCAAAATGCCGCGCGGCGTGTTGGCGCGCGATCGGAGATCTCACCTGCGAGACACGATGACGTATGTCGCAGTGCCCTTGCACTGGCGTCATGAGCGACAATCGATCTCGCGTGCCTCGACGATGGGTCGCCGCGGGGCTATTGTCGGCCGCGCCAATGCGATGCGGGACTGTTTGTGCGGCCCTTCTTGCTCCCGTCATCGCATGTGGTGGCGGCGGCGGCGTGACGACGACGATGGACGCAGCATCGAATGACGTCGCGAACGCGATGGACACGTCCCATGCCGATGACGGCGAGGCTGGCGCGGACGGCGATGGCGCCACGCTGCAATACAACATCGACCTTTCGAGCACGTCCGTCTCGGGGCTCTCCTCGGGTGGGTTCATGGCGGTGCAGTTCCACGTCGCGTTCTCGTCGATCATGAAGGGCGCAGCAGTGTTCGCGGGTGGGCCCTACATGTGCTCACAAGGCTCGTTGAATACGGCCCTCACGAGCTGCGCTGGCGGAACGCCCACCATCGATGTGTCGACGCTTGTCGCGCTGACGAACCAAAACGCGACGAATGGCGTCATCGACGCTCCAAGCGCTCTAGCCGCTCAGCACGTCTTCCTCTTCGGTGGCGCGGATGACATCGTCGTCAACCCGGTCGTGATGGACGCGCTCGATGCGTACTATGCGGCGTTCGTTCCCAGCGCGTCGATCCAATACGTAGACCGGCGGCCCGGCACATCGCACACACTTCCCACGTTGACGTACGGCAATCCGTGCGACGTGGTCTCGTCGCCCTACATCGGCGATTGCAATTACGATGGCGCAGGCACGGCGCTCACGCAGATCTACGGAACGCTCGCACCTCCCGCGACAACCCCGACGGGTATGTTGGTTGCGATCCCGCAGGGGGCCTACATCTCGAATCCCGCACTGCACAGCCTCGATACGACCGCGCAGCTCTACGTTCCTACGTCGTGCCAAAACGGTGCGCTTTGCAAGATCCACGTTGCGTTCCATGGTTGCCTCCAGGCCGCGGGCCTCGTCGGCGACGCGTTCTATGCGCATGGCGGCTACAACGAGTGGGCCGACACGAACAACATCATGGTGCTCTATCCGCAGACCATCGGGTCGGCGAGCAACCCGGACGCGTGCTGGGACTTCTGGGGCTATGACGGCCCAGACTTTGCGACGCAGAACGGCCCGCAGATGGCCATGGTGCGCGCAATGATTGCTGGGCTCGCGAACTAGCCACGTAAGATGGCTCGCCAATGACCGACGACGAACAGCCCCTCGAATACTTCACGGATGCCGAGCTGACCGCGCTCGCGCGAATGTTGATCGCCATGCTCCGTATCGACGGCCAGGCATCGGAGGCAGAGCACGAGGCGCTCGCGATGTTCGCCAAACGTGTTCGCCTGGGCGAGCGAACGAAAGGCGACGCATCCGCGGGTGGGACACCGAGCGGCGACGGTGTCGGCGCGCTTGGGCCCTACCTCGATCGTGCGGCCGAGCTGCCCGTGAGTCGGGAGGAGTTCGTACGCGCTTCGCAGACCATCACTGACAAAGCCACCCGTGAAGCCATTTACGCCGCGCTCTACGACATCTCGGCCGCGGACCTCATCGTGGGGCAAGAGTGGGAGCTTCTCAAGATCTTGGTCGACACCTGGGACCTCGATCTGTAGACGCGTCACGCGTCGACAGCGACGAGCTCGAACAGGACGATCTCCGCGCGCGTTCCGAGGCGCATGGGTGGGCCCCAGTATCCGGCACCCGAGGTCACGTAGAGGGTGGTCGCTCCCACTTCATAGAGGCCGAAGACATGAGGCTGTCTGATGCGCTCGAGCGCCCAACCGATGGGCGCGATCTGGCCACCGTGCGTGTGGCCCGACAGCTGGAGACCAATGCCATAGCGAGCGGCTTCGAGCACGTCATCGGGCCGATGGGCGAGGAGAATGGACGCTCGTGCAGCGTCGCGGCCATGAAGAGCGGCCGAGAGGTCTGCGCCGTGGCCTGTCACCCAGCTGCTGCCGGATTGATCGTCGATGCCGATGAGGTCGAATCCTTCGTCACCGCCGACGCGGGCGTGCTCGTTGCGGAGGACGCGGATGCCAAGTGTCGGCAGGAAGGCGAGCCACTCGGCAACCCCCGACAAGTACTCGTGGTTGCCCGTGACGAAGTAGACGCCGTCCCGCGCGCGAAGGCGTGTGAGTGGCTCGACGAGCGGACCAAGCTCCTTCACCGAGCCGTCGACGAGATCACCCGTGATGGCGACGAGATCGGGCTCGAGCGCGTTGACGCTCGCGACGAGTGATTCGACAAGTCCCCGACCGATGGTCGCGCTGACGTGGATGTCCGAGATCTGGACGAGCTTGTATCCGCTCATACCCGCGCCCATCCCGCGAAGCGGGATTCGAAAGCGGCGAACGATCGGCGGCAGCTGCGCGCATGCGGCTGCACCTCCACCAAGAACGAGGGTTGCCGCGCCACCCACCAGACCAATCACACGCGCCATGACACGGCGCCGCTCCGGATTGGCTGGCCGCGTGGCTACGCGAACAACGTCTCCAACGAGCAGCAGCGGCAAGAGAAAGAGCAGCAGCCCGACCCAACCGAAGGCGCACCACATGAGGGGTGCGGCACCCCAGCGAGGGACTTCGCGCATGCACAAGAGCCCGAGCATCCCGGTGGGGAGCAGCGCCGCGACCGTCACGATCGCGACGCGTCCACGCTTACGCCACAGTGGAGGCAGATCCGCGTCACAAACGAGTCGGCGGTAAACGTAGCTATGCACGACCGCTGTGGTGGCAACGGCACCGACCAGGAACGCGGCCGCGCGAAGGACGACGTCAAGCATGAGGGGTGACTAGGCTCTCGAGCTCTGCGATGGCGGGATCGCCGACGCGCTCGCTTGCGAGCTTGGCACGAGCGTGCCGTGCGGCCGAGCGGAGCTTTGGATCAGCGAGGCTCCGAGCAATCGCCTGGCGGATTTGGCCGACATTCGAGCGATGCGAGAGTGACGTGGCGGCGCCAATGGCTACTGCACGCGCGGCGTTGTCACTTTGGTCGCGGCCCATCGGTAAGCACAGGAGCGGCACGCCGTGCGCCAGTGCACGAATCACCGTGCCATGACCGCCATGTGTCACGACGAGCGATGCCCGCGGCAAGACCGCCGAGTGGGGTGCGGAAGCGCACACCATGACATTCGGATGAGCGCACAGCGCACGTGGATCGATTGCAGGCCCCACGGTGACGAGCACCCTCACGTCGAGCGGCGTCACTGCGCGGATGATCTTCTCGAGCAGCGCCGTCTGCCCCATGAACGTGGTGCTGAAGGCGACGAGCACCATCGGAAGTGCGTCATCCCATGGCGACGTCCACGGATCCGCCGCCCACGGCGGATCCTCGAGCTCCGGGCCGACGTAGCAGACGTTGCCGTGTACCGGGAGCGCATCGAAGTCGAACCACGGGCTCGTCTGGACGAGCACGCGATCGGCGCGCCGAAGCTGGTCGAGCGGGTGCTTCAGTGGACCAAGACCGACACGCTCGCGAGCGAGGTTCAACCAAGGAAGGCACGGGCGCCACAAGATCGCGTCCCCGAGCGTGTAGAGCGCGCGGTCGCGTAACCGCCCGAGCGCTCGAGACGCAGGCGTGAGGCCCATGCCGGAAGGCGGACGTCCCGCAGCCGGGAGAAACGATGTCATTGGAAGAAGCGCGACGACCGCGGCACGCGTAGCCTCCGCACCGACGAGTGCGCCAAAGAGCATCGCGTCAGCGACCACGACGTCGACCGGGTGGGTTTCGAAGGCCTCGCGCACTTCGCGCGCGAAGAGGTGCGCTGGCCGGAACGCGTGACGATCGCGCGCGCGCGCGAACGCGCCCAGCGGAGTCAAAGCAGCCCAGTCGCGGATGATCTCGCTCTCGGCCGTTCGCGTCGTTCGGTGGGGTGCGGCTCGCCACGGCATGAAGGCCGCCCCGGTGCTCTTCACGTCTTCGGCGAGGGAGGGATCGCCGAGCACCGACACGTCGTGTCCGCGAGCGACGAGGCGCTTTGCCACGGCGAGCTCGGGAGGAGCGGTCCCGCCACCTTCCCACATGGCGAAGAGAAAGCGCCCCACCTTCACAGCGCGTTCAGCATGCGCCGAAACGGTCGCAAAGGGGATGAGCTTGCACCACGATGGGTTGGCAGCCATGGTGAGGTAGGATGTGGCTCGCTTACGCTGGTTTCGTAGCGCTCGCCGTGAATCCGCTCGGCGGTCTCATGGTCGCCATTCCATACGCGAAGTTGGTTCTTGGCATGTCGCCATGGTGCGCTGCGCTGCTCGGGTGGCCGCTCGCCTACGTTCAAGTTCTCTTCGTGGACGTTCTCTGGAAGACGCTCTCTCGCATCGGCTGGTGGCAGCGTCTCATCGCGCGACGGCGAACGCCGAGGCTCGATCGCATCGTCGCGTCTCGCTACATGTTTTGGATGATCGTCGCGTTCGGGTGCTTCGCTGGCCCTTGGCTCGTGATGGCCGTGATGCGCTACGCGAACGTGCCGCACCGTCGCATCGTCGCACCGATGGCGCTCAGCCTCGGGTGGAACGCGATGGGCATCGCCTTTTTGTCCGTCTACGCGCCGCGACTGCTTTTGCGATAGTCCGGGTACGCTGCGAACGATGAAAGCCGTGCGCATCCACGAATATGGTGGTCCCGAGGTGCTCCGATACGAGGACGCGCCCGATCCGACGATCGGCGATGACGATGTGCTCGTCAGCGTCCACGCAGCTTCTGTCAACCCCATCGACTGGAAGATTCGCGAAGGCATGCGACGGGATCGCAACGAGAGATTGCCACTCATCTTGGGGTGGGACGTCTCGGGTGTGGTCGAGACGGTCGGCGCGAACGTCACGCGTTTCAAGATGGGCGACGCCGTGTATGGGCGGCCGGACATCGCACGCGACGGGATGTACGCGGAGCTCGCTGCGGTGCGCGCGAACGAGCTTGCCCGAAAGCCGGCGTCACTCGATCACATCCACGCTGCAGCCGTGCCCCTCACCGCGCTCACCGCGTGGCAATCGCTGTTCGAGGCCGCGCCTGGATTTCAGGGCGCGAACCTGCGGGCGGGGCAAACGGTGCTGATCCATGCGGCCGCGGGCGGCGTTGGGACGTTCGCGGTGCAGCTCGCGAAGGAGCGCGGCGCGCGCGTCGTCGGGACATGCTCGGCGCGCAACGCCGACTACGTTCGTTCGCTCGGGGCAGACGTCACGATCGACTACGAGACGACGCGCTTCGAGGACGTCGTGAAGGACGTGGACGTCGTCATGGACTACGCGGGCGGCGACGTAGGCGAGCGCTCATGGCGCGTCTTGAAGAAGGGCGGCATTCTCGTCTCGATCACCACGCACCACGACGAAGCGGTTGCGACGAAGCACGGTGTTCGAACGGGGTACGTCTTCGTTCAGCCTTCGGGAGTCAAGCTCGAGGCCCTCGCGGCGATGATCGATGCAGGTAAGCTGCGCGTGTTCGTGTCGGGCGTGCTGCCGCTTTCTCGTGCACGCGAGGCGCACGAAGCGAGTCAGGCGCGTCACGTGCGCGGAAAGATCGTGCTGCGCGTGGTGTGAACGCTAGACTCGCGCGCGTGATGCCGCCTCACGTCCTCGCTCGCCTGCGCAACGTTCCGACGCGCGTGTTCGCGGCACTCATGACGTTCGGGACGATGCTCGGCCTCCCAGCCCTCATCGGGGTCGTCAGCGTGGTCCTCTTCGCGCTCGATTGCGACGTCGCGGGAGCCGTCCTCGTGCTGCTTGCGGGGGTTACGTTCTTCGCCGTGACGGCCGTGATATGGACGCTCCTTTTCCAGGCGCGCACGCGTCTCAAGCGAGCAGAGAGCGCTCTCTACACCGGCGACCACGACAGTGCGACACGCGATGCTCATTTCGTCGTCCGGTCGGTGTTTCGGTCCGATTACCAAATGGGGGCGCTCGTCATCCTCGCGCTCGCCGCGGAGAGGCTCGGCGCGTTCGTCGAGGCGGGGACGCTCTTCATGCGCGCCTTCGACATGATTCCCGCGATGGCCGCACAGAAGCCGGGCCGCCGCGCTCGGGCGCTCTTCTCCGCCCACGCCGCGCTCGGCTTCGCGGCGGCCAATGACCTCGCGCGCGCCAACGCGATGCTCGCGCGCTGCCACGCCGCTCTCGGCGCAGCGGGCCAGCCCGGCGCCCTCGAGCTCTTCCTCGATGACTCGTATATGGGCGCCATCGGCATCAACACCATGCTCGTCGAGATCGAGAACCGTCGGGAGCCTCGGCCGCTCGCCGTGCTCGCGTGGATGCTCGTCCTGCTCAAGAGCGGGCAGCCGCAGCAGGCCCTCGCAGCGATTGCCCAGGAGCGCGCCGTCCTCTACGGCCTCGCGCCGCACGAGCAAGCGCTCGTCGCGCGCATCGAGAGCGAGGGCACGCGTCTCATGTCGGGTGCGGGGCCCATGCGCTCCCCCTCACCTCCACCCCAATCCTCGAGCTGGGCTGACTGGGTACTTCCATGAGTGTGAAGCCTACGAGTTGTTCTTCGTCTGAACGATGGCGACGCTCAGCGTGCGCGCACTACCGGCCGGGAACTGAAGCGAGCGCATGCGCGCTGCCATGCACGCGGCTGCCGCCGGGCTGAGCCCTGTGTTGCCCGCGACCGTGCTACTCGTCACGTCGCCCGTTGCACCGACCGCGAGCGCCACGACGACCTTGCCCTGAAGCAACGTCGGATTGGACCGAAGCGCTTGATTGGCACACGCGCGTAGCCGTGGCCTCGCGGTGGCAACGACCGGTCATCGCCGCTGCTTCCTCCGCTGACCGACGCCTGGATGTCGATCGCTGGAGGAGGAGGCGCACGCTGTATCGTCGCTCCACAGATCCCACGACCCGTGGCGATGGCGAGTCCACCACAACCGTTTTGGGTGACCTGCGCCATCGCGCGACACGATGCGCTGATTAGGCTCAAGTCGGGCTCTACGCTCGGCGCACTTCTTACTCTGGCGACGCTCGTGGAGGGAGATGCACTCGGTGTCGCCACCGCGACATCGATCGCGGTGCTCGCGGCGCTCGATGTCGCGGTGCTCGCGGCGCTCGATGAGGCGCTTGCGGTGACGGCCAATGGCGCCACGTCACGAGCACCCGCCAGATCGTCCGTGGCGTCGCGATGACATGCTGCTTCGCTTACGCCGAGCGCACCCGCCATCGCCGTGAGCCACGCGCGCTGCCTCATCGGTCGAGCGTAACCGATGCTGGCTCGAACGGGTACGCGTCGGCGTACCAAGGCTTTCCGTCCGGGCGAACGGGGCAGCCGTGATCGGGGCCCGCGAGATAAGGGCACCGATCGAAATCGGGATCGTTGCCCATGCCGGTGGGTATCTCGCCAAAGTACGAATCGCAGAACCCGTCACCGTCGGTGTCCTTCACGCCTCTCACGTGCGCGTCGGCACAGTCTCCGGCGACGGTCGGCAAGGTGTCGCTGCGGTCCGGGACGCCGTCACCGTCCCAGTCGTAGGTTGCGGGGATGACGAGGCGATCGGGGAGACCATCGCCATCTCTGTCGTAGGTCGGCGTGTCGTAGAGATCCAAGCTCGCGGGTAGATCGCAACCGAAGCGGCCGAAGTAGAGCCACTCCTTCTCGTTGAAGTACGCCCACGGACCTGGAGACGTCTGGCTGCTTTCGCCATAGACGTAGAAAGAGCGGCGTACGCGCTGCCCTTGGTAGTCGTACGTCACGCGCACGCGGACGGGAGTGGCTGGCGATAGGGTGAGGTGGTTGCCGATTATCTCGCGGCTCTCGTCGAAGTACATGAGATCTCCGAGCCGCTTCGAGACGTCGATGGATGCCGGCGTCCACCGGACCTCGAGTGGGCTGCCTGTAGCCATGACGGAGAGGTCCACGAGCGACGCCTTTGACCAAAAGGTCATCGGTCCCCCTTCGACGTTGCCGCTCACGGAGACCTCGGTCCCTGGGCATAGATCGAGCGCGTCCGGGATCCCGTCGTGGTCCGCGTCCGGGCCCGCAATGGGGGGGCTCGCTGGATATCCATCGCGATCGTCGCGCACTCCATCATAGTCCGCGTCGCGAGAGAACGGACCGGCGACGTCGTGGCACTCGTCGGGTCGGTCAGCGGGGGTCGCGCATCCGAGACCGCGCGCGATGGCGGCGAGACCCATCGGTGAGAAGAAGGCGATGCTTTCGATCTCTTTGCGTGTGGCGTCGTCTGCGATCGCAACGTCCGATAGCTGGGTAAACGAGGGCAACCCGAGCTCCCAATCGAGCAGGCGGTACTGCTTGTTGCGGAGGTGTTGGTGGAAGAAGCCGTACCCGTGAAAGATCTTGTGGATGAGCAGGTTCGACGCGAGCGCTGTCGGAGCAGGTGCTTCGAGACACGTGAAGGTGGTGCCCGCAATGACGACGCCCAAGCTGTGCGCGTCGGTGCACCATGGAACGGGCCGGTCGGGTCCGAACGCGAGCATGTCGTAGCCCTCGGCGCCGCTCGCGTCGCGGAGATCCTCGTACCATTGTAGGAAGGGCCGCGCGCCATAGCTCAGCGACGAGTCGCCCACACTTGCGACCGGCACCTCCACGATGGAGTAACGGAGCTGGATGCGGTTGAGCGTCTCCCGCTCGAGCGCGATCGCGGTACGCCGCAGGACACCCTCGTAGTCTGACCGACCGAAGAGGGCCCCCTTCGCTGGGTCGGTGACGATGACGAAGACGAGCTTGTGGACGACGGGTGTCTGCGACACCACGAGATCAGGTGGAAGTATGCGGTGATGCTGGTCCGACCCGAGAAGGGAGACCGCCACCACCATCGATGCGAGCCCCAGCTTGATCGGACGAGCTTATTACAATCGACACGAACGAGATGATCGAACGCGGGGGCTGAGCGTATATGAAGCATGCGCACTCTTGCGGTTCTGGCTGCGGTCGCGGGTGTCGTGGCGTGCACGACCAGCCAGACTCCAACGGTAAACCCACCGACCAGCTCTACCGGCACCAGCACCTTGCGCGATGCGTCCGCGGACGCGATGACAACAAGCGACGCGTCGATTGTGGCGGGCGTCCACGTCGAGAGTCGGTTCCCCGGTGACGTACAGATCGTCAACGACACGAACGCGACGGTGCGCATCAACTGGAACCTTCCCATCGAGCGCGAGGAGGCAGGCGTTTGGACCGTCGGCCACACCATGACGATGATGCAGACGTGCTTCGCGCCGCCGCCGCCCGACGTGTGCGTGGCGATTGCGCCGCACTCGTCGTACGCCCCGCTACCGTGGACCGGTTGGTTCGGTTGCACGCAGTGCGGCGTATGTCGTGCGAACGCCCCGGCAAGGGCAGGGCGCTATCGTGTGGTCGCCGTCGAGTGTGATGCGGTGAACATGCGTCGCGAAGGTCCGGTCATGACGCTCGTGGACGACGGTCGCTTCGCGAAGACGCCACACGTCTACGCACCAGCGGATGATCCCGCGGCCATCGTCGTCGACAACGAGGCTGACGAGCCCGCGTCCTTTCGCGTGGCGGTCGACGTTGCCCGGCTCGATGCCGCGCGCGGGGCATACGAGACGGTGGAGCACGCCGGAATGCTCCTGTCGCCTGACTGTCTCCCCGATGCAGGCGCGAATGCGTGTGTGACCGTCCCCGCCCACGGGACGCTGCGCTCGATGGGCTTCCGCCCAGGGTGCCCGCGCTGCGCAAAGTGCGAGGCGAAGTCCGTTCGCTCGGGCACGTATCTCTTCACGACGCAGCTCTGCGAGGGCAGCAAGCCCTTCTACAACGACGTCTACGGCTACACCTTCCGGCCGCCGAGCTTCGTCGTCGACGCCGCGGGCCACACGAGACCCGAGCGCTGATCCATCAACGCGTGAGCGTGAACGTGTCGACGGTGGCGTCGGTTCCGCTCGCCTCGAGGCCGTAGGCCGTCCATGTGAGGGTGTGAGCGGCGAGCGTCATGAAGGCGTAGACGCCGATGTACGGCGTCGTTCCACCGTAAGACATCTGGGAGACGTCGTACGATGCGGGGGACTGTGGAGGATCCGCGTTCGCGCCAGCGCCGCCGCAGATCACGTACGTCGTGCCGCTCGTCGTGCTGGTTTGAACGACAGGGGCCGCTGGCGGGCCCGTCATCGGTTGCGTGCGTTCGTAGTCGTGCTCGTGTCCGTTGATGACGAGGTCGACATGATGTTTGTCCCAGAGCGGATTGAGCGCGTTGCGCGCCTCGATGACGTCGGGATCGCCGGAGTCGGCGCCGTTGCCGAACTCGCTCCGGTGGTGCACCGCCAAGAGGAACGGGACCTTCGCGCGGTTCTGCTCGGCTGCGGTGAGGTCGGTGTCGATGAACGCGAGCGCGGCTGCGGTCTCGTCGGCGGGGGTGTCGTAGGCGATCTGTTGGTCGTCGAACATGACGATGTGGGCCGAGCCGATGTCGACCGAGAAGAACGACTCGGCGTACGGCCCGTCACCCGGGAGCGCGAAGTTTCCGTAGAACTGCGCCGAGCTGTCCTCGTGGTTGCCGGCGACGGGCAAGATGAGCTCTTGCCCGAGCGTGAGGAAGCTCGACGCGTTTTGGGGATCCGTCCACGCGGCCGTAAGCCACGCCTGAAAGAGCGATTCCTCGGCGCCGAAGAGGATGAGATCGCCCGAGAAGATCTGCATCGAGACGGCCGCGTCCCGCATGCGTTCTTGGACGAGCTGAAAGATGGTCGCGCTGTCCCGTGCGTCACCCGAGACGCCGATGGTGATTGACCCAGTCGATGGGAGAGTGGTGAACGTCTGCGCTGCGCTCCACACGTCCTGCCCCGGTGCTCCACCACCGACTTGGTACGTGTACGTCGTGCCCGGCGTGAGGCCACACACGTGGACCTCGTGCATGTTCGCTCCCGCTTCGGTGTCGCCGAGGCCGATCGTTGGAGGAGGAGTGACCCAGACGTAACCCTTCTGCACGGTGGTGAGCGCAGTGGGTGAAGTCCCGATGCGGACTTGAGCCGCGTTGAGCTGCGCGGGCGTGTCCCACGTGAACGCGGCGGAAGTGGTGGCGTCAGCTCCGGTCGACGGGCCACCGAGACCGACGCGCACACGTGCGGGTGTTGCACCGGCGACGTTGGTGATGGGAGAGGCGTCGTCGAGGGCGGGGGATAGGTAGCCGCGGAGTTGAGGCAGTGTGACGGTGTAGGGGCATCCTGAAGGAGCGTAGGTGAAGGCGGCCGCGGCATCGCCGGCGTCCGCGCCACCATCGGTGGCGGCGTTGGAGGGGGAGCACGCGACAAGTGGCAACAGAAAGAGAAGCCCACGCGACATCTGACGACTGTGACATGAAAGTGACAGCTGTGTAACGCGCATCCTCGATGCTCGTGCTTGTCGTGATGACGGACGTCTCCCGTCGTGGCCATGAGATCGGAGATGGCGCGGATCAGCCTGATCATCCTCGCGTGTCTCGCGGGGTGCGGGGGGCGCATTGCGCGGGGCGGGCCCTCCTCCGGCACTGACGGTGGAACGGTGAGCACGGATTCGGCATCCTCTGCCCTCCCCGCGCGCGTCATGCTCTTCGGAGGTGCGACCGACAGGCTTCCGCAGTTTGGCTATGCCGCCGACACCTGGACCTGGAACGAAGCGGGGTGGAACGAGGCGACGAGCGCGCCACCCGCACGCATCGTCACCGCGATGGCGCGCCTCGCGGATCGCATCGTGATGTTCGGCGGCAAGGATTCACAAGGCCACTATCTCGACGACACGTGGGAATGGGACGGCGCCTGGCACCAGCAAACAGTCGCGGGGCCGTCGGCACGCGGCCAGCACGCGATGGTCACCTTCGGGAACGTCATCGTGTTGGAGGGCGGCTACGACGACCACGGCGCGCTGAGCGACACGTGGGAATGGGACGGGACGGCGTGGACCAACATGAACGCGAAAGGGCCCGATCTCTCGAACGGTGCGATGACGGCGATTCAAGATCACATCGCTGCGCTCGCAGGGCCGCCACCGAATGGGACGACCAACAAGACGTGGCTCTTCGACGGCGCCATGTGGTCCGCGGTGACCACGAATGGTCCGACGGGGCGAACCGGGTTCGCCATGGCGACCGTCGGAACGAGCGCGATCCTTTTTGGCGGCTATGGAGTCAACGATCTCACGCTCGGGCTTCTCCTCGATGACACATGGCAGCTCGATGGCACCACGTGGACCGAGCTTCCCGTCACGGGCCCTCCCGCGCGCTCCGCATATGCGATGACGACCGTGGATGACTCGGTGCTGCTATTCGGAGGGCTCGTGGCAAACGGGATCGCCGATGACACTTGGCAGTGGCAAGGCGGTGCATGGACGCCACTCGGAGGAAGCGTCCCGAGTGCTCGATACGCCTTCGCGATGGCGACAGGGCCATAAACGTGGTGGCCTGATCAGCGGATTGGGTCGATCTTGATCGTCGATGGAAGCGATCAGGTTTGTGGCTGGCCCATGGTTCGAAAGGAGCTCGGTCGAGGCGTGTTCGTAGCTCGGGTGCAATGGGGAACGGGCGGGAGTCGAACATGTATGCGGATGTACCGGCATCCATCCACGGCTTGGGTGCGGTCCATCCACGGATGGAGTGGATCACCCACGCAGCTCGGGTGCGGTCCGTCCATGGATGGAGTGGATCACCCACGCAGCTCGGGTGCGAACCCCAAGCGGCTCGGGACGGGCCCTCCAAGGCTCGACCTCACCCCATCTAGAGAGGGATCGCGGTCCATCTACAGACAAGATCCATCCTCTGCGCCTCGGCGCTTTTCAGCTCCGCTCGACCCAGACGCTCACCTCATCAGGCGTGTCACCTGGCTCCACATGGACGATCCGGGGATGGCAGCACACCGCGCAGTCCTCGATGTAGGTCTGCGCCCTACCGCCACCAAGGTCGACGACGAGCTCTTCAGTCGCGCCGCAGAAGGGACACGTGACCTCATGTGCCATGGCGGAAGCGTAGCGTCAGAAACCACGCTCGCCCACGTCCGTTCGTTCACGCGCCCCTTGTCGTCCTCGTCGTGTTCGGCTTCTTCGAAGCCGCTCGACCAAGGTCGGCGAGGGCCGCACGTCTGATTCCAACCTCTACACCCACGAAACGCCCTCTCTGGTCATTGCCCGAGGGGCGTTTTCGTTTGTCATCAAGGAGACTCGTCATGTTCGAGAAGGTTCACGTCAATGTCGGCACGATCGGTCACGTCGATCACGGCAAGACCACGCTCACCGCAGCCATCACGAAGACCATGGCTGCGCTGCATGGCGTCGCGAAGTCGCTCGCGGAGTCGAAAGCGCGCCCGAAGAGCAGGAGCGTGGCATCACGATCAACGTGGCGCACGTCGAGTACGAGTCGGCGCGGCGTCATTACGCCCACATCGACTGCCCGGGCCACGCGGACTTCGTGAAGAACATGATCACCGGTGCGTCTCAAATGGACGCGGCGGTGCTCCTCGTCGACGCGTCGAAGGGCCCCGAGCTCCAGACGCGCGAGCACGTTCTCCTCGCAAAGCAGGTGGGCGTTAAACACGTCGTTGTGTTCATCAACAAATGCGAGGTGGCCGACGCCGAGCTCGTCGATCTCGTCGATCTCGAGACGCGTGAGCTTCTCGGCTTGCACGGCTACGGCGACGTAGCCGTCATTCGGGGCTCGGCGCTCCGTGCCCTCGAGCACGGCGACACGGATTGCATCGTGCGCCTCGTCGATGCCCTCGACGCGGTGCCTGATCCCGTCCGCGACTTCACCGCGCCGTTCCTCATGCCCATCGAGGACGTATTCACCATCGAGGGGCGAGGCACGGTCGTCACGGGTCGCGTCGCACGCGGTGTGCTGCGCGTCTCGGAAGCCGTCGAGATCGTCGGCAGAGATGGCGTGATCGTCGTCACGGGCATCGAGTCGTTTCACAAGAAGCGCACCGAGGCTCGCGCCGGCGAGAACGTCGGGCTGCTCCTTCGCGGCATCGGGCGCGACGAGGTCGTTCGCGGCCAAGTCGTGAGCGTGCCGGGCGTCGTGACGGCTCACGACGCGGGTTTCGCGGAGATCTACGTGCTCTCCGCGAAAGAGGGCGGCCGTCACACCCCGTTCAGCAGCGGTTACGCGCCGCAGTTCTTCTTCGGCGGAAGCGACGCGACGGGTGTCATCGCCGTGAGTGACGACAACCACGTCGAGCCTGGCGCTCGCGCGACCGTGAGCTTCGTGCTCCAGCGTGCGATCGCCATCGAGCCCGGCATGCGCTTCGCGCTCCGCGAAGGCGGTATCACCGTCGGCGCGGGTGTCGTCACGACCATCGGTCCAGCGCCGCGAAGCGCGACGTGAGAATGCGGGCGCCAGTGTCTCTTCGGCATTGGCGCCCGCGCTTTCCGTTGAACGCGTTTAGCTGCAGCCGCCGTCGGCTGCGTTGCACTGGCCACCGCCCTTGCAAGCGTGGCCGTTGTTCTGGAGCGAGTCTGCACACGTCTGGCAGACGTTGTCGTGGCACACCTGATAGCCCTCGGGGCACGGCGCAGGGTTGAAGCCGCACTGGCACGAGGCGAAGCCGTTCGGTGCAGCACCGATGCACGTCATGCCTTCGGGCTCGCATACGCCAGCGAGGACCGCCGCATTCGTCTGCTCGCAGTAGACGCATGGCTCGGGCATGCCGCTGCACTGCGCGCAGTCGCTCACGGTGCCCGTCCCACAAGCGAACACGAGACCTCCACCGGTGTCGGTGGGTGCGTCTGTGATCGCGCCATCGTCGCTGGCATCATGCGCGCCGTCGCTGCTTGCGTCTGGTGGGGGTGTCCCGTCGGTGGTCGCGTCCGCCCCGCCGTCGGGCTCGAAGATCCCGAAGTTCTGCGTGCACGCGCCGATGGCGGGTGCCAAGCAGACTCCGACCAGAAGCAGATGATGGAAGGAGAGGGTCGAATCCACGCCCAGCCTTGCATCCTCGCATGAAACGGCGCTCCACGCAGCTTTGCGGCGATTGAGTGGCCCTTCGGGCTGTCGTCCCGCCTGCGGCGGATCCTCAAACGCCGCATGCTAGTTTGCGCCTGTGCGCGTGAAGGCCCTCATGTCGTGGAGCACGGGAAAGGACAGCGCGCTGGCGCTCCACCGTGTGCGTGAGGCGGGCGAGATCGACGTCGTCGCGCTGATGACGACGATGACGACGGTGTTCGGTCGCGTCTCGATGCACGGCGTCCGCGAGGCGCTCCTCGACGCGCAGTGCGAGCGCGTCGGCCTTCCCTGCTTCAAGGTCCCCATCCCGTCACCGTGCCCGAACGAGGTGTACGAGCGCGAGATGGCGAGCGTGCTCGAACGCGCGCGGGTGGTGGGCGTGACGCACGTGATCTTCGGCGATCTCTTCCTCGCAGACCTGCGGGCATACCGCGAGGCGAGGCTCGCCGAGGTGGGCATGACTGGCGTCTTCCCACTTTGGATGGAGCCGACGCGCCCTCTCGCGGCCGAGATGATTCGCTCGGGTCTCAAAGCGACCGTGACGTGCATCGACCCACGCAAGCTCGAGCGCACCTTCGCTTCCCGTACGTTCGACGCGGATTTCGTCGCGAGCCTCCCAAGCGACGTCGATCCGTGCGGCGAGAACGGTGAGTTTCACACGTTCGCGTGGGCAGGGCCGATGTTCGCCAAGCCGATCGACGTCGTCAGCGGCGAGGTCGTCGAGCGCGACGGCTTCGTCTTCGCGGACGTGCTTCCAGTCTAAAGCTACTTGAGCTTGGCGCCTGGGGCCGCGCCGTCGGGAGCCGTTGCGAGGACGAGCTTGTCGCTCGGGCCCGTCGCGAGGAGCATACCGTGCGACACGAGGCCCTTTCCGAACTCACGGGGTGCGAGGTTCGCGACGACGATCACCCGTTGCCCGGTGAGCTGCTCGGGGGTGAACGACAGGGCAAGCCCCGCGATGATCGTGCGCGGCTTGTCACCGCCGACATCGACCTCGAGCTCGAGGAGCTTGTCCTTCTTTGGGATCTTCTTGGCCGACGTGACGAGCCCGACGCGTAGGTCGACCGCCGCGAACTGCTCGTAGCTGATTGTCCCCCCGCCGCCGCCGGCCGACGGATGGCCTGGGACGGAAGCGACGACCGGCTCACCCGCATCCATCTTTGGTTGAAGGCGATCGAGCAGCGCCTTCTCGCCGTCCTTGTCGACGGTCGGAAAGAGCGCGCTCGCGGTACCGAGGGTGCGCGCGGCTTGCGGTGCGAGGCGTTTCGATTGAATCGGCCAAAGGTCGACACCGACCGACGGACGAAGCGCCGCGAGCCCGAGCTGCTTCCGCATCTCGTTGGCTTTGCGCGGGAGCGCAGGCCAGAGCATGACGCTCAGCACTTCCAGCGTCTCGAGCAGCAGGCCGAGCGAGACGCGCACGGAGTGCGTATCGCCTACTTTCGCGGCAGCCCACGGCGCAGACTCGTCCACGTACTTGTTCGCGCGTGAAGCCAGCTTGAGCGTTTCTTCGAGCGCCAAGTGAGGCGCGGGGGCCTCCCACGGCTGACTCGCGAGGTCGGCGATGCTGACGGAGTCAGCGAGAAATCGCTTGTCGATGTCGCGCTTAAGATCGTCGGCCGTGAATGCCGGCGCCTCGCCGTTCGTGAGCTTGGCGCAGAGCCCGAGTGTGCGCGACAGGAGGTTGCCGACGTTCTTGCCGAGGTCGGCGTTGTAGCGCTCGATCATCGCGCGGTGGTCGAAGTCGCCGTCTTGCCCGAAGGCGACGTAGCGAAGGAGCTGGTAACGAAGGCCGTCGGGCCCGCCGAGCTCCTCGGTCTCCGCGAGTCGCACGGGGTCGACCGCGTTGCGCAGCGATTTGCTCATCTTCTGCCCATCGACGGTGAGAAAGCCGTGGGCAAACACCTTCGTGGGCAACGGTAAGTCGGCGCTGAGCAAGAACGCAGGCCAGTAGACCGTGTGGAACCGAAGGATGTCCTTGCCGACGAGGTGAATCACCTCGCCGTTCGGCTCCCAGTAACGAGCGGTATCTGCGCCGAGCGCCGTCCAATAGTTCGCGAGGGCGTCGAACCACACGTACATCACGTGCTTCGGATCGCCTGGAACGGGGACGCCCCAAGAGAAGCTCGCTCGCGACACCGACAGATCGCGCAAACCGCCCTTCACGAAGCTGATGACCTCGTTGCGCCGCGACTCGGGCTGGATGAAGTCGGGGCGAGCGTCGTAGAGGTCGAGGAGGCGCTCGGTGTAGTTGGCGAGCTTGAAGAAGTACGTCTCTTCCTTCACGCGTTCGACGGGTTTCCCATGGAGCGGGCAGATGTTGCCCGGGAGAAGCTCCTTCTCCGTCTTGAACGACTCGCAGCCCACGCAGTACCAATCCTCGTACGCGCCGAGATAGAGGTCGCCCTTCGTGGCGACGCGTTCCCAGATCGACTGCACGAGCTTCTCGTGACGGGGCTCCGTCGTGCGGATGAAGTCGTCAGCCTCGACGAGGAGCTTGGGCCACGCTTCTCGAAAGCGCACGCTCATCGAATCGACGAAGGCCTGCGGCGTCATCCCTTTGGCCACGGCTTCGCGCTCGAGCTTGAGGCCATGCTCGTCGGTGCCCGTGAGCATGCGCGTGTCACGGCCCCGGAGGCTCTGATAACGCCGGAGCGCGTCGGCGATGATGGTGGTGTACGCCGTGCCGAGGTGCGGAACGTCGTTGACGTAATAGATGGGCGTCGTGACGTAGAACGGCCGGGTCATGCGTGGGGTGCTTATAACAGACGCGCACGCCAAGCGACGTCGGACACGCCGTCAGGCGCCGAGGTCGGGCGAGGACACACGCTTGGGTATCGCGGTGCGCGCAGGGCGCGGCGCACGGGCGAGCGCGTCGCGCACAGGGAGCATGAAGATGCGCTCGATGCCGGTGCGAAGCTCCCCGAGGGGTGGCTCATCGGCTAAAGGCTGCGCGACACCACGCACATGGAGAAGCTCGCTTGGCAGGGGCGCGACGAGCACGATCTCGGAGGTACCCTGGCGAAGCCACGTGGCCTGGTAGAGGCTCGTCGCGGCACCGAGCGTTTCGTGGAACGTGAACCCGCGCCACTCGATGGGCGACGCGAGATCGAAGCATCGCGTCTTGTCGGCCGAATCGATGTGGAGCTCGGGGCCGTCGAGCACGATGCGCTCGCCTCGTGTGCCAGAAAGGTAGAGTCGCATCCGTGCTCGCGGAGCGCGCTCCTGAATCAGGCGAAGGAGCGCGAGCACCGCCGCAGACGACATCGAGTCGTCTTCATGCGCGTGGGCTGCGAGCGCATCGCCGTCGGCGACGATCGACGCCTCCGCAAGGAGCGCGGAAGCCGCCGCGCCTTCGAGACGAACGCCGATGAAACGCGTTTGCGTCGGGGTCGTCACTGCCACGATGGCGCGCCCGGAAGCCGGGCTCGCGAGGACCGTCACCCCCAGCGGGTCGACAAAACGTACGGAGGCTCGCTTGCGAGGTGACCCGCCGCCTACACGTTCAATCCCCCATGCATGCGCGACCACCCATCCGCGCGGCCGCGTGCGAATGCGATGAAGGACGGCGAGTGCGAGCGAAGCGATGGTCGCCACCACGAGCGCGCCGATCCAATGGCGTGACCACGCGAAGGGAATCGGGAGGACGACAGACGCCATCGCCAACCATCCGAGGACAGCCGACCTGGAAGGCCCGAGCGGAAAGCGAACATGCGGCGCGGCCATCGTTCGGAGCCCTTCAGTGTCTGGGCTCGCAGCGAGCCACAGTCACATGGACGTTAGCACCCGGTTCTGGCTTTGCTCGTGCTGACTCAGCGAGTGTTAGTGAATGAGGGGGTTGTTCGGATCGGGGTCTGTCGCGTCGGGGTTGCCGTCGTCGTCGAGATCACGGATGGGGGTCTTGTAGCCCTGGACAGTGGGCGTCTGGCCGGCGAACGCTGACGCGAAGAACCCCGTGATCGCCAACTGAGTCTCTTGGTACGGACAGCGCACGGTGTATGGCATCGTCGCATCAGGGAAGGGGATGAGCTGATCGAACAGTGCCCAAGGCGCTTTGTAGGTGCGGCCCCCTGTGGATTGAACGAGGTCGTCCCCATGCGTGCCGGGATCGATCTGGATGACGATCGCGGTCATCCCGCTCATCGGGGTGTCGTGAATGCCGTTCGCGTCTGGGGTGACCGTGGGGAGCGGGACCACGTTGGGATTGTGGTCGGGATGGACGATGTCGGTGATCTGGGCATTCGACCCGACGTTGGGCGACGCGATGCCATACCCCGCAGCGCGCGCGAGCGCTTCGTCCGCTTCGTTCGTGACGAGCTCGTCGAAGAGCACCTCCGTCTGAAGGATGTTGCGTGGCTTCGTCGCGTTGCCCGTCAGCGTGTGGGGGGCCGTCAGGAGGTACGACGCGTAGATCAAGGGATCGCCTGGCTCGGCGATCAATTGAATCAAGCTCACGAGTGGGTGCGAATCGGTGAGCTGATCCGCGGTAAACCCGAAGTTGAGGCCGCCTCCGTTGAGCTGTAACCCGATGACAGGCGAACGCGCGGCAAGCTCCGTGACGATGCCGCCGCCGGCGACGTTCAGCGCCCATGCGTTGACGTGCGGCTCGATGGCCGCAGCGACCGCACCCTCGATCCCACCGAGCGAATCACCAACGTAAGCGACGAGCGCGGGATTGATCATCGGTACGGAGGCTCCCGTTTGCAGCGCCGAGAGATCAGGGTTGGAACGCAACACCTGCACGAGTTGCGCGGTATCGAGCTCGGCTTGCCGAAACTGATCGCGCAAGGCACCGATGTTGAGCAGGGACCCGAAGATGTCGACCGAGCCGTTGAACGCCGGGGGGTTGCCGATCGGGTCGGCCAGGCCGTCGGGCCCGTTGTAGGTGGCGCCAGGCGCGCTCGCCCACATGTTCGCTTGGTCGACCTGGAACTGCGGCTCGGGCGCGCGCGCACCGAACGTTACGCTGTCGATGGCGGCGACCATCCAACCGTTTTTGCAAAACGTGTTGGCCAAATCGAACGACCAGTGACGTGAGCTCGAGAGGCCGTGCTGCGCGATGACGATGGGGTAACCGCCGGTCGGCATCGCGGTCTTCGGGACGAAGAACGTGACCCAGATCTTGGCCGTCGGTTTCTCCGGCGCGGGGATGATCTTGCCTGTCGAATCACGCGCGAAGTTCGCGTGGGCGGGATCGGAGTAACCGTTCGGGCGCACGCTCAAGTAGTTGACCGCGTCGAACACCGCCGTGCCAATGACGTCGATGGCGTCGTGCGCGCGAACGGGCAGGTTCGCGTCGGGGTCGTCCGTGTTGTCC
>Ga0302326_10004802_pt1 | contig 31121 bp, 26 predicted proteins | sample Palsa_T0_3_FD_202264 | JGI IMG/M metagenome (GOLD analysis project Ga0302326, IMG submission 202264) | Peat permafrost microbial communities from Stordalen Mire near Abisko, Sweden - Palsa_T0_3 | ecosystem: Environmental > Terrestrial > Soil > Palsa > Peat permafrost | place: Sweden: Abisko... | reverse complement strand
ATTTTGGTGTTGGGGCAGGCCCCGGCCGTGGAGACGACGTGCGTACTGGCGTCTCTAATGCCGTCGAGTCCGGTCGTCCACTGGTCACTGGCAGGGTAGTTGACCGCGTAGACACCCATCGATTTTCCGCCCAACCGCGAGCGCAGCGCGTCCACGAAGGCTTGGCCCGTCGGGCCGACGCCCGGGGGCTCGCCGGTGCCGCGGGCGAACACCACCTCGGTGTCGGGGCACCCCTGGGCGGATGCAGCGGGGAGGGCAGCGGACTGAAGGACGGCGGCGGTGAGGCCCCACGTCGCAGCGACCGCAGCACCAGCTAGTCGAGTGGCGTTGTGAGCAGACATGCCGGTCATCATTCCCGCCCAACTACTTTTCCAAACTAAGGATCGTCGATGCATAAACACATCATGCCGCAGCACCGCCACTCCAGGCAGATCAACGGCGGCCAAGCTACTCGTTGACCCTGGTCGGCGCGTCGGCGAGGTTGACCGTCCGCACCTCCGGCCGGGCCGGGACCTCGTCAGCGAGGAACCATCGGAAGGCGAGATTGCCGCGCGGATAGCCCAGCGTGGTCAACGAATTCGGGTGCCCGGTCATGCCTCGGGATATGACCACCGTCGCTGAGCCGTCCCCGTTGAGCACCGCGCTGTGTCCGTTGACCGAGCTGCGCGCGTCGGTGAGTCCGTGGGTAGCCATGAACTGGTTCCACACCACCAAGTTCCAGAATCGGCAGCGCGGCGGCCGGTGGGTGACAACCAGCGCCTCGTCGTCGTCGAGCACGAAGCTGCCGTAGGAATAACAGGCGTCGCGGGCCGACCAGCCGAAATTGGCGTCCGGCACTTGGTAGGGCTCGGCGAATTGGTTCGCTGCATGAGCGATCTCATGGCCCAGCGCACGCGCATCATCGACTCGTGCACCGACGGCCAGTGGAACGATGGCGAACATCGTGCGCATCCAGGCGGCACTTGCGCGGAGCCGTGCAGCCGTCTCGGCATCCCCGTGTCTGATCGGATCGGGCTCGTCCAGCGCGTTGATGTGCCAGCGAGCCGGACGACCCGTCAGTGGATCGGCCTGGTAGTCGCGAGTCATCAGTACCGCCACGTCAGGTATCGGTCCTAGCTCGAACGAAAAGTTACCTGCGGCGTCGATGTCGAGCTCGTCGTCGCGCACGATGGCCACGACGCGGTCCGACCATGCTCCCGGCGAGGGTTCGTTGTAGGCGGTCAGCGAGAAGTAGACGCTGTCGCCGCGGTTGCCGCTGATCCGATAACGGCGGTGCGGCTCGACCGGACAGATGCCGTAGTAGGCGTCGGTGTTGTCGCCTCCCCATCGGCGGTCTCGACGGAAGGGCGTATTGACTTCCACGAACATCGGCCGGCTCGGCTCGCCGAACAGATAGGTGTCGAACGCAACGCCCAGCGTGGTCGCGATCATCCGGTAGCCGTCGGCGATGTGCCGGTCGTCGGTGACGGCGCGGTCGCCGTCCAGGAAGGCGCGATCCAGCCCACCCAAGGTGTCCAATAGCTCGCGCCATGCGGCGGTGGATTGATGCTTACTCATCGGCGGCGCTCATGAGGCTATTCCTCTCGTGATCAGGGTGGCGGTGCGCTCTGTCCAGGCGTTGTCGAGCGAATCCCCGCGGGTGAGCAGGGCCAGGAATGTGGTGCCGGCGACAACCTCAACCACCTCGGCGGCGGTGACGTCGGGCCGCACCTCACCGCGCATGGCAGCGTCCGCGAGGCGGTCGGTCAGTCCGCGCGACAGAATGTCGCCGAAGCGGTCCAGCAGGGCCGCGTGCAACGTGAGGTCGGCAGCCATCTCACCGACCAGGCCGGGCAGCGCGGCTCGCGCAGCCGGTGTGGTTAGCACGGCCGCGGTCCGACGGACCATCTCATGCACGTCACCGGCCAACGATCCGGTGTCGGGGATCGCGGTTGCGGCGCTGATCGGGAATACCGCTTCGTGGACGAGGTGCGCCTTGCTGGGCCAGCGGCGGTAGATCGCCGGTTTGCTGGTGCCCGCCCGTCGCGCGATCACGTCGACTGAGAGGTCGGCGTAGCCGGTCTCGGCGAGCAACTCAGCCGCCGCACGCAAAACCGCGCTCTCGATGCGCTTATCCCGGGGGCGGCCAAGCTCTGTCGTCATTACGTAACTGAGAGTAACATAAATAGCCATGGCCGATGCCGCTCCCGCAGCTGTATACCTTCACGACCTGGCCGAGCCGCGCTTTAGCCCCCAGATCGACCAGATCCGCGACCTGATGGCGACGATGGCATCCGACTGCCCGCTGGATGCTCAGACGCTGCACGCCAAAGCCACGGCCGAAACCGGACTCGCCGACTTCGGGCCCGATGACTACCGGGAGCGCTTGGACGTCTACCTCAGCGCACTGCGTGAGATCGACGGCCTTCATGGCTCAGGCATCGTCAGCTTCCACGCGCAGCTGCTGCAATTGCTCAAGAATCGGCTGCTACTCAACGACCTCGTCGCCCGCCATCCCGAGATTCGCGACATCCAGTTACTGCCGCCGGTGGTCATCGCGGGCCTGCCGCGCACCGGTACCACCCATCTGCACAACCTGTTGGCGGCCGGCGCGACGTTTCGCACCATCCCGTACTGGGAGAGCGTCGAGCCGTTTCCGCTGCCCGCTGAGCAGGGCAGGGATCCCGATCCGCGCAAGGAACGCATGGATGCCGCCGTCGAATTCATGAACACGGCGATGCCGCACTTTTCGCTCATGCATGAAATGACCACCGACCACGTGCACGAAGAGATCCAGCTGCTCGCCAACGACTTCTCCACGATGCTGTTCGAGACGCTTGCCCATGTACCGCGCTGGCGCGACTACTACCTCGCGCACGACCAGACCTCGTCGTACGAGCACCTGAGCCTGCAGCTGAAGGCCTTGCAGTTCCTTCGTGGAGGCCGCCGTTGGCTGCTGAAGTCACCTCAGCACCTCGAGCAGCTGCCCGTGCTGAATGCGGTCTTCCCCGGAGTGATCGTGGTGTGCACCCACCGCGACCCCATGCCAGTGGTGTTGTCGATGCTTGCCATGCTCACCTACACCGCGCGGATGCACCGCTCTCCGGTCCCGGTGCACGAGATCGCGGCCTGCTGGGCCGACCGCCTGCAGCTGATGCTCAACGCGCTCGCGCGTGACCGAGAGGTCGTCCCGCCGGAGCGCTCGATCGACGTCCGCTTCGACGACTTCCTGGCCGACGAGCTCGGAGTCGCCGAACGGCTCTACGACCTCGCCGGCGAGCCGCTGACCGACGCGGCACGCACGGCGATGGCCGACTACCTGTTACAGCACCAGCGCGGGCGCCTGGGCCACATTGCGACGTCGGCAGAAATGTTCGGACTCGATGAGCACGACCTGTCCGCCCGGTTCACCCGTTATCGCGAGCGTTTTCTAGCCTGACGGACGTCTAGGTGGCTTGCCCCGGTGGTGGCGGGCCGTCTTGCGGACCCTCGGCCGGAGGCGCATCGGGAGCAGGCGGCGGGGGAGGCTCGGGCGCTACCGCGTTCACCAGGAACGGCGGCGGGGGAGCATCCTCGGGCGCGTCGGCGGCATCGGGATCAACCGGCAGGTACATGTGGTGGCTGAACTGCGGCTGGTAGGCCCCGCCGCCACCGATCCTCACGCCGCCGCCTTCGCCGCTGGCCACCGGGGTGCCGTCGGGCAGCGTCACCGCTGTGTGGTGACCGTTCCAACCGATCACCAGGGCGCCGGGGGCGGTCCCGTACTTGAAGCCGCGGGCCAACAACGCCGACTCTTCGTTACCGGTGTTGAACCTCTCGCCGAAAGCCGGCCGGTCGGTTGCCACGTTCGACACCACAGAGGCCAGACCCGAGCAGTCGACTCCCGCGGGGGAATGTCCACCGGTGATGTACGGAGTGCCTGACATCTGCTGAACAAGAGTCATCAGCGTTGCTAAAACAATCATGAGCCCGGACGGTACGGACAAGATCAATAGACAACCAAAATATGTGCAATCCATCACTTTCGCGCATTAAAGATGACGAATATCTCATTCGCGAGCGAAAAAGCCTGGTCGATAAGGGTTTCTGAAACACCAATTTTACACGTGTGGAAGAGTGACCTAATACTGATATTTCGCTGAGCAACGCTTCAGGCGCTCCGATTTCAGGCCCAGATGCAGCAAGTTTAGGCCAAAAGCCGCCTTTAGCAAAGCGTTACTTATTGCTGTGATCAATATGACATTTCTGCACCTTATTTCTCACGTCTACACAGCCGATCCCGCGGTGTTCAGCGCGTTCGACTATTCGGCGGGCGGCAACGGCCGGGGGCCGTCACGCTGGGTCAATTCACGTTGCGATTCACCCGGACTCGACACCAATGACGTGATATCCACACGCTCTGGCGATCGGCGACGTGACGACAGTGGCTGGGCTGCAGGAGCGCCGAAGTCGCCGTTGTGATCGTTAGCCGAGGTGATCACGGTCGACTCAGCAGTAGGCGCGATACCGGAGCTTTCTTCAGAGTGGACCGTGAGCTTGTGGGTGCGCTTAAGCGAGAAGGTGATCTCCTCGACCTCCTCAATCACTTGGCGCGCGGTGCGCAGCGGGTGTGTCGACGAGTCGATGGCGCGGGCGATGACGCCGGGAACCAGCGGGCGGACCCAGCGGGCCGCCGCTCTGGTGACGTCGGGGATACTTGAAATCTTCTGCCCTGCAATCTCATCCTGCGGCTCGATGACTGCGGGAAGACTGTCTGACTCAGTCACATGGGATGTTGCCGCGGCGATCGGCAGGTAGATGTCTTCGGCTGCACGGGCTGTATCGGACGTCGCGCCCTCGATCGCGGCGTTCACCCGGCGGCGGAGCTGCGCACGGTCGATCTCCGTCTGCGCCTCCACGGCGAGACGGGCCTGCACGAGTTGCTGTTCGGCCCGCAGGATTTCAGCAGCCGCGCGCACCTCAGCTCGTTTAACGGCGATCGCTGTATCCGCCAGCAGGTCGGCGCGTTCGCGTTCTGCGCGGGCCTGAGCATGGCGGTCATGGATCGTTTCGCCCCGCCACAATCGGAGAATCAAGGGCAATAAAGCCAGCACTGCGAAGAACCCGACGATGAGCAGATGCAATATCAGAAAGCTGGTGCTCGCCCACGTCAACTGCTGCATGGCAACCCACCGCGCGCCCAGCCCACGATCCGCGTCCTCGACCACACTCTGTCGCCTTTCGGCGACGACCCGCTCGTCCTCGGTGATGCGGACGTCCAATTCGGGAGCTTGGCGGTCGCGCGCCGCGACGGCTTCGTCGAGTTCTCGCTGGGAGTCTGCGAGAAGTTCATTGGCCGTCCGGTTTTCGGGTCCGGAACCGGGCACGCCTGTGATGCGGGTCTGCGGGCACGCTGGAGTCGGGTGGTATTCGCAGCGCGCGACGACCAAGGCCTCGTCGCGGTGCGTACGCGCAATGTCGACACCATGGTCGAGTGCGACACGAGCGTCGCGAATCCGCTGCAGGTCGCTCGATGCTTGCGCGACAGCAGGCGCCGAAACGGCGGTGTGCGCGGCCTGTTGTTGGAGCTGTCTGCCGATCGAATCGGAAAAGGTTGCAAGTGAGGCGAATTCGCCGACGACTCCGCCCAAGACCAGGCCAACGGCCACTGCCACCGCCCCGCGTCCCGGAGCCCTGCCCGCGGAGCCCGATACGATCGCCCGGCTTATTGCAGCCACCAACAGTGCAAAGGCCAGCGTGAACGGCACCACGGCCAACACCGACCGGTGCGTCGCCTGCGTGATGGCGAGGGTCGTCACCAACCATCCCAATACGGCATTAATGAGCACGACTACGCCGGCGACGGCATGTGCAGACCGCTCATGACGTTCATGCAATTCACGACGCTCGCCGCCGCCGACCCAGATGAGCCAGTTTCCGACAGACGAATCGGAGGCATGCGTTTCGGCGACATTATCGGCGTACATCGGATCTAACACCTCCACGAATTGCCGTGTCAGGACACGGCCGAGCACATCGAAGCGGCTGGATGTGTCGCGCGATGAAACGCGACCAGAATCGTCCGGCCCAGATCGCGCCGGTGCGATAGCCCAATCCTCTCATATCTGTCGGCTACCACGCAGCAGCGCGACGGTCCTCAGCTGCCGGACTCGCTTGATCATCCGCGCCGTGGCATGCTCGATTGTTTCCAGACGCGCTTCGGGCGATCGCCGGCGCTCGTGGATTTCCGACCAACCCGCCGGCGTGCGGTAGACGAGCAATCTGGCCGACGTCGTTTCGATACGTAGCAGCGATCGGACCGCGCGGACCACCAGCGGATCTTCCAAGGAAACCGTCCGTCGCACAACACTTTTGGCGGGGAGTCGAAAGCCGACGCTATCGCCGTCCAACTGCACATGGTCTCGAAGCAGAGTGGCTACACCAAAGCTGCCATTCTCCTGGGCATACGCCCACCGGCCACGAAGTAACCCTGATCGATTAAATGCTGAGCCAGCGCCAACACACCGTCACGTCCCACTCCGCGGCTTTTCAGATCGACAAGGAGATGCAGTCGCCATTCGGGTATATGTTTGGACAGGCTCAAAGCCCGGTCGTACTTTTCTTCGCAAACGCTCCGCCCGCCATTGCTCGTGATAGAGGTATTGACGGCGCCCTGCCACATCGGTGCCAACGGCCTGAATGTGGCCATTCTGATGGGGGCTCCGCCGTCGCGGAAGCCGACGTGAGACGGTATTTACTTATGCAGGGCCACGAGTACGTCAGTTACGAGGAGTTTGGGCGGCGATTCTTCGAAGTAGCCGTGACCGCAGAACGTGTCGGTGCGGCCTTCGCGGCGATCGCCGGCAGCCAGTTCGACATGGAGCCGATGGCGCAGGGGCCGGGCAAGATCGCCAAAGTCAGCGCCAAGGTGACGATCAAGCAGCCCCAGGTCACTCGTAACGTCGCTGACAGCATCACGTTCGACATCCACATCCCGCTGCTGGTCGATCTGCTCGTCGACCTCCGACTGGACAAGCAGCGATTCGCAGTCGACGGCGACATCAAGCTGAAGGCGACAGCACGCGCCGCCGAACCGCTGCTGCTGATTGTGGACGTCGCCAAGCCCGGCCCATCGGACATCACCGTGCATGTGTCGTCGAAAAGTATCCGCGGAGAGCTGTTGCGCATCGTGGCCGGCGTCGACGATGAGATCCGGCGCTTCATCGCGCAGTACGTCAACAACGAAATTGATGCGCCGCAGTCGCAGGCGGCGCAAGTCATCAATGTGGCCGAACAGCTCGATCAGACCTGGACTGGTGCCTGACCGCAACAACGCGCGCGGTTTATCGCGCAGCGGGTGCCGGGTACCTAACCTCGGCGCTGATCGCGCAATTACCCAGTACGGGAAGGTGGTCCGACGTGGCCAGTGTCGATGTTTCCACGACGTCTGACCTATCACCACAATCTGCATGGAAGCTGGCTTCAGATCTAAAGCGGTTCGACGACTGGATGACGATATTCGGTGGATGGCGGGGCCCGGTGCCTTCCACCATCGAAGAAGGCACATGCGTATCGTCGCTGATCAAAGTCAAGGGTTTTCGTAACGTCATTCATTGGACAGTCACCCGTTACGACGAGCCGAAATCGATCCAACTTACCGGCCGTGGCCGCGGTGGAGTCCGGATCTCGGTGGCCATGTCAGTCACCGAAAACCATCCCGGCTCGACGTTCGACATGAAGGCGGATCTGGGTGGCGGTGTGCTCAACGGGCCACTCGGCCGCCTTGTCGCGAGGATCATCAAGGCGGACGTGCAAAAGTCGGTGTGCAACCTGGCTGCCCTGCAATAGGACCCGTAGACCTATCGACGGCTATGCATGGGCGCGTTCGCGGCTGCAGGTGTCCCGCTCGATCTGGTGAGCCACAGCCCGGACAGAGACGGTTTGCCGTCTCCGTCTGGGGGATATAAAGGCAAGATGACATCGGTTGTAGTCGTAGGCAGCGGATTCACCGGCTTCGAGTGCGCGCGGAGGCTGGCCCGCCGATTGCGCAAAACAGATGTCGACGTCACCATCATCTCGCCCGTCGATTACATGCTCTACACGCCGTTGCTGCCGGACGTGGCCGGTGGGGTTGTCGATGCGCGCTTCGTGACGATTCCGCTCGCGGGAACCCTGAACGGGGTGCGCAAGATTCGGGGTCGAGTCGATAGTGTCGATTTAACCCAGCACCGGCTTGAGTTCACCGATCTCGAACAACGGTCTCGCTCGATGTCGTGGGACCGACTGGTATTGACACCGGGATCGGTCACCCGCTTGTTCGACATCCCTGGATTAGCCCAGTATGCAAGGGGTTTGAAATCGCCAGCCGAGGCGCTCTACTTGCGCGACCACGTTCTGGAGCAGTTGGAGTTGTCCTGCCTGGAAGACGATGCCGAGCTCGCGCGGGCTCGACGCACCATCGTGGTGGTAGGTGCGTCGTATTCGGGCACGGAACTCATTCTGCAGCTTCGCGCGCTGGCCGACGCCGCCGCCAAGCAGATGGGCTTCGACGCGGCCGAGGTGAAATTCTTAATCCTGGATTCGGCCGAACAGGTGATGCCCGAGGTTGGCGAGAAGTTGGGCGCCCGCGCGAGGCGGGTGTTAGATCGTCGCGGAGTCGACGTCCGACTCGGTTTGACACTCAACGAGGTTCATCCCGACCACGTCGTGCTCAGCGACGGCTCGCGGGTGGACACTCGCACGGTCGCGTGGGTTGCCGGGGTCACGGCCGCCCCGCTCATCGAGACGCTGGGCTTGCCGACCGAGCAAGGCCGGTTGCTTGTGCAAACAGATCTGGCAGTACTCGGATTTTCCGACGTCTTCGCCGCGGGCGATGCCGCTGCGGTGCCCGATGTGACTCAGCCGGGCAAGATCACCCCGCCCACCGCCCAGCATGCGATTCGTCAGGGCAAGGTGCTGGGTGACAATGTGGCCGCCAGTCTTGGGCATGGCAAGAAGCGGGAGTACAAGCACCGCGATATGGGCTTGGTCGTCGACCTGGGACCTCACCACGCCGTGGCGAATCCGTTGAACATCCAACTGTCCGGGTTCCCGGCCAAGTTGGTGACTCGCGCTTACCACTTGTACGCCATCCCGCGCGGCGTCAACCGCTGGGCGGTCACCCTGGCGTATCTAACCGACGCACTGTTCGCGCGATCGGTGGTGTCCCTGGGGCTCTCGACACAGGGCGACGCCGAATTCGCTACCAGTGAAGGCATTCCACTGCCGAAAGCCGGCTGACTTACAAGTCGAGGGTGAGGAGCTGCTGTTGCGCCGCACGCGAAATACAGATCAGCATCATCCCCTCGGCCCGCTCGGGGTCGGTGAGCAACGCATCGCGGTGGTCGACACCGCCCTCCAAGACCCGGGTGCGGCACGTCCCGCAGAAGCCTTGTCGACAGGAATACGGTGGCCAGACGTCGGCCTGCTGCAGCGCCGACAACAGCGTCTGCTCGGCGCCGACCTGCACCGTGAGGCCCGTCGACTTGACGCGGACTTGGAACGCTTTGCCGTCGATCACCGGAGGCGCGGCGAAACGTTCGAAATGCAATTCCACGTCGTCGCGGTCGGCGAGTTGAAGCCGAAGCGCGGTGAGCATCGGTGCGGGTCCGCATGCGAACACCGCCGTGCGATCGGGGCAGTCGCCCAGCAACGCGGCAACCGTCGGGACGCCGTGCTCGTCGTCGGTGCGAATCTCTACACGGTCGCCGAACTCGGCCAGTTCGTCGAGGAACGGAAGGCTGTCGCGGCTACGTCCGGCATAGACCATCGACCACGGAACACCGACGCGATGGACGTGACGCACCATGGGCAGGATCGGGGTAATGCCGATTCCCGCGGCGACGAATCGCAAACGTTGCGCGGGCGACCCGTAGCCGGGCACGGTCAAGGGGAAGGCGTTGCGCGGCCCGTTGGTCGTCACGCGACTGCCGATGGCCAAGACATCGTGGACCTCGACGGAGCCGCCGCCACCGTCGGGAATTCGCCGCACCGCAATGCGATACGTGTCACGGCGGCCGGGGTCGCCGCACAGCGAGTATTGCCGCACCCTGCCGCTGGGCAGGTGTAAGTCGAGGTGCGCGCCGGGACGCCAGGATGGCAGTTCGGCTTCGCCGACCTCGGCGAATGTCAGCATCACCACGTCCTGATCGAGTGCGACAACGCGACGCTCCACGACGGTCAGCATGATGCTGCTGTCGTGGACCGCCGGCTGGGCGACACGCCTGATCAACCCCGACAATCCCCACAACCCCGTCACTGCGGCATCGGCGAGGCCGAGCAATACGTCGTGCGACGAATGACCCGAGACGCTGGGCGGCGCCTGGCGGAACCGGTCGAAGACCGCCATCAAAGATGTGCTGCACGCGCGGCCGGGGAACTCGCCAGATACGCGACGGCTTGGGCCGTCGAACCCATCTCATCCGGACAGAAGCCGGGCCGGAAATACATCAAGGTGTTGGAACCAAACAGCTTTCGGAATTTCGGCAACAAACCTTTTTTCGAGTCCAGCACTCTCAGCCACTGCATTTTCCACCAGCCGATGTCGAGGTTCGGGTCGGCTTTGATCAGATACCAGCTGCCCCGTTGGAAGAAGACGAAGACCATCGACACAGCAATCAGCATCGAACGGATGCGGTCCGGATAGCTGTTGTGGAAATAGACGGCAACGTCATGGGCAACATTGCGGTGTTCCACTTCCTCGCTGCCGTGCCAGCGGAAAAGATCGGTGAGGGTGGGCTCCGCGCCGAAGTCGTCCCAGCGGCAGTTCAGGACGAAGTCACCCAGCACCGCGGTGTAGTGCTCCATGGCCGCGATCAGCCACAGCCGGTCGCACAAATGGCTGAGCCGGCGTCGCGGATCGAGGGAGGGGTCGGGTGCCAGCGTGCGGGAGAAGATGAAGTCGACCTGATCGAGCAGTGGCTTAGGGTCGACGCCGCGGGCCACCATCAAGTCGTGCATTACTCGGTCGTGAACGTCGGCGTGGGTCGCTTCCTGGCCGATGAATCCGCGCATGTCCTCGGCGAGTTTGGGGTCTTTGACCAACGGGAGCGCCTCGTTGAACACCGCGACGAACCAGCGCTCGATCGGGGGCAGCACGACATTGAGCAGGCTGACGAAATTCGAGGCCACGGGGTGGCCGGGGATCCAGTCCAGCGGGATGCCGGAGACATCGAATTCGACCTTGCGCGCCTGGATCTGAACCGGACCCGGATCGTATTCGTGCTCGAGCCGGTCTGTTGGCACGTTTGGACCTCCTCCCCGGATCTGCGCTCAAGTGTGATCACAGCGACTAGAAACGTCAAAGGGCGACGGCGTGTGTCGAACGGTACCGTTCCAGGTTGGACGTGGGGGCATCACCGCGAGTTAGGTTTCATCGATGATGTTTGTGGTCGCAGGCTATCGAAGTCGCGGCGACGTTGAGCCCTGCCTCGCTGTCGGTCGGGAGTTGGTGCGCCGGGGTCAAAATGTGCGAATGGCGGTCCCGCCGAACATGCTTGGCTTGGTCGAGTCGGCGTTCGTTAGGAATGCTAACGGGCCGAACCCGCCGACGCATGACAGGTATCCCCAACGAATCGAGGATCGGATGAGTGACAAGTCCAATAGGCCGGCCCGTCCACTGATCGGGTTCATCGCCCTTGATAACAAACCGCAGATTACCCCGGCACCGATTACCCGGGCGTGGATGTCAGAGATGTCAGAGATGCGTAAAGGTTGGCCTAATCGGTGTTTGCCGATGCTCATCGCTAACCAGAGCGGCTGGGAGCTGCGCAATCGGTGCGCGTTCACCGCTACGTGGATGGGTCAGCCAGACGTGGACGTGATGGTCGTACCCGATAAGCGCGACACCGCTCAGTTCCTGCCCTCCAGCCATTTCGGTAGTGGCATCCTGACCTGGCACCTGCCGATGCTGGTTCGCACCCCGGCGGGCTATAACCTGTTGGTCCGCGGGCCGGCGAACTATCCGAAGGACGCCGTGTGTCCGTTGGAGGGCGTAGTCGAAACCGACTGGGCAAGCGCGAGTTTCAGCATGAGCTGGAAGCTCACCCGCAAACTGATGCCGGTGCGATTCGAGGTCGACGAGCCGTTTTGCATGATCGTCCCGCAGCGCCGAGCCGAGCTTGAAGAGTTCGCCCCCGAATTCAGGCCCATCGAGTCTGACGAAGATCTGCAGCGGAAGCATGAGTTGTTTCTTCGCGAACGTGGATCGGCAGATCAGTTCGAGACTGCGGCGAGGGTCGCCGCGGGACAGCAACCGGAATGGCACAGCGACTATACGCGAGGCAGACACAGAGACGGCGAGGCCGGGGCACCAGATCATCAGACTCGCCGTCATCTTCGTTCATTTGTTCAGCCGCAACATGACAAGCAGCAATAGGACCGCGGGTGTTGAATTAGACTGCCGGGCGGGTTAGCCGGGGACATGGGGCCCGGGTTTAATTGACAGAACGCGCACGGGGGACTGAAGGGCTGGCTTCCGCGATGGGTGAAGGCGCGTTCGGGCGTAGCGACGCTGAGATCGACCTGTTAGTCCGTGGCAAGCGGTCGGGGATCGCGGTCGTCGGCTTCGGCTACATCGGCACGGTGATCGGTGCCGTGCTGGCAGACCGCGGTTGGCCGGTAACCGGGATCGACGTCAAACAGACCGTCGTCGACGAGATCAACCTGGGCAAGACCACCGTGCCCGAGCCGGGGCTCAACGAACTGGTGGCCAACAACGTACGAGTCGGAAGACTCTGCGCCACAACAGATTTCAGAGTCATCGCCGACAACGACTTCGTCATCGTGACCGTCGGCACGCCCCTCGGCCCCGACTTCGAGCCCATACTCGACGACATCAAGGCAACGGCGCGGGCCGTCGGGGAGCACCTACATCCCGGACACCTCGTCATCCTCAAGAGCACGGTCCCACCCGACACCACCGAAAAGCTATTCAAACCGATCATCGAAGAGACCTCCGGGTTGCGGGCCGGCGTCGACTTCGGGTTGGCGTTCTGTCCCGAACGAATCGCGGAAGGCCAGGCCATCAAGGAGCTGACGTCGATCCCCATCGTCATCGGTGGCGTCGACGAGCGCAGCGCTCGCGCCTCCGCCACACTGTGGCGACATACCTTGGGAGTGGAATCCATCGTCGTCGACGATCCGCGAACCGCCGAGATGGTCAAGCTCGCCGACAACGTCTGGATCGACCTCAACGTCGCGCTTGCCAACGAACTGGCCAAGGTGTGCGACGCGCTCGGGATGGACGCACTCCAAGTCATTAACGCGGCCAACACGATGCCGAAGGGCAGCCACGACGTGAACATCCTGATGCCGAGCATGGGCGTCGGCGGCTACTGCTTGACGAAGGATCCATGGTTCGTCAACCACCTGGGCGAATCCCTCGGGTTGGACCTGGCCATTCCGCGAACCTCGCGAACCGTCAACGACACAATGCCGGCCTACACCTACGGGCTGCTCACGCAGCTTCTGGCCAAGCAGGGCAAGGCAATTGAAACCAGCAAGATTGCGGTGCTGGGCATCGCGTTCAAGAACAACACCGGCGACTGCCGCCTCACGCCCACCAAGTACGTCGTTGCCTTGCTCGAGGAATCGGGCTGCCAGCTTTCCATCCACGATCCGTGGGTGGGAGCCGAAGACGCTATCACCGTGACGGACACCCCCCTGACTGCAGATATCGAGACGGCGGTGGAGGGTGCCGACGCCTTGGTGGTGCTCGCCGGTCATCGCCAGTTCCATCAGATCCCGCTGGCCCGGCTCGCCGAGCTGGTGGCGACGGGGTGCGTGTTCCTCGACGGACGGAACAGCTTCGACCCGGCAGCAGTGCGCGCCGCCGGCTTCGTCTACAAGGGCATTGGCCGATAAGCGGGCCGATAAGCGCAGAATCGAAAGACTAAAGATGTCCAATGTTGTCGTGACGGGCGGCTACGGCTTCATCGGATCGCACTTGGTCTCGGCACTGCTGGAGCGCGGAGACTCGGTCACGGTGTTCGACTTCGCACAGAACACCCGGGCCAACGACCTTGACTTCGACCGCCATGCCAACTTCCGATTCATACAAGGCGACGTCACGGATATGGCCGCTCTCGAAAAAGCCCTGACTCCCGACGTCGACACGGTCTTTCACCTGGCCGCAATCGTCGGCGTCGCAAACTATCTCAAAGATCCGCTGCGGGTTCTCGATGTCAACGTGATCGGCACCCGTAACGTCCTCGAGCTGAGCCATCGGTTCGGAACACATGTGGTGTTCGCCAGTACCTCTGAGGTGTTCGGGAAGAATCCGAGTCCGCCGTTCGCCGAGGACGACGACCGCGTCCTCGGTTCGACAAGGACCGCCCGCTGGAGCTACAGCACCAGCAAGGCCATGGCCGAGCATCTGGTCTTCGCGATGCACACCGCCCACGCGCTGCCGGTGACGGTTATTCGCTACTTCAACGTCTACGGTCCGCGGCAAGCTCCAATATTCGTGATTTCGCGGAGCATTCACCAGATCCTTAATGGCCGTCAGCCGTTGCTCTACGATTCCGGTGACCAGACCCGCTGCTTCACGTACGTCGACGACGCCATCGCCGGCACCTTGCTCGCAGCCGACAGCGGCGCGGCGATCGGGGAGGCCTTCAATATCGGAAGCATGACCGAGATGACTGTACGTGACGTTGTCGATCTCGCGATCAAGATCGCGAACGTCGACGCGGTGCGTGGCCCCGAATATGTCGACACCGCAGCGCAATACGGGGCTCGTTACGAAGACATCCCGCGTCGTATCCCCGACTCGACCAAGGCGCAACGGGAGTTGGGATGGCGCCTGCAAGTCGAGCTCGAGGAAGGGATTCGTCGCACCATCGAATGGGCGCGGGCCAACCCCTGGTACCTCACAGAACCCGCAGGGGATAAACCGTAAGACGCGCGATCAGCCTGGGACCGGGTCGCGCGACCACGCAACCGCGCACCGCGACCGCGATGAACGAGCAGGCCAAGGTCAATCCGGGGTCAGCGGGATAAACGAGACCTGCTCCGATTAGCCATTGCCAGCCAAATCGCCTTTGAAGACAATGGCATCCGGGCGCTTGCCCACAGCTTCTGGATTTCAGATCGATAGCGCGGGCAGCGGGTTAGACTGCCGGGCGGGCTGAGCCGCGGGACGCGAGGCTGCCGCTTTCACTTCGCAGCACGCGTACGGGAAGTGAAAGGCTAGGTTTGCGCCGATGAAATTTGTGCTGGCGAACTATGGAACTCGCGGCGATGTCGAGCCCTTCGTCGCCGTCGGTCAGGAGCTGGTGCGCCGAGGTCACGAAGTGCGGATGGCGGTCCCGGATGACTCGCTTGGCTTCGTCGAGTCGGCGGGGCTTGCTGCGGTCGCCTACGGGCTGGACTCGCAGGCGGTCGAGGAGTTCCGTCGCCAACCCTCGAAGATCCAGAATTCGATCGGCATGTTGACCGAAGTTATCCAGCATGTCACCCAGGCCTGGGCGGAGAACGGCACGACGCTGATGTCGCTGGCAGATGGGGCCGACCTGCTCTTGGCGGGCTACAACCAGCAGACGCTGGCCGCCAGCGTCGCGGAGTATTACGGCATTCCGCTGGCTGCGCTGCACATCTTTCCGACACAGCTTTTGGACTTCGGGTGGCTGCATAGGCGCATAACGAAGGAGGCTGAAGACGCCCAACGCCGGGCACTGGGCTTGCCGGAGACACCCGGACCCGCGACGCGATCGCTGGAGATCCAGGCCTACGACGAGCTCTGCTTTCCCGGGGTTGCAGCGAACTGGGGGGAGCAGGCGGGGCGACGGCCCTTCGTCGGGGCGCTGACGCTGGAGTCGCCGACGGATGCCGACGATGAGGTCTTGTCGTGGATTGCCGCGGGAACGCCGCCGATCTACTTCGGCTTTGGCAGCATGCGAATCACATCTCCCGCCGACACGGTCGCCATGATCAGCGCGGCCTGCACACAGTTGGGCGAGCGGGCGTTGATTTGCTCCGGTGCGAGTGACTTCACCGAAATCCCGCATGTCGACCACGTCAAGGTTGTAGATACGGTAGGCGTAGCGGCCGTCTTTCCGGCTTGCCGCGCGGTCGTCCACCATGGGGGCGCCGGCACCACGGCCGCAAGCCTGCGAGCCGGAATCCCCACCTTGATCCTCGGGCTATGGAACGAATATACGATCTGGGCAGCTGCGGTTGAACGACTCAAAGTCGGCTCCGGCCGCCAGTTTTCGGAAACCACCCAGGAAGCATTGGTCGCGGATCTGCGCTCCATCTTCACTCCGCAATGCGTCACCCGAGCCCGTGAGGTCGCCACCCGGATGACCAAACCCGCCGAAAGCCTCGCCAAGGCCGCCGATCTCCTGGAAGACACCGCCCGCCAGGGGCGCTCCAACTGATCGGCGAAGGCGGACGGCATGGGCCCCGTGACCAAGCTCAACAGAATGCCGCTTGACAGCCAAGCCGATAGGATGCCTCAAGGCCGCGTCGCGATCGGCGCGCAACGGGCCCGCCGACGAACGGCGTGTGTCGAGCGGTACCGACACGGCCAGTTCACCCGCTTGGATGGCTAGGCATCCCCGCGAGTTAGGTTTATGCCGATGAAATTTGTGGTGGCGGCTTATGGCAGTCGGGGTGATGTTGAGCCCTGCCTCGCCGTCGGTCGGGAGCTGCTGCGCCGAGGGCACGACGTGCGCATGTTGGTCCCGCCGAACCTGCTTGGCTTCGTCGAGTCGGCAGGCCTTGCGGCCGTCGCCTACGGACCGGACTCACAGCAGGTAACGGGGTTCCGCAGCCACTTCGCGAAGATCGAGAATCCGATCAACAAAGTGTTGGAGGCTACCGAGCACATTACCCAGGTCTGGACGGAGAAGGGCACGACGCTGACCGAACTCGCACATGAGGCCGACATGATAGTGGCGGGCCTAACCGAGCAGGGGCTGGCCGCCAATGTTGCTGAGTATCACGGCATTCCGTCGGCCGCGGTGCACTACTATCCGATGGGAATTTTGGAGCTCGGGTGGCTGGATTGGCGCATAACGAAGGCTGCTGAAAACGCCCAACGCCGTGCACTGGGCTTGCCGGAGGCAACCGGACCCTCGACGCGGATGGTGGAACGTGGATCGCTGGAGATCCAGGCCTACGACGAGCTCTGCCTGCCTGGGGTGGCAGCCCAATGGGCGGACCAGGGTGCGCGACGACCCTTTGTCGGGACGCTGACGCTGGAGTTGCCGACGGATGCCGACGAGGAGGTCTTGTCGTGGATTGCCGCGGGAACGCCGCCGATCTACTTCGGCTTTGGCAGCATGAAGGTCACAATGCCGACTGACACGATCGCCATGATCAGCGCGGCCTGCGCGCAGTTGGGCGAGCGGGCGTTGATCGAGTCTGGGTCGAACGACTTCACCGACATCCCGCATGCCGACCACGTCAAGTTCGTGGACACGGTAGGCCAAGCGGCCGTGTTTCCGGCCTGCCGTGCGATTGTCCACCACGGGGGCGCCGGCACCACGGCCGCAAGCCTGCGGGCCGGCATCCCCACGTTGATCCTCTTCGCAGTCTGGCTCGATCAGCCGATCTGGGCAGCTGCGGTCGAAAGGCTGAAAGTCGGCTCCGCGCGGCGCTTTTCGGAAACCACCCAGGAATCACTGGTCGCAGACCTGAGTTTGATCCTGGCTTCGCAATACCTCAGTCGAGCCCGTGAGGTCGCCGCTCAGATGAGCAAACCCGCCGAAAGCCTCGCCAGCGCCGCCGATCTCCTGGAAGACGCCGCCCGCCAGGGACGCCCTGGCTGACCGACGAAGTCAGCACGGTGTTGCTGCGTCCCCGAAAGACATATGTTCGGTGGCCAATACCTCTATGTCGTCGGTGACCTCGCCACCTGTCGTCGACGATCATCACAAACCGATTCCGTCGTAGTTGGCGAACGAGCTGGGATCGAGCATCCGTCGGCCGTCGATGACGACCGGCGGGTCGGTCATGCCATCGAGCACCATCGCGAGACGGTCGAATTCTGGCCAGCGGGTAACAAGCAGCAGGGCGTCAGTCCCATCCACCGCCGTTTCAAGCGTTTCACATAGTCGCACCGGGTCGGCGGCAAAGACGGATCGCGCCGTGCTGAGTGCGGCGGGATCGTACGCCTGGACCGCCGCGCCCGCGTCGATTAGCGCGCGAACAATGGGTATCGCCGGGGAGTCGCGCATGTCGTTGGTGTCAGGGCGGTATGAAAGGCCGAGTACACCGACGCGCAGTCCGTTGATATGCGGAAAGTGGCGCCGAAGAATACCGAGCATTCGCGCCGGTTGCTCCTCGTTGACGGCAATTACCGCCTCCAGAATCCGCATTGGCGAATGCTTGCTTGCCCCCAGCGCAGCCAGGGCCTTGGTGTCCTTCGGTAGGCAGCTACCCCCGAAACCGCACCCGGGATAGAAGAAGGACGCGAGCGGGGCCGTGACGGGTTTACCCTCAGGCGTCTGCGCCGCGAGATACCGGGACAAATGCACGCCCTCCATCACCTGGGCGGCGTCAATTCCGCCAAGGGCGGAACTGAGGTTAGCGATCTCATTGGAAAGCGAGATCAATGTCGCGAGAAGTGTATTCGATGCGTACTTGATCATTTCGGCTGTACGCGGTGTGGTGCGCAGTACAGGTGCGTCAGCAAACGGCTCATAAACCTGCGCCATCACTTCGACGCTACGCTCGTCGATACCGCCGAGCACGATCCGATCCGGGCGCAGGAAATCGTCCACAGCCCGGCCTTGCGCGAGGAACTCTGGGTTCATCGCTACTCCGAAATGCTGTCCCGCTCGCTTACCCGACGCCTGCTCAAGCAGCGGAATCACCACGTTGTCCGTCGTTCCCGGCACCACCGTGCTCTTCACGGCGATCACGCAATAGCCGGGATGCGAACTCAGCGCCTGTCCGACTTGGCGAGCGACGGCCTGCACTGCGGTTAGATCAATCTGCTCACCGTTGAACGGTGTGCCGACCGCAATGATCGTGACGTCGCTCCGCGCGACCGCACCGGCGAGGTCGGTGGTCCCGTGGAGCCGTCTGCCTGAATGCTTCTCGAGTAATGACGCAAGACCGGGCTCGTGGATGCCAGGTCGCCCAGACTGTATAACTTCGACTTTTTTGGGGTCAACGTCGACGCAGACCACATCATGCCCGACGTCCGCCAGGCACGCACCGGACACCAAACCGACATAACCGGTGCCAATGACAGTGATCCGCATCAGCCTTCTCCTGCCTGGTTTTCGGCTACGTACCAGGTCAGCATCCGGCGTAATCCCTCATCTAGGCTGACGACCGGTTCGTAGCCCAATTGTGCTCGCGCTTTAGAGATGTCAGGACAGCGCCGGTTCGGGTTGTCGACGAGGTACGCCTGATCCTGAGCCTTACCATGGACCACGCCGCCGCCATAGCCGACAAGGGCTTCGCCGATCTTCGCCAGCTTCGTTGCGACCGACGCCATCGAAATTTCCGGGGTTTCGGCGCCAATGTTGTACGCCTCGCCGTCGCCGCCACTAACGAGCACCTTGTAGTACCCGACGATCGCATCAGCGACATAGCAGAACGTGCGCGTCGGCGCGCCGTCGGAGAGCAGCACGATGTCGCGTCCGGCGAGAATGTCGCGCGCGAAATCGGGCAGTACTCGTTCATCGTTGATCTTCAGTCCCGGCCCATAATTGTTGAATGGGCGTGCCGCGCGAATTGGCAATCCATATTCATGTGCGAAGTTCACACAAAGGGTTTCGCCGTAGCGTTTGGCCTCGTCATAGCACGCCCGCGGGCCAGTACACGACACGTATCCGCGGTATGTTTCCGGTGTCGGGATAGAGTCCGGAAGCGGATCACCGTAGATCTCACTGCTGGACATGAACAAGAACCCGCCAACGGGATTTCCCCGCTCTTTCTGGTCGCGGAACCGATCGAGCAGTGCACGTAGCCCATTGACGTTGGCATCCATCGTTTCGATCGGTCGCAGGCGGTAAAATTTAGGTGACGCGATCGACGCGGCATGGATCACGTACTCGAAATCGTCCATATCGGCCGGCAGCGGCCGCGCGAGATCATGCTCGACGAACCGCAGATCGGCGGTGTCCTTCAGGTCTGTTACCCATCGGGGTATGCCACGGACGTAGTTGTCGAAGACGGTCAGTCGGACACGCTCCGACTGCATTACTTGTTGGTTGTAGTAGTGGACGGCTGAGGTGAAGTAAAATCCTAGAAACCCCGCTCCACCCGTCACAAGCAGCTGGCTTCCTGCCATGATGGCGAACTCTGCGGTCAGTCGTGAACAGATCGATTCGAGGTCACCCCGTACAACCTCTTGGCCGGCTCGTGTTCGCACGTCAGCGCGGTCACAGGCGCTCGGGATTGGGTTCGAGCGGGCCAAGCGACCCTCCCCATCCGTTCTGTGTTCCGGACATGCCGGGACAGACGAAGTCGTCAAGGTGTTGCTGCGTTCCCGCAAGACAGAATGCCTCGGTACCAGTTAACGGTCTCGGCGATCGCGTCCTCCATGGTGTGACGCGGTTCCCAACCCAGCATCTTGCGGGCCTTCGCAGCAGATAGATATTGGTGGGATATCTCGTGGCGGGCGGTGGCCCGGATGTCCGGTTCCAGCTCAGTCCCAGTCGCAGCTTGGAGCATCTCGACCAATTGCAGCACGGAAAGGGGACTTTCGGTCGAGAAGTTGAACGCCTCGCCTCCAAGTGTTGGGTCCTCGGAGATCGCCTCGGCAAGCTGCAGGTAGGCGAGCACTCCGTCGACCACGTAGAGGTAGTCCCGGGTCATCGTCCCGTCCGAACGGATCACTGGACGGTGCCCCTTGAGCAGGAGACGTATTGTCCCTGGGACGAGCCGCTCCCAGTTGGTATCTCCGGGACCGAAGAAATTGCTGCACCGCGTTACGACGACGGGGACGTCGTGGATGCGAGCAAAGCTCTGGGCGATGAGGTCCGAGCAGGCCTTGGAGACACCGTAAGGATTGACAGCGAGGAGTGGCATATCTTCCGTATAGGGAAGCACGCTTTGTTCTCCGTACGCCTTATCGCTGCTCGCCGTGACGATCTGGCGAACCATACTGCTGCGGCGCGCCGCTTCCAGGAGCGCCCAGGTTCCCCGCACATTGGCCTCGTAGGTGGGCACCGGGTCGCGATTCGCCACTCCCACCTGGGTCTGAGCAGCCAGGTGGAAGACGGTCGCCACCTCGTGCTCTCCGAGCATCCGCTCCATGAGGGACTGATCCTCGACCGCCCCCGTGACTATAGACACCTTCGGCCACCACCCGTCCCGTCTGGCCGAGGACGGAACCGTGTCGCGAACGAGCACGACGACGCGTGCCCCGAGTGCCGCGAGGAAAGAGGTCAGGTGATTACCGAGGAATCCGGTTGCTCCTGTCACCGCTACCGGGCGTCCGCCCCAGAAGTCCCGGTTGGGTTCGAACGGTCTGATACTCGTTCCGGTCGTCATCGCTTGTCTGCCTATTAGTCTGGATCGGTTCGGATGCCGGTCAATCGGACCCAGGGCCTGCGTCCTCCTTCACAGAGCGCGGTCAGCTCCTGGGCATCCTTCTGGGTGTCCATGGATTTCCAGAATCCTTCGTGACGGTAGGCGAACAAGTCGGCGGCGTTAGCCAAAGAAGGAAGAACCTCGCGTTCGAGATCCTCCCCGTCCCAGCAATCGAAGACTCGGCTGTCCATAACGAAGAACCCGGCGTTGATCGGATGGTCGTGCAGCTTCGGCTTCTCTCTGAACCCACTCACCCTTCCGTTTTCATCGAGATCGAAGGTTCCGTACGGACAAGGAAGAGAAACCGTGGTTACTGTCGCTGCCCCCCCATGGGCGCGATGGAAGTCCAAGAGGCGGTGGAGGTCTACGTCTCCCAGGCTATCGGAATATGTGAGAAAGAACTCCTCGCCAAGACGTTCGCGCACCTTCATCACTCGGCCACCCGTGTTGGTCTCCTCGCCCGTGTCGACCACCTCGACCTGCCAACTGGCCGGCAGGGACTGCGCGAACTTCCATACCAGCTCGGCCTTGTAACCGGCAGCCAAGACGAAGTCGGTGAAGCCCTGGTCGGCGTATATCTCCATCACATGGGCGAGCACCGGACGGTCTCCGACCAGCAGTAAAGGCTTGGGAACCTCAAGGGTCGAGGGCATGGCTCGGACGCCTGCTCCGCCGCAGAGGATTACGGTCTTCATGTCGCAGCAACGCGATGAAGAACCGCGCCAGAACATATTGACAGGTCCCAGGCCGGTTGCGTGGTGTCAGCCTCCGCTACCTTCCATGCCTGCATGGAACATTCAATGGGACTCGTCTGGAATGTTTGGACCTTCGACGAATCTTTGAGAGATTCGAGATGGAGGGGTGCCGCGTCACTCAGCAGTGCGGGGCCCAGCACCGCTGGTTGGGGCAATATATCGCATGTGCGGAGTTCACCATGGATCCGACTTGTCCGAGCGCAACGCTGTCCTGGTCCAGGTTGGCATGGACGTGCTGGGCAATGTGGTCTGGCGTCCAACCCCACCCGAGATCGTCGCAGATGAGGTACGCCATCCCGATGAGGGCTTCCTCGTGTCCCGGCGGCCAAGTGAAGCCGGCGCCGCGCAGTTGATCGAGGTAAGCGTCATCAGCGGGACTGGCACCAGCACTCGCAGCGCCAGTAACCAGGGCAGCGCCAACCAGCATGGGGACGGTCAGTCTGGCCAACCAGCGAGGTGAGGTCATTTGTAATTCCCTTTTCATAGTGTTGAGGATGCCGCAGTATGCGGGTCCAAAGGGGCGCAAATGTGAACAATAGCGAAAGCTGGGAAGAAGCTTATGAAAGCTGAGTGGAGCGCTTAGCACTGACTCAGCTATGTGGTTGCATATGCCTCCAAAATGCTGGTTCGCGTGCCGTTCCTGCTTGGACGTGGGGGCATCACCGCCGAGTTAGGTTTCGTCGATGAAGTTTGTGGTGGCAGGCTCTGGAAGCCGTGGCGACGTTGAGCCCTGCGTCGCCGTCGGTCGGGAGTTGCTGCGCCGAGGCCACGACGTGCGCACGGCGGTGCCACCGCACATGCTTCGCTTCGTCGAGTCGGCGGGGCTTACTGCGGTTCCCTACGGCCGGGACTCGCAGGCGCATCTGAGCGACGAGGATTTCGTCCGCATAACCAAGAATCCGCTCAGCGCGATCCACGAACCCATCGAATATGTTGCCCAGGTCTCGGCCGAGAAGAGCGCGACGTTGATGTCGTTGACAAATGGGGCCGACCTGCTATTGGCGGGCTTCAACGAACAGGGGCTGGCAGCCAATGTCGCGGAGTATTACGGCATTCCCTTGGTTGCGCTGCACCTCTTCCCGGAGCGGATTTGGTCATCTGGGTGGCTGTTTTCGCTCATGACGAAGGTCGCGGAAGGCGCTCAACGCCGGGAACTGGGGTTGCCGGAGGGAGCCGGACCCCCGCCGCTATCGCTGGAGATCCAGGCCTACGACGAACTCTGCTTGCCCGGGCTGACCGCCGAATGGGCGGACCAGGGTGGGCGACGACCCTTCGTCGGGGCGCTGACGCTGGAGTTGCCGACGGATAACGATGAGAAGGTCTTGTCGTGGATTGCCGCGGGAACGCCGCCGATCTACTTCGGCTTTGGCAGTACGCCGATCGCATCTCCCGGTGACACTGTCGCCATGATCAGCGCGGCCTGCGCGCAGTTAGGCGAGCGGGCGTTGATCTGCTCTGGGCCCAATGACGTCACCGGCAACCAGCATCCCGACCATGTCAAGGTTGTGCGCGCGGTGAATCACGCGGCCGTCTTTCCCGCGTGCCGCGCGGTGGTCCACCATGGGGGCGCGGGCACCACGGCCGCAGCCCTGCGCGCCGGAATCCCCACGTTGATCCTCTTCGCAGTCTGGCTCGATCAGCCGCTTTGGGCGGGCGCGGTCACACAGCTGGAAGTCGGCTTCGGGCGGCCGTTTTCAGAAACGACGGTGGACACACTGGTCACGGACCTGAGTTTGATCTTGGCTCCGCAATACCTCACTCGAGCCCGTGAGGTCGCCGCTCAGATGACCAAACCGGCCGAAAGTCTCGCCAGCGCCGCGGATCTCCTGGAAGACACCGCCCAGGCGCGGGCGCTCTAGCATCGTCGAATGCCGCCCGCAACGTTGCAGTACTGTATGTCGAGCGGTGTCGACATGGGCCCCACGAGTTAGGTTCCGATGAGATTTGTGCTGGCCAGCAATGGAACTCGCGGCGATATCGAGCCCTGCGCCGCCGTGGGTCGGGAGTTGCTGCGCCGAGGGCACGACGCACAGATGGCGGTCCAGTCGAACATGCTTGGCTTCGTCGAGTCTGCGGGGCTTGCTGCGGTCACCTACGGGACCCCGCGGGCGTTACTGCCCGATCCTGAATTCAACCGCAACCCTTCGACGATCCAGAATCTAATCAGCGGGCTGCCCGAAGTTATCGAGCGGTTCATCCAACTATGGATGGATTTAGGCACTGCGCTGGTAGCTCTGGCGAATGGCGCCGACCTGCTATTGACGGCCATGACCGATCATGGGCTCGCCGCGAACGTCGCGGAATACTACAAGATTCCGCTGGCTACGCTGCACCCGTTCCCAGCGCAGTTTTGGTCTCCGCCGCCGCTGCTTCAGTTCGCAATGAAACAGGCCGAGGCCGCACAACGTCGGGCGCTGGGCTTGCCGGAAGCAACCGAGCCCTCACCGCAAGCGCTGGAGATCCAAGCCTACGACGAGCTCTGCTTTCCCGAGCTGGCAACCGAATGGGCGGAACAGGGGGGTCGCCGACGGCCCTTCGTCGGTGCGCTGACCCTGGAGTTGCCGGGCGATGCCGACGAGGAGGTCTTGTCGTGGATCGCCACGGGAACACCACCGATCTACTTCGGCTTTGGCAGCACGCCGGTCGCGTCCCCGGCTGACGTGGTCGCTACGATCAGCGCTGCCTGCACGCAGTTAGGCGAACGGGCGTTGATTTGCTCGCCCACGAGTGACTTCACCCACATACCCGATGTCGACCACGTCAAGGTCGCGGGTGTGTTGAACTATGCGGCTATCTTTCCGGCCTGCCGCGCAGTCGTCCACCACGGCGGTGCCGGTACCACGGCCGCCAGCCTGCGCGCCGGAATCCCCACGTTGATTCTGTGGACCAAGGCGGATCAACCGGTCTGGGCGGCTGCGGTCACCCGGCTGAAGGTGGGCTGTGCGCGGCAGTTTTCGACCACCACGCCCAAATCGCTGGTCGCAGACCTGCGCTTGATCCTCGCGCCGCAATACGCCTCCCGAGCGCGTGAGGTCGCCGCCCAGATGAGCAAACCGGCCGAAAGCGTTGCCAGCGCCGCCGATCTCCTGGAAGACGCCGCGCGACGAGCGCCGCTTACTCTGAATGCCCCGTGATTCGCACTCGGCGCACCGGTCGGGTCTCGATGGCATTGATCGTCAACGCGCGCCTCGCGATCCGCCATCCCGCATCGGTGAGCTGATACTCGTCGTCGTAGCGCAGATGCCAGACCACGTCGGTGAGCTGATCCGCGTCTTGGCTCCAGTGATGCGCAATACAGGCAACACGGCCGTGTGCGACGTCCGGCCGCGGGGTGTCGTCGTAGACCTCGCCCACGATCGCGTGTTCGGTGCGGATAACGGCGGCGACGGCGGCAATCGCGTCGCTGATCGCAGTGTGCCCGCGGTGTCGATGAACGGGCTCCAGCGCGGTGGGCGGATCAGGCAGGATCAACTCAGCGGCCTCGGTGAAAAGCTTTACGACAGAGTCGAATTGACGGTCATCAACGGCCGCGGCGTAACGGTGTACCAAGTCGCTGATCCCGACCCGGTTGGTTTCGCGGGCCATCACGTCGGCAATGACAAACGTTGCGTGCAGGCCGACAGCTCGTCCTTGGCCTGCTCGATGTCGGTGATCGGCGGCATGGCCAGCACCAGCCGGTCGGCGCCCTGAGCAGTGAGCCTCTCTGCGCGTTCGGCGTCGATCTTGGTGACCGAATGACCCAGCGACACTTCGATGTCGGCCGGGTCGCGACCGGCTGACGAGGCCTCGTCATGCATCAGCGCAAGCAGTCCAGCCAACTGCGTGCCGGTCACACCCAGCGGTTGGAAGCCGTCGCCTAGGCGGCCGGCCCGCCGTGCGGCCGCCTTGCTGTGACCGCCGATATGCACCGGAAGATGTTCTCCGGCAACTGGTTTCGGGCGACAGACGGCATTCTCGAATTGGAAGAACTCGCCCCGATGTGTGACACCTTCTGGTTGGTCCGCCCAGAGCGCGCGCAGCACCGCCAACTGCTCGTCGGCACGCCGCCCGCGGCTTTCGAATGCGGTGCCGCACGCCTCGATCTCTTCCCGCAGCCAGCCGACGCCGACACACAGCCGAAGCCTCCCGTCCGACAGCGCATCCACGGTTGCCGCTCGCTTGGCCAGCACAACCGGATGATGGTTGGGCAGCACCAGAACCCCGGTGGCCAGCCCGAGCCGGTCGGTGTGGCCGGCGAGAAACGACAACAGGTCAAGCGGATCGGGAACGGGGCAGTCCGCCGCCAATTCCACGCGCCCGGAGGGGTCATATGGGTAGACGCTGTCGTACCGGGTGGCCAGAACGGTGTGCTCAACGACGACGATCGATTCGAAGCCGCATGCCTCGAGGTGCCGCGCGAAGGCCGCCATCCAATGCGGGTCGGCGGTAATGCCGGCCGCGACCGGGGCGACGACGCCGAACTTCAACGACTTCATGGCAATCCGAAGTTAACAGGTCTGGGTCGGGCTTTTGGCCGTCTGCGCATGCATGACCTCGGCCAGTGCGGCCGCGCGGGGATCCTTGAACACCTCCTCGAGCAGCACTGGACGACCGTCGGGACCGCTCAGCGGCACCCGCCAGTTGGGATACTCGTCGGTGGTGCCCGGCTGGTTCTGGGTTCGCCGATCGCCGACCGCGTCGGTCAGGGCCAACCCGAGCAGGCGCGACGGTGTTCGGCCCAGGTACTGGTGCAGGGCGAGCACGATCTGTTCCGAGTCCTTCTCCACATCGGGTTCGTCTGACACAAGGCCGACGCGACGCAACTCGGCAATCCAGGCCGCCCGCTCGGCCTCGGCCGCGGCGAACTCTTCTTGAACCGGACGGGTCAACAACCCGAGCGAATCCCGAAGGCGCACATGATCACCGGCCAGATAACCCGCGGTCGGCGGCAGGTCGTGCGTCGTCACCGATGACAAGCAGTATTCGCGCCACCGCTCGGCCGGCAGGGGACCGCCGGCACCGTCGTGGTCGAGTTCGAACCACAGAATCGAGGTGCCCAAAACGCCGCGTGCCCTCAGGTAGTCGCGAACCCATGGCTCGACGGTGCCCAGATCCTCGCCCACCACCAGCGCCCCGGCCCGGTACGCCTCCAACGCAACGATGCCGATCATCGCCTCGTGGTCGTATCGGACGTAGGTGCCTTGGGTAGGCAATCCGGCTTTGGGAATCCACCACAGCCGGAACAGCCCGATAATGTGGTCGATGCGCACCCCGCCGGCATGCCGCAGCACACTGCGGATCAGAGCACGGAACGGCTGATATTCCAGTTCGTCCAGTCGGTCCGGGCGCCACGGCGGCTGTGACCAGTCCTGGCCTAGTTGGTTGAACTCATCCGGTGGAGCACCGGCGGAGACCCCGAGGGCCAGCACGTCCTGTAACGCCCAGGCGTCAGCCCCGTTGGGATGCACGCCGACGGCCAAGTCGTGCACGATACCCAGCGACATCCCCGCCGACGTCGCGTGCGATTGCGCGGCGGCGAGCTGCTCGTCGAGCTGCCATTGCAGCCAACGATGGAAATCCACCTCCGCCGGATGATTGGCGACGAATTCGGCGATACCGTCTGCGCCGGGATGCCGCACCGACGCCGGCCAGCGGTGCCAGTCGTTGCCGTGCACTTCGGCCAGCGCACACCAGATGGCGAAGTCGTCCAGCGCCGAACCCTCCCGGGTGCAGAAGGCCGCGTACGCGAGGTCGCGGCCTGCCGTCCGCGGCACGGCAAAGACCAGTTCCAAGGCCGCCCGCTTGGCCGCCCACGACGAATCGCGGTCGATGGCGTCCACCGCGGCCGCGTGCTCCTGGACACCGTCGCGCAACCGCCGCACCCGGCCACGTTTGCGCAATTGAGCGAACTCCGGGACGGCTTCAACCCGCAGATACAGCGGGTTGACGAACCGGCGTGATGTCGGCAGGTACGGCGAGGGCTCCATCGGTGCGGTCGGAGCCGCCGCATGCAGCGGATTGACCAAGACATAACCCGCGCCGTGCAGCGACGCGGACCAGACCGCCAGGTCAACGAGATCGGTGAGATCGCCGACCCCCCAGGACTGCCGGGACCGGACACTATATAACTGCGTTGCCAATCCCCAGGTACGGCGGGCACCCACCCGTTCTGGCAGTCCCAGCCAGTCCGGCGTCACGATCAGAGCTGCGCTGTACTCGTGCTCCCCGGAACGCAGATGCACCCGGTGGTAACCCAACGGAAGGTCTTCGGGCAGCACGAAGGTGGCTTCTCCGATCCGGCGTCCGTCGAAGTCGAACGGCGCGGTGAAGTTGTCGACCTGACGGATGCCGGTGCGGACGGTTCCGTCCTCGAAATGCAGTGATACGTCGGCAGGCTGGCCGTGGGTCACGTGAACCCAGAACGTCGTCGGGGCGCCGGGTCGCCCGAGGATGGTGGGCGGCAGAGGGCGCGACCAGTGTGCGCGGTCGTGAGCGGTCTGCGCCGCGACGCGCTCCGGCTCGGTCGCCGCGGCGATACCGAACGCGGCGAGGGCGGCTAACAGCGTGCTCTCCGGGACACTGACCCGGCGGCCGCTCCAGTCTTCGTAGTCGCTGGAGATCCCGAAATGGCCTGCGAGTTCGGCCAACGACGGCGCTTGCGGGTTCATGACGCCATCTTCCTTGCCGGGATGCCCCAGATGCGACCCGAGTGTTTACCTCGGCGTCGTATTGCGGGTGAGCTGAGTTTGCACCAGGCCGTACGATGCGCAGCGATGATTCCTTCGTTCCCCCGCTATCGTCGATGGAGCAGGTGACAGCACTGTGGCGCAAACCACCACCGGCGCGGACGTGAATAACGCCTGCGTCCAAACATTCGCGTGGCGCGGTCGCGCAGGGTGCCCTACCGTTATCCCTGTGAATCGTGGGACTCGACAGCATTCAAGTGACCGGCTGGCTGGGAGCGTGACCGCAAATGGCTGGTGAGCAGCGAGGATCAGGTTACGGCCTCGGACTCTCGACCCGGACCCAGGTAACCGGATACCAGTTCCTGGCCCGCCGGACCGCGATGGCGTTGACGCGCTGGCGGGTCCGGATGGAGATCGAGCCCGGCCGGCGTCAAACGCTGGCTGTGGTGGCATCGGTTTCCGCGGCCGGGGTGGTTTGCCTGGGCGCCTTGTTGTACTCCTTCATCAGCCCGTCCGGGGCGCTGAACGAATCACCGATCATCGCCGACCGCGATTCCGGAGCGCTCTATGTCAAGGTCGGCGACAAGCTGTACCCGGCGCTGAATCTTGCGTCGGCCAGGCTGATCGCCGGACGCGCGGACAATCCGCACAAGGTGCGGGGGAGTCAGATCGCCGAGCAGCCGCACGGGCCGCTGGTGGGTATCCCCGGCGCGCCGTCGGAGTTCTCCCCGACCAGCCCTGCGACGTCGTCGTGGCTGGTGTGCGATTCAGTAGCACCGAAGGCGGGGGTGGGAGCACCCTCGCCGGTGACGGTCACCGTGATCGACGGCACCCCCGACCTCACCGGTCGCCGCCACGTACTGAGCGGGTCGGACGCTGTGGTGCTCAAGTACGAAAAAGACACCTACGTGATCCGACAGGGTCGGCGCTCGCGTATCGACTCGGTGAACCGGGCGGTGCTGCTGCCGCTGGGTCTGACCCCGGAGAACGTCAGCCAGGCGCGGCCGATGAGCCGGGCGCTCTACGACGCCCTGCCGGTCGGCCCCGAGTTATCGGTGCCGAAGGTGCCGGACGCCGGCAAGCCAGCCCGATTCGCGGGTGCACCGGGAGCCGTCGGGACCGTGATCGTCACACCACAGATCAGTGGTCCGCAACAGTATTCGGTGGTGCTGCCGGGTGGCGTGCAGACGGTGAACGCGGTGGTGGCCCAGATCCTGCAGAACGCCGAATTTTCGACGCGCACTGCACCGGTGACGGTGGCACCGGCAGCGCTGGCGAACATGCCGGTGGTCAACGGGCTGGATCTGTCGGCTTACCCCGACGGCCCGCTGAGCCCGGTGGATCTCCGGGAGAGTCCGGCGACGTGCTGGTGGTGGCAGAAAACGGCCGGTGAAGAGCGTGCCCGGGTGCAAGTAATCTCCGGTCCGACGATCCCGCTATCGAGCGCCAGCACCGAGAAAGTCGTGTCACTGGTCAAGGCCGACACCTCCGGACGCGAAGCTGACCGCGTCTTCTTCGGCCCGGACAACGGCAATTGGGTGGTCGTCACCGGCAACGACCCGGGCGCGAGCACGTCCGAATCACTCTGGTGGCTCTCGAGCTCCGGTGTACGTTTCGGCGTGGAGAATTCCCGGGAGTCTCGCTCAGCGCTTGGGTTGGTCTCTCAACCGAGCCCGGCGCCGTGGGTTGCGCTGCGGCTGCTGGCGCCAGGCCCTGCTCTTTCGCGCGCCGATGCGTTGGTGCGTCATGACACCCTTCCGAACGATATGAACCCAGCAGAGTTGGTGGTACCCAAGTGAAGCAAGGCTTTGCACGTCCGACGCCTGATCGCCCACCCGCGGTCAGGCCGGAGAACATTGTCCTACCGACACCGCTGAGTGTTCCGCCGCCTGAAGGCAAGCCGTGGTGGCTGATCGTGGTCGGCGTGCTGGTGGTCGGGTTGCTGGCCGGCATGGTTGGCATGACGGTCGCCAACGGCTCGCGGATGTTCCTGGGCGCCGGCTCGATCTTCCCGATCTTCATGATCGGCGGAGTCGCGATGATGATGTTCGGCCGGTTCGGTGGCGGCCAGCAGCAGATGAGCCGGCCGAAGCTCGACGCGATGCGCGCCCAGTTCATGTTGATGCTCGACATGCTGCGCGAGACCGCGAATGAGTCGGCCGACAGCATGGACGCCAACTACCGGTACTTCCACCCGGCGCCGACGACG
>Ga0302326_10004801_pt1 | contig 31122 bp, 26 predicted proteins | sample Palsa_T0_3_FD_202264 | JGI IMG/M metagenome (GOLD analysis project Ga0302326, IMG submission 202264) | Peat permafrost microbial communities from Stordalen Mire near Abisko, Sweden - Palsa_T0_3 | ecosystem: Environmental > Terrestrial > Soil > Palsa > Peat permafrost | place: Sweden: Abisko... | reverse complement strand
CCGCGCGCGGAACATGCCGACGACCACGCTGTAGGGCAAACTTATCTTGAGTTATACGAGAAGAATCACGATCCAGCGATGCTCGCTCCCACGCGCCAGCGCATGGACACACTCATCCAGCGCACCGATGACCCACAGAAACCGCTGTGGTGGTGGTGCGATGCGCTCTTTATGGCCCCGCCGGTGCTCGCAGATCTATCGAAATTGACCGGCGACCCAAAGTATCTTAACTTCATGGATCGCGAGTGGTGGATCACATCGAAACTCCTCTACGACCCGCAACTGCATCTGTACTCGCGCGACGCGACATTCCTAGACAAACATGAGGCCAACGGCGCCAAAGTTTTCTGGTCGCGCGGCAACGGATGGGTGATGGCAGGCCTGGTCCGAGTCCTCACTGTCATGCCCGAAAACTATCCCGGCCGGCAGCAATACATCACTCAATTTCAGCAGATGGCAAACGCAGTTGCCGCCATCCAGGGCAAAGACGGTTTATGGCGTCCTGGCCTGCTCGATGCCGAAGTCTACAAGCTTCCCGAAGTCTCCGGATCGGCCTTCATTACCTACGCTCTTGCGTGGGGAGTGCGCACCGGCATACTCGATCGCAAACAATATCTGCCAGTCGTCGAGAAGGCCTGGGCCGGCCTGCTCACCCACGTGTATCAGGATGGCCGCCTGGGCTGCATTCAACCCATCGGCGCCGCGCCCGGACAATTCACTCCCACCTCAAGCTATGTCTTTGGAGTAGGCGCATTTCTACTCGCCGGCTCCGAAGTCTACAACCTCTCCAACCGCTAAGAGCATTGAGTCGTAGGAAATAACTCACTAAAGCATGAGGGTCGCTGGATGAATATCTCAATCGTGAGCACGGTTCGCAAAGCATCGGCGCTGCTGGTGTTTGCCATCGCATTCGCAAGCCTCCTTAACGGCCAGCAGTTAACAGTTACCGGCGCACGAAACCAGCCGCGTCCGCCCGAGATCGTCGAACTACCTCTAGCCGAAGCACGAAAACACATTGCAGATCTGGAACAAAAAATTGCAGAGAACGCAGCCACTCATGAGCAACTTCCTACGCAGATTTACTCCAGTCCAGAAGACTCCGGACATGACCTTCTGCTGATAGCCGTTGCGTTGCCGCCAGATGGAAAACTTGTCATCGACTTCGTCAACAAAGACAGCAGCAAGCCGCAAGAGACGCAGGTCTTCGGCCGCGAAGCCCCGGAACGCAAGGATGACTTCGCCTGGGAAAACAAGTACGTCGCATACCGCGTCTACGGTCCCGCTTTGGAAGCAACCGGAGAGATCACTTCAGGCATCGACGTCTGGTCCAAGCGCGTGCCCAACTTCGTCATCAACAGCTTCTACAAACACGACGCAGAAGGAGCGCGCACGCATAACCCTGCGCTCTCCTATCACAAAGACGATGGCGTAGGCCTCGATTCCTATCTTGTCGGCCCGACCCGCGGCTGCGGTGGCACTGCAATCGTGAGCGCCAACAAGCTATGGGTCTCAAAGAACTACACTCACCTTAAGCAAATCTCCGACGGACCGATTCGCTTTCAATTCGATCTGACCTATGCGCCGTGGAATGCAGACGGCGTCGAAGTGACGGAGACCAAGCGCATCACGCTTGATGCCGGTTCGCATCTCAACAAGATCGAGTCCACCTTCACCTTTACCGGAGCAACTACAATCCAGGCCGCTGGAGGCTTGGCGATCCATCCTGGCGCGGATTTTGCGGCGCTCGCCGACGGACACATCCTCTCCGTCTGGGACACTCCCCAGGATCCAACTGCGGACAGAATCGCCACCGGAATCGTCGAAGCTCCCAATCAACAAGCCAACGTAACTCAGCTGGATCACCAGGGACTTTTGACCTTTCCAGTCCACTCCGGCGAGACCATCACCTACTACGCAGGCTCCGGCTGGTCCAAGGCAGATATGCCCACGCAACAAGCCTGGAATACGTATCTGCAGGAGCAGTTATTCGAATTGAACCATCCATTGCAAATTCAATGGAAGCGTTAGGCACGTCGCGAGCGAGGAAAATATGAAGATTCTGCAACTGCCGGATTCAGTTCGCTATAAAACCATGTCCACGGAAGAACTTCGCAACGGTTTCCTTCTTGAATCGCTCTTTATCGACGACTCTCTTGACTTGGTGTACGTCGATCTCGACCGCACCGTCATTGGCTCCGCCGTTCCGTCTACGGCTCCGCTCACTCTGTCATGTCCCGATGAGCTGCGTGCAACGCATTTCCTGGAGAGAAGGGAACTGGGCGTGTTGAATATCGGTGGCCGCGGCCGCATAAGTGTCGATGGCCAGCAGTACGCGCTTGAAAAGCTCGACGCACTCTACATCGGCCGCGGCGCAGTCTCAGTAAACTTTTTGAGCGACGACCCCTCATCGCCCGCAAGCTTCTATCTTCTCAGTTATCCTGCGCACGCTGCCTATCCCACGACGCTGATTCGGACCCTCAGCCAGCAGCCGGTGAGCATCGGCAACACAGAGACAGCGAACTCCCGCCATATCTACAAGCTCATCCATCTCGAAGGCGCACGCAGTTGCCAGTTGGTCATGGGCCTTACGCAACTGGATTCAGGCAGCGTCTGGAACACGATGCCTCCGCACACCCACATGCGCCGCTCCGAAGTCTATCTCTACTTCGACATCCCCTCTACAGACCGCGTCATCCATCTCATGGGACCGCCGCAGGAGACACGCCACTTGGTCATCGCAAACAAGCAGGTCGTCGTCTCTCCAGGCTGGTCTATCCACGCTGGCGTCGGTACCCGCAACTACAAGTTCTGCTGGGGCATGGGCGGCGAGAATCAGGTCTACACGGACATGGACCCAGCACCTGTGGCTGAGCTTCGATGAAGCGGTGATTTCACCCCTTGGCGAAAGTCGAAGAGACGGCGAAGCACCCCCAGGGGGGTGGGGGGGATTAATTTTCTCGCCAACAGACGGACAGTTTCGTAAACCTCGCAAGCGGCGCCGGACACGGGCTGGATGTTGTGCGTGCATCTCTATTGTGCGCCTGTTGGGGTTAATTGAAGGCAACTAGGCTTGCGGGAGTAAGTGGTTGTGATTGAGGGAGATGGAGAGTGCTTTTCGCGCGAGGCGCTTGACAAAATTTCGCGTGAGCTCGGTGAGATGACCTTCCGATTCAACAATAGGGCTAATCCTTACCTGTTCCGCGATACGCTCATCAAGCTGATTGAGGCTCCAGTACTGGAGTATAAGAAGCTTACAGCGGCGTAAGAGAGATAAGAGAGCCAACTGCCGCAATACGCAAATCCATCTCAAGCGAATATGGCAGGGCTATGTCCCTCCCTGTACCACTCCCGTGAAGTATGATTTTTGCTTTTCGTATTTCTTCGGAAAGCTTGCGCACTTCATTTCCGTCAAAAGCGACCCAGCTATCCCCTGCGTAGATCGCAACCACAAGTTCTCTACTCTGAAATTTAGGGAGCACTATTTTGAAGTTATCGTGGTCTAGCCAACTACCCATCCCGACATGGGCGACTTCGGTCCCCCTCTCGTCCATATAAAAGATAGATGCTTGAACATCGTACCAATCCGGTACGGAACTTTCTCCTAACGGCTCGTTTCTAAACTCGGCGATGATCGCTTTGACCGACAAACTACTTGTCTTTTCGGACCTATAGAGCGCATTGCCAGACACAGACGAGTCAGCCCAAATTATTTCCCCTTTCTTAGGGAGTATGTTAGGTTTTCTCTTTGGCTTGGGCGGCAGAACGGGTTGAGGAATTTGCACATCTCCGAGTACAAGAAGATCGGCCAGCTTTGCCACAGCGTTCCCTCCGGTGGCGCTGGCATTCCCCGCATTTTCATTTGAATTTCCGCTTGCATCGCTGGTCGCTGAAGCCTGAGGAGCTTCGCTTGCGTGTGACTCTGCATGATCTGGAGAAAACATTATCCAGAGAATCAACGCTATAAAGAGGGTGAAGATGAAAGGCTGCAAGTCCATCTTAGCCACCGCATCCGGCAAATGACTCTTTATAAAATCTGCTTTCTCGGCTACCTCCATGAGGCCGAGTATGACCGTACCGATTCCGCCCACGCGCTTCTTTTGAGGAGTCATAAGCGAATCCTCTCACCGGGTACCACCTTGCTGCAAGGTGATAACCATAGACAAAACTTCAAAGATATCTTCGCGTATACATCCAGGCCCAGCTCATCAGCAGCAGTTGCAACGGCAGTCGCAGCCAAATCACCCATAGCGGAATCGCCGGGAACTGCTCTGGGTGCAGGCACATGTTGATATGCACCGGTGAAACGGCGATGAGCAGCGCCACAATCCCCCACGCCGCCGCAGCCCTCGTTCTCGGAAAAACAAACCCATCGGGAACAAGAACGCCAATGCCGCCGAGGATCTCCGCAATCCCGCTGATGCAGATCAGCAACAGCGGAGACAGTAGATAGGGCGGCATCGCAGCCAGATAAAACTTCGTATTGGTAAAGTGATTGATCCCCGCAACAATGTAGAAGATTCCCATGATCCAAAGACCCGCGTAATAACCCTGCGAGTGGCGTCGCAGCCCATCCTGTGTGTCAATCATGCCTCGTCCTGTGAGCATTCATAACCAGCAGTCTCTCACGCAATCCAGCTCTCGATGCGCAATCTTTATGCGCTTTGCCCGCACCTGCGCCAACATTTAAAGTGACAAGATGAGCCAAGCGCCAGCCATCGAGCCAACCCAGCATTGGAAGAGGGAACTGGCCGCGCTCACACAGCTGGCCATCCCCGTCGTGCTCAGCGAACTCGGGTGGATGGCGCAAAGCGTCGTCGACACCATCATGGTCGGCCGTCTCGGCCCTGCTGCCATCGGCGCAGTCGCTGTCGGCAATGCCGTCTTCTATACGCCATCGCTCTTCGGCATCGGCCTGCTGCTCGGCCTCGACCCGCTCGTCGCCCAGGCCTACGGACGCAAGGATTTCGACGACTGCCATCGCTGGCTCGCGCAGGGCATCTACCTCGCTGTGGCCGTCACGCCCGTTCTCATGATTCTCATCGCCTGCGCCAGCTTTGCTTACATCCGCGTCGGCATTACCCCAGAGGTCGCAATCCCAGCCGCATCCTACCTGCGCATGCTCGACTGGAGTCTCCTGCCGCTCCTCGTCTACGGAGCAGCGCGCCGCTACCTGCAAGGCGTCGGCCAGGTCCGCGTCATCACCATTACCTACATCGTCGCGAACCTGCTCAACTGGGGAGGGAACTGGGCGCTCATCTACGGCCATCTTGGATTCCCCGCCATGGGCGTGACAGGCAGCGCCTTGTCCACCGTGCTTGCACGCATTGGCATGGCCGTGGCACTCATTGGATTTGCGTGGCGCTACGAGCGCCAGCGCGGCCATCCACTCTTCCAGCATTGGGCCGGCCCTCAGTGGGATCGCATCAAGCAGCTAAGCCGTCTCGGTCTTCCAGCGGCAGGCCAGATCATCCTTGAAGTAGGCGCCTGGAATGTAGCCACGCTCTCCGCCGGATGGCTCTCGCCCGTAGCGTTAGCGACCCACCAGATCGCCATCAACTACGCCAGCGTCACCTACATGGTCCCATTGGGAATTTCAGCGGCAGCAGCTGTAGCCGTAGGCCACGCCGTAGGAGCTGGCGACAAAGCACGCGCCCGTCGCGCCGGCTGGCTAGCGCTCGCCCTCGGCTGCAGCTTTATGCTCCTGGCGGGCATCGTCTTCTTCGTCGCTCCCAGACCGCTCATTGAGCTCTTCACCCACGACCCGCGTGTGCTCGCTGTAGGCCCCAGCCTGCTGTGGATCGCAGCGGCCTTCCAGATCTTCGACGGCGTCCAGACCGTCTGCACAGGAGCCTTGCGCGGCCTCGGCGAAACCCGCGCGCCCATGATCGCCAACTTCGTAGGCTACTGGATCCTCGGCCTGCCGCTCGGCCTGATCCTGTGTTTCATCCTCAAGTGGGGCATCTACGGCATGTGGATCGGCCTGACGCTGGCGCTGATTGTGATCTCATCCATCCTGCTTCGCCGCTGGCATCAAGCCTCAGAGCAGTACTGCGCGGAAGCCCAATAAAGCGTAGTTCATCGCTGACTGGCCTCGCCCGCAGCCACCCTCCGGTTGAACTCCGCCGACTGACGCCGCGGCACGCTCAGCGCGCGCCAGTTTTCATTCGCAAGATGCTTGGCCAGAAAGACAATCTGCCCGCAGTGATAAGGATAATGCGCCAACTGCCGGTTAATTGCCTGCGTCACCGAGTGCGCTTCGCCGCGGATAGTGACAGTCCGGCCAAGGTCACCCTCGGTCAACGGCTCCAACGCAGCAAACATCATTGCCCAACCCTTCTCCCAAAGCTCCATCAGCGCCTCGCGCCCTTCGGGTGGAAGCTCAAATTCACAGTCGCGATCGCGGTCGGGCTTCTCTCCGTCCGTGGTCAAGAAATCGCGCCATCGCGAACACATATTGCCAACTATATGCTTGACGATGATCGCAATCGAATTCATCTCCGGGTCCAGCGCAACAAAAAGCTGCTCGTCGGAAACCTGTGCCATCGCGCCCTCCGCCAGCCGCTTGTAGTAGCGAAAGACCCCAATTGAATCCTCAAGGTAAAAAGTCGTAAATTTGAGCGCCATCGATGCTCCTTGATTTGCTAGATGCTGTTCGACGATGAAATGGCCGTTTCCTAATCGCCTCCCGCAAGCAGTTCCTTCTCAGCCTGCTGGAAAGAGAGACCATCCGGGAGCGCTTTGAACCTCGTCTTCACATCGTCTTCCTGCTCCGAGATGCTCTTGAAGAGCAGGGCATGGCCCTCTATGTGGACATGCGTTTCCGTGATCTGCCAAACAGCCTTGCCGGTCTCGCGCCGCTCCACGTCAAAAGTGCCCCCGGCCTTGAGTGTCGCAAACAGTCCGCCGCCAAACTTCACATCGTGGATCAACCGCCCCTTCAGGCTCACGATCCGATGCTGCGCATCGTCCACCGTCATATCGCCCTCCATGGCGGCAAAAACGCGGACCTCCCGGTCGGGAGGGTGAAACTTCGAGTCCGGTTGGAAGTGCAGGGTAGTCCGTCCATCCTGGCTCCCTGTCCTCGCCCACATAAACGCGTCCGGCAACAACTTCAGAAGTTCGGTAGCCTGATCGTCATCGTGCTGGCCTGCCTTCCGCCGTTTTGCCTGCTCGTCCGAGTCCCGGATAAAACCATCCATCTTTTTCTGTTGATCTGCGACAGAGAGCTTCTGAGAATTTTCTTCCAGAACCCGATCCAGATCGCCATATGGAGTCTCAGCCACCCACTGCGTCACGCTGTTCTTCGGTTTGCGATCCACTTCGAAATAAAGCCAGCGAGAGTGGTCGTCGCGATTGGCTGCCAACTCAGTCTGGACCGCCTGTTGCACCATCTGTTTCGCATCTTGCTTCGCATCCTCGCCTCGGGCCGGCACAGCAAATCCGAATGCCAGTGCGCAGCCAGATCCTGAAAGAATCAGCAAGTGAATCAGACATTTAGCCCGGATCACAATCCATCTCCCAACCGTCTTCTGATTGGGATGCCGAGGAGAAGAATTTGGTAGATTTCAAGTCCGAAGAATCTTCCCAGCGAGCAACCAGACGCAATCACGGAATAAGAGTTAAAGTTCCACAATGTCCGATAACAGATATTCTGTAATACAGGAATTATAAGTCAACCAAAACACATATCTATTGCATTTTCAATCGCTTCCCTCGCACAAGTTAAATCAAACTTATTCACGCCTCTTGAAAAATTACATCTTGTACCGGCCAAGGTCCTCGTCATTCAATCCCTCGAGCCATTTGCGTAGGTCTTCGGTGCTCGGGTTGTCCGGTTGCCCGGTTGGATTCAGCCGCGCCGCAGCCAGCACCGGCTCAGCCACATAAATCGGACAATCCGCCCGGAGCGCCAGCGCAATCGCATCCGAAGGCCTGGCATCCATCATCACTGGCTCACCGCCCTGTGTCAGCCACAGTACAGCAAAGAATGTATCGTCTCTAAGTTCTGTAATAACAACACGATCTAGCCGAGCATTCATGTTTTGGATGAGGTTTTTGGCAAGATCGTGAGTCGTCGGTCTGGGCCACGAAACCTTCTCAATCTCACTTGCAATGGCATTGAATTCAGGAATTCCCACCCAGATCGGCAAGAGCGCATCCGAAGCCACATCCTTGAGCACCACAATCGGCATGTTTGTACTTGGGTCCATCATCAAACCGCGAATCCGCATCTCGATGTCCATGCCGCTCCTCCTAACCGATCCCTAGACGGCTTCACCTACAAGGCTATTGGGAAAAGTCTTGGTAATCCGTACCTGGTGATAGCTTCCGGGCGCAGGCGCAATCGGCCCGCCCCAGGTAAAATTCACCGGCTTGTTCTGCGAGCTGCGGCCGGTAATCTGGCCTCTCGCCGGATTCATGCCTTCAACCATCACTTCCATAATCTCGCCTAAGTGACTGTCGTAATTAGCTCTCTGAATCTCGCGCTGACGGTCAAGCAATACTTGAAGACGTGTCGACTTTTCCACATCCGGAATCGAGTCGATCATTACCAGTGCCGGCGTATTAGGCCGCGGAGAGTACTTGAACCCGAAGACCATGTCATATTGAACTTCATTCAACAGATCTACTGTCTGTTCGAAGTCCTCCGGCGTCTCACCGGGAAAACCCACAATAATATCCGTACTCAGCGCAATCTTTCGCTCGGCAGCCTTGATCCAGCTAATCCGCTCCAGGTACCATTCCCGCGTATACTCCCGCGCCATCATCCGCAAAATCCGCGAAGACCCCGACTGCACCGGCAAGTGAACATGGTCGCATAGCGTCGGCACAGCATCGATCACCTCGACAATATCTCGTGTAAAGTCCCGCGGATGGCTGGTGGTAAACCGCACCCGCCGAATCCCCGGAATCTCCCCAATCGCGCCCAGCAACTCGGCGAAGCTCCGCTTCCCTTGCGGATCGCGAAAGCTGTTCACATTCTGTCCCAGCAGTTGAATCTCGGTATACCCAAGATCGGCGATCCGCCGCGCCTCCTCAAGGACGGAATCCGATCCCCGGCTCCGCTCTTTGCCGCGCGTATAAGGCACCACGCAGTAGGCGCAAAACTTGTCGCAGCCCTCGATAATGGTGATGTATGCGCGATAGGGATTGGTGCGCGAAGTGAACTCCGTTTCAAAGGTCAGGTCCGTCTGCCGATCGTCGAGACCCGTGATCCGAGTCTCGCCAGCCTCCAGCCGAGCCAGCATCTCAGGCAATTTCCGGTATGAAGCCGACCCCGCCACCAGCGAAACATACGGCGCCCGCTCGAAAATCTTCTCGCCTTCCTGTTGCGCCACACACCCAATCACCGCAAAGCGTTTCCCCAGCTTGTGCAGCTTCTTGTAGTCGTTCAGCCGGTTGAAGACCTTTTGCTCCGCCTTGTCGCGAATCGAGCAGGTGTTGTACAGCAGCAGATCGGCATCTTCCTCCACCTGCACCTGCGAGTAGCCTTCGTGCTCCAGCGTGCCAATCACTTTTTCCGAGTCATGGGCATTCATCTGGCATCCGAAGGTCTCGATATAAAATGTCTTTCCGGTCGCCATACACCGAGTATACCGCGAAGATGATTTCCCTCGTTTATGGCGGAGGCCGCGGCATATCGGTATGCAGATAAGCCAGCAGCGCCGCCATCTGCCCCTCGGTAAACCTCCCTGAAAAGCTGGGCATCTTCCCTTTCCCCGTCAAAATCAGCCTCCGCACCTCGGCATCCGTCGCCGTCGCCCCGCTGGGCAACTTCGCCTTGCCCATCGCGCCATGAATATTTGGCGGAGGCGGCTTCAGCGCCAGGTCGTTCTCCTCATGGCAATGCGCGCACCGCCCCGCGTAAAGATGCTGTCCCTCAGCCTGCTGCGGAGTAAGCTCCGCCTGACCATGACAACCAGCAAGAATCAAGGCCAGCGCAGCGGGCAGAAAGATCGCTGCCGCGGCTGCGTGGCCCCAGGGTTGAGTTCCCTTTTGCCTGTTCAAATTGGCTAAGCTTTCTTCGCGTCCGCAAACTTGGCGCTCACCGCATCCCAGTTCACTACCGAGAAGTAGGCCTTCACATAGTCCGGCCGCTTGTTTTTGTACTTCAGGTAATAAGCGTGCTCCCACACATCGATCCCCAGCACCGGCTTGTGACCCGCTGTCAGCGGACTATCCTGGTTGGGAGTCGACTCGATCTCGATCCCGGATGGCGTTGACACCAACCATGCCCAGCCGCTGCCAAAAACTCCAACCGCCTCGGCCGTCAGCTTGTCCTGAAAGCCTGACAGGCTTCCAAACTTCGCATCGATCGCCTTGGCCAGCTCGCCCGTTGGAGCCGCGCCGCCCTTGCCCAGCGTTCCCCACCAGAAAGAGTGGTTGGCATGGCCGCCGCCCTGGTTGCGCACCGCCTTTCGAATCGCTTCCGGCACGGCGTTCAAATTCGCAACAAGTTCGTCAACAGGTTTTCCGGCAACCTCAGGATGTCCGGCGACTGCTGCGTTCAGCTTGTCCACATAGGCCTGGTGATGCTTGTCGTGGTGCAGATGCATCGTTTCAGCATCAAAATACGGCTCCAGCGCATCGTAGCCATACGGCAGTGGAGGCAGCGTATAGGGGCCGGTGGGCGCTGGGACCGCAGCCGGAGCGGCTTGGCCGCTCGTCACACCACTTGCCTTGGCGCTCGCCGCGCTCAACAATACTGCGCTCGCTGCGCCCGTCATTTGCTTGATAGCCATTCTGCGATTCATACGAGAGTTTTCTCCTTGGGATGCGGTTGGGAAACGTCCGGTTAGGGTGGCGGGATGATTGGCGGCTCTGAGGCCGAAGCGGTGACAGCAGATCGGATGCGCCAGGGGCGCAATCGCGACGCAGGAAATCCTCGCACCTTATCGTAAGCTGAAAACATGCGATTGCCCACCCTCAAGGAAATCGAAGCCGCGCAAGCCATTGTTTACGGAGCCATGCCCCCAACCCCACAGTATAGTTGGGCGCTCGTCAACCAACGATTCGCTGCCAAGGGCCACCCCATCGACGTCTGGCTCAAGCATGAAAATCACTCGCCACTCGGTGCCTTTAAGCTTCGCAGCACCCTCGTCTATTGCACCTGGCTCAAAGAAACCAGCCCCGGCATCCAAACTTTGGTTGCCGCCACGCGCGGCAATCACGGCCAGGGCGTAGGACTAGCCGCCCGGCGTCTCGATCTCAGAGCTGTCATTGTCGTTCCCTACGGCAACAGCCGTGAGAAGAACCGCGCCATGCTTGCTCAGGGTGTTACTCTCGTCGAGCATGGCGAAGATTTCCAGGCCTCCGTCGAACATGCGCGCGCGCTCGCCCAGCAGCCCGGCGCCATCTTCGTCGAATCCTTTCATCCCAAGCTCGTCGAAGGCGCCGCCACCTACGCGCTCGAGCTTTTCCGCAATGCCCCGCCGCTCGACGCCGTCTACGTCCCCATCGGCATGGCCTCTTCCATTTGCGGTACGGTCGCCGTCCGCAATCTCCTCGGCCTTCATACCGAGATCGTCGGCGTGGCAGCCGCCGATGCGCCCGCCTCTGCGCTCTCCTTCCGCGAGCGCCGCATCGTCCCCGCCCCAGCGCGTACCTTGCTAGCGGACGGCCTCGCCTGCCGCCAGCCCAATCCTGACGCCATGCAGATTCTCTGGAACAACGCCGCCCGCGTCGTCGAAGTCTCGGAAGCGGAGATCGCTCACGCTATGCGCGCTATCTACGAAGATACCCACAATATCGCTGAAGGCGCCGCGGCCGCCGCCTTCGCTGCCGCGTACAAAGAGCACCCGCATGAGGGCTATCAGCGTGTTGCCGTCATTCTTACCGGCGGCAATGTTGACCGCGAGATTTTCACCACTGCTCTCATGCAGCCAGACGCTGTGGGAGTTTCCGCATGAACGACGTCCCCGCCGCCAACAACGAAACCCCGCTCTATCACGGCACACAGAATCACTGCTTCGGCTGCGGCCAGGCCAACCCCGCCGGTCTCAAGTTGGAATTCTCAAAGTCAGCAGAAGGAGCCGTCGTCTCGAATGCCATCGTCACCAATCAATATGAAGGCCCTCCCGGCTATCTCCACGGCGGCATCATCGCCACCCTGCTCGACGAAGCCATGAGCAAAGCCAACCGCGCCCAGGGCGTAACCGCCATGACCCGCCAGATGCAAGTGGAATACCTGCGCCCGGTCCCATCCGGCGCTCCTATCCGTATCGAGGGCCGCGTGACCCGCAGCGAAGGCCGAAAGCATTGGGCCGAAGCCGAGATCCAGAGCGCGGACGGCATCCTCCTGGCCCACGCAACCGGCCTCTTCATCGCTATCCGGAAGTAGCGCGAGCCGCGGTGGATACCGGCGCAAGGTATTCATAAATAAGTTACTTATGTGCATTTCTGTGCATTACATTCGGGGCATTTTCCATAACACGGACAGGTATGTCCATGCCCCGGTTCGGTCAGCTGCTGCCCCGGAAATGGAATTTCGAAACTCCCCCAACTGAGCGATCCTGCAAATGAGGCAAAGGACAGAAGCAGCCTATTTCGGTATCCGCTCCTGGGAGTTGGGCACGCCTCAATCAACTCCGCCTTCGAAGCGGGCCGTAATCCGAATGGCCAACCCGGCGCAACAGAGCTGGCAAACCTAACCGCAGGCTCGATGCACCTTCCATACGGGAAAACGAATACAGCTAGATCGAAACGACGTTAAAAAAGAGAACCAATAGACGTCTATTCGTTTGAACGTATGGAATTCGGGATCTGCTGCAACCCTTCGCAGAGGACGCAGCATGACAAAGCAACTGAAATATTCGGTCCTGGCGCTGGCGCTGGTGATAGGCTCCAGCACCTATGCCCATGCTGAAAGCATTGCCTTGGCAAAAGGCGGATTCGGCGGTTTCATTCAGGAGATCGTTGAATGGCTCTTTGGACACTCCGACCACAACAATAACAACAAGCCGGGCAACAACCCAACCGGGGGCACTCCTACCCACAACGTAGCGCCCGAAGTCGATCCCAGTTTGGCAATGAGCGGATTCATGCTCCTTGGGGGAACTCTCGCGGTCCTGCGCGGCCGGCGTTCCAAGCGTCCGGCAACAATCTAAGCAAACCTTTGGTTGGGCGGCTATCGTCGCCCGCCGCTTTCTCAGTTCAATTTCCCAGCTCTAATCGAAATCCGCGGCAATTGCATTTGTCATCAAACTCAAGGCAACGGCCCTCACCTAGAGTGCCGTCGGTTGCGTCGATGCGCATATTGCCACTCAACGGAGGCCGTGAGAGATACGACTCCTTCGAGCCGGCAAAGAGCCCGATTGAGTACTAAAGGCTCAAGAGCTTGTTACCTTAGCCCCCTCCTGTAAAACATAAGCAGTATTTTCCGGTTACCTCACATCGACAATAATGTGGTTGAGGCGAAAGAGGGACCAGCCAGTTCCAGTCACGGATTTCGGGGAGATGCGCTCGTCTCAGCTATTTCCACTTCTCGAGATCGGTGCAAAGAAGTCTTGGCCCTCCGGGTATCTGGGTTTTAACTGTAGATTCAGGACCAGAGCTGTAGCCCGCATTGCCGCTCCAATGCAAGATTTCCACGCTCAGGTCTGGCAGGGTGGAAGGACGATGTCGGAACGGTTTTCGGGGGTAGACAGCAACAGATGAAATTTCGGACGATCCCCGGCAATTCAACCGACACAACCGTACTTGCCTGGTTTGCGAGAAGAAGTTCAAAACTCCTGAAAGCCTTCACGGCAAGAGAAATTCCTTGTCCTTGAAAGTCCAGGACTATCGCGATCCTGGCGCGGAGTCACAACTGCCCGAAAGGACAAAAACCATGAAGAATTTTTCCAAGCTTGCTCTGCTTGTATTTGCCTTGGTTCTCTTCATGAGCCCTCAGGCTCATGCCTTCGGAGGACGCGGTTGGAATCCACCCCCACCGCCGCCGCCGCCTCCACCACACTGTTCCAACACAGCGCCTGAAGTCGATCCCAGTCTTGGATTGGGTGGCCTTACCCTGCTCGGCGGATCGCTTACCGTTATGCGCTCCCGTCGGCGCAAATAAGCGAGAACCCACTGACCGTTCACTCCAACCAAGCGTCGGCTGGGAGCTACCACTCCCAGTCGTCTGCGTTTTCCTTGCTGCCCCGTCATCTTCTCGGCCGGTTGATCCTGCTTGCCGGCATCCTCGGGTTGGACATTCTCCTGCTTGCCGGAACTCCACACCGATTTAGTCTGCTTGGACCGCTCCCTCCCTTCGGTATCGTTTCGTATGCCGTCTTTGTTGGACTCGGCTATTCGTATTTCAAAACACAGAAGCAGAACCTGCCGTTCAGCGTAGGGCTCTTCATCGCCCATTGGGCCTGCATTTTCTTTGTCTCCGCCGTCAACATCGCTGCGATCCACCGTTATGAGTTGCTGCCCGCTCAAGGCGCGCGCCTTATTCTACGGATCGTTGTTCTTCTCGGAATCGCATTTCTTACCTTCGCCTGCATTCCGCTCCAGACGTGGATTCGGATGATTCGCGAGACAAAGCTGCTCTGGCTTTACGCCACATTGACCGGCCTCCTCGCATGGTGCCTGCGTTTCCCAATGCAGTCTTTCTGGGACTCTTCCCGCACCTCCCCTGGCCGCATCCTCCAAATTCTCACATTCCATTCCGCAAAAGTGGTTCTGCGCCTCTTCTTGCCAGACATCTACGCAGACGCACCCACCTTCATCATTGGCACCCCGCGCTTCTCAATCTTCGTCGCGGAAGCCTGTTCCGGATTGGAAGGCCTGGGTCTCGTCTTCGCTTTTACCGTAATCTGGCTCTGGTATTTCCGTAAGGAAAGCCGTTTTCCGCAAGCGCTTCTTCTCGTTCCCTGCGCTCTGATCACCGTTTGGATTCTGAACATCCTGCGCATCTCAATCCTCGTCCTGATCGGAAACGCAGGCTATGGCGAAGTCGCCATGGTCGGCTTTCACTCCCAGGCTGGCTGGATCGCCTTCACCGCGGTCGCCCTGGGCTTTTCCATGGCTACACGCAAACTTTCCTGGGTGCGAAGAGTTCCGTACTACGCCCCGGTCTCTCCCCACGTCCCCGTACCAATGAGCGCAGACATTCAATCTGGTGGACTTGCTCCATCCAGCACCGGTGATGCCAATATTCCTCCCTCCACGTTCGTCGCGGAACCCGAAGAGGCAGGCGAGTCTTCGGCCGCAGCCGTCTACCTGGTTCCCTTCCTGGCCATCCTTGCAGCATCCTTTGTCTCCAAGGCTGCATCGGGCCATTTCGAATGGCTGTATCCCCTGCGCTTCGTCCTGGCAGCCGTCGCCATCTGGCATTACTGGCCTCAGTTAAAGCAGATTGACTGGCGCTTGAACCGGCAAGGTCGCATACAAGATTGGCTCGCAGCCCCTCTTACCGGCGCGGCAGTCTTTCTCATCTGGATTGCGCCAACATTCTGGGGCCATTCACACCCAGCCAGCCCGCTCGGCGCCGCTTTGGCAAGCCTGTCTCCCACCGCGCGCTGGACCTGGATAACCTTCCGCGTCGCCGCCGCAGTCCTCACCGTTCCAATTGCCGAAGAACTGGCCTTCCGCGGGTTTCTCGCTCGCCGTCTCGTCAACCGCGAATTCGACTCAATTCCCTTCTCCGCAGTCACTGTCTTGTCCATCGGCCTGTCTTCCGTAGCCTTCGGCCTGATGCACGGCCAGCAATGGATCGTAGGCATCCTCGCCGGCCTGGCTTACGCCGGCCTCATGAAGTGGAAAGGGAGCCTCAGCGTCGCGATCGTAGCCCACGCCACCACCAACCTCCTGCTGGCAATCTGGGTTTTCTCGCAAGGCGACTGGTCGCAGTGGTAACGCTGATTCCCCGCTCAGAACCAAGAGCCTTCCCGCCTTATAGAATGAACCCATGCCCTCCGCTGCCGTCACTATCGCAACTCCAGCGGAATCCCTGACCGAGCTCCTGCATCGCGCCTTCGGCCACGCCAGCTTCCGCGCCAACCAGGAAGCCGTCTGCCGCGCCGCCGTCGACGGCCAAGATCTGCTCCTGGTCATGCCCACCGGCTCCGGCAAATCCCTCTGCTACCAGCTCCCCGCCATCGCCCGCGGCGGAACAGCCTTGGTAGTAAGCCCGCTCATCGCCCTCATCGAGGACCAAGCCGCCAAGCTCACCGCCCAAGGCTTCTCCGTAGCCCGCATCCACTCCGGCCTCGACCGCGCCGTAAGCCGCCAGGCCTGCGTCGACTACCTCAACGGCTCGCTGCAATTTCTCTTCATCGCCCCCGAACGCCTCCGCGTCCCCGGCTTCCCCGAGATGCTCGCCAAGCGCAAACCTGCTCTCATCGCCATCGACGAAGCCCACTGCATCTCCGAATGGGGCCACGACTTCCGCCCCGACTACCGCATGTTGGGCCAATACCTGCCCGCACTGCGTCCAGCCCCGGTCGTCGCGCTCACCGCCACAGCAACCCCAGCCGTCCAGCGCGACATCCTGACCCAGCTCGGCCTCACCGACGCCAGGAAATTCATCCACGGCTTCCGCCGCCACAACCTCGCCATCGAAGTCAGCGAAGTCCCAATGCCCATGCGCGGCGACCTGATCTGCGAGCTGTTGAAAGACCCCGCCCGCCGTCCAGCCATCATTTACGCCCCAGCACGCAAAACCTCCGAGTCCCTCGCAGCGCAGCTCGCCCAGGTCTGTCCCACCGCCGCCTACCATGCCGGCCTGCCTTCCGAAATCCGCGAAAGCGTCCAGCAAAACTTCCAGTCCGGTAAGCTCGATTGCGTGGTGGCCACCATCGCCTTCGGCATGGGCATCGACAAAGCCAACGTCCGCACCGTCATCCACGCAGCACTCCCTAGCACCCTCGAAGGCTACTACCAGGAAATCGGCCGCGCCGGGCGCGATGGCCAACCCAGCCGCGCCATCCTGATGCACTCCTACGCCGACCAGCGGACGCATGACTTTTTCATGAAGCGCGACTATCCACCCATCGACACCATGCAGCAGGTCTACAAAGCCCTGAGCAGCCAGCCCACTCCGCTCGACGAACTTCGCGAAGCCCTCAAACTCGACGAAGAAACCTTCTCCAAAGCCATCGAAAAGCTCTTCATCCACGGCGGAGCAGCCGTCGACTACAACAACAACGCCACGCGCGGCGAAGCCCGCTGGACCACACCCTACACCCGCCAATCCGACTACCGCCGCAACCAGCTAGCCCTCGTCCAGAAATATGTCGAAGGCCACCAATGCCGCATGGCCGCGCTCGTCCTCCACTTCGGCGACCTCAAAGACGGCCAGACCCGTTGCGGCCTCTGCGACTTCTGCAACCCGAGCGAAAGCTCAGCCCAGCACTACCGCGCCCCATCCCGCGCGGAACAAGCCACTCTCCGCACCATCCTCGACAGCCTGCGTAACACTTCGGGCAAGTCGCTAGGCCGCCTCCAAAAAGAACTTCCCGGCAACCTCACCAGAAAAGAGCTGGACACCTATCTCTCAGCTCTCGCCAAAGCCGGCCTGATCGCCGTAGAAGACGCCGAGTGGATCAAAGACGGCGAAACCATCCTCTTTCGCAAAGCCACTCTCACCGAAGCAGGCGCGGAACTGGAAGAAGGCGCAGCGCTCGATCTTCAAATGCCTTCCGCTGAACGCAACGGCAACAAGAGCAGCTCGCTTCCCTTCGCCACAGCCAAAAAGCCCGAGCGCAAGCTCTCCGCCAAGAAACCAGCATCGTCTTCAACAGCAACACCACCGGCAGAGCTAAGCCCCGCAGCCGAGCAACTCGAGCAAGCCCTCAAAGCCTGGCGCACCACCATCGCCAAAAAGCTAGGCATGCCGCCCTTCGTAGTTCTCCACGACAAGACGCTGCGCGCCATCGCCCATGTGCGTCCTACAACGCCCAATCAACTCCAGGAAATCCCCGGCATGGGCCCCGCAAAGCAAGAAAAATACGGCCAGCAACTTCTAGAAATCTGCGCTCAGCCCCAATACATTCTTTAATTCCCAAGAGCCACTTTCGAGTTGTTCTCAAATACCAAAGTTCGTTGAAAGAACGGCAACACCTCCGTCGCCACCCGTCCATCCGCACCCCAGTTACCGCTGCCCCAAACCCCGTTGTACTCCTCAGCCTCATGCACAATCCCAAACTCATTCAGCTTGTGCGTAAACGCCTGGTTCGCATAGACGTGATCCTGGTTTCCATCATTCCGCGCCCAGTCAAACCGGAACCCCCGCAGCGATTTCAGATTGTCCGCATACTTGCCGATCATCGTCTCCAGCAGAAAATTATCCCGCAGCCGTTCCGTCACCGCGCTGTCGATCTCCAGGGCATCGCCGGCCTTGTGCGCCTGCATGTCGATATACAACGGAGCCTTATTCACATTCGGCACACTCGCCTGGAAGATCGAAAGGAAAATATTCTGCCAGACTTCCTTCGGCAGCTCGTCTCTTGATTTGATCTTCGCCAGCTTCTCCCAATCCGGCCGCGAGTACATCGTGTAGATTCCCGACCCGGTCCCCACCGGATGCAGCGCATACACCGACCCAAAGACCTCCGGATGCGTCATGCCAAACCGGATCGCCCCATACCCGCCCATAAAATCCCCGGCAATGCCGCGCGAATCGCGCGACGGCAGCGTGCGGAAGTTTGCATCCATATACGGCACCACTTCCCGGATCATGAAGTCTTCCCAATTACCCGTCACTGGTGAATTCACGTACCAAGAACAGCCAAACGGCGTAGCCATATCCACCGCCACCAGGATTACCGGCCCAATCGCCCCCAACTCCATCGCCCGGTCCAGTACCGTTCGCACATCATGCTCATAAAACGATGAGCTGAATTCCGAAAGCGGATTCTGCAAGTAGTAAACGACCGGATACCGCTTCGCCGACCCCTCATACCCAGCCGGCAAATAAACAGCTAGCCGCCGCACAGGATTGGTGTCGACCAAGCTATGCGCCAGGCTTTCACCGCGCAGCTCGCGCATCACCATCTGGCTGCCGCCGTCTGCCGCACGCAGCAGCCCCGGCCCAATCAACACAGCTCCCAGCACCATCGCCGCAGCAAACACACCTATGCGATATCCCATGAATCCCATGGTCCTCGTCCTCCATTAGATTGTGTCGTTTTAAGTCAGCTCACGCCGCGCAGTTGCTACCAGAAACCAGCCTGGCCACAGCAACCCCAGGCCATACCAACCGCCTTTGTCCAGCATCGGCGGAACCAACATCGCGGTCGAAGCCAGAAAGATAGCCCAGCCAAGTCCCAGGCGTGCCTTACGCCGCCCGGCAACCACGCCCCACAGCGCAGGCGCCAGAAACAAGAACAGCCGCAGCGCCGAAATCCAACTCCCAGGCCACTCGGACAGGCAAAAGAGGCAAGGCGAGCAACACGTCAGCGCGCTCGCCCACAGCGTGCGCCGGGAGATAGCGCCCACGGCAAACCCCGCTATCCATGCCCAGCAAATCAACAGAAGTATTTTCGAAAGAGAGAATCCAAGAGGAGCAGCCGTAACCGTCCCGCGAAATAAACCGTCGAATTCCCCGCTTACGACAACCGAGCAACCCATCAGAAACAGGCTCGCCGGCAGCGCCAGCCCAAAGCTAGCAGCCCAAGGCCGCCAGCTCGTCCAAAGCTCCAGATGCCGCCGCGTCGCAAGCCCCAGCACATCCTTCAATCCACGCCACGCCGCGCCATCCGACTCTGCCAGATCGCCCAGCACCACCTCGCGCTCGTGTGCGCCAAGCAAGCCGGCAGCGGCCTCAACGCAACTCCAGCCCGCGCCCGTCACGCCGCATCTCCCGGAAAATGTCCACGGCTATCAGCCCAGGCCGTACCGCGGCTCATTCGCGTCACGGCATCATAGAACTCCCGCGCCGCCCGGCTGCCCTCGCCCGTCACCCGGACCATGCGCCGCGCCCGGCCGCCGCGCTGCTGGGTCGGCTCGCCCATCCAGGTCTCTACCAGTCCTTTAGCCTCAAGCCGGTCCAAAGTTGTGTAGAGAGCCCCCAGCGAGCAGGCGCGCCCTGCGGTTGTCTCAATCGCCGCGCGCATCGCCGCCCCGTAGGCCTCATCGCCCAGGTTCGCAGCCGCCGAAAGAATAAGGTATTCAAACTCGCCAAGCATGATTAGAACTACATTGTGCTTCTAATCATGCCCGGCGTCAAGCTAATTTATGCAGCCACTTTCCGAATGCGTTCCAGCAAAGGCTGAAGAAATACTTCCCGATCTACGGCCCCCGTCAGGACCTTCGCAGTTCCGCCTGCGTTGACAAACGTCACATCCGTCACCCCGATAAAGCCGAAAACCGCCTTCAAATAAGGCTCGACGAAATCGAATGCGGCAGCCGGCGTTCCCTGCTCGTACACCCCGCCGCTGGCCACAAGAATGGTCGCCTTCTTGCCATCCAAAAGTCCCTTGGGGCCATATTCGCCATACGAAAACGTGCGTCCACTGCGTCCGATCTGATCAATCCATAGTTTCAGCACCGAAGGAATCGAAAAATTGTGCATGGCCACGCCAATCACATATTCATCAGCCTTCTCCAGTTCATCGATCAGTTCGTCGGAGAAAGCCAGCACGGCCTTTTGCTCCTCGCTACGAGACGGCGCCGGCGTGAAATTGGAATAAATCCATGCGGCATCGACGGGTTTCGGCGCGGAAGCGGCCAAATCGCGATAGATCACAGGGCCGTCAGCGTGAGCAGCCTTCCAGGTCTTCACGAACTCACGTCCAAGTTCGCGGCTAATCGAAGTTTCAAGCGGACTTGAGTCCAAGTGCAGTAGAGTAGGCATAAAAGAGGTCTCCTTAGATGATGATAGTAGCTTATACAGCTATCGTCGTTTATTTAGACGACACTCGTTGTTCAGACGATGCACTTTTTCTTTGCTACTCTGAATTCTGGAAGAAATTATGCCAATCTCCGACTGCGAAGTCCGTGACCCCCGCATTCGCCGCACCCGTCAGCTTCTCCAGGAAGCGCTGCAGACGCTCTTGCGGTCCAGAAAATTCGAAGAAATTTCGGTTCATGACATCACAGAAGAGGCCACCGTAAATCGCGCCACCTTCTACGACCACTACACCGACAAGTTCGCCCTGCTCGACGCACTCGCCGCCGGCGGATTCCACAAGCTCCTCCACGAACGCGAAGTGCAATTCGACGGCACCTGCCCTACCGCGGCCAGCGGTATCATTCGAGCCACTTGCGACTATCTGGCGCAGATGCACGGGGAGCGCAGTGCCTGCACTGAGCGAAGCGCCACAGGCTTGCTGGTCGACGCCGCAATCATCGCCGCCATTCAACGCGTCCTCACCGCCAATCAGCCGCTTCCCGAACTAGCCACCTCAGCCGCAAGCTGGGCCATCTACGGAGCAGCCAAAGAATGGTTCTTCACCCCCAACCATTCCCCCGTCGAAGAAATCGTTCCCAGCATCCTCGCGCTCGTACTGCCCATTCTCCAGCAATCGCACCCTGCAGAACAGGAGCAACCGGCTCACTCTGCCAGCGTAAGAATGACGTCATAAGCTCCAAAAAGGAAAGCCGTGAATGGGGCTGGCTAGCCTACACCAGCTCCATCTACGGCAATTTCCTTAAATTTGAAAGCTTTAACGCTGTTCGTTCAACGCAGAGTCCAGAGGCATAGTCTCCACCTTCGCCGGTGCTGCCTTACCCCCCGACTTCCGTTTCCGCTTCACCGGCGGCGCCGAGCTCGGCGGTCTATTTTTCCCATTCGACCGCTTCCCCGTCGCCTCAATTACGCCGCGCATCCAGTAGTCCCCTTGCGCGTCGACCTCAATCCCATGCACCTCACGTTCAAATCCTGGGAACCGCTTGCCAAATTCCTCCAACGCCAAAATCAACTTGATCACCGGACTATCCGGCCCACCCAGCCGCTCACCCGGCATGCAAACCGGAATCCCCGGCGGATAAGGCACCAGCATCACCCCGGCAATCCGGCCCGCCATCTCGGTGAACTTGACCTTTTCCGTCCCATTCCGCAGCAACTTCTGATACGTCTGCGCCGGCGTAAGAATCTCCTGTGTATCCAGCTCGCAAGCCTCGCCCTCCAGCGCGCTCAGCCGCAGCTCGATCATCGCCGAGTGCATCTCATCGCTAAGTTCCTTCAGAGTCACATTCCTGTATCTCTGCGGATACTTCTCAACTAAGTCGGGAAGCGCCTCGCTCAAAGTAGCCTCAGTGTCGTAGAGCCTCTTGAACTCAAAGAGATTTTCGAGCAGGCTTCCCCACTTGCCCTTGCTGGTTCCAACCGAAAACAACACCAGCACGGTGTAGTCTCCAGTGCGCGCAATTTCAACACGGCGCGCATCCAGAAACTCTACAAGAATCGCCGCGGGAATTCCCCACTCCGCCACCACACCCTGCGCATTCACGCCCGGCATCAGGATCGTCACCTTCGTTGGGTCCAGCATGCAGTAGTCGTCTTCGACATCTTCATCCTGATACCCATGCCAATCCGCACCAGGCTTCAGCGTCCAGCATGTCGAGGTCGTCGCCAGCAATGTGTCCGGAGCGTCTTCAAACAGATACACCTTCCCATTGGCCGGATCTTCAACCCTATCCGGCTGGAACAACCGGAAGAACCATCCATCTGAATCCTCAATCGCAGCCGCGCGCAGCCGATGCGCGATCGATGACATCGCTTTGCGAAAGCTGATCGCATCGAAGATCGTTTCCTCCATCAGCGTCTGCCCCGCCGGCTCATCCATCATCGCCGCCGCCACATCCAGCGAAGCAATCAGCGGATAGAATGGCGAAGTCGTCCCATGCATCATGAACGCTTCGTTGAACTGGTCGAAATCCAGCGGCGCCCTCGGGCTCAGCTTGATATGCACCATCGACGCCATTGAAAACGCCGCCAGCATCTTGTGGGTCGATTGGGTCGCGAAAATCGCCGGTCTATCCGGCATCTCATCCGGCACATCCATCGCAAACCGTCCGCGATACATCGGATGAAACTTCGCATACGCGTACCATGCTTCGTCGAAGTGAATCCGAGGCACGCTCTGCGCCAGCTCCGTCACCACCCGATTGACGTCGTAACATAGCCCGTCGTAAGTCGAGTTAGTCACCGCTGCATAAGTCGCTTCCTGCGAAACCGCCCCAGCGGAGAACGGGCTCTTGGCAATCAATTCCTTGATAGCTTCCGGGCTAAATCTCTTCAGCGGAACCAACCCGATCATCCCATAACCGTTACGAGTCGGAGTTAGATAAACCGGCCGCGCTCCGGTTACCGTAAGCGAGTGGCAAATCGACTTATGGCAATTGGCATCGATAATCACGATATCGTCCTGCCCAATCACCCCATGGCCCACGATCTGGTTCGAAGTTGACGAGCCGCTCAGCACATAAAACGTCCAGTCCGCGCCAAAAATCCGCGCCGCATTGCGCTCGCTCTCACCCGGAGGTCCAATGTGGTCCAGCCACGACCCCAGCGGCGAAGTCGAAATGCCCAGATCGGAACGCATGATGTTCTCGCCAAAAAACTTGTGGAACTCCATCCCCACCGGATGCTTCAAAAACGCCACGCCGCCCATGTGTCCCGGAGCATCCCAGCTATACGCGCCCTGGTCGTTGTACTCTTTCAGCGCCTTGAAATACGGCGGCAACAGCTGCGCCTCGTAGCGCTCCACGGCAAAGTCCACGCGGCTCGCGATAAACGCAGGCGTATCGCCAAACAGGTGAATATACTCATGCACCTGCCGCACCACTTCCAGCGGCAGCTCGCTCACCAGCGTGCGGTCGGCAATCAGAAAAATCGGAACCCGTTTGTTACGATGGCGAACTTCCCGGATGATGGTAAGCGCGGCGCTCTCGGCGAACTGGTCCTCGCCTTCCAAATCCCAATCCAGCAGAATCGCCGAGTGCGAAGGGTCGCTCTTCACCAGCGACAGCCCGTCCTCCGGCGTCGAGGTCCGCACCACCTCATACCCCTCTTTGCTGATCGCATCCACCAGCCGTTCCATCGCCCGGTCTGAAACCGAGTCCGTTCCACCCACCTCGCTGGCAATCAGCAGTACCCAACTACCTTCGTCCATCTCACCTCACACTTTCTCGAAAAAGCAGCCCAAGACCATCGGACCGCCTTTAATCCTACAACTTAAGAGCCCGCCAGTCTGATATAGGCTTCATCTCAAGAATCAAATTCATCCTGCCGCAATCAGGCTGCCAACTCCGCGGCCAAAATCGCACACTCAAATCGCTGCTACACTTAAGAGTTGAAGCTCAAGATTGGAAAGCTCCACGCCCGGCCCAACCCAGCCCGGCGCGAACAGCATTTTGCAAGGAAGCGAGGCAGTAATCATGGCAGAACCAAATCATAATGGAACCTTTACAAGCACCAGTCTCCGTCTCAAAGTAGGCCTGGCCGAAATGCTCAAAGGCGGCGTCATCATGGACGTGATGAACGTCGAGCAGGCTCGCATCGCCGAAGAAGCCGGCGCAGTCGCCGTCATGGCCCTCGAACGCGTCCCGGCCATGATCCGCGCCGAGGGCGGCGTAGCCCGCATGGCCAACCCCAAGCTCATTAAAGAAATCATGGCCGCCGTCTCCGTCCCCGTCATGGCCAAGGCCCGCATCGGCCACTTCGCCGAAGCCCAGATCCTCGAAGCCATCGGCGTCGACTTCATCGACGAGAGCGAAGTCCTCACCCCAGCCGATGAAGCCCATCACATCGACAAGCACGCCTTCACCATCCCCTTCGTTTGCGGCGCGCGCAATCTCGGCGAAGCCCTCCGCCGCATCGCCGAAGGCGCAGCCATGATCCGGACGAAAGGCGAAGCCGGCACCGGCGACGTAGTCCACGCCGTCCAGCACATGCGCCAGATCACCCGCGAACTCCGCGCCATCACTGTCCTCCGCGAAGAAGAGCTCTACCACGCAGCCAAGGAGCACGGCGCGCCCTACGAACTCATCCGCCTGGTAGCCAAAACCGGCAAGCTCCCCGTCCCCAACTTCAGCGCAGGCGGCATCGCCACCCCCGCCGACGCAGCCCTCATGATGCAGCTAGGCGCGGAAACAGTCTTCGTAGGCAGCGGCATCTTCATGAAAGAACGCGCCACCCCTCTCGACGTGGAACACAATCAGAAAGAGCGCGAAGAAGCCGTCTCCCGAGCCAAGGCAATCGTTATCGCGACGACACACTTCAACGACCCCAAAATCCTCGCCGAAGTAAGCGAACAAGTCACCGGCACCATGAAGGGCCTGGCCGCCGCCGCCATCGAGCAGCAAGACCTCCTCCAAACCCGCGGCTGGTAAAACTAGCCGCCAGGCCGACGCTCGCTATTCGCTCGCACATGCGTCACTTTCTCTCCACCTTGACGCATGTGCGGCATTGCCGCATAATCCTCTGGTGAGCACTCCTCTGCTGACGGTCGTTGAAACCAGCGCCTTCTTAGGCAGAGCGGAGAAACTGCTCTCCGTCGAGGAGCATGAGGAATTGCTTTTTCTATCTTGCGCTCCATCCGCTTTCCGGGGATGAGATTCCCGGCACAGGCGGCGTGCGCAAAGTGCGATTCGCGGCGAGAGGCAAGGGGAAATCGGGCGGAGTGCGGGTCATTTATTACTTCTTTGATGAAGTAAACCCTTTGTACGCAATTTTTCTCTACGGCAAGCAGGAACAGGCGAACCTAACGCCGCAACAAAAGCGCGAGGTTGCAGGTTTCGCCGCGACCATCAAGGCGGCGGCGAAGGTGCGCCGAATTAAAACATGAAGAGGATCAAGCCATGAAGAGGAAGAACGTTGCAGATGAACTTGTCGGGGCGATGCGCGAGGCGGCCGCCATTGCCCAGAGCGAAACGGAACCGGCGGCCGTGCATTCGTATCCGCTCCCACTGGATGTCGATGTGCGCGCGGTACGGGGGGCCAGCGGCCTCAGCCGAGCGGAGTTTGCTCGTCGATTTGCACTCGACCCGCGCGCCTTGCAGGATTGGGAACAAGGTCGTCGTCGTCCCGACCGGGCTGCCCGCGCCTACCTGACAGTGATTGCTCGCCATCCCGAAGCGGTGGTGGAGGCTCTGGCAAGCTAGTCCTTCGAATCCCAGGTCCGAAAATCCTGACTTGGAGCATCCCTCATTTGTGGAAGGTCAATGACGAGCAAACCGTAGCTGCAAAGGCATCCAAGCACTCGTTGCCGTCAGGCCTATTTCCTCTCTGCCTTCCAAAGAACAGATTCGGACTCCCTATCGTAGATCCAAATCTTGGTAAATTGGCTACCAAGGAATAGTTTGTCAATTTCAGGGCCATTCTCGTTCAGGTATTTGAAGATGTTTTCCTTGTAAGGACCCTGCCTCCAGTAATAAAGCAACAGGTCAACCGGCGCGGGCGATCGCCGGCATAGCGTTCGTGGCGGTCTATGCCATGCGGCCCATTGAAGCCATGCAACAGACTTTGAAGAGTTCGACCGCGATCGAAAAGCCGGCGCCGAAGTCGGACCCGCCGCCGGGCCACCAGGGCCATCAGGGCCGGCCAGCAACATTGAAATCGACCGAGCCCCAGACAATCCCCGAAGAGCAGCCCTAATCCCATGCTCCCCACTCGTTGTGAAATCGATCAGGCAGGACTCCGGCCGAGCAGATAGTAGATTCGCCTGGACCTCAAGGTCGCTCCAGTAAGGAAGGTCTGGAAGCGTATTGCTTGGTCCGTATTTCCTCATAAAGTTCTTCCCGACTCTGCCGATAGACAAGCGGTAAGAACTTTTGTTTTGCATAGGACCACCGTCACGCTTGGCGCGGCGGTTTGTTCCACGTCAGTTATCCATCTATCGATCCCTTGGAGCTTCTGACAATGTCCATTTCCTCTGTCGCTCGTTCTCGAACGCACTCATCCCGCCGAGTTTTCTCCATGGTTCAGGGCGGCAGCCCACAACAAACGATCGGCGATCGAAGGGGTAGGGAGTGCAGGCGCATGGCGGTCGAGGCCGTGCCGGAGGTGTGTGTTGGGATGCGGTCGCGACGCCTGGGCCGCTGGTTGCCGGCGATGGTGGCGGCGCTCGGCTTCACGGCCTTCGTGCCCGCCTGCACGGCCCAAGTTCCAGTGGCGAGCAACCCGACGCCCGTGAGCTTTGGCAGCCAGGCGGTGGGCAGCGCGCAGGCGCAGACGACCGTGACGTTTACCGTCACCACGGGCGGCACGTTGGATACGCCGCCGCTGGTGCTGACCATCGGTGCGCCCAATCTCGACTACACGCTGGGTACAGGCAGCACCTGCATGGGTACGGTCTCGTCCGGCGCCTGCACGGTCAACGTGGTGTTCACGCCGAAAGCGCCGGGACAGCGGCTGGGTGCGGTGGTACTGACCAGCGGCGGCGCGACCGTGGCGACGGCGCTGCTGAACGGGACGGGTACGGGCGCCGCGGTGGTGTTCCCGGGCAACCCGGCCATCCTGCCGCTGGGCAGCGGCTTCAGCAGTCCCGGCGGTGTGGCAGTGGACGACGCGGGGAACCTCTACGTAGCGGATACCAACAACAGTGCGGTGAAGGAGATCGTTGCGGTGGGGGGCAGCATCCCTGCGAGCAACCCGACCATCCGGACGCTGGGCGGCGGCTTCGGCGCTCCCCAAGGGGTGGCGGTAGACGGCGCGGGGAACGTCTATGTTGCGGATTTCATCACCGGTTTGGTGACGGAGATCGTTGCGGTGGGGGGCAGCATCCCTGAAAGCAATCCGACGATCCGGACGCTGGGCAGCGGCTTCAGCCGGCCCTTTGGTGTGGCGGTGGATGGCGCGGGGAACGTCTACGTGGCGGATTTCGGCAACAATTTAGTGAAGGAGATCGTTGCTGTAGGGGGCAGCATTCCAGAAAGCAGTCCGACCATCCTGACGCTGGGCAGCGGCTTCAGTTTTCCCGGCGATGTGGCAGTGGACGGCGCGGGGAACGTCTACGTGGCGGATTTCGGCAACAATTTAGTGAAGGAGATCGTTGCGGTGGGGGGCAGCATCCCTGCGAGCAACCCGACCGTCCTGACGCTGGGCAGCGGCTTCAACGGTCCGACTGGTGTGGCAGTGGACGGCGCGGGGAACGTCTATGTGGCGGATAACAGCAACAGTTTAGTGAAGGAGATCGTTGCGGTGGGGGGCAGCATCCCTGCGGGCAACCCGACCATCCTGACGCTGGGCGGCAGCTTCGGCTCTCCCCAAGGGGTAGCGGTAGACGGCGCGGGGAACGTCTACGTGGCGGATTTCGGCACCAGTGTGATGAATGAGATCCCTCTGGCCACGCCGCCCAGCCTGAGCTTCGCGTCTACCAGCGTGGGTAATGCCACCCCGCCCCAGGCCCTGCTGCTGCAGAATATCGGCAACGCGAACCTGATGTTCACGATTCCTGGCTCCGGTGCCAACCCCTCTCTCCCGGCTAACTACACGCTGAGCAATAGCTCCACCTGCCCGCAGTTGACGCCCAGCACCTTCGAGGCGCAGACACTGGCGCCCGGCACCTGCACGGCGGTGATCAGCTTTACGCCCGTCATGCCATCCACCGCAGCCGGTTCGCTCACATTTAATGACAACAACGCAACGAGCGTCTCGCAGACAGTAGCGCTTCACGGAACGGCCACGGGCGCGACCGGCGCGACCGCGCAGACGATCACCTTCCCGCAACTCCCCAGTCCAGCCCGGGCGGAGACGATGGCGACGCTGACGGCGACGGCAAGCTCGAATCTCGCGATCACGTACAGCGTGGTGAGCGGACCGGCGACGCTGAGCGGGGCGACCGTGACCTACACGGGCGCGGGCACGGTGGTGCTCGAGGCCGATCAGTTCGGCAACAACACCTTCGCCCCGGCCGCTGCGGTGCAGCAGACGGTGACCGTGCAGGATAGCGTAGGTGTGTCCGGCGGCACGCAGACGGCGACCGTGACGATCGCGACCGGCGGCACGCTGGGGACGATCTACGTGTTGACCACCGGGCAGCCGAACCTGGACTACACGTTTGTCTCGGGCGGCACCTGCACGACCGGCGCCCTTTATGCGGTCAACGCTACCTGCACGGTCAACTACAACTTCACCGCGAAAGCGCCGGGGCAGCGGTTGGGCGCGGTGCAGTTGGTGGCCAACGACAACGCAACGATCCTGGGCACGGCGCTGCTTACGGGCACGGGCACGGGCGCGGCGGTGGTGTTCCCCGGCAACAGCAGCACGACTGTGCTGGGCAGCGGCTTCAGCTTTCCCGCCGGTGTGACGGTGGACGGCGCGGGCAACGTCTACGTGGGGGATGCCGGCAACAATTTGGTGAAGGAGATTGTTGCGGTGGAGGGCAGCATCCCTGCGGGCAACCCGGCCATCCTGCCGCTGGGCAGCGGCTTCAGCGTTCCCCTTGGTGTGGCAGTGGACAGCGCGGGCAACATCTACGTGGCGGATGCGGCGAACAATGCGGTGAAGGAGATCGTTGCGGTGGGGGGCAGCATCCCTGCGGGCAACCCGGCCATCCTGACGCTGGGCAGCGGCTTCAACGGTCCGACTGGTGTGGCTGTGGACGGCGCGGGGAATGTCTACGTGGCGGATAACGGCAACAGTTTGGTGAAGGAGATCGTTGCGGTGGGGGGCAGCATCCCTGCGAGCAACCCGACGATCCTGCCGCTGGGCAGCGGCTTCAACGTTCCCTTTGGTGTAGCGGTGGACGGCGCGGGGAATGTCTACGTGGCGGATACCGGCAACAGTTTGGTGAAGGAGATCGTTGCGGTGGGAGGCAGCATCCCTGCGGGCAACCCGGCCATCCTGCCGCTGGGTAGCGGCTTCAGCCAGCCCGAGGGTGTGGCTGTGGACGGCGCAGGCGACGTCTACGTGGCGGATTTCGGCAACAATTTGGTGAAGGAGATCGTTGCGGTGGGGGGCAGCATCCCTGCGAGCAACCCGACCATCCTGCCGCTGGGCAGCGGCTTCAGCGGTCCCGCCGGTGTGGCGGTGGACGGCGCGGGCAACGTCTACGTGGCGGATCAGAACCACGGTTTGGCGAAGGAAATCCCGCTGGCCACGCCGCCCAGCCTGAGCTTCGCGTCTACCAGCGTGGGCAGCACCAGCAGCCCACAGACGCTACTGCTACAGAACATCGGCAACGCAGCGCTGACGTTCATCCCGAGTACGGGCACCGATCCCAGCATCTCCACAAACTTCGTGCTGGGCGGCAGTTCCACGTGTCCGCTGGGCACGACGGAAACCCCAGGTTCGCTCGCGCCGGGCACATGCACCGAGTTCATCAGCTTTACGCCGACCACGAATGGCAGCATCTCCGGCGCGCTCGTTTTTACGGACAATAGCTTGAGCGCCGGCAACAACGGAAAGCAGAGTGTTCTGCTGAGCGGAATGGCAACGGCAGCGGTAGGGGCGACGCAGGCTATCGCCTCTACCACGCTCACTCAAAATCATGCGGCCACGTCGTTCACACCGGTGACGGGCTCGGGCGGTACGGGCACCCTGAGCTACGGTGTCTCGCCCACACTGCCGATGGGTCTGACTTACTCGGCATCAACCGGCGCGATCACCGGCACTCCCACGGTGACAAGTAGCGCCACAACCTACACCGTGACGGTGACGGATGCCAACAGCGCGACGGCAACAGCCACCTTCAGCCTGACGGTGAACGCGGCAGTCGTCGCCACCCAGGCTGTAGCCTCAACCAGTCTGACCGTGACCCAACTAACCACGGCGTTCACCCCTGTGACAGGCTCGGGCGGTACGGGCACGCTGAGCTACGGTGTCTCGCCCACGCTGCCGACGGGTCTGACTTACTCGGCATCAACCGGCGCGATCACCGGCACTCCCACGGTGACGAGTAGCGCCACAGCCTACACCGTGACGGTGACGGATGCCAACAGCGCGACGGCAACAGCCACCTTCAGCCTGACGGTGAACACTCCTACCCCGGTGATCGTGTTCACGGTTCCGAACCACACCTTCGGCGATGCCCCGTTCACGGTGAGTGCAACCTCGAACTCAACAGGGGCGTTCACGTATTCCGTGGCTTCGGGTCCGGCAACGATCTCGGGTTCGACGGTGACCCTGACTGGCGCAGGCACGGTCGTGCTGCAGGCCTCCGAGGCTGCGGACGCCAACTTCGCCGCGAGCACCAAGAACGCGACCTTTACGGTCGCTGCCGGTACTCCGATGATCGTGTTCACGGTTCCGAA
>Ga0302326_10004800_pt1 | contig 31122 bp, 23 predicted proteins | sample Palsa_T0_3_FD_202264 | JGI IMG/M metagenome (GOLD analysis project Ga0302326, IMG submission 202264) | Peat permafrost microbial communities from Stordalen Mire near Abisko, Sweden - Palsa_T0_3 | ecosystem: Environmental > Terrestrial > Soil > Palsa > Peat permafrost | place: Sweden: Abisko... | reverse complement strand
ACGGACCCAACGAATTTTGCGTCATTTCGCAGTCCCACCCCCCCATAGTTCAGTCCGTCCAGGGTGAAGGCCTGATCGTCACAAACCGTTACAAGGTGGCCAAAAGTAGCGTGGGTGGAGGAATAGAGCACTGTGACATCGCGCACAATCGTGGCATTCGCATTTACGTAGAGCGCGCTGTTTGTGCCGCCCACCATGTTCGGGTGAAATCGCAGGTGCTCGAGTTGAATGCTGCCGTAGTGATTGGCGTTGCTATCCCCGACCTCCATGCAATCTTCGTCGAGAAGGTAGCAATCGATGGTTCCGCCCGCCCCGCTGATTAATTGATTGCTGGCCTCGATGTATATCGGCGCATGAATCTTGTAGGGAGAACCCGCGGTATCCAGGACGACCATTCCGCCTTGCCGGCGGCGGACACCTCCGCCATAAGACTCGGCAAGAAACATCGCATCTTCCGAAGCCTCCTTGATGCCGCCGGTCGCCGAACCTGCGCTGTAGCCGGCGGGATGCGGTTGCTTCAAGGTCACATCGATGGTGCAGGACGCCTCTCCGGCATGCCCGCCTCCACCAGCGATGAGTGCCGCTTCGGGCTCGCCCGTCCCGGCAACGTAAACGTACTCGTGCGGCGCGACACGGCTCACCAGGCCCGGCGGGTCAGCTACTCTCAATCCGCGTGGACAAGGTCTGAGCGTGATCGTATTCGCGCCCGCGACTAGCGCTGGTGGCATCGCTGGAGATTGAATCCAGTTGTAAGCCGACGCATATTTTGCAGCGTGTTGACCATCTCCTTGAGCACTCGTCTGGCCTTGGGCAGCGGCCCCGCTCAACGAACAGAACAACCATACGGCCAGCGCAGCTTCCGTGAAGTATCTTTGCTGGGCCAAGGCTCTCAGCCGCTTCACAACACAATGCGCACCACGCATAGGCACCTCGTTCTTCTTTCACTACTACGATTTCCGTTCATCGCGCTTCATCGGCCCGAGTTTTTTTCAGCCAAGCGCCGGGCCAACCGCAGCAGTTCCTCAACGTGCTTGTCCCAACTGAAGTCTCGGGACCGCAACAGTCCCAGTTCACGCATGGCCGCGGCCTGTTCCGTCGATTGCGATGCTTGCATGGCCAGGTCTGCCAGGATCTCCGGCGAAAAACGCGGGAAATACAGCGCAGCTTCGCCGCAGATCTCCCGGTGCACAGCCAAATCCGACGCAATCACGGGAAGGCCGCTGGCCATCGCCTCAACCAGCGGGTGAGCGAACGTCTCGGCATAGGCGGGAGTCACATACAAATCGCACGCTTGATAGAGCTGATGCAGAGAGCGGTAAGGCATTGCCCCCAACTGAACAACCTCTTCGCCAAGACGGAGTTGCCGCACCAATTCTGCCGCTCTATCCGCGCGGTAGTCTCCGGGATTATCCTTCGAGTTGAGTTTGCAGGTCAGAATCAGCCGGACGGTTTGAGGATGCAGCTTTTTCTTCAAAATCGCCAGCCCGCGACTCAGCGTTTCAAAATTCCGATAGTAGTTGTAGTGGCTTACGAACAGCAGCCGCAGCGAACCGGCAGTCGCAGCGAGCCGTGCCTGCACGTCTGGCGGTAACGAGGCCGGTTCGCGGAAGAAGGCTTCGTGATCGAAACCGTGATGGATTGAGACCACATCCATTCCGGTCCACTGCCCCAGCTCGCTGGCAAAGGTGGCGCTGGGAGCGACCGTGCAGTCCGCCGTGCGCACGGACCATCGGGCAAGTGTGGCCTTCACTTGAGTGTCAAGCCACAACCGGTAGTCACCGCGGTTCCGCAAATCCCGCAGAAAGTCGGCCGAGGTGTAGAGGGCGTTCCGGCTGAGAAGGATTTGCGGCACGGGTGAGCGGTAAAGCGCAAAATTTCCGGCAGACAATAGAACGTCAGCCCCAGAGCGGCGAATGAGGTCCGGCAGGCGGCGCTGCTCGTACCAGAATCGCCGGCCGGAACCCGCGGGAGAGTCATCCCGCAGAAAAGTAATGTGGGCTGATTCTGTGATCTCACCGCGCAGTGCGGCACTGAGCAGGACCGTTGCGCGCACATCGTCCCGAAGCGCCAATGCCGGTAAAACGCTGCGGACGTATGTGAGTCCTCCTCCTGCTCTGGCTGCGAGCCCGTTGATAAAAAGGTGGATCATTTTTCGGTGCGAATCCATTTCCTCTTCGATTCCGGGCCTCAGGCATAACCGAACGGTTACTCGACATTCCCAGGGAGCGAGACTCGCAACATCCGGCGGAGGCGGCTTCGTCGAGTACTCCACCACGGATCCACCAGCCCCGAATAAAGAAAGCGATATTCCGCAGCCGAGTATTTCACCTCGATCTCCCGGCGCCACAGCAGGTCTGGGGTGTCATAGCGGCTGTCGATCGTTCCGGCGCAAGGAGCAAAACAGAAACGATGATGGCGCCGGATTACTTCCCAAGCGTTCGCATCGACGGCATTCCACCCGAATGTCCAGGCGAATGCGTCGACCGGCCTGCCCGTCCACGAGGTGAGCTTGCGCGCACTGTCGCCAATCTCATGCTCCAATGCTTCGGGCGAGAGTCCCGTCAACCGTTGATGCGTGAGCGTATGGTTACCGATCGCATGGCCTCGATCCGCTAACTCCCCAATCTGGCCGGGACTCATCGGCTTCCAGTCCTCCCATCGCTCGTCGCCGGGTCTGGAGTTTGGATTAATTCTCGATCGATAGAAAGCAAGAGCCTCGCCGGCGGCACACTCCGCAAAGGCCGGCACAACAAAAAACACTCCCCGGCCGCCAAAAGATTCAAGCAGCGGCGCTGCGACGGTGTAGTTGCTCTCTCTTCCATCGTCAAAGGTAAACAGGACCGGACACTTAGGGTTGGTGTACGACTCAGAATGCTCCTCCCACAGCTTGGCGAAGCCCTCCAGGCCGGTAATCGTGAAATGCTGGGACGCCCACTCAAGCTGCTCGCGGAACTGAGCTATTAAAGAAGTAGGGGTTTCGTGCATCCCGACAACCAGCGCTCGCGAACGTCCGTTGCGCTTCTGAATGCGGAATGCTAACTCGTCCATCCGAGTCAGAGTGGCAGCCTGAATCAGCAATGACCGGGCTTGGCTTCTGATGTTCATCGCGTTAGGTTCATTATGCCGGTTCGCTATGCTGGTTCACTACGCTCTGCCGAATCCTAAATGAGCCCATCGCCATCGGCTGGCACCGGATACCAATCGCGAGTCGACAACAGCTTGCCTTTATCAAGAAACCACCCATTCGGAGCGTCGAAGGTGCGCGGCTGAAAACCTTTTTCGCAAAACACCTTCCGCCGGCCCGAATCCTGGCTGCGCAGCACCACGGCATCTACGGTCTTCCTGTAGCGGGCAGTCAATGCTCCGACAATCCGCGACCATTCATCCGGAGAAACTTCCGGATAAACATCGAGTACGTTGAGTGTGTTGATTTGGCCGCGATATCCGCGAGTGCGCTGGTTCACCGTCACCAGTATCTCCCGGTCGGGATGTCGGGTGCGAAAAGCAAACGCCGCAACTGTTGCATCCCTGTGCGAAAAATAGCGCCAGCGGATGTAGGGTAAGTCACGCATCGCAGTCAGCCTGGCGGAGGAATCGTGAATAAGAAGATCAGTTACCTGCTCAGCAGAAGTGAGCGGCTGAAGAGCTTCGGGCGTGTCGCAATCAATGTTCAGGGACCGGACTAGCCCGGCGAGGTAGGAGACGGGACTGCCGGCCAGACGGGAGAGCACGCGACTCGGATGCCGTCGATGAGCAAACTCCTCAACCACCGGAGGCCAGCGAAGCACACCGAAAAGCTCGCCGTCCGAGTGCGGGATGGGACTCGCCCCCACCGCTTTCCACAAAGCCGCGGCCTCGGCGTTGGCTGAAGTTCCAAACAGAGGGTGCTGGTTTCCGAGCCGGCAATACTGCAAGAAGATGCGGCCTCCGTGACCGCGATGACGATCATCCACGTAGAACGAGCTGGAACCCATAAGAAGGATTCTTTCCTTCTCGAAGCGAAAGGCTTGCGGGCTGCACAGAATGCATCCCACGAGTTCGTCGGCGGACCGCAATCCAAAGCCCAGCGGGTCCTGCGGCGTGCGGGCTGGATTTTCAAGCAAGAACCAGCGGAGATGCGCTTCTACTGTTTCTGTGGTTCGGCCGGATTGCGCCGCGATGAAGCGCGCGACATCGGCAATGTCCTTCTCTAAGATTGCAGCCAGCTCGGCGCGCGGAGTTCGCTCCTGCGGAATTATTCGAGGTGTGGTCATCGTAATTGCGCAGCTTCCTCGTAAATCTTTGCCAGGCTTTCCGCTTGATGTGCCAGCGTAAGCTTATCGAGGATCGTCTGCCGGGCAGCCTGGCCGATTCGCGCGCGCAGTTCGGCGTTTGCCAGCAAGACTTGCAGTCCTTGCACGAGCTCCCCCAGACCGTCGACCGGGATCAGCCATCCGTTGCTGCCGTGCTGAATGATTTCGTCAATGCCTTGCCCGCTGCACGCGATCACCGGCTTGCTACAAGCCATCGCTTCCAGATAAACACATCCCAGTCCCTCGTATCGGCTGGGCAGCACAAAAATCGTACAGTTACGCATGGCCTCCGCAACTTCGGAGCGGCTTCGGCGCCCGAGAAAATGCACCTGATCGCTGATGCCCAGGTCTTTGGCCAAGCCGACAAACCGATCTCGATCCGCTCCTTCTCCGATGATGCGGCATTGCAGATCTGGATGTGAATCTTCCACTCGGCTGAAGGCCCTCAGTACAAGCTCGTGCCCTTTTCCCGCCAGCAGATTCCCAACCATCAGAATGGTCGGAGTTTTTTCTTGCGCAGTGCCGGGCGCAAACACGCTCGGATCCGTGCCGTTGTAAACAACCTCAGAGGCAACGCCTGTTCCCATCGCATCCGTCAGCAATCGCCGCACCTTGCGGCTGATACAGACCACTTTGTTTGCGCTTTCGTAGACGTTCAAGGAAGCTTTGCGGCGCCATCCTGCTGCGATCCCTTTCTGGAAACAACTATTGAAGACGTCCAGACCATGAATGGTAACAACAAACGGAATGCCCAATCGCCGCGAAAGCAATGCCGCGGCATGTCCGCAAGGCAGCGCTGCATGAGCATGGATCACATGAATCGGCGACTGCCGATGCAGTTGCTGAACTCTTCTCAGAAGAAGCGCGCCCAAGAATTTACCCGCGCTCGACAGACCGAAGTTTCCGGGCAGTTGCGGATAGCGCATCCGCTCGGCGGGAGACTCCCGGCTTGTCCGCCGGCTGGCGTGATAAATCGAATCGACCGCAATCACCGAGGATGCCACACCGTAAGCCTTGAGTTGTCCAAGAGTCTCGGCCACAAAGCAACCACTCACTTCGTCCCCATCGGAGGGATAAAAGGGCGTGAGTGTCAGGACGTGCAGCTTTGCTGGTATGTCTTTCTCCACTATGTTCCAGGCGCGAACTGAGGGTGGGTGCGCAATGTTTGAAGTTACCTGCTCTGACTGGTCTCAGTCGAGCGTTCCAGAATCAACTCGGTAAGGCCTGCGATGGTCACGAAACGTGGATCCTGCAAATCGCGATCGGAAAACTGCATGCCAAACCGTTGCTCGATCTCCGTAACGAATTCAACTACCTCCATCGAAGTGAGCCATCCGGCCTCGAAGTAGTCGGTGTCGCGCAGGGTTTCTGGTGCGCTCTTGCCGATCTTCACCCTCGCCACGAACCAGTTTGTAAGCCAATCCTGTACTTGTGCCTTCAACTCTTCCCCTCGCTTCATCTTTCGATGGCCACGCAGCGGGCCGGCGAACCGTCGCATCCCTTCAACTTCAGAGGCATCACGATGAGTTCAACTTCCGCTGCAGTCAGGGCCTTGAGGTTAGCGACATATTCCACCAGCACGACCCCCGCGCCCAACAGTACTTTGTGGTTGGGAGAGTCCTTGGGAGTTCCTCGCGAATGGGCTGGGTTATCTGGGGATGGAGTGTCCATCGCAATAAGCCGCACGCCCTTTTCCACCAGCCAGTGAGCTGCATTTTCGGACAGAAATGGGTATTCGTTATAGAACTTCATGTTGCCAAAATACTCGGACCAACCAGTCCGCAGAATCAAGCGCGCGGGCACGTTCTCGCCTAATCTCTGCTTGAGGTCCGCAATGTCGATCTCTTGCAAAGGCCGGCAGCCTGTGAAGTCCGCCACCGTGGCTGGGCCAATCAGCACATCCAGGGAAACTTCATCGATGGTCGTGCCATTTGGGATGAAGTGACGTGGCGCATCCGCATGGGTGCCAATGTGCGTTCCCAGGACGAGTTTGCGGGTCTCGCGGCCTTCGATCCCATGCCGGCCGAGAATTGTAACCTCAACCACGGGATGCCAGTGCGTGGGAAACGTCATCATGCCTTCTTCGATGGGCAATGAAAGGTCGATAATTTTCATGCGTCTATGGTTCCGAGGTTTCAGTGCGGACCTTCACTACGGAACATCAATAGTTCGGAGCATCAATGAGACACGCGCGCGCTCTCCGTCACCTGCGTTCGGAGATTCGAGGTCGAGCCTGCTTGCAGCTTCTCCGCCACCAACTCGCGAATGCGGGCCTTCTGCACTTTGCCATTCGCAGTTCTGGGAAGTTCATCAATCGCGATGTACCGGGCGGGTTGCTGATGCTGCGCCAAAGTGCGTCTCGCATGCGCGACCACCAAATCCAGCATGGACTCGAGCTCCACACCCGCCTCGAGTTTCAGGACAGCCACGATATCTTCGCCATAGAGTTCGTGAGGAATACTCACCACGGCAACGTCAGCGATGCCGTCGAGGTGCATCAGCGCTTCTTCGATGGCTGCGGGGCTGATGTTCACGCCCCCACGAATGATGAGGTCTTTCTTGCGGCCGGTAATAAAAAGTGATCCCTGATGGTCAAGATGGCCCACGTCGCCGGTCGGGAACCATGCCGAAGCATCCATTTCCAACAGGTCTCCACCGGCGTCCAGGTAGCCGGCCATCAGATCGGGCGTCAGGATCTGCACTTCTCCATCCGTGCCGGCTGCAACAGATTCTCCTTCGTCGCTTAGGATGGTGAGTCTAATTCCTGGCAGAATCTCGCCCACGTAGCCGTGCCCGCCGGGATTTCCCTGGGAACGAGCGGTAACAAAGAGAGTCTCCGAGAGACCGTAATTCTCAATCAACCGCACGGCGTAGCGCGTTTCGAACTCATCCTTTACCTTGTGTGGAAGCGGAGCGAACCCCACGAACGCGTGCCGCACCGAGTTGCGGCAAAAGTTCTCACCGGTGTGGCCACGATCCATTCTCAACAGAATCGACAACACGGTCGGAGCCAGCCAAAGTGTGTTGACCTGATTGTTCTTCGCCTTGTCCCAGAAATTCAGGCTCGAACGCGCATCGAAGACGTGATCCACCACCACACTGGCGCCACACAAGAATGGTAGAACAAGCAGGTTGTAGAGACCACCCATGTATGCCATCGAAAGCGTCAAATAAAATCGCGAATCCTGGTCGATTCCCTGAACACTCGCAAACGCGGTCGCGTTACGGAACATGCGTCCCAGTTTGTGCGCCAACCCCTTGGGCTTCGCGGAAGTGCCCGACGTATACATGATTACAGCCAGATCTTCGCCATCCGCTGTTTCGAGCGGCACAAACTCTGTTGCGTTTTCGAAGTCGTCAATCCTGACTTGGTCGGGCTCGTTCGAGTCTATGATCGCTTCATGTGCCGTGACCAACCGCAGCATATTCGCGTGAAAATCTTTAATTGCGTCTGAGCAGGTTGCGCTCGCTACAATGAGTGTGGGCTTGCAGTTCGTCAATATGAATTGAACGTCACTCTTGCTCAGGACTGGATTGATGGGAACGATTACTGCCCCGAGATAAATGCAAGCAAAATAAAGCACCGCCAGTTCACAGCAATTCGGAACCATCACCCCGATGCGGTCACCCTTCCGCACGCCGCGCCGGCGGAGTTCCGCAGCCAGAGCACAGGCTTGCCGGTGAAACTCGCGGTAAGTAATTTCGCGGCCGGTGATTGCGTCTAACAGGAAGACCTGCCCCTCACGGCGCGCCACGACATCCATGATCGTTTCCCGGATCGTCATTTCGGCGATCGTCATTGCATCGCCAAAGGACTGGGTTGAGCCGACTTCATGAGATTCGAGATGGCCACCCACCGGTCCATCTGGCCGCGATAGGCGTGGTTGGGATCGAGGCGCAGAATCGCGCGGCCGGGAACATCCATTTCAAAACGGGGGAAATGGCCGGCGGTGATCACAATTCCTTCCGGCAACAGCAACTGATCAATCGAGGCGGAGTCGGCGGCACTCGGTGGACAAAGAAGCAGAGCGACACCAATCCCCAAGTCGAAATGCATACGGTCAGAGAAATCCGCCATCTGCCAACAGTTCTCAGGCGCTCCAGACGGCAAGTTGCCGTGCACCACAACGTTGTGGAAAGTCTCGGAGCAATGCCGCAGGAAGGCGCTATTCGGGCTTCCGTAGATCATCATGCAGAAGTCGCCATATCGCTGGGCCGTGGTCAGCACGACATCTTCCATGTAACCCGCAAACAAGCGGTTCGAGCGCACGGGCAGAATTCTCTCCGCACCCACAATTTCTTTCAGGGATGCAGGCCACTCCGCAGCCCACGCGCCTCCATCTTTGTCACTTAAATACAACGGCACGCTACTACCCGTCATCCTTAAGACCTGCTCCAACACTTCGAATGAACCGTAAACTACTCTGCCGAGGACAACCGGGCCTTCCGCCAGAACCAAGTCAGCCAAGACCAGGCCGGAAGAAGGCGATTCGGAAGCGACGAGTTCCAGCACCGGCCGGGCGCGGCGTTTGGCACAGGTGACGATCATTCCGTCCACTAACGACTGCACCGCCGAGAGCGAACTGCTGATGCGGTGTGCGGAGATGCCGGGCACAGCGAACGACGTCAGCATCTCGCGTCTTTTCTCTGCCGTCGCTTTCGGCAAACTGCCAGCCACGCGATTCAGATTGTCTTCATCGAGGTTGACGGGGTCAAGCTTGCCCATGGCGACTACGAGCCTTCGCAGCTCAACTCCATGCTTGTGTGCCGCCGCGGCAACCTTAGGAAGAAACGAAGAATGAAATTGGCTGCATCCCATCGCCACCGACATCATGTCGTAAAGCTGCATCTGCGACATGAGTGGACCCATGAATTCTTCTGCGGCATCCATCACATCGAAGAGATCGATACCAGTTTCAATCCCAAGATTATTGAAGACGGCCACTGCGATCTCGGTGGGGGCATTGCCTGCGCTCCGTCCCAATCCGAAGAGTGTGGTGTCGATAAAGCTGGCGCCGCAACGAACCGCTTCTACGCTGTTGGCCACGGCGAATTGCAGGTTGCTGTGCCCATGGAAGCCCAATTCGCACGCGCAACGGTCGCGCGCAGCGCTCAGATATTTACGCACGTCTTCGGGGAACATACTACCTGCGGAGTCTACGCAGTAAATAACATCCGCCCCGGCTGCCGCGCCTTCCCTCGCCTTCTCGCCAAAAGTTTCGGGCGAGATGCCATAGGTCTTCATGAAGTTGAGACAAGGTTTCAGCCCCAATTCCTTGGCCAACGTCAAATAAGGATAAGCATCCTCGATTTCCGGAGCGTTGTAACCGATGCGGACAAAGTCCAGGCCCACGGCGCGCGCGGACTTGAGTTGGTCGGCCGTCCCAATTCCAGGAATGAAGAAGCAACCAATCTGAGCCTTGGGTGCGGCCCGCTTCGCGGCTTCGATGAGCCGTTCGTCCGTGGTCGGCATCGTTCCCTTGCCGGCCTTCATGGCCCCCAGTCCGACGCCGTGACCCACTTCAATCCAGCGAAAACCAAGCCGGCCCAGAACTCCTGCCAGGATCGCGGTGTCGTTTTCGGTAAATTTGAAATCTACGGCGTAGCTCCCATCCCGCAGCGTACATTCCAGGATGTTCACTCGCTGGCCGAAAGATTCTTGGTGGATCAGATCGTCATTCATCCGAGACTCTAACGAATCCGCCATCCCCACTTCTCCCGGTGCTCCCAACACGCTGATTGTTCGGTGATTTGTTGGAAGCCAGTATACTACCAGCTTCAAACATCGAAAATTGAGCCGGGAGCCATGAGCATTCGTAGATTGGCGGAACTTTTGAGCAGGGGAGTTGTATTGCGGCGCCGGCTCCCATCGAAATTTGGCCGCCTCCCCATATATGTCACGCCCGAGGCGGGCCTGCGCTATTGGTCGGCTATGTCGAGAGTAGATCCCGTCCTGTATAGCATGGCGGAAGAGCTCGTGAAGCCAGGCTCTGTAGTATGGGACGTGGGCGCCAACGTCGGGCTGTTCAGTCTTTGTGCTGCTGCCCTGTCGGGACAATCTGGACTGGTATTGGCCATCGAGCCGGATTTCTGGCTTGCGCATTTGATCAATCGCTCTTCTCAGCAACTGGGGGCCGGCCAATACAAATGTGCGCCGGTTGAAGTTTTATGCGCGTCAATTTCAGACTCAAGCCGGATCTCCAAGCTGGCAATCGCCAAAAGGGCCAGGGCCTCGAACCACTTGATTGAGGCTATGGGGTCAACCGAGGCGAGGGGTGCGCGGTTCGTTCAGCCGACCGTCTCGCTAACCTTGGATTTTCTTCTGGAGTCTTTCACCCCTCCTTCCGTGTTGAAGATCGACGCGGAGACCCACGAGGTGGGAGTTTTGAAGGGGGCACAACGGCTGCTGAAAGAAGTCAGACCGACAATCTGGTGCGAGGTCTCGGCGCAGAACTCCGATGAACTCACGAAGATGTTGCACAACGCAAAATACAAGCTCTACGGGGCGCAAGTCCATCCCCACCAGCCCATTGACCGGGCCTGGTTTCACACCCTGGCGGTTCCGTCCTGATCGGACTGGCTTTCTTGCCTTCGCAGCCGCCGAGATTCAGAATTCCAACATAACCATTAGAGGGCTTGTGCTTGACTAGGCCGTCGGTCGCCCTAGCACCTGCGGCTGAGCGAACGCAGGGAAGGGCTTGGAGGCGGGCATTCGCAGTTCGGCCTTGAGTTCCGGCGCCAGGTCTATCAGCAGAAAAACCGACACCCAAAAGAACAAGCAGAGATAAGATCCCACCGCGAACAGCCAGTCTTCAAAGAAGGCATGCACCAAACCCGCGATCACAACCAGCGTAAACGGAATGCAGTAGTGGTAGGGATTCGCGGTTCTCCGCATCCAACTAAAGGTTCGAACCAATATCCGAACCAGCATGAGAAGCAAGACCAGAAACGGCACGGAGCCTAGCAGCCCCAAATACTCCGCCATCGCCAAATAGCTATTGCCATGCTCCCGGTTGCTCCCTTCTATCGTGTATATGGAAGACGCACTCAGGCCCGGGCGAAATTCGCCCAGTTCACTGGTGCCAAAACCAGTGCCAAACCAAGGGCGCCGCTTGACAACCGAAAGCGTCTCAGTCCACGGTGAAAGGCGGGACCCTAGCGCGCCGGGATGAGTGCCAGCTGCTTTGTAAATGGCCCTTCCAGTGAACTCCGTAACCCGTTCCTCCATCTGGCTGGGACTAATCACCGCCATCGCAGTGAGGAACAAGACAGAAACAAAGGCACACTGCAAGAGCAACCGCTGGTGACGCAGACCCACCGTGAGCACCAGGACTACCACAATTGCAGCTAAAGTCGAGGCGCGTGAGTTGGCCTGGTAAAGCAGCACGCCACACAAGGCCAGGGCAAAAAATCGGCGCTGCCTCAGACCCCGAGTTTCAGCCGCCAGAGCCGCCCACAGCAAGACCGGAACTATGGCAACGCCGATAATCGCCCCCAGAGCGTTAGGGTTGCCGAAAACGGGGTAACCCAAAGCGAAGTAACACGCTGCCGAGACATAAGCCAGCACCTCACATGCCAGCACCAAGCCGTTCATAAATTTGTGCTGCCGTCCGGCGATCGATGCACGGGCTCCCGAGGACGCATACAGGAACAGCAAAAACAGGCTGGCTACTTTCAGCAAAGCTGTTTTCGGTATCTCGGAAACTACGGCGGAGACGAGCGCGGAAAGCACGCACAGCAAGGCCACCAGATGGAAGGCCACAAAATGTCGCGGCCGTGGATTCTTGATCCAGATGACGAAGCCGCCTAATGCGCCCACCGCCAGAAAAAGCCAGCGCAGCGCCATCCCGGTTCCATAATAGGGCAGCGATGATCCTGCCCAAAGAAATGTGAATATCAAGAGAGGAAAGAATACTGTTTCATAATGTGTCAGGCCAATGAACGCAATCTGCAACGCGAGGAACGCCTCGAGAAAGGTTGTGTTGGCGAACCAGACCGGGCGGCTCTCCACCAGAGCAAACAGCGCCAGACAAACAATCATTCCCAGAGGGAGGAGAATTACCTGAACTCTGCTCTTCATTGCTCCCTCGCACAGATGGATTCTATTGCTCTTACCAATCCCTCAGCCCAAGCCGCGGGAGAATACGCATTTACTCGTTCCCTGCCCCTGGAACCCATTTCAATTCGCAGTGCGGAATTGTCCGCTAAATCTGACATCGCGGCGGCGAGGTGAGACGCATCTCGAGGCGGGACCACAAATCCATTCCAGCCGTCTTGCACCAGATCCGGCACACATCCGGCAACGCTGGTGGCGATCACTGGCAAACCACACGACATCGCTTCGTTCACCACCAACCCCCAGGGATCACTGTGAGTGGGGAAAACCAATGCATCGGCCAAAGCATAAAACTGGGGCAATCCCTCGCGCTGCACAAAGCCAGAAAACTGGACGGTCCCCGGTGCAATTCGTGAAGCTCGTTCCATCAGTTCGGCGCGGTCCGCACCATCTCCCACAAATACTAACCCAACGCGCGCGCGAATCTCACCGTCCAACTGGGCATAGGCTTCCAGAAGATCGAATACTCCCTTGGCCCGCACCAATCGGCCAATGTAAACGAAGTATCGCAACGGTAGAGAGAGGCGGGCGCGCACTTGGAATTCTCTTCGGCTCGCTTCTTCCGCCAATGTCGCAAACAACTGGATGTCAACGGCGTTGGGCGCTGTAAAAATGCGCTCATCCCGAATTCCAAGATCGCTCAAATACTGCGACGACGATTTGCCTGGAACAACAAAGGCCCGGCACAGACTCAAGAAGCGTCGCTTCATGAACTCCACAATAGAATGTCCTCGTCGGTTGTCCAACGCCGTGCTTTCCGACCACAGCAACAATGGCACGCGATGGGCTCTCGCCCAACCAGCGGACTCCCAGGAGGCCAGATAGTTGTATCCGCCGCACAACACTGCGTCGGGGTTGATCTTGTTTAAGGCTGAAATAACCCCGCGATTGAGCAAAATGTTATGTCTGCCGAGGCGCTGCCGCCACGACGGAAGCACATCGTATTGAAACTTGATCTCGTCTTTATACACTCGCCACTGGCGCAAGGTGGCGTCGTTCTCGGAAAGAAACATAACATGCAGGTCAATTTCCCGTCTCTCCGCCAGGGCATTGAAAACAGGAATCCGGTACGGCGCAATGATCTCGGTAACGATTACCAACTTGGGGATCAAGCCCTCGACTCCCGGCGGAAGTATCCGGGACGCGCTAAGTCTCGAAAAACACTCCTGGGAAGATGGAACTCCGAGTTTTTCACCTTAACGCGTCGCCACGACGAAGTAGTTGCTGGCGAACTGATCGCCGCGATAAATTGCGGCAGCAGTGCGGCCCAGAAGATTTGTAATCGGACAAATGCAAAGGCTGGCCAATCTCCTCATCCATGGCCAGGGGCCGGTGAAGACGTACAAATACATATTGAAGACTAGAAACAGGCTGCCAACCGTGCCAGTTTCCCCCTGTATTTCAAGATTGTGAAAATCCCGCAGCAGCCATGCCAGCCCCTGCGGCATGTAGCGCCAATAATCTCCCGGCGAGCCGTGCTGGGGGAAGATGGCAGGCACGCTTAAGATCAGCGTGCCACCCGGACGCAACACGCGAAAGATTTCCTGCAGAACGCGAACCGGCTCTGGGACGTGCTCAATGACCTGGGTGCAAAGGACGACATCGACGCTGCCCTCGGCCACCGGCAGAACGCGAGCGTCCCCGACAAAATCCACCGAAGCGCCCGGTTCAATATCTACGACGAAATGCCAGAGTACCCGGTCGCGGAAGTATTCCGCGTAAGGTTTCCCCCTGCCGCCGATGTCGAGCAATATCTTCGTTGTTCCGGGCTGGAGCCGCACTGCGACTTCTCGAATCAATTGAGTACGACGCCGGCAGTCCAGATAGCTGAAGTCAGTCAGAGAAGGGCGGACGATGTCCATCCCACGCGCTGACTCGGTCTGCGAGTACCGCACTTTCCCTGACTTTGCATTCGCAATCACTTCGCGCCCCCGAATTGCCGCTGCAGTGAGCTTCTGCCCAGCACACCCAGCGCCGTCAGATAGACGGCCGCGCCAACCGCCACCACAAGTATTGGTCGAGAACTGTAGGAATTCACCAGCCTGACCGCTGCGACCATCAGCAACCCCGAAAGTCCGGAGACCACGATGACGGGATTCCTCCAGAGATCCCTCAGATCACTGGGAATCAACAGGTACGCGGTGGCGCCCACCGCAATTTCGGCGAGGACGAAAGCGATGCAAACCCCGGTCAGACCGAGAGTGCGAACCAGTATCAGCGAAAGTAGTACCGCCGCGAAGGCGCCTACAGTCGCTGACGCCAGATAGGCACGATGCCGGCCCAGAGCGTAGAGAATCGTTCCCGACAGCAGAGATGCAATGGGAGCCGCCAGAAGATAGGCTGCCATCCAGCGCACCGGGGCGACGGCGCCCGCATAACTAGCTCCCAGGACCCACGGTACCACCAGATGAGCGGTGGCGAGAGTGCCGAGCGTGAGCGGAATGCTGGCGACAGCCAGGGCTGACACGGCGGCATCGACGGACCGTCTTAACCCGGCCCGGGATTCTCCGGTGAGCGCTATGCGGGGCATGAGCACACTCAACCCAATACTCACGAAGTTGCGCAGTATATCCACAAAGCGAACCGCCGCTGCGTAAAGCCCTAGAGCGTGATCACCCAGAAACCAGCGCACGACGATGTGTCCGCTCCGGTGGTAAACCGTGGCCATCATGCTGGTCGCCGCGTAGTGGAAGCTCGGCACCAGGATTGCCCGCCAGCGACGGGGAGCAATGACTAGTCCCGGACGGAATCCGTTGTGCCATAGCGCCAGCCATCCCGCCAGGTTCGTTACTAGTGCCGATCCCAAAATGCTGGCGGGAACCCAAATAATGTCTTTCGGAGTCCGGACCAGGAGTAGAATTCCCGCGGCATATAAAGCCTGCTGAATCAAAGCAAGCAGTGAGCGGACGTGAAATAGCTCCAGGGAAGTCAATAGAAAATCCGATCCCGTCAAACCTACACAGAGAATGCCTACGCCGTACCAGCGCAGCAACCAACGCACATCGGGGCGAACCTCAAAACCCGCAACCACCTGCAGGATAATAATTGCGGTCAGGATGCTCAACCCGCGCAGGGCAAGAAAATCCGGGATCAGTTCGGCGGCACCGTGCCGGCGGGCGGCAACCTGTTGAACAATGTGAGTGGTAAGTCCCGGATTGGCCACCACCTCGAAGAATGCGCACAGCGCCACCACGTAGCTCCAGAGCCCGTACATCTCAACGCCCAGGCGCCGCACCAGAATCGGAAACGTGACCGAGGTGATCACCGCCCCAAGGGCGCGTGCCGTTCCCACCGACAAAAAGAATCCGCCGTACCGCACTAGCGCACTCGTTCGATTCATGGTTGGAGTCGCCATGCGCGGGGCAGCACTGCTTAAGACGCTCTTCGTTGAAAGTAACGCGGATGCTTTGCCACCGTCTCCTGAAACACAACCGCCCACTGCCTGGCGATATCGTCCCAATCAAACTGACCGGTGTGGTGAACCGCGGCGGCGGCGAAGGACCGGCGTAGAACGGCATCGCCGGCGAGCCGGTCCAGACTCTCGGAAAGCTCTCCATCCGACCGGGCCAGAAAGCCGGTTTTGCTGTCGATTACATAATCCGAGCGGTAAAGCTCCATAGCAACGCATGGCAGTCCGCAGGCTCCGGCATGCAGCAACACTTGCGGATTTCCTTCCAGGACGCTGGGAAAAAAGAAAATGTCTGCTTTCCGCATTTCCTCGCCCAGCTTCGCGGAAGACAGGTGTCCCAGAAAACTTACATTCCGGCAACCGAGTCGTTGCGCGAGATCGCGGCAACGTATTTCAGTTTCGCCCTTGCCAGCCAGCCGGAACTGCAAGCCGGGCAAGCGTGCGGCCTGTTGGATCACCAACTCCACCCGCTTGCGCGGCTGCAACGATCCCGCATACAACACGACCGGCACGACGTTATCGGCGCGTTCTTTGGCGGGAAAATAATAGCGCCGGTCAATTCCATCATAAATCGGACTCGCTTCCACCCCGAACATCCGGCGGATCGTCTCCACGACATGTTTGGAGTTGCCAAACACGATGTCCCCCTCCACGATGGAGCGGCCGATCATTCCCCTGCCGGTCACTGCATCCATGGCCATAACGATATAGGTGATAAGTGCCGTTCTCAGTCCCATGCGCTTTCGCAGGTTGAAGAAAATACGATCTAAGGGACCGATACGGGGGAAAAAATAAATATCCGGAGGAGGGAAAAGGCAGTGTCGCAGCAGGCGAGCCGTATTTCCATGTTTGGTCCACGTCACAAGTCGCGTGTTCCTGCGGGCGGCCAGGCGCGCGTCGGGAACTTCCCCATCGCAAAGCATGGTCACGTGAAATTGGTCTTCGGGCAGACGGGCAGCGATCTCCTTCACCGTCAGGTTTTGGGCATTGGTGTTGCCTGCAGCGGCGTCCGACGGCGTAAAGACGGTGATGAGGCGAGTTTGGAGGCGAGTCATCCTTGCTTGCAACTTAGTTTAAACATTTTTCATCCTTCGTGTGGGGGCGGCGATAAACCCAAGGTTGGCGACCGCGGAATCGCGTGGCGTTCGGCGCCTACTGTTCCCAAATCGCTCTTTATACTACCCAACGCGCTTCAAAATCGGACTCACGACAAGTCGGACCATAAACTCCCAACTCAAAGGAGTACCACGCTTTATCCTCTGCGCCGCGCGCTTGCCCGGCACTCCGGTTATTGACTGATAGACATGCCGGTAAGCCGCTCATACATCTCCAGCAGTCTTGGGAAGTTTCGGTCCCAATCCGCCCGCTCCTCCACCATGCGCTGACTTCTCTTCGAGAACAACCTTCGCTGTTTCGGGCTAAGACGGGCCGCACGCAACAACCGGTCGGCAAACTCCCCAGTAGAGCGCGCCGCCGCCAGCCATCCGTTACGCCCGTCTAAAACCCACTCGCGGTTGGAGGGAATGTCCGTCACCACAGCCGGCAGGCCTGTTGCCATTGCCTCTAGCAAGGAAACCGACGTGCCGTCCGACTGCGCGCAACTGACGTACGTATCCGCGGCGCGGAACCACTTCGGCATGTCTTCTTTGACATAGGGACCAAGAGTCCGGATCACGCGGCTCAACCCATGAACGTCAACGAACTCCCGCACTCTTCCCGCCTCCGATCCGTTCCCTAACAATAATAAGCGCAAGGACGAGTCTACCCCGCAAGCCTGTCGAAATGCTTCCAAGAGCGTGTTGATCCCGTAAAGTGGCTCCCAGGAACGCGTGGAGATGAACACGTGCGTTCCGGGCTCACGCTCGCACTCTGCTTCCGAGGGCAAAGCGCCAACCGGTCCAAACAATCCCTTTCTAATGCCCCAGGGAAACTGCACGATGCGAGAGTCCGGTATATCGGCCGTCTGCTTTGCCCTGGCGCGGACGGCATCGCAATCACAAAAGAAGGCGTCTGCGCTCGATAAGGCGACTTGCGTCGCCCGCTTCCACTCCGGGCCCCGCTGCGCATGAAACAGAAGATCCGACCCCCAGGAAGTGAGTAGCCAGGGATGAAAGCGCGAGAGTGCGGTCAAATGGCCACAACTTTGGATAGGCCCGGAATGGACTAGATTCGGGCCAATCTGCCCCAGTAGACCCTGGAACTCCGGCAGAAAACCGGCAAATGTCGCCGGATCCGAATTACGGGGCAGTGTCTGTTTGGGTCGAACCCAATGGACTCCCTCCGGCAGCCAGCCTTCCGCTATGCATTGACTCGTTGGGTCAAGAAACCAGACCTCCAGTCCCGCCTGTGAAAGCTTTTCCAGAAAACGCTGGTTGTGCCCAGAGGTGTTATCAGAAAAGTACAGTACCTTCACTCCGCGACCTCGGCCTCAGCCAACCAAGCCCATCTCAAGTGTTCGCCCTGCGGCAGATCGCGGAGCAGCTTCCGGCCGACCGCCCGCGTCAGATCGAATGGCATGACTCCTCCTCTTGGGGCCGGCCTCAACGCCTCCAGCATGTCTTCCCTCAGAACCGTTCCTGCTTTCAAGTCCTGAACGGCCCGGAGACAGCGCCGCTGCACCACCACCGTATCCTTCTCATTCTCCGCTACGAATTTTTGTGACGAGCCCAATGCATATTCGAGTTCACGGGTTCGATCGACCATCTCACGCCACGAGGAAGGCGTCATGGAAAAGGGATGGTCCGGACCTTCACCGCTGTTGTCGTCTGTAAAGTGCTTCTCGATGACGCGAGCGCCCAGCGCAACCGCTCCCAGCACCGTAGCATGCCCCGCAGTGTGGTCAGAAAGCCCCATCACTACTGAGGGAAACATGTTGGCGTAGGTCTCCAGCACGCGCAGATGGATGTGCCGGAAGTTCTCCAGGGCGGCGGTGTAGTTTGTGTTGCACTGCATCAGGACCAACCGAGAATTGATCTTGAGTATTTCTCCGACCGCGCGCTGCACTTCTTCAATCTCGGAAGCGCCGGTGGCCAAAAGCACCGGCTTTTGCTTGGAAGCTACCTTGCGCAGCATTTCGGGCCACGTAATATCCCCCGAACCTATCTTGAATAGGTTCACGTAGGGGTCGAGCATATCCACCGCTTCCAGATCGTAGGGCGCCGAGAAGTATTCGATTCCGCAAACCTCGCATTCCCGCTTCAACGCCGGGGTCCACTCCCACGGCAAACTGGCTTCACGGTAAACCTGGAGCACGCTTTTCTTCCATTTCGCCTGGTGAGAAAGTTGATCACCCAGGTTGTTGAAGCCGCGCTCGCTGACAATCTTGGGAGCGCGAAAATTCTGGAACTTGGCGGCGTCAGCTCCGGCCTTGGCACAGAGCCGGATCAGGAGTTTGGCGCGTTCGAGGTTGCCGTCGTGATTAGCCGAGATATCTGCCACGAAATATGTTGGGTATTCCGCACCCACGGACCTCTTTCCTAGCTTCAGCGTTGTCATTCTCCAGTTCCAGTCAGTTCTTGATCCGATCCGCGTAGCCGCTCTCGCGCAAATGGGCGAACCTGCGAAGCCCCGCCTCAACGTCGGGCATGGGACGCCCAAGAGCAGCGCAGATTTTTCCCGTGTTCAATGAGGTGTTCCGCGGCCGCTGCGCCTTCAGTTTTGCGTCGGCCATGCGCCTGGGGACAACTTGCGCCGGGTCAAAACCAAACGTCGAAGCAACTCGCCTGGCAAACTCGTACTTGCTGACGGGTTCAGACCCGGCCACATGATAAAGACCGGCCAGATTCCGATCTAGCAATGCCAGCATGACTTCCGCCAGATCGTCGGCTAGCGCGGGGCAGAAGACCACGTCGGAGAATCCTGGCACGAGTCTCCCATGATTCAATTGCTTCAGTATCCACTCCGCCAAGCTATCCTTGTTCTGTGCGTTCCATCCGTAGAAATTGACGCGCGCGATCAGGGCCGTCGGATTCTGACGGAGTACTTCCCTTTCGCCCTGCAACTTGGTCTTTGCATAAACGTTCACCGGTCCCGGCATATCCGTCTCGGCATAGTTGCCGCGCCCACCATCAAACACCGAGTCCGTGGAGATGTATAGTAACCGGGCATCGCTACGCGAAGTGATCCCGGCAATTGCTGAGGGGACCGTCACGTTGATTCTGTGGGCTTCGTCAGGATGCTCTTCGCACCAGTCTACATCGGTCGCGGCTGCGCAATGCACTACACTCGAAGGCCCAAGTTCCTGGAAGATTCGACAGCTTTCCACCTCGTCCATCAGATCGGCGGCCAGCAGCCTCGCTCCATCAATGCGGACAGGATGGCGGTGATAAAGCCCAACTACCTCGCGGCGCTGCTCTTGGGCCAGCGAAACAAGGCTGGCGCCAAGCAGCCCGCTGGCTCCGGTTACGAGAATCATTTCTGAACCCCTGCTCGCGAACAGGCTCCGAGGCTTCGTCACTTTGGAGCACAACTGGACCGGCACGACCACGGAGCCGTTGAAACCGTCAATCTCCTGCTTCCCCGTCCCGGCATCCTTGCAGCAAGCGCATTGCCCCTTTGCCCACTGACAACCTGGCGACCGATGTTCGCCATCTCCTCTCTCAGCATCCCCACCATTTGGCCCTCAGTTCAAACGCATCGCCGTTGTGTACGCTTCGCGCGATGTAGTCAGTAGCTCCCGCAAGCGCCCCGCGGCGACCGGCTGCCAGCAATTCTCGCGCATGTCTGTGTTGACTGCACGCTGCTGTAAGTATTGCGGAATCTTCCCGATCTCACTCGGATCGTTCAGATCGACACCTACTCCAAAACGAATGAATTGTTCAATGTATCCGTACGGCCAGAATTCCAGCCACTTGCACAGAAAGCATGGAATTCCACGAATGGCGCATTCCGTCGCTACCGTCGAAAGTATCGTGATGCCGAACCAAGCCTTTGCCAGAAGATCCTCAGTGAGTGGGCCGCTGACGATGCGCGTGACGCCTTTTTGCTCGGCGGAAAGTATCCGAGCGAGCATGCTGGTGCGTTCGCGCTCGCTTTCTGCGGGATGCAACTTCACGATCAGTTCGCGGCCAGTGGCTAGCGCCAAGCCTGCGAGCGGAGGTAAAACATCCCGGTAGAACTCTTCCGGCCGTCCGCTCCCCACATCGTAGGCTTCCGAAATAAAAAGAAGATAGGGCCGAAAAGTGAGACGGTTCGACTGCTCGAATCCGTTCCAGTTGGCCGGCAGCGTCGGAGCGCCAATCTCTACCTTCTCCTGAGGCACTCCGCACCTTCGCACCAGATAATCTTCCTCCATTTTTCCCTTCGCCCAGATTACATCCCCGTAGCTCCGCTTGAACAAGTAACGGCCATCCAGGGCACCATGATGGCAGGCGATGTTCACTAACCCACGCGCCCGCGCCAAAAACAGCGGAATCCGCGTGTAAGGATTGCTGTCATCCGCGCAAAGTACGGCTTGCACCGGTTCGGTATCGAGTACATTTCGCCAAGCATCGCGAACCTCGAGTCCACGCCGGAACCGTCGCGGAAAGCTATCCAAATATCCCAGCCGGTTCAAGATCTCGAACTCCGGCACTTCTGCTAATTCCTTCCGCAGAGATCGCCACCTGCTCTCCATTTCCGCATTCTCACTGCTACGATCGCGCACCGAGGCATACGAAGACAGCCACGCCGCCGCTACATTCTTCGGCGGATCTTGTACCCAGCCGCTCCGCCGGGTTGTGACCAAAAGAAAGTCTTCCTCAGGAAAGGTATTCGCATACGCAATGCCAGTACGCGACACATTTACGTAAGCGCTGGGAAGCAACACTACCGGTCGCGCGGAGGATGGGCGTTTTCGTGCCAGGCGCCCGCGGAACTGGTAACCCGCATCGTACTTATCCCAGAAAACGTCGATCATCTGCGGTACGGAAAGCTTATTCGAAACGCGGACGTAGTGCGCCAACCCGCCCTTTTCAGCCCCTCGCCGCAAGGGAAAAGCATTTACACGCCCGGCCCGCAGGCACTGCAGAAGACTCGCATGAAGACCGGGGCGCGAAACATACACTTCATCGCCGGCCTCAACTGTCCGCACAAAACGCTGCAGCAGAATCAGCGTCTCCAATTCCCCATGCAGGAGAATCGACATGATCTCCCACCAGTCGAGGCCATGTTCGTCGATCAACCGCCCACATCCCACTCCCAGCACCTCGCGCACTCGCCGGAAATCATCGAAACCATTCCGTAGAGAATCCAGAATTGTCACGGGGCATCGGAACTGGCGCGTCCAGCGCGCGTAGGTGTTCTTCCCACCCATTCCAAGGTCCACGATCCGATCCCAAGGCATACTGGCGCATGGACCTATTTCTGGGTCATCTTCGGAGTGTATGAGCAGAATCTTCATGATGGATGCGCGTTACCAGGTCAAGACAGTCGCGCCGTCAACCTGAGTCGGGCCTTAACTGGGAGAACCGATTCTAAGGCGGACTCCCAGCTTGCACAAGAATTAACCAGACGAAGGATTAGCGGAACAAGGCGCGCGAGTCAGAAGATTTACCATGCGGTCCAGCCGCCGTCGACTGCGAGATTCGCACCAGTGACATAAGAAGACGCGTCGGAAGCCAGGAAGAGCAATGGCCCCTGTACCTCGTGCGGATTGCCGATGCGCCGCATAGGAACCTTGGCCGACAGCCGATCGCCGAACTCCGGATCGCGCTCCAAAAACTTCGCGGCAGGAAATGGCCCCGGGCTGATGCTGTTGACGCGGATTCGATCGGAGGCGAGGTGACACGCCGCATAACGCGTCAGTTGAATCAATCCCGCCTTTGCCGCTCCATAGTAGGGAGGGTTGTTCGCCCCGCTGACTCCGTAAGTCGAAGGATCGGGGCTGACGGTTCCGTACATGGAAGCGATATTGACGACAGAGGCGCCCGGCCCGCTCTGGCCGGACTTTTTCAGGAGCGGGAGCGACAATTGAAGAAGCTGAAAAGCCGCGATCACATTGACTCGATAGGCTTGATCGAAGTCCGCGGCGGTTGCGCCGTCGATGGTACCCGGCCGGCCAGAGCTGGCATTGTTAACGAGTACGTCCAGGCGACCGTGCTGCTCCGCGATTTTAGCAATGTGGATCCTGGCAGCGCTCTCGTCGGTGATATCGAAACAGGCGATGGAGACTCGATGTCCGCTACTGATTAACTCGGTGGCGAGATCTTCTAGCGCATCTTTCCGTCGCGCATTGAGCACGACATGCGCGCCGGCGCCGGCGAGGCCCCTTGCCATCCACTGCCCCAGGTGTCCCGTAGCTCCAGTCAGAAAAGCCACACGGCCATCCAGGCGAAACTGCGACAATACGTCCGTGGCGACGGTTTGCAGATCAAGCATGAGCCAGTTTCCACTTTGAGGGGTTGAGTAGTTCATCCGGAGCAACCGCTAGAGACCGCTCGATCTCTTCGCACTGTTCGGAAGTCAGCTTCGGCAACCGAAAAAGTTTGAGGTTCTGTTCCAACTGAGACATGGTGTCGCATCCCACCACGAGGCTGGTTACCCAGGCTTGCGAGCGTACGTAGGCCAGGCAAAGATCGGCGACGTTCTCGCGATCAAATTTCCCGGCAATCCTATGTAGCGCTTGTACGCAGGATGGCGCATCGTAGCCAGGTGAGGCCGGCCAGCAGCCTGCTGGATGCAGCAGAATCCCCTGCAGAAAAGTGCTGCGCGCGTGCACCACTACATCCTGGCGACGGAGAAGCTCGCGATCGATTCCATGCGCCTTCCAGCGCGAATCAAGAACATTCATGGGAAGCTGCAGGTGCTGAATGTCCGCATTCTGCAAAGCATCGAGCGCTTCCCAGGGTTCGTAAATCGAGACGCCGAGTCTCGCAATTTTTCCCTCATCCCGAAGTTCCAGCAGATGCCGCCATGCGGCCCCCTGCCACGCACTATAGTGACGCCAATGGTGCAGGAGCAACGTCGCCAATCGGTTTGTGCCCAGTGCCGAGCACGAGTCGCTCACGCTGCGGTTCACCTCTGCCCGTACCTCGTCAGCACTCGCATCGGGGGGAACGGAAGCCAGCGTGTCCAGTTTGGTAACGACTTCGACGCGCGAACCCCAGGCTCCAGAAAGCGCGTCGCCCAGGACTTGTTCCGAGTCTCCGTAAGCGCGGGCAGTGTCCAACGCAGTCACGCCATGCGCAATCGCTTGCCGAACCAATGCAACTGCCTCTGGTCTGCGCGGCTTACCGGTCTGATTCACGATGCCGTATTCCATCCCCAGTTGAACTGTTCCAAGTGTCATCGCACTGTGCACCCGGTCGTCAATCACTCGATACGGCACGCGGAAGGTCGATTCGCCGGGAAGCGCGCTCAGTCTTAGCGCCAAGTCCATCCAACCCGCATGGATAGGATCGTCCACCTCGCTAAACAGACGCAGAATTCTGCGGTAATCTTCGTCGTCATCGATAGTGCAGCGCAGATGGCTGAGGTCAGATTGTTCAAGGCCGAGGGGAGAATAACTTCCCGAACGACAATTTCTGGCCATCCACGGCCCTACATGTTCCCGGTCGTACGCATTGGTCGCGGCGGCATGGGCTTTTCGCAGCGTATCGACGAGGAACGCCTCACCGCCCAAACCATAAGGCAGGCGACTCAGCGGCGAGCCTACGCAGAGATACTCGGACCCAGACTGCAGGAAGGCAGATGTCAACTCCTGCACGAATTCGCCGTCGGGAAGCACATTGTCGCCGGTCAGCCGGATCACAACGCAATCACCCGGCAGGTCCAGCGCGGCGAAGTAATAGCGCCCCAGAACATCGTCTAGCAGGCCGCGAAACACTTCGAGGCCATGGGCCCGAATTGTTTGTGCCAGACGATCGTCAGAGGACTCGTCCGAGGTGGCAACCAGAAGCTCGTGACCTCGATTAGCAGCTCGCAGGGCGGCCAACACCGCGCTCGGATAGCCCGCGACCGGAAGCAGTGCTTTCCCAGGCAATCGACCGCTGGCAGTACGCGCCTGCAATATGACAATGACTCTCATGCCTTCCAGTTCAATCTGGGTTTCTTTTCTGACCACGAAAATGGCAATCGCCAAGCGCCGTCAACCAGCGTATGAGTGGCAGGTGTTAGGCGCATCGCAGCGGTCCTGACTGGATATTCGGGTTGCGGAATAACATCTATGCCGGCACGCGAGCCTTCGCCGCGGCTACGGGCCCAATCAAATCCTGGAGTTGCTCGTGGCTCAGCCACTGTTCATTGCTGTCGCTGGTGTAGCGGAAGTCCTGCGGTAGTTCCCGGGCATGAACCCAGTTTCCTCGCTTCCACCAGGGATGCGATGGCTGGATGATATACATTTCATCCAATTCCATGGCGTTGCGTGCTTCATCCTCGGAGAGCAGTACCTCATGCAGTTTCTCTCCGGGCCGAATGCCGATGTATTCCACCGCACATCCCGGAGCGACAGCCTCGGCCAGATCGACCAGGCGCATGCTGGGAATCTTGGGCACGAAGATTTCGCCTCCATGCATCTGCTCGATCGAGCGGATCACAAAACGCACGCCGTGTTCCAAAGTGAGCCAGAAGCGGGTCATGCGAGCATCGGTAATCGTGATCCGGCCCCGCTTACGCTGCTCGAGGAACACCGGGATTACGCTGCCGCGGCTGCCGACAACGTTTCCATACCGCGCACAACTGAAGCGAGTCTGCTGCGCCCCCGCATAAGCATTGGCCTGTACGAACATCTTTTCGGCGCACAACTTCGTCGCTCCGTAGAGATTGATCGGGTTCACCGCCTTGTCGGTACTCAGCGCCAGGATGCGCTCAACTGCCTGATCGATGGCCGCGTCGATCACGTTGCGTCCGCCCATGATGTTGGTCTGGATGGCCTCGAATGGGTTGTATTCGCAAGCGGGAACCTGCTTCAACGCGGCCGCGTGCACCACCACGGTGACACCCGAAAAAGCGCGCTGCAGCCGGCCTGGATCGCGCACGTCTCCGATAAAATAGCGCAGGCTGGGATGATCGAAGCCAGAGCCGCGCATGTCATGTTGCTTGAGTTCATCGCGGCTGAATATCACCAGCCGCTTGGGATGATATTCCCGCAGCATGATTTCGACGAATTTCCTGCCAAACGAGCCCGTCCCGCCCGTCACTAGAACGACCTGTTCCCGCCAATTCATCAAACCTGCCTCAATCACTTCGTCCGTGCTTCACAGCCAATCAGGTGCCAGTCAAGCCGCAAGCGCCAGCGGCCAAACGGCAGTTCAGGATCGGTTCAGTCCAACCCGATGACGATCACTCTTCGCTCGGATTAAGGAAAGAAAAAAATGCGGCTCCATTCCTGGCTGGGGTTGACGATTGCAAGGTAGTATAGCGGATTTGCTTGCATCTGCGGGGATACTGCCATTGCACCAAAAGCGCTGCGTCCCAGATTCATCCGTGGTTTTCTCGCTAGCAATGCTAAAATATCGGCGAAACCGCTACATACTAATGCACGAAGTTCCTAGGCGATGAACCAGCCATCGAGTCGCCGGGCTCTCTTTGGACTACGGGCACCAAACCGGCCCGTTCAGCCCGAAAAAGGTTTTGAAAACTTGTTGAGGAGAATGCATGGATTCCGGACCGCTGGTGCAGGCCAATAACGCAACCGTTCGCGAAATGCAGCCGGCGGGTGCGGACTTTGGGAGGTCGATCAGCCCGCGCGTCGACCCTGAACTGCTCTCTCACGAATCGGCTCTCGGCGAATACATCCGCGTTTTGCTCAAGCGCAAGTGGACGGTTCTTTCCTGCCTGGTCACCATTTTCTCCGTGGTCGCCATCGCCAGCCTCAAGATGACGCCTATTTATGAGGCGAGCGGCAGCATCGAAATCAACAAGCCTGATTCCGGCCTGGTCAACTTCAGCAATTCTCCAACCTTCAACGTTGACTATTACGATCCCACTGAGCTGGAAACGGAAGTGATGATTCTGCAAAGCGATCTTCTGGCTCTGCAGGTGGTGAAGGAACTGGCCCTGGACCGCCGGCCCGAGTTCGGCGGAAAAACGCCAGATCTCCCCTCCGCGCTCGATCTTGCCCCCGATCCGCTGCAGGGCGACCCCGGCCGAACCTCTGTCCTGCTCTCCAGTTTTCGAGGCAATCTGAAGGTTACTCTCTCTCCCAACACGCACATCATCAAGGTGTCCTTCCGCAGTCCCGACAAGGAGTTAACCCAAAACGTGGTCAACACTTTGATGACCACCTACACCGAGAACAACTTTAAGTCCCGTTTCGACTCCACCATGCAGGCCTCCGACTGGCTTTCCAAGCAGCTTGTAGACTTGCAGATGAAAGTGGAAACCTCCCAGGAAAAACTGGTGCGCTACCAGAAAGAGCACGAAATTCTGGGCATCGACGAAAAGCAGAACATCACCACCCAGAAGCTTGATGAACTGAACAAGGCGCTGACCGCCGCGGAATCGGAGCGCATGGACAAGGAATCCGTGTATCGCCTGGTGCAGTCGGGGGATGCGGACACCATCGCGTCCGCTGCCAGCGTCCTGGACGCGGCGGGCACTGGAACCCAGTCCGCTTCGGGACTGTTGGAGATGCTCCGCACCAAGGAGGCCGATGTGAAGATCCAGGCGGCCGAACTGAGCACCCAGTTTGGACCGTCGTATCCGAAACTGGCGCAATTGAATACCCAGATCAAGGAGATTGAGGCGCAAATTCTGGCGGAAACCAGGAAGATCGCGGGTAAAATCCGCGGACAGTATATGGCGGCCCTGCAACGGGAAAACATGCTGCACGACGCTCTCGAAAAACAGAAGCAGGAGGCCAACAAGCTCAACGAGAGCGCCATTCAGTACAGCATTTTGAAGCGCGATCTCGAGAGCTACCGCACGCTCTACGAAGGACTGTTGGAGAAAATGAAGGAGGCCGGGGTCTCAGCTGGGCTCAAATCCAACAACTTCCGCATTGTGGACGTCGCCCGCGTCCCCACTTCGCCCATCGAACCGAATATCCCACGGAATCTCGCTTTCGCCTTCATGCTGGGCTTGACCTCTGGTGTAGGACTCGCCTTCCTGCTCGAGGGATTAGACAACACCGTCCGCACCACCGAACAAGCGCAAATGATTTCCGGCCTCCCGCCGCTGGGCATGATTCCCATGGGGTCGAGGACGACCCGCGAAGGCGCAAACACGAAGCGCCTGGTGATCGCCACTTCCAAGGAGGCGGTGGAGTTGGTCACCCAGGTCAGGCCTCAGTCGCAGATGGCGGAGTCCTATCGCGCCCTGCGCACCTCGCTGCTGCTCTCCAATCTGGGAGCCCCTCCCAAGGTGATCATGATCACCAGCGCGCTGCCTCAGGAAGGAAAGACGACCACCAGCATCAACTGCGCGGTGGTGCTGGCTCAGAAGGGCATTCGAGTCCTGCTGATCGACGCCGACCTCAGGCGGCCGAGCATCCATAAGACGCTGGGGATGGGCCCCCGCAGTGGCCTCAGCAATGTCCTGACCGGTAGCGCCACCTTACAACAAACGATCACGCAGTCCCCCATCCTGCCCAACCTGTCTGTGTTGCCCGCAGGAACGCCCCCGCCGAATCCGGCTGAACTGCTGGCTTCCACCAACATGCGGGAAGTATTGGAGGAATTGCGCGGGCAATACGACCACATCGTGGTAGACACACCTCCGACTCTGTCGGTCACCGATGCTGTAGTACTGTCGCCTCGGGCCGATGCCATCGTACTGGTCATCCGTTCCGGACATACCACCAAGCAAGCACTCCGCCGTTCCCGCGATATCCTCATGCAAGTTAATGCGAAGGTCTCCGGCGTGCTCTTGAATGCAGTCGATCTAAGCTCGCCCGATTATTACTACTATTACGAATACCAGGGCAAGTATTCCCGGTACTATCGCGACGACGAATCGCACAATGACGATGATGAGGATGCCGACACCGAAGAAACGGCTGAGGCATCGCCCAATAGCGCTTAGGGAACAGTAGAACAATACCGGCGGGTTTTTGGTTGCGCTTCCCGTTGGACAACATGAAAATAGTCCTCAATTCCGCTTCCCGGAAAAGACTCGTCATTGCCGTGGCGGCAGCGCTCTGCCTGATCTACGTGCTTCTGGCGGGTCGGCTGTTTGTCGCCTCAGTGTTCGGCAAAAGACCGGAGCTCGCGAGTCTGGAGCGCGCGGCTCGTCTGGACACAGGAAACGCAGACTACCGCGATCATCTGGGACGCTACTACGCGCTGGTTGCCAGGGACCCAGGCGCTGCCATCGACCCCTACCGCGCCGCCGTGCAACTCAATCCGCATTCCGCCCGCTACTGGTTCGATCTGGCCTCCGCTTACCAGGTGCTGGGCGATGTTTCGAACCAGACATGGGCGTTGGAACGCGCTATCGATGCCGATCCCACCACGCCCGACGTCGCCTGGGAAGCCGCCAACTTCTTCCTCGTACAAGGCGACAATGAGAAGGCCCTGCGGGAATTCCACGTGGTCCTGGAGAGCGAACCGTCCATGGCCAACCTTGCGATTCAATTCTGCTGGCGCATCAATCCGGATGTAGATATGCTTTTGCGCGAGGTTGTTCCCGCCCAGTCCCCGGCCTATATCGCGTTTCTCGATCTGCTCATGACCAAACAGCAGACGGCGGCAACCGCGAAAGTGTGGGCCAAGCTGATGGCAACTCCAACTTCGCAGACCATCGAACGGCGCTATGTCTACGAATACTTCCAGTATCTGCTCAACCACAAGGATGTGGATCAAGCCAGTTTAGTGTGGCAGCAAGCTGCCACGCGCTTCGGCCTGTCCTCCTACTTGCCCACCAGGAATAATTTAATTGTCAACGGCGATTTCAGTCTGGATGTTCTGAGCGGAGGTTTCGACTGGCAGTATCAGAAACAGCAGAGCGTGACTCTGACCCTGGATCCCAGCGATTTTCACGGCGGGCATCGTTCGCTGCTGATCACCTTCGACGGACCGGGAGTAACCGATGCGGGGATTCGTCAATTCATCGCGGTGCAGCCCGGCACTACCTACCAGTTCTCTGCCTACTATAAGAATGGAGAAATCGAGGGCGCCGGCGGACCGCATTTTACGATTCAGGATGTGTACACCCAGGCTGTGCTGTATGACAGCGACGAACTGAAAGAGGCCGGATTCTGGAAGTCTGTCACCGGGGAGTTCACCACCGGAGACGATTGCAGACTGCTGGTGCTGCATGTCCGGCGCCTGCCGGAAGGAAGTCCGATCCGTGGTAAGCTCTGGGTCGACGATTTCCGCCTCGTGGCCAAGCGGCGGTAGGCCCTCGAATTGGGTAGATTCAATCTCATGAGCGCGACCAGCACTACCGCGAACCAGCGCAGCGAGCGCGCGGCGCAAGCCGGCACGGCCCTGCTGTACGGGATCTTCGGCCTCCTCCTCCTTGGACCGCTCGCATTCGGCGCGGTCGAACCCTGGTCGATCTTCCTGATGGAGGCTGGCTCCGCCGCCTTGTTTCTCTTGTGGATCGGTAAGCAGGTTCTGGACGGCGAAATGAAGATCAGGTGGAATCCCCTGTTTCTTCCCATGGCAGTATTTGGCCTGCTCATCCTTTCGCAACTCCTCTTCCGCAGGAGCGCCTATCCGCACGACACGGCATCTCTGGCGCTCCTTTATTTCTCCTATGCCATGCTGTGCTTCCTCGCCGGGCAAACCCTGCTTCGGGGCTCGCAGGCGCGCAGTCTCGCGGTTGTTTTTTCGCTGTACGGAGCAGCCCTGGCCAGTTTTTCGTTGATCCAGGGCATCTCCTCGAACGGCAAGCTGTACTGGTGGCGGGTGCCCCGCAATGGAGGCTGGATCTACGGTCCCTACGTAAACCACAACCATTACGCCGGCCTGATGGAGATGCTGGTTCCCATTCCCCTGGTGTTGTCGCTGACAAGGCTGGCTTCCAGCAAAACCCGCACCGCCGCTGCTGCCGTGGCCGCCGTAATGGTGGGCACCATTTTTCTTTCGGGATCGCGTGGTGGCATGCTCGCGATTGTCGCCGAACTTCTCATTCTGGCGGTCCTGCTCATCAAGCAGAAACGCGGCTTGCGCACCGCCATCGGCATCGGCGTATTTCTAGTAATTGTCGTGGGATTGCTCGCCTGGGTCGGCGGCGGCGAACTCAACAAGCGCCTCGCAACCGTTGGCCCAACACACTCCGATATCTCCAGCGATATTCGCCACTACATCAACCACGATGGCCTTAAGATGTTCCTGAAGAGACCTGTGCTGGGCTGGGGTCTGGGAACTTTTCCCGTCGTGTATCCGCAATTCCGCACCTTCTACACCAATTTCTTCGTCAATCAAGCGCACAACGATTATCTG
>Ga0302326_10004797_pt1 | contig 31124 bp, 26 predicted proteins | sample Palsa_T0_3_FD_202264 | JGI IMG/M metagenome (GOLD analysis project Ga0302326, IMG submission 202264) | Peat permafrost microbial communities from Stordalen Mire near Abisko, Sweden - Palsa_T0_3 | ecosystem: Environmental > Terrestrial > Soil > Palsa > Peat permafrost | place: Sweden: Abisko... | reverse complement strand
AGCCCTCACCACCGGCGCCATCCCAGCATATGGAATCGATGAGGAGTAGCAGGGAATTGCGGGCCTCGTTGAGCAGGGTCATGGACGGCTCTGGCGGAAGAGGCAGCTCAAAGATAGGGAATACCGAGTTTTCGATGGACTCCACCGTGAGGAATTTGGTTTCCGAGTCGGCCATACGCGGATTGTCGCATGATTGAAGGCAAGCGGAAAGACACATGGCTCTGCGCGACCACGGGGATGCGCAATGGGCCGTGTTTTGAAACCCTGCTTACGGGGGAGTGGACGGCCTTCATCGCGTGTGGGGAACCTACCCCGCCCCGCCCGCACCGGGGAAATGAGAAAGGGGGAGATTGGGCTTATGGTTTCTGAGGTTGGTCTTGGGCTTCGATGAATTGACGTGTCATAAGGGAGATGAACGCGAGGAGATTGTCCAAATCGGTTCGGTTGTTCATGGCGATCAGTTTTCTCGCGTTGTCGGCGAGGGTTTTCTGGGCTGGAGACGTGCAGGCCATGTCTGCGAGCCCCTGAATCCATTGATAAGCCTCTTGCTTGGGCAATGTCAGAAGGTCGCAGATACCGCCATAAGTTTCTTCGAATCGAGAGGTTGACGGATACATCTTGAGTGGAGACGCCATGAGAGTAATCACGATCGCGCACTTTTCGCGTAGCTGGCGCCAATCTTCAGGTAGGTCGGGGGCGTCGTCCGGCGGCAAGAGGGCATCGAAAAGTAGGTGGATATCGGCAGGCAGGGGCGTGAATCGCCAGCCTCCAGGAATTTTGTCGTTTTGGGTATTTTCGTAGGTGCGCAAGAGCCACGCGACAAGTTCAAAGATCGTGTCCTGCTGTTCCGGGTCGAATTCCAGAATGGCCTTGATATTCGGTTTAAGGAAATTCGCGGTCGGTGAGTGGCTGGGGATGCGTTCGGCTTGGAGCAAAAATTTACAGATCTGGTCTTTGGGAAGGGTGAGGAGATTTACGATCCCTCCCAAGGTCGGAGGAAAACTGTTCGAAAAACTTTCATCCTGCAAGAACTGAAGAAATTGGGAGCAGGTGCCGAATACAGCGATGCAATTCTCCCGGTCGATTGGCCAGTCGGGGCGATGCGGCTGACTATCCGCGGGTGGAAAAATGGCGTCGATAAGCGGATCGAGCACAGGAGGAAGCGGGGTTGATTTCCAAGGTGGCTCCACCATAGGCGACCTTCTGTTCGTCGCCTAATAGTATCGCGAAAAATCGTTGCCCATTTCCTTGCCCAAAACTTTGCCGACTGCGCCCAAATGATGCCGTCTTACCCGACTGATGCCGCCGTAAATCGCTGAAAACACACGGAGCCGAATCCTGACGAGCACATTACGAATCAGCCGCTCTACCAACTGAGCTAGGGTGGCTCGTCATCTTGGAGTATACCAAAACGGTGGCTGATTATTGCGATCCGAAACGGGTTCGCGCGGCAACGGCGCGCCCTTCTCGATGAACGCGCTGAAGTGCGCCGCGCTCCGGCGGGAACTTGCAATCACGGAGTCACTCGGAAGGCGACGTTGCTCGATAGCGTGCTGCCGGGCATGGTCACCTGGACTGTCCCGGTGGCGGCTCCGGCCGGCACTGTAGCCGTGATCTGCGTAGATGAAACGATGGTGAACGCAGCCGCGGTTCCGTTAAACTCCACACCGGTCGCGCCGCTCAGGTTCGTTCCCAAGATGTTGATCGTCGCCCCAGCCGGACCCGAACCGGGCACAGTTTTCACGAAGGGGCCAAGCCCCACCGACAAGCGGAATACAGTACCACAGCCGTCGGGCCCACCGTCGAATGTTGTTCCATATAAGTTTCCGTCGGTGCCTTGGGTCAGTCCACCTTCCGAGCCATCTACCGCATCCTTCTGGTTGAAACTGTGAAGGGTCGTCAGCTTTCCGTCCGCGGCCATCCTGAAGATCGTGCCGTCCTCCTGGGCGCTTCTATGGAGGCCATTGGCGTTTACGCCATAAAAGTTTCCATCCGTGGCTTGCACCAGCGGAGCGTACGGATGGAAGCCGCCCGATGGACCGAAGCTATGCAGGGTTGTCAGCGCCCCCTCTGGAGTGACCTTGAATGTCGTGCCATAGGCGTTGCCGTTGGCTCCGCCATGGGTTGTGGTTCCATAGAGCCCGCCGTTTGTAGCCTGGATCAACCCGGCGTATGGAGTTCTGCCGTCGGTCGAGTCGAAGTTGTGCAGGGTTGTCAGCGCACCCTCCAAGGTGGTTTCGAATATCGTGCCATACCCATTCGACCCTCCCAGGTTGGTTGTGCCGTACAGGTCCCCATTCTTGGCTTGAAGCAGGGCGCCATATGGAGCGTTGCCGTCCGATAAGTCGAAGCTGTGCAAAGTCGTCAGCGTGCCACCCGGAGTCATCGCGAAAACCGTACCATAGCCATTGGCTCCGCCGGCGCGGGTCGTGCCGTACAGATTCCCGTCCGTGGCTTGTACCGGTGTGGCGTACGGGTTGCAGCCGTCGGTCATATCGAAACTGTGTAACGGGGTGAACGTACCGCCCGGCGAAATGTTGTATAGCAGGCCACAGGAGGCGCCTCCCTCATTGGCCGCGGCGCCGTAAAAAGACCCGTCGGCAGCCAGAACCACACCGCCGCCCGGATTGCCTTCAGGCGAACCGAAGCTATGGAGACCCGTGAGGCTGCCTTCAGGTGTGATCTTAAACACCGCGCCGCCGTTCTGCTGGGGGCCGCCCCCCCCCATCTAGAGAAGTCGTACCGTAGAAGTTGCCGTCGAAGCCCTGGGCAAGGGTCCCATACATTGGCCTGCAGCCGCTGTTTTCGTTGAAACTCGCCAGCGTGGTGAAGGTCTGTGCGGGTGCACCGACCGCCGCAAAACAGAGCAGGATCAAGCAGGTTCTCGTCGATCGGTTTGGCACGTTCATAACATCCTCCTATCGCGTGCGGCTCGCGCGGCACACTTTCCACGGCTCAATCCGGCAAACCCATCTCCAATGATAGATCCACACTGGTCACATAGCAATAGCGGTAGTGACTGGAATGTGCGTTCGGGCACTACCGCAACCGGGGGAATCGCTTGCTATCATGAAGCTGATCATGCCCGATCTCAGTTCGGTCACCGCCCCCATGTCCGAAGCCGTTACCCGCAACATCCGCGTGGAAGTCTTGTCGCTATACTCGGCCGAGAACTCGCGGCCCTTGCAGGACGAATGGGTTTTCCAATATACGGTGCGCATTACGAACCAGGGGACGGAGACTGTGCAGCTTCTCAGCCGCCACTGGATCATCACCGATGCCCTGGAGCACGTCGAAGAAGTGCGCGGTCCAGGTGTGATCGGAGAGCAGCCCGTGCTGGCGCCGGGCGAGTCGTTCAAATACTCGTCGTGGTGCCCGCTCAAGACTCCCATGGGCATGATGCACGGCACCTATCGGATGGTGCGCGCCGACGGTGGCCAGTTCGAGATCGACATCGCGCCCTTCGCGCTGAAGGCGCGATACACGGTGAATTAATCAAGGGCTGGCGGCGCTGGCCTCAACTACTTTACCGATATGGTGGTTACGCTCGAAGAGAGCCCGGATGCCACAGTTACCGCGCGGGCGCCGGCGCCCGTGCCCACGGGAATTCGTACGTTGATCTGATCGACGCCACCGTATTCGGAGGGAGCGGCTCCGGCGTATAACACTTCGGCGAGTACGCCATCAACCGCGATCTGCACCGGGGTCGCCAGGAGCGAAGGCGTGGCCGGAAATAGTGTGCCCGCTACGCCGGGGAGTTGAGTCTGTCCGAAGCCCGTACCGTAAAGCGAGATCGCCGAGCCGGCCGGCGCCGGGTTTGACGGCCCGTTCAGTGTGCCATCTGCGTTAATGGCCGCCGCCTGCGTCGAGGAAGCGTTCAGCCGGAAGAAGCCTGTGACTCCGCCATAAATCGGCGCCGCGGTGGAGCCGATGGGCGTCCCGTTGTACACGACGCTCACGTTCGTGGTGGCCTCGCCCGCCAGCGTGAACGGCGCGAAGGTGTTGATCTGCTGCGATTGCACGTAAAGCAGCGGCGCCGGCAGCCCGTCGAAGAACACCTGGACGCCGCCCAATTTCGACGGCGCCGCACCGTCCGCCCCGGGCTGGGAAACCACCCCCTCTTGTGGCCCGATGCCGAAGCCCGTGAGGGTGACGACGGAGCCGGGCACGACTCCAGTGATAAACGTCAAGCTCGCCGCGTTCAGAACATCGGTCGCGAGGCAAGCGGCGGGAGGCGTCTGGGAGTCGCCGAAGTTGAGCTGCGCCAGAACGGGCACGCCAGGGCCACCGGCGTTGGGCGCCATGGCCAGCGAAACGGAACGATCCGCGGGCCAAGCCAGGCCAATCGGCAAACCCGGATCGGGAACGCTAAAGTAGGTCCGGTCAGCGAGGCCGCCGATGGGGTCCAGATGGATTACCACCGTATCCTGTTCGCCGACCAGGTGCGGAGGCCGTTACGGCCAAGCCGGGACCGCTCACCCCGGCCAGATAGACGCCGCCGGAAGGGTCCAAAATCATGTTGGAGACGCCCGGGCCCCCGCCCCACTGGCTGCCGGCGATGTACGTGGAGTACAGCAGCGTGCCGCCGTCGGGCGACAGCTTGGCGGCGAAGCCGCCCGGCACAATGGCCGACGGCGGCATCAGTACTTGTGGAAGATAGGTCCCCGGCGTGGTCGGAAAATCCAGCGATGTTTCGGTGCCGCCTACATAGACGTTCCCGGCCGCATCGGCCTGCACGGCGACACCTTGGTCGAACCAGTTGCCCCCGAGATACGTCGCAAACACGACGTTGCCGGACGCGTCGAGCTTGGCCACGAAGGCGTTCTGCTTTCCCGCCAGCCGTGTTTGGAAGGCTCCCGGAGTGGCTGGGAAATCGGGGGATGTGGTGGCCCCCGTGATATAGGCGTTCCCAGCCGCATCCACGGCGATGATGGCGCCCGAGTCCGAGGCGTTGGCGTTGAGCGGCTTGTTGTAAAGCAGCGTCGACCCATCTGGGCTGAGCTTAACGACAAAGGACCCGCCCGTAGCCGCGGGACCCGTGACATAAGCGTTGCCTTGCGCGTCGACCGCAATCGCCGGGGCCGGTGTGCGAGGCGCTTCCAGCTTGAATTCTCCCGGGAACGGTACCGCCCCCGGCAGGTGTGTGGAGTACAGGAACCGGCTGCCATCGGGACTCAACTTGGCCACGAAAATGCCAGCCCCCGGGAAAGGCGAGAAAGCGTTGGGGGTCACTGGAAAGTCGCCGTTGGTGTAGCCTGTGACGTAGACGTTTCCCACCGGGTCCACGGCAATACCGGTCCCGCCATCGTTGGTGTTCCCGCCCAAATAAGTTGCGTAGACCACCGCGCCGGTCGCAGCCGAGATCTTGGCCACAAACGCGTCGGTGCAGGGCAAAGTAAGCGGGTTGGGGGAATGACCGGGCACATGCCGCCGCCGGGTTGCGCTTGGGCCGCTCCGGGGGTGGCGGGAAACTGTGTCACGGCGCCCGTCAGGTAAATGTTGCCTTGTGTGTCGGCCGTCATCACCGAGCCGGCGCCCAAGGCGCTTGGAAGGTTGACCACGGAGAACGAAGGAGCGGCGCCCGCGCACTGCGCCACATGCGTCGGCAGAAGAAACACGGCGAGGGTGGCCGCGTTCGCCACCGCGCGAAGCATTCTCATAATGCAATCCTCTGGCATCAGTATACAACCGCCCGCGAATAGTCGGCCATCTTGCCGGTACTGCTCAAGAAACCGGTGCGGCTTTGGGCGTGCCAAGCGCGCCTACCTTCGCCTGTAGATCGCCGTCAACGCCGTCCTGCCCACCTCTCGATACTCCGCCAGCCACGGCCGTAGATCCGCATATCCCCCAATCGCCAGGTGCGGATTGAGCGGCCCCAGTCCGTCCATAATGAACGTGGGGTGCGTGCCGGCGAGTTCGGCGCGGTGCGCGCGCGCGCCTTTGCTCTCCACCGGCTGCCACTCCGCAAGATGCCGGTCGGCCGGAACGCCGGTCAGCGGTTGGGAGTCCAGAAACCGCGTGCCGGCGGCCAGACCCGCATACACATATAGCTCCGGACGGAAACCCCACACGAAGAGCGTATCGCCGGGCGCGCTCCCTTGCCGCACGAGCTGCGCGGCCTGGCGGCTGTCCCCGTCCATCGCGCTATCCGCCCATTGGTGCGGTTGGCCTTCCGCCAGGTCGCGCGCCAACAGCGCATAGCGCGGGCCGAAGCGCACCAGCGGGATCAGCAGCAACGCACCCACAGCCATCGCGCGGCGGCGGCCCAGCAGCGCCAATCCGCGCGCGCCTGCCAGCACGGCCACCGGTAGAAGCTGGAAGTAGTAGCGTGGAAAGAAGCGTCCACCCGCGGCCACTGCGATGAAGCAGATCCCAGCCCATGCCGCCCAGCGCGCACGATCACCAGCTTTCAGCCGGCCCTGGCCGCCTAAAAGGCGGCTGCCGCCAAGATTGGCCGCCCCACAAGAAAGCGCGGCGATCGCGAGGGCAGCGTGGAAGCCCAGCCAGTGCGCGGTCCGCAGGAAGCCGTTTGTCCATGGATTTTCAATGAACGTACCGGTCGCGTACAGTCGGCCCCAGTTCCACACCTGCTCGTAATACGCACCCAGCGCACCTTCGCCCCATAGCAGAGCCCCCGCCAGCGCATTGGGAATCGCAAAGCCCGCCAACAGCAATGGCAGCGCGCGCACATTCCATAGAGCGCAAGCCGCCAGCACGAACACGCCCTTACCATTCACCAGGAACGCGACTCCGGCCAGCACGCCGCTCCAGAAGGCCCGGCCGCGCCAAGCCAGCCAGACCGCGGCGAGATGCGGCGCAAGCATCAGCAAATCGGCCGCCAGCGGCGTCACCGCCGACGGGATATCGAAGATCAGGTAAAACGCCAGCAGTCCCCCCGCCCACAGCGCTTCCCGGCGGCCCCAAAGGTCGCGCGCGAAGGCCCATGCGATCCAGCATGCCAGCAGCGCGTACAGCGCTCCCGCGAGGCGCAACGGAAAACCGTCGCGCGCGTCCCACGCCAGATAGGTCCAGGCCAGCAACGGCGGCTTGTCGAACCACAGGTCGCGGTAGAGGACTTTGCCGTGGACCATCTGTTCCGCGGCGGCCAGCGGCAGAGTCTCCTCGGCCCACAGGATGTCGAGATGGCACAAGCGCGCCGCCAAGAGCAGCCCGAACAGCATCAGGAAGAAGAAGCGCGTTTTCACAATCCCAAGCTTTTCACAAACAAAGCTATGGTACCTTGATCCGCCCGCCGATTGGTTCTATGATAGGCAAATAAAAGGCGAACAGTGGAGGATATCCAGGAACAACTCGCGGTGCTGCGGCGGCGGATCGCGCACATCGACCAAAGGTGGCGTGGCGCAGGCACTCCTGCCTGCCGCGCCGACACTCCTGTCGGCGCAGGCGAGCGAAGCTCGCCCACCGACCTCCGCCCTGCCCGCTACTTCGTCGAAGAGCTGATCAGCGGCGAAGTCGTACACACCGCCTGCGGCGAACACTTCGAAACCGAGAAGCTGTTCGAGCGCCATCGCCGCCACGGCAGCATGGATATATCGAGCCTGCACGAGCTGCCGCCCGACCTTCTAGATTCGCTCTCCGCGGGCGCCATCGCCTCCTCGCATCCCACTAAGTGGGCCTTCCTCGACACCGAAACCACGGGCCTGGCTGGCGGCACCGGCACTTACGCCTTTCTGATCGGAGTCGGCAACATCGAACCCGCCGGCTTCCGCCTGCGGCAGTTCTTCATGCGCGATTACGGTGAAGAGGCGTCTCTGCTCCGGCGGCTCTCCGAGCACCTGGCGCAGTTCGACGTGCTGATCACTTACAACGGCAAGACCTACGACCAGCCGCTGCTGGAGACGCGCTTCCGCATGGCGCGCGCCAAGCATCCCTTCGAGCGGCTGGCGCACCTGGACCTGCTGTTCGGCGCGCGGCGTCTGTGGAAACTGCGCCTCGAAAGCTGCCGTCTGGTCGAGTTGGAGAACCGCATTCTGGGTGTCGAGCGCCAGGGCGACCTGCCCGGCGAGATGATCCCTTATTACTACTTCGAATATCTGCGCACGCAACAGGCGTTCCGGCTGGTGCCCGTATTCCATCACAATGCCATCGACATTCTGTCGCTGGCGTGCCTGACGGCGATCGTGCCGTTCGCCTTCCGCTCGCCGGAGGAGACGGCGTTCCGGCACGGCGCGGACGTGATCGGCTTGGCGCGCTGGGTGCTGCAAATGGGCAGGCACGAAGAAGCCCTGCGCCTATTGCGCCGAGCGGTGGATCTGGGTCTGCCGGACGACCTGCTGTTCCGTACACTTTGGGATATCGGCACGCTGGAGAAGCGCCTGGGCCGCTCGGATGCTGCGCTGGCCGTGTTTGCGGATCTGGCCGCATCGCGCAATACGCACCGGGCGCGCGCCCTGCGCGAGCTTGCCATGCACTACGAGCATAGCGAGCGTAATTACGCCATGGCGCTGGAGATGACCCGTACCGCGCTGGCGCTGGAGGATTCTCCCGATATGCGGCGCCGCGAGCGGCGCTTAAAAGATCGCGCGGCGCGGCCGCACCGCTAAATTTCACAAATTGTTTACGACTTCGCCACACTGCGGCCTACCATACGCGAAACAATGAACACTAGGTGCATCGTCTCAATCGTAAATCTCCGCTATCGCTGCTGATCGGCGCTCTGGAACGCATCGCGGCGCTGTGCGTGTTAATCGCTCTCGCGCCCTTGCTGCTGATCGTGGCGATCTCGACTGCCGCGCTCTCCCGCACGTCTCCGCTGATCGCGCACCGCCGCTTGGGACTTGGGGGCAGCCCGTTTTGGGTCCTGAAGTTCCGCACCATGTGGCGCCGCGAAGGGCGGCCCGCCGGACGTTTCGCGCTGGTCGAATACATCGTGGACGAGGCCGGTCCGCGTAACAAGCGCGTCCGCGACCACCGCATTTGCAGCCGCTTCGCGCGCTTCTGCCGGCGCCATTCCATCGACGAACTGCCGCAGTTGCTGCACGTCGTGCGCGGCGAGATGTCGCTGGTAGGTCCGCGGCCCTTGACCGACTCCGAGTGGAAAAGGCACTATCACCCCCACGCCGCCGAAGTGCTGGACGTGAAGCCGGGCCTCTCCGGCTTGTGGCAGATCGGGGGACGCAGCCGGCTCACCTACGCGCAGCGCCGCGACCTGGATCTGGCGCTGGTGCGCAACCGTTCGCTCAAGCTCTATTTTCAGATCCTGCTGTGGACCCTGCCTGAGATCTGGAGCGGCCGGAACGCCTGGTAGCGCGTGTTAGCGGTGGTAAGATGGCTGCTGGGTCAGCCATGCAAGCCATCCCACTCGCGCCGGGAATCGATCCCTACGGGGTTCTGGAAACCGGCAACGTCCTAATTTTGCCGGATGCGCCGCTGGAGTTGACGGCCGAAGATCGCGAAATGATTCAGGGCATCCGGCAAAGCAGCGGCCATCACAAGAACATCTCTTACAAGCCGCAGTTAGACAAAGTGTCGGGGCTGGACAAGACCGCCGCCGCCACGCGTGAGCGGCTGCATGCCATTCTGCGGCGCTATTCCGAATCGGCCGTCGCGGGCGCCGCGCGCCTCCTGCCGCGATACAGCGAGCGCTGGAACCTGGATTACGCCAGCCTCCGTCCCATCGAGGAAGCCGGGAGAGACTTGCCCTTGAAGAAGCGCAACGACCTGGTGCATACCGATGCCTTCCCTACGCGGCCTACGCGCGGCGGATTGATCCTGCGCATCTTCTGGAACTTGCATCCTTCGCGGCCGCGTGTCTGGTGGACTTCGGATCCCTTCGCAAGCCAAGCCTCACGCTATGCCGAGGCAGCCGGCCTGGAGCGTATCGCGGGCCGCGGGCCTATCGCCAGGCTCTTGCGGCGCCGGTCGGCCTACGATGAATTCATGCTGACGTTTCACGACTACATGAAGACCAGCGCGGAGTTCCAATCCACCTGTCCAAAGTACCGTCTGGAATTCCAGCCCGGCGCGGCCTGGATGGCGTTCACGGACGTGGTGCCGCATTCGGTGGAATCCGGCCAATACGCCATGGAACAGACGCTGATCGTGCCGCGCGACGCCCTAGCCGAGCCGGAACGTGCGCCCATAGCGATTTTGGAAAAGCTGGCGGGACGCAAGCTCGCGTAAGTAGGACGGGCCTCCCGGCCTGTCTGCTAGGGCGCGACAGCAAGAGTCACTTTGTCCGATGTAGTGATGCCATTGATCGTGACTTGCAGCGGCACCGCGTTCCCTGTAGGCGTGTCGGCGGCCGGCACCACGCCGATCTGATACTCGCCGACATATTGCGGCGATAGGATGGAATAGACGAATTGCGCCTCGACGCCGCCGATCGTTACCGTCGGTTGCAGAACGGTGTTGCGCAGGGTGTAAGTGCCGTCTGCGTTGAATGAATTCGCGCCGTCGGCAATAACCGGCGTAACAGCCCCCAAGCCTGTACACCACACGATCAGAGCGTGCCCGGAGCCGATCGAAATGGGCGCGGTGGTCAGGCCCGCGATCGAGCCGGCAGGCGCGGCGATCAAATTGGTGCTGTTGTCCGTGGCGATCGCTTGACCCACCCCGGTCTGGCTCACCGTGAAGATGCCGGGCACGGCCGGCAGTACATTCACGGTTTGCGCCGCGGACGATCCGGTGTTAGTGGTAACCACGATGTTCACGGTTGCGCTCGTGGCATTGCCTTCCAAAGACTCGAACGGAAGCTGCGCATCCATCTGTGTGGGGCCGACGAAGTATAACCCCGCCTGCACTCCGTTGAATGTTACAGATGTGACGGAAGCGAGCGCGGAGGAAAGGGGGATAGTGTCCCCAATGGCGACCTTGCTGGCCAGGTTTGAGCCGAAGATAGCGACGATCGACCCGGGCGCGACTCCTTGCGAGGAATAGTTGCCGTTGTTGACCACGCCTCCGGCGTTGACCGCCGGCGCCTGCGCGCGCGCCAACGAAACTAACATGGCCAACCCCAGAACCAACACCGCCGATCGCATAACTGCCTCCGATACAATCTTAGTCGATCCACTTACTCGAACCCAAGCGGAAACGCAAGATTTTACTTGTGCGGCGGTTCTAGCGTCGCGGTTCCGAGCGCGGCGCGAATGTGTTCCAACGTACCCGTAACTTCCGGGTGCTTGCCGCCATCCAGGGCCGCGGCGGTGGCGGCTTCCGTTTCCGCTTCTTTCAGGCGGGAAGCGGCTTGTAACACTTGTGCCAGCATCCAGTGCGTCTTGAACCAATTCGGCGCATAGTGGATGGCGGCGCGCAGGCTCCATTCGGTGCGCGCGAAATCGTTGCTGCGGGCGTAGAATGCGGCCAGGTTGTAATAAGCGTTGAATTCGGCCTCAGCAGTCTGGGTGGCGCGTTCGGCGGCCGAGCCGGCTTGTTGGAAGGCCTGGAATCGAATAAGTTGGGTAGCGTCGCTCCCGGCAATCTGCGCCAGGCGCCGTGAATACCACAGATCCGCGCTGGGGCCGCGCCAGCGCCAGTGCTCGTAATCCGCGTAGCGATTGGCGGCGTCGCCGACGCGTCCCGCGTCCAGATCGCGGCGCACGGCGGCGAGAGCGGTTTCAGCCATCCACAAGCGCGCGCCGAAGACGGCTAGAACGCCGGCACAGCAGACGGCCGCAGCCACGCGCGGCCAGCGCCGGCTGGGCGGCCTCGGCGGCAGAGCCGTGCCGATGCTCAGAGACACAAGCATCGCGATGGCGGCATAGTAGGCGAGCGCGGTGGGCAGCGTGAAGCAGGTGAATTGCTCGCTGACGCTCATTGCCGCGAGCCCGCCCGCAAGTGCGCCCACGGCCGGATTCCGGCGCACGCCAAAGGCAGCCGCGAATCCGCTGGCAGCCAGCACCAGCAGCAGGGCAGGTCCCGCCACACCTTGGGCCACCAGCACATCGAGGAAGATGTTGTGCGGCGACTCGTGATAGAAATCCGGATAAGCGCGGCTGAGATCCGCGGATTGATGCAGGGCGAAGGCGGCGACGAAGGTCTCCGGTCCGTAGCCCGCCGGCCAGCGCGCGCCGGCCAGGCGCAGGCTGTCGCGCCAGAGCAGAAAGCGCGCTCCGCCGGCTGGTTCCTGCAGCGCCCAGTGGACGCGCGCCCGTAGTTTCTCGCCGGCTGGAGAGAAGTAGAAGGCGGCTGCCGCCATGATCGCCACGGCGATGGCCATGTATGGCAGGCGAAAGCGTCTGCCATAACAAAGCGCCAGAAACACCACGCCGGCCAGTAGCCCGAGCATTGCCGCGCGCGTACCGCTCAAGACGATAGCAACGGCGCCCCCCGCCAGCGCGGCCCACGCCAGCCACCGCCAGCCAGCCGCCTGCTCCGAGACCGCCAGCGCGGCCGCGGCGAAAACCACGAAGAGCAGCCAATTCGCCGCGTAATCCGCATGGCCCAGCGTGGAAGGCGGCCGCACGATAGTCCAAATACCCTCCCCGACGCGATAACCGCGCGCATCCAGCAACGGATCCCATCCGAAGTATTGCGCGATTCCGTAACCAGCCACGAGCGCCCCGCTGGCCGCCACGCCGCGCAGCAGCACGCGCAGCCGGGCGGGCCGTCCGGCGCAGCACGCCGCCACCACGCAGGCGAAGCCCAGCGCCGCCAGTTGCGTCACCAGGCCCCAATAGCGCCAACTGCTTCCGCCCAGCGACAACGCCGGATTCACGGAAGCCAGCGTGGAGACCGCCAGCGATATCGCCATGCCGCACACACCCCACAGGAACCAGCGCGCCGCGCGCGAGGCGCCGTAAAACCCCGCCGCGCCGCCCGCCGCCGCAAACCAGATGGCGGCCGCCCCCGTCCCCAACAGGAACAAAACAACCTTAGGTGTAACGTCGAAGTAAAAAAACCGTCCGGGAGCGATCGCCAGCGGAATTAACGCCAGTATGGCGGCCAGCAGCAGGGCCATATAGGCTACACTATCTCACAGGCATGCTCACCGGCACGGCGGAATCTGTAAACACTTATCGCTATCTGAGCTTCCTGGGCTCGCGTTGGCGATTCATCGCGGCGTCTTGCGCCATTGCGACGGTACTGGCGCTCGGTGTCACTCTGTTACGTTCCAAGCAATATACGGCCACCTGCCGCATTCTGATCGAGCCGCCCGCGGGATCCGATATTCGCAGCGCGTTGGGAGTAAGTCCGATCTACCTCGAGTCGCTTAAGACTTATGAACATTTCGCGGCCAGCGACAGCCTGTTCCTGCGCGCGCTGGAGCGGTTTCAGTTGCGGCAGCGCTTCCCGGACCGGCCCGTCGAGTCGCTGAAGACAGCTATCCTGAAGGTCGGCATGGTGCGCGATACCAAGATTCTGGAGATCAAGGTCACACTGCCCGACCCCAAGACCGCGCAAGCGCTGGCGCAGTATCTGGGCGAGGAAACCGTCAAGCTCAGCCGTTCGGTGGACGAGGAAGCCGACCAGGATCTCGCGCAAACCATCGAGAAGCAGGAGGCGGATGCGCAAGCGCGCCTGGATCGGAGCGAAGCTGCCTGGACGCGCACGATCGCGCAGCAACCCGTCGAGAGGCTGCAACAAGACGTTCAAAGCGGCGGCGATTTGAAGAGCAACCTGCAGCGTCAACTGCTGCGCGCCGAGGCGGACGCTGCCGCGGACCAACCGGCCGAAGCCGTTGCCAGCCGGGCGCGCGCCGATACTCTGCGGAAACAGCTTGCCCAGGTGGACCACGACTTGACCGCCGCCGCAGATCTGCTGGCGCGCCGTCTGGCCGAACGCGACCGCGTGGACGCGGAACGAACCGCCAGCCAGGAGGCTTTCACCACAGTCGAGACGCGGCTCAGCCAGGTGCGTTCCGATCGCGGGTATCGCAGCGAGCGGCTGAAGATCGTCGACCCGGGAATCGTGCCCGAACAGCCGTCGTCGCCCAACATCGCGCTCCGGCTGCTGGCCGCGCTATTGCTGGGGCTGGTGGCGCCGGCGGTCTATCTGACGCTGGAGTTGAGCTATCGAACCCAGCGCGCGGTGTCCGGCCGATGACCGGATCGATGCGAACCGATGCAACGCTTTGGAGGGCGGGCTTTAGCCGGCGCGGGGATTTATCTCCGCTGGCGGCATTTCCGGCCGTCGGCCCGTTTTTGAGAAAATGCAGCGGGGCCGAAGCCCCGCGCCGGCTAAAGCCCGCCCTCCAAGGCGTTGTGCGGATGCCAGGGAGCGCCGATGACTGACCGTGCACTAGCCCATCCATGGCGCATCGCCGCGCCGGCGCTGACGGGCGTCTACGCAGCGGCCATCGCGCTGGCGCCCAAACCGCAGGTGGCATTGGCCCTGGCTGCGCCGCTGGTGGCCGTGCCATTCGTCTACTGGGCGATCCTGAAGCGCGACAGTTGGCTAACGTTGTTCTTCGCCGCGGCGCTGCTGCTGCCGCCGTTGCCGCTGGCGCTGGGCAACACCGGACCGCATCCCGCGCTGATATTCGTCATACTCGGCCTGCTCGCGGGCGTATTGAATCCGGCCGGCTGGCACGCGTCCCATGCGCCGCTGAATCGCGCGTTCGGCATATTCCTTCTGATCCTGCTGGGCAGCGCGGCGTTAGCCATGCTGTATTCGGGCGCAGCCATCGGGCTGGGCAGCCTCATGCGCGTGCTGTTGTTCGGCATCGCCGTGTACGTGTTCTTCTATGCCGCATACGGCCCCGGCTCCCGAGGACCGCAAGACACCTTCGCCGAGACGCGCTTGCTTTACTGGATGGCCGTAGCTTCCGCGCTGTTCGCCTGCGTCGATTTCTACTTCCAGTTCCCCGCGCCGGCGGGATATGGCGCGCAGTTCATCTGGCTGCGGTCCGGTGTTTACCGGCGGGCGCAGGGCCTGTTTTACGAAGCCAGCACGCTGGGCAACTTTTGCGCGTTCTTCCTCACCATGATTGCGGCGGCACTGCTGCGGCCACGCCGCGAGGCTCCGGTTTCGCGCCGCGGCCTTTGGCTGGGCGGGGTGGTATTCGCCGCCGCCCTGGTGCTCTCTTTCTCGCGCGGGTCCTTGCTCAATGCGTTGGTGGGCATCGCGGTCCTGATCTATTTGAACCGCAGCCGCATCCGGCTAGGCAAGTTCTTAATGGCGCTGGCAGGCGCCGCGCTGGCGGCCGGATTGGCTCTCCGCGCGCTGCTGCCGTCTTTCACGGGCGCCTATCTGATGCGTGTCTCCACAACCGTGGAATATGTGTTCTCCGAAACCGAAGGGCTGCTTTCCGGGCGCGTGGCAAGCTGGCGCGCCGTGCTCGAATTCCTGGCGCAGCACCCGTGGCACGCGCTGTTCGGCATTGGCTACAAGACGCTGCCCTACTCGGATTACCTGGGCCGCACCGTGATCACCGATAATATGTACCTCAGCCTGCTGGCGGAAACCGGCATTGTGGGTCTGGGTGCGATGCTGTGGCTCAGCCTGCAAATCCTGCGCTCCACGCGGCGCGCGGCGGGTTCGCCCGATCCGCAACGCCGCTTCTTCGGCAGTTGGATCCTCGCCTTTTGGGCCGGCCAATTGGCGCAGATGTTTACGGGCGACTTACTGACTTACTGGCGGGTGCTGCCGCTGTACTTCTGGGTGCTGGCGGTCGCGGTACGCCATGAACATACTGCTGCTTGACCAGTTCGGCGAGTTAGGCGGGGCGCAACGGTGTCTGTTGGATGAGATACCCGCGATGACCGTGCGGGGCTGGCGCGTACATCTGGCGGCGCCCGGCCACGGCCAGCTCGCGGAACGGGCCGCCGCGTTGGGCGCCGCGGCGGACCCCATCCGGTGCGGGCCGTATTCTTCCGGCAAGAAGAGCCTGGCGGACGTGGCGCGCTTCGCGGTGGAGGCGCCGCGCCTGGCTAGGGAAATCCGAGGACGCGTCGGGCGTTGTGATGCGGATCTGATTTACGTGAACGGTCCGCGCCTGTTGCCGGCCGTGGCGCAGGCGGCGGAGAAAGGTCCGCCGGTGCTGTTTCATTCGCACAGCCTGCTGGATGGTATTGGTTTGAGGCTGGCGGGACGCGCGCTGGTCAGGGTGCGCGCGGCGATGGTGGCCTCCTGCCGCTTCGTGGCCGCGCCGCTGTTGCCCTACTCCGGGGATCGCGGCATTCGGGTCGTTTATAACGGTGTGCGGCGGATCTCGCTGCCCAGCCGCGCGCCCGCAACCGGGGAATTCCGCATCGGCGTAATCGGCCGCATTTCGCCGGAAAAAGGGCAGGCCGAGTTTCTGCGCGCGGCCCGCATCGTGCACAGCGCGGCGGCGGAATGTCGCTTTTTGATCTGCGGCGCACCGCTGTTTTCCGATCCGGCGGCCCTGCGATACTGCGCGATGCTGGAGACGTTGGCCGAAGGCCTGCCCGTGGAATTCGGCGGCTGGACTGAAGACGTGGAGTCCGTGCTGGCTAAGCTGGACCTGCTGGTGGTTCCGTCCGCGGCGGTGGATGCGACGCCGCGCGTGATCCTGGAGGCTTTCGCCGCCGGCGTGCCCGTGGTGGCCTTCGCCTCGGGCGGTATTCCGGAGCTCGTGGAGCATGGAGTGACCGGTTTCCTGGTGGAGGAACGTTCACCCAAGGCGCTTGCGCTGGCCATGCTCGACGCGATGGAAGCGCCGGGCCGCCTGCGCGCGGCGGCTGAGAACGCACGTGAGAAGGCCCGCACGGAATTTAGTTTGGAGCGGTATCGCGCGCAGGTGGTCGAGGCGGTTGAAGCGGCGGTGAAGGCTTGACGCGCGGTGGTTGAAATTGTCAAAGAGCGAGAGCGTTCTCGACCGACGCCTTGCGGCGAGAGCCGTGATCGTTATCCGACTTAAGAGTAGCACCGGGTTTTTGGATATCGCGGACAACGGCGGCACTTAGCGATTGTTTTCAGTCAATTAAGAAGGTTCGAACTCCGTGAACGTCTGGCTTCGCGTTGCAGCCCTTCATGCACGAGCATCTTCAGAAACGTTTGATAGCCTATCCCCTTGCGACCGGTGATCGTGCGCGCTTTGGCGAGATCCGGCGCAGGTAGGCGTAGCGCAATCTGCACACTGGCCGTGCGGTTCAGGTTGGCCACCAGAGGCGATCCCTTTCGCTTCCCGGAAGCCGCCGCGGCAGACTGTTGCCTAAGAAACTTCCTTCTTGCCCGGCATGTAGACGTAGCGGGCCTCGCTATCGGCATCTTGCTCGTAGATCGGGATTGGCTGGCGGGATGGGGCTGCCTCCACCTCTGGTCACCTTGACTCGGTGTGCCGTTATCTTCTTCAGGTTATGCCGATCCCATATCGAACACGACCATCCCTATTGTATATGCAATGCATCACGACGGCGAAGGCACGGGCAAAGAATGGTCCGCCGTGTGACTCAGCCTCCGCGGGCGCTGTCCGCCACCCGCGCTTCCACCGACGCCGGCTCCGCGGCACTCACCACTTGCCCCGCCGGCAACGCGCGGAACGCCACCGCCGCCACCGCCGCCAACCCGGCGGCGCAGGCCAGCATCGTGGAGTATCCGAACCTGGCAATCGCCGCCCCGCCCGCGAGCGAAGCGACGAACTGCGCCGCGAACGCGACCAGCATCATCAGTGCCGCCGCGCCGGTGCGTTCCTGCTCGCGCACGCGATCCATCAAGAGCGTGTTCACGCCCGGGTCGGACATCCATTGACTGGCTGTGTAACTCATGAATACGGCTGCCGCGGCCCAGCCCGTAGGACCGGCGGCCAGACCACCCATGGCCAGCGCGGTGACCATCATCATGGCGGCCGTGCCCGTCACCAATCCCATCTTCCGCAGGATCAGCGGCGCCAGCATCAGCGCCAAAACCTGGCCCAGTTGCGAGCCGGATATGATCAACCCGATGCGCTCCACCGGCGTATGCAAGCGCGCGAAGAACGTGGTGAAGAACGGATTGAACGATCCCGTCGCCAAGCTCCAGATGGCCCACACCACGAGGAATCGGACTACAAAGCGGCTGCGCGGATAAAGCTTTGCCCCTTCGGCGGGCGCGGGTGCGATGCGCAATTGCGCCGAAGGCCAAAGCGCCAGGGCCACCAGCGCGCACCCGGCCAGCATGGCGGGCCGCTTGCCTCCCAGCCAGCCGGGCAGGCGCCCCCCCAACCAGCCGCTGAAGATTCCCAGCGCGATGGAGCTGGACGTGGAAATGCTGAAGCCGGCGGCGCGCGCCTTATCGCTGGTGAGCCGCGCGATGGCGGGCGCCAGCGAGACGACATACAGCGAGAACGCCGCGCCGCTCGCCAACGACAGCGCCAGCAGCGGCGCACGGCCGGTCACCAAAACGCGCAACGCGGAGATCGCTGCCACCGACGCGAACGACACGAACAACATCCTGCCCAATCCCCAGCGGCGCGCCAGGGCCGCGGCGGGCAGAATGGCGGCCACCATACCCGCCGTGCCCGCGCTATTCACCTGTCCCACAAAGTCCTCGCGGTAGCCCAGATCGAGCAGGTACAGATTATACAGCAGCACGTAAATGAACATGCCCAGCACGAAGAACGAACTGGCGCCCAGAAAGAGCCAGTAACCGCCGCCGAGGCCGCTGGAACGCATCCGCCAGCGCGCGCCGTTGCGGAGCAACGAGGCGAACGCGCGCGTGTGAAACACTGCCCGCCCGGCGAGAAACCTCGCGGTGCGAGCGTACTTCAGCGTGCGGCGGCCGAGCGTGAGCTGTGCTCTTGGAATGCAGACTGCATCCACCGGTCCCGGCAGCGGGGGCAACAACCGCCGCCGCACTACAGCCAGTCTGTCGCGGGCGGAATCGAGCAGCGCCAGGTGCAACCACAATTCATCTTTGTTGGGATGAAATTGGGACTCGAGCGGCGAAAAGGCGAACGCCTGGAACCATTCCTCGACTGGCGCGGGCAGCGCGGACACTTCTTCTTCGGCCACCGGACCCAGCGCGCAGCCGAACCACGCGCGGGCAAGCCGGAAAGCGACGGCTTCCAGACGCCGCAACCCGGGCGCGTGCAAGGTGCGCCAGCGATTCCAGAATTGTTCGTCCGCGGCGTGGTGCTCCAGAAACCAGGCGATCTCGTAGACGTTGCAGGCGCGCGCGCTGCCGCGCAGCAGATGCCGCAGCAGATGCAGGGCGGCGTATGCCAGGGCGTCCGGAGTGTCCAGAGCTTGTCCGTCGCGACGCGTCCAGAACCCGTCCACACCGGGTGCGCGCAGCCGCTCCGTGCGCTCGTCCCAGAACTGGACGTGTACTTCGATTCCCAGCGGGCACTCCGGATCGAAGTTACTCCCGCCGCGGTACTCCCATCCGGTCTTGCGGACGAGGGACGGCAGGTGGTCGGTGGGGTGGTCGCCGAGCTTCTCCACCGGCTCGTAACCGTGTTCGACGATCAGGCTCCAGGCGCGGCGCGCGTCGTCTGGGGGGCAGTACAAGTCCAAATCGTACTGGGGGCGCAACCGCGGGTCCGAAACAAAATGGGGCGATTGTGTAGTGCCCTTCAGGAAGATGAACTGGATGCCGGCCGCAGTCAACCAGCCGCTCACTTGAAGCTGCAGGGCGCGGGCGCGCTCCAGGCGCTCCGTGTTTTCAACCAGGTTGACGGCGATGCGTTCGCGCACCCAATCGGGGAGGGGGTCAGCCGCTACTGCGCCGAATATGAGCGTCAGGGAGTAGCGATCGCAGAAGTTGAGGACTTCGGGCCAAGGTGGCGGGGCTGAAGCCCCGCGCCGCCTGAAGCCCGCCCCCCATTTGGATGAAGGGAATTGCAGCGCGGACATCACCGCCGACACCGCTGGTGGGACCCGGAGAGCCACTTAAGAATCGTACCGGATCAAGCGATCTTGTGGGGCAGGTTGAAAGCTCATGCCGCACCGCTGCCGCGCACGATCTGCTCCAGCATTTGTATGGCTTCATCATAGGTGGAGTAGCGCAGTTCAAACGCCTTCGCCTCGGCAAGCGACTCGACTGCGTTACGCCGCGTCGCGTCGAGTTCCGGATCGAACATGGGCATGTCTTGCAGCAAGCGCTCCTGCGTCTCCTCTTCTCCGATCCGCGTCATGCCCGCGCGGATGCCCGGGCGGCGATTCAGGAACGCGATGTGCTCCACGCGGCATTCCGCGGCGGTACGAATGGGCAGACCCGCCGTAAACACTTCGATGGTGGGTTTGCGGTCCAGTTCGCGGCCCACGGTGCGGCCGCGCAGTTCGGGAAACAAGTCCGGCGCCTCGGCGCGAAACCGGAAATGATGCGGCTCGCCAACCACGATGCGGCCGGCGTCCCGCACAATCACGCTGGCGTCGTCGGAGACGTACGTCCACCCTTGCCGCGCGCAGGCGTAGGTCAGGGTGCTCTTGCCCACCCCCGACGGGCCGTAAAGCAATACGCCGGTTCCCTCCCAGGCCACGCACGCGGCATGCAGCGAAGTGAAATAGTTCAGCTCCAGCAACATGTAAATTAATGCATCCAGAAAATGCCAGCGGAAGAAGACCCGGTCCGCCACGGTCGCGCGCGTGACAAACGAGCACCCGAACCGCTGCCGCCAGTCGACGACCGCGGAATTCTCCCGATTCGAGACCCACGTCAGCAGATTGCGCTGCCCGTGCAGCACAGGCTCTGGGGGCAGTCCGCCGCTTCCCTCGCCGACTATCACGTGCACGCGCAGGGGCGGCCGGTCGAAGCGGGGCTGGTGAGCGCCAAAACTCTCTTTGGCGGCGTCCAGCACTTCCCGCGCATTGCTCGATACATCCACCGGAAATCCGTATGGATAGCAGCGGGCGGCATAGGGCAGCGGCGAGTGATACATCAGTGGATCGTAGACGCTTGTCTCGACGGCGTTGGTTACGGACATCTATTCGACTAATAACATACGCGCATCGTAAGAAGAGTAAAAACATGCGCCGGGGATGCGCGGCGCGCGGCTGGAGCGGCTATGCTGAATGGGGATGCGGGCGGCGATCGTACATTATTGGCTATTGAACTGGCGGGGCGGGGAGAAGGTGCTGGAGTCGCTCTGCCGGCTGCTGCCGGATGCCGATATTTTTACATTGTTCTACGATCCGCGGGCGGTCAGCGCCGAGATCCGGCGGCACAAGGTGACGGCGTCGTTTTTGAATCCGCTGCGGCGGCACTACCGGGGTCTGCTGCCGCTGATGCCGCTGGCGCTCGAGCAGTTCGATTTGCGCGGATACGATCTGGTGATCAGCAGCGAATCGGGCCCGGCCAAGGGCGTGCTGACGTCGTCCGGCACGCGGCATATTTGTTACTGCCATACGCCCATGCGTTACCTCTGGGACTTGTATCCCGCTTACGCGAAGGAGTGGCTTCCGGCGTGGCAGCGCGCCGTGTTCGCGCCGGTGAGCAACTACTTGCGGCTTTGGGATTACGCATCCGCCGCGCGCGTGGATGAATTCATCGCGAACAGCGATAATGTCCGGCGGCGCATTCAGAAGGCTTGGCGGCGGGAGGCGCGGGTGGTGCATCCGCCGGTCGACGTGGAGAACTTCTATTGGCGCGAGCCGGAAGATTACTACTTGGTGGTGTCGGAGTTGGTGGCGTACAAGCGTGTGGACGTGGCGGTACGCGCGTTCGCGGGGATGGGGCGGCGTTTGCGCGTGGCGGGTGATGGGCCGGAGTTCAAGCGGCTGAAAAGCATGGCCGCGCCGTGTGTGGAGTTTTGCGGGCGGGTGCCGGACGAGGAATTGCGCGATCTGCTGGCGCGGTCGCGGGCGCTGATCGTGCCGGGCGAGGAGGATTTCGGGATGGCTCCCGTGGAGGCGCTGGCCAGCGGCAAGCCGGTGGTGGCCCTGGGGCGCGGCGGGTCGCTCGAAAGCGTACCTACGGGCGATCCGTTCGGCGGGGTGTTCTTTGAGGAGCCGGAGGAGGCGCGGCTGGTGGAGGCGGTGCATCGATTTGAGCGGTTGGAAGGGCAGGTGCGGCCGCGGGAGTTGCAGGGGTGGGCGGCGCAGTTTTCGGAGGGGCGGTTTTTGGCGCGGATGCGGGGGATTTTGGATGCGCCGGGGGAGGGCGTGGGGGAACAGGGCACGGGCACAATTGTGCCAATTGTGCATAATTGTGCATCGGAGGCGGGTGGCTGAACGCATGAAAAATTGAACGGACGAACCCAATTGTCCCTTTAGAACCAATGAGTTGATATTTGGCGCTCCCATTGTCGGTCGGCGGGCGGCGAAGGCTTAGGTAAATTGTCAAAGAACAAGGGGGTTCCCGGACAGAACACCTCGCGGCGAGTGTTTGAGAGCCTTTCCGGACAGCGGGGATCTCCGATCCCGACTCCAGGGTAGCACGAGGTTTCCAAATATCCGGATCAATCAAGCGTGCTTCGCTATTGTTTTCAACAAATTGCGAGAGTAAGAATTCAGTAACTCAGGGTGTCGGCATTGGGTGATAGAGTAGGCAAATGGCGAAGCTTCAGGACGATAACGAGCCTGCTCCACATGCCCATTGACCGCAGACAATTTGTAGCCGCCGTCGCAGCGTCGTGCCTGCCGGCGCACGCCGCGCCAAGCCGGAAGGCGTATGGGTCGGGATCGTTCGGCGAATGGATCGAGGATGAATTCGGCCTTCCCGCGTTTCGCTACACGTGCGACCAGACGCGCGACCCGAGGGCCGTCACGCAGGTTAGCAGTCCCGGCATTCTCTCGTCCACCGAACACGTGCATCAGGTGGGCAACGACCGGCTGGTGGCCATCGCCTCCAACTACGGGCACGTGCAGGTGCGGCAGGACGAAGGCGCGCCGAAGTATCTCAACGCGTATTCGCCCGAACGAAGCCAATTCGGCGGCGGCATCGGCTACCTCACCGTTGGGACGGAGACGCTGAGCACTTTTTATGCGGGCGGGGGACAAAACTTCGACCGGGTTTTCGGCGTGGGTTACTTTCGCAAGAAAGTCGCGAGCGACAGTTACTCAGTCGATCAGGCGATTGTCGCGCCCTTCGGCGACGATCCGGTGCTGCTCTCGCAGGTGACCATCGCGAATCACACGCAGGCGCGCGCGAATCTGCGCTGGATCGAGTATTGGGGATGCCACGTCTATCAGTTCTCGTTCCGATCCAACATCGAGCAATTCGGTGGCGGCGGCAGCGCGGTGGAGTTGCGCCACAGGTTCGGTGACCGTTTCACTCACAAGTTTCGCGCTTTGGATGGCAATGCCGGCCTGCTGGAGAGCAAGCAGTTCATGGGCCGCGATCCCAAGGAGGAGGAACTGTTTGAACGGATGAAGACGGGCCTGGCGACGCGCCCCACTCCATTCTTGGCGGCCATCGGCGAGCCCGCGCCGGAAGCTTCGTTCGACGATCTGAATTCGCCTGCGACATTTCTGGTGTCGCTGGATGCTCCCGCGGACGGATTCACGACGGACGCCAAGAATTTCTTTGGCGATGGAGGTATGGGGCATCCGGCCGGATTGGCGCGCGGTCTGGCGGGCGCGCTCGACGGCAACTCCAACGCCAGCGGACTGCTCCTGGAGCGCAAGATCACGCTGGCCCCAAGCGAACAGCGCACCCTCTCTTTCCTGTATGGCTATCTTCCGCAGGGAACCGAAGTAGAGCCGCTGGTCAAGAAATACAGAGGCGCGGCGGCAAGCGTGTGGCGCGATTCGAGCCAACAGTGGAAGGACAGCGGCATGCGCTTCGAAACCCCCGCCGAGCCTTGGGTGAAGCGCGAGACCGCCTGGCATTACTACTACCTGCGCAGCAGCCTGACTTACGACGATTTCTTCGGCGAGCACATCCTTTCGCAAGGCGGCATCTATCAATATTCCATGGGATTTCAGGGCGCCGCGCGCGATCCGCTGCAACATGCGCTGCCGTTTCTGTTCAGCGATCCGCACATCGTGAAGGAGATTCTGCGCTACACGCTGAAAGAGGTGCGGGCGAACGGGTCCATCCCGTATGGCATCGTGGGGCACGGCACCGTGGCGCCAATGTCCATGGATAACTCGAGCGATATGCCGTTGTGGCTGCTGTGGGCGGCGAGCGAGTATGTGCTGGCCACGCGCGATACGGCGTTTCTGGACGAAGAAATTCACACGTGGCCGCTGAGAGGTCCGGCGGCGGGCAAAGCGACGGTGCGTAATTTGCTGGCGCGGTGTTACCAGCACCTGGTGGACGATGTGGGAGTGGGCGAGCATGGCGTGATGCGCATGCTCAACGACGATTGGAACGATGCGCTGGTCTTGTTCTGGGGACAACGCACGATGAAAGAGACCGTGGAGAAGGGCGAAAGCGTCCTGAACTCCGCGATGGCGGCGTGGGTGTTCGACTATTACGCGCGCATGTTGGCCTATTCGGGCGAAAACGCCGCGCCGATCGCGCACGCTCGGCAGAAAGCCGAAGAAAACCGCAAGGCGGCGCGCGCGCAGTGGACCGGCAAATGGTTGCGGCGCGCATGGCTCGGTCCAACGGTCGGATGGCTGGGGGAAAAAGGCTTGTGGCTGGAGCCGCAACCGTGGGCGATTATCGGCGGCGTGACCGACGCGCAGCAATCGAAGTCACTGATCGCCACGATGGACGAATTGCTGCGGCGCGGTTCTCCGATCGGCGCAATGCAGATGAATCAGAGTCCGGACATCGCGTCGCAAGCCATGGCCGAGCCGGGCACGTCGATCAGCGGCGGCATTTGGCCTTCGCTCAATGCCACGTTGGTGTGGGCCTTGGCGCAGGTGGATGGCAAAATGGCCTGGGACGAGTGGAAGAAGAATACGCTGGCGCGGCATGCGGAAGTGTATCCGGACGTATGGTACAACACCTGGAGCGGACCGGACACGCTGAACTCGACGGTGAGCAAGCATCCCGGTGAGACCGTCAACAGCGGCTTTCTGCGGTACACGGATTTTCCGATCGGGAATTTGCATTCGCACGCTTGTACGCTGTATTCGGCGGCCAAGCTGCTGGGGCTGGAATTTACGGAAGCAGGTTTGGATCTGGCGCCGGGGCTGCCGTTGGAATCGTATCGGTTCGATTCGCCGCTGGTGGGGGTGGTGAAAGGTGCGGCGGGTTATGAGGGATGGTACGCGCCGGCGAGGGCGGGGGAGTGGCGGATCCGGTTGAAGCTGCAGGACGGCGTGACCGAAATTCGCGGCAGGAGTACGCCGGGGACGCCCATGCGATGGGCCGTGCCGCGGTCATGACATGATACGATACGTCGCTGGGCTCCTTTTCTGTGCGGCAGCTTTCGACCAGGACGGGCCAACTTTGCTCCAGATGCAGCGGGCGCTGGGGGGCGCGGATCGGATCGAGGCGATTCAAGATTTCGAACAACTGGTCCGGGCCGAGACGTGGGACCGCCAGGGCAAACCGATCGGGCAGGTTCGAAAGCGCACGCGCTGGATCAAGCCCAACCAACTGCGTCGCGACCAGGTGGGGCCGGCGACACGTACGCGCTGTACTTCGATGGAACGTCCGGCTGGGAGATTCTGCCCGGCAAGCACTTGACGGATCTCGCCGGCGGCGAACTGGAATTCGCCCGCAGGTATCTTTCCGGTTTTGCGCTGAATATCTGGCTGGCGGACCGCGATCCGGATTATGACGTCACGGCGCCATCAAAGAACGTCGTGCGCGTGACGGCGCGCAAGATTATGAACGGGCAGAGCGACATCACACTGGACACCGGCGCATGGCTGCCGGTAAGGCAAGGCTCCACTTCGCTCGCCGATCCGGCCCATCCCGAGTCGAGCGAAACTCAATTTAAAGAGTGGATGACCGTGCACGGGATCAAATTTCCGCGTCGCGTTTGGATATTGCACGATGGCATCCGTCTGGCGGATATCACGACCGGGGAGATCAAACTGAACGGCGGTCTGCGCACGGCGGACATGGCGATGAAGCCCGCCAATCTCGACCCCGTTTTGGCGGGGCGGTAAGGAGTGTGATATAAAGCGAAGCATGCGAAGATTCGCGCTTTTGTTCGCCCTGGCGCTGGCGCCGATGCTGCCCGCGCAGGAGAAAATCTCACAGGTCAGGCAGGATCTGCTCGATCCATTCGTGGAGGCTTCAGGCGAGTGCCTCGCGCTGGCCAAAGCCATTCCCGAGGAGAAGTACAAGTGGCGACCGATGGAGGGCGTGCGCTCTTTCGGCGAGGTTTTCGCGCACATGGCCGGCAGCACGCTGCTGTTTTGTTCGTATGCCGGAGTGCCGCCGCCGGCCGGGGCGGCGCACGATCTGGCTGTCGTTTACATGAAGCGCGGGTTCGAGATGCCGGAGATTTTCGCGGCGGAGAGGGCCATGAAGTCGAAAGCGCAGACTATCGAGGCGATGGATCAGGCGTTCCACGTGGCGGGCGGCATGATCCGCAAGATGCCGGATAGCGATCTGGAGAAACGCATCGACTTCTTCGGAACGCCGATGACTATGCGCGCGCTGTTGATTCACCTGGACGAGCATTTGGGTGAGCATCTGGGACAGGCGATCGCTTATGCGCGCGTCAACCAAATCGTGCCGCCGTGGTCGCGGAAGCAATAGCCGAACCACGCACTACTGCGGCGGAATTGCCTTTCCACCCGCAGGCGGCCGCGCTCCGGGCGCCTGCACGGCAGCGGACACCCGCGCGGGGCGGTCGGCCACCTTGTGTTTGCCATAGACAAACAGCACGGTGGCGGCCAGAAGCTTGAGGCATCCGAGAGCAATCACATATCGAAAACGGCGCGAGATACGCATGTTGTGTTCCTCGTTTCTCCTATAGAGTGTCCGGTCCAAGGCAATTATTACAAGCGTTCTTCCGGACATCGAGAGAGAATTAGCCCAATCTCGCTGCCTAGTGCCGGCGGCCTATCGGAGTGCATAACGATCCGCACCGTCCTCCTCCCCGTGAGAACATTGCGGGTCGGCTTCCCAACCTGATTCCCAAAATGGAGGCGCCTCCACGGCCGGCGCGGCTATCGGGGTAGATGCTTTCCAGGCGTGCCCGGCATTTTTGCCCAGGGTGAGGGCCAGTGCGGTGTGCAGGCGATGCGCATAAGTATGGCCGGCCAGACGTCGAATGCAAGCCTTGCGCACGAGGTCCAGCCGCGCGGGGTCGCCAAGCAGGCCCTCAATCGTGGAGACCATCTCTTCCGGTTCGCTGAACGTCGGCATTTCCGGGCAGAGGCGCTCGATCTCCGGGCGCCGCTCGGAAACGACCAATGCGCCACAGGCCAAGGCCTCGTAGATGCGCGGATTCATCGAGACCGCCCGGATGCGTTCCCGGTTGTAGTGGTGGGCCGTCCGGAATACATTAATTACGATCTGCGTCTGCCGGTAAAGCTCCGCCGTTTGCGCGGCGGGGATATTCGCGCTTAGGCAGAGACTACGGACCCGCGCGTCGTTCCAGGGTCCGCCGACAGTGTAGGAAAGCAGTCCGCGGCCGCTCAATTTCCGCAACATGAGCTCGCGCGCGGGATTGCCGCCCCCGATGAATCCAACCCGGTGCCGGCGTTGGGCGGGGCGATAGTAATGCGTGTTCGGATCGTAGCAGACCGGCAGGAAATGGGCATTTTGGTGACGATGGAGTGTGGAAGGATCGTTGACGAACACAGTACCGAACATCTGCGAGAACCGGCTGGTGTCGTCCACTTCGTACGGTTCGTCCAGGAGCCATACGGCGGCAGGCATGCGGTGTAGAGTCGATTTCCAACGCTGGCTGTACCTGCGTCCGTGGACCACGAACAGCAAGTCCGGCGCGAAGTTCTCGATCTTAGCCGCCAGGCCGCCGTCGTCCCAGTACGCCGACATGGATTCCGCGCCCAGGTCTTGTGCCGCGTTCCGCAGGCCATCGGAAAAAACCTCACCGCAGGAAAGGAAGCGGTAGTTCACAAAAAATACTTTGGTTCCGGCCAGGGCCGCCACCGCCGTGGCCGGCGCCAGCGAGAGGCGCGCAAAGTCCTCCGGCATCATTTTCGGAAACGCCGTGAGCCGGCTATTCGCGCTGAGGTTGTACACTTCCACACCCATTTGCCAGCACGTATTTGAGATGGCCGCGTATTCCCGATCGATCTGGTCCAACTCTCCTGCCAGCGGATGCGGGCCCGTGTCGCCAAAAAAATGATGATCGGTGAAATCGACGCCGATGAGGCCTATCCGCCTGGCTCCCATATGCAGCGCCAGACACAGCGCTACATAAGGCGAGTTGCGCGTATATGGCAAGGAGTCCACATCCGAAAAATCTGTGCCGCTGCGGCGCCCCAGCCGGAAACGGACGATGTTGGGGTGTGAAATCCCCAGATCCAACGGAGTGAAAACCGCTTTTGATCGGGTATTCTCTACGTATAGAAACCGGTCGCCGGAGAATTGGCTTCGCGGATTGACCACGACCAGGTAGTCCGGGTTAAAGAGCCGGCCGACGTCGTTGACTCCGATCGTAGTGAATCGTTCCGGAGCCACGACCCCGCCCAGGGACGAACCGCAGCCGCACACCACTATGGTCTCGCCCCGATGAAAATCGCGATACGCAGACATTTCGCGAGGCGCCTGCGGCGGCGGGGCGATGCCGGAACAATCGAAAGCCTTGTATGCCGAAGCCGTTCGATCGACTGTTCCACGTTGCGCGGCTATGGTCGTACCGTCCGCCGGAGGCCGGGAAGGCATGCTCGCTGGCTCCTCGCTGGATGGCTGTGGATACCTGGCAAGCCGGAAAATGAACGTCGGATCGTCTACGTGTTTATAGCGAACGCCGTCCCGCAAAAACCGCTCGATCATGCACCAGTCCCATCCGAACTGGTTGAACGGGAGAGTGCCTTTCAGTTGCCGCTCGAACAGTTCGCGACGGAATAATGGTTGGCCTAAGTCGATCTCCCCAGGCTCCGGTACCGCCGATCTGAGTATCCGTTTCCCGTCGTAAAGGCACGAACTGTACGCAAACCCCAAGCCAGGGTCGTCCTCCAGCGCTGCCACCAAATTGTCGAAATGGGTAGTCGCGTAACCGTTGTCGTCGGATAAAAAGCAGACATACTTGCCCCTAGCCAACGAAATGCCTACCGCCGCGGGTGCGATTCCCCAATCGTTATGGCGCGATTTCAGCGCCGCCAATCCGACTTGCCGCCCTTCGCCATCGCAATCGGCTATGAGACTCTTAATCTTCGTCAGCACGTCGTTCGGCGGGCGGTCCGCGACGACGATCTGTTCGTAATCCCTGAACCGCAACCTCCCTACCGATCTGAGACAGCGCTCCAGACAATCGACCCGGTCGTACACCGTGGTGACGATGCTCACCGTGGGCGGCTGCGCCCGCCGCGGCGGCCATAAGATCTCATATTCGATTGGTGGAGCCATAAGACTTCGCGCAATTCAGTAGCGCGCCGAACTCGGAAACGTTATCCAATTCGATACTGCGTTTGACGCGGCTTGTTCCGGCCGCAGGCCGGCGTGCAAACAGCGATCATTTCTCCATTCCCCAACTCTGGCTCTTGACGGGCGATCCCGCCGCTGAATCCTAGCAGGCTGCGGAAAAAGGCCTGTCGGGACCGCTCCCTTACGGTCGCGGCTCGGTAAGCTGCTGCTCGGTAAACTGCTGCAAACACAGAGCAACACTTCTGAGCCGCGCGTAAGCAAGCGGTTTCAGCCTTTTTTCCCGCAGCCTGCTGGGCGATTGCCATGCTGCGCTGCCAGAATGGGCCGCAAGCTCGTCACCTTCAATATTGGCGGTTACTTAGGACTACCCGTTGCTGAGCGTCAGCGTCGCCACATTGACGTGCGGCCAAAGAACGCCGTTGAAAACCAGGATGGACATCTGCGAGTACTGCAACTGCAGGTACGTCCTCACGGGGAAGAACGGCTCGATCTTCAAGACCTCCGGGCTGGCCTTGCCTCCCAGCGCAGGACCTCCCGGCAGCTTCACCCATTCGATCCAGAAGGTCGCGGCAGCCTGCAAGACGAACGCGTTGGGGGCAGGATTGGGAGCGGCAGCTAGAGCCTGGCTCGGGAGCCCCAGGAACGGGATATTCGCGAGCCCCTGGTACGGCGTGTTTTCAAGCCCGCTGCCGACGCCGGTCGTCGACAGGTTGATCGCGATAAAGCCGAGGATATCCTGGCCCGCGATCGCCGAGCGCAACAAGGAGTTGGGATCGTTGACCAAATCCTGGAAGGACGCCGGGAACGGACCAGTGCTCTGCGTACCCGCCACGTCGCTGGCTATGACGACCTCTGGCACTTGGTGCTCGAAATTGGGGGGGGAGCCCGGGAAGATATTGGTTGGCTGGATACCCAGGCCCACCGCGGGGCTGGCCGGCGTGAACGTCGGCAACCCCGCGATGGGGAAGATGGGAGGAATGGTTGGTGCCCCCGGAGTCGGCGTGGTGCCTGGGTCCAGCCCCTGCATCAGCACCGCGACTCCGTGTGGGATGCTGGCCAGCCGCGCGATGCTGGCCGGTTGTGACGGGATCACGCTTGCGGGCACGCGCATGAACAGCCCCGGCTCGATGTGTAGCGCCTGCCCGGCGGTCTCGAACGGCGGCAGATCTGCGTCGGTAACCCGCTGGAGATAGTGCAGGCCGTACAGGCTGAGGTCGACCTGGGGATTCAGCCCCCGGTTCGGAATCGCTCCCGGGATCACATGGAAGTCGAGTGTCTCGCTGGTCAAGTTGAGCTCCAGGAAGCGCTTGGTCTGGCCGCCCACCGGCTGCGATGCGGGGTTGTCGGGCCGCCAGATCTGATTGAAGCCGGTCCCTTTCCAGCTACCCGCCAAAGAAGCGAGTGGACCTAGTTGCAATGCCGTCGATACGGGACCCTCTTGGAACCGGGGCGGCATGAAAACAGGTGCGGTGCTCATTTCATATTCTCCTTAGCGCCGATAGCGCTTGAGCTATAGTGACAGTCACAGCGAAAACATTACCAGCGCCCAAAAAAAAAACACGGGGCCACCGCGCTGCCGGTGACGTCCAGACTTATCCCACCGGCCCGGCCAACGCCTTCGTCTCGCAGGCGAGCGCGACCTAGCCCCGGATGTCCTGGCCGTTGTAGAGCACCGTGCCGGTGGTGGGCGGCAGGAGGCCGGTGATCATTTTGATGGTGGTGCTTTGCCGGAACCGTTAGGACCGAGGCATCCGCAGAAGGTTACGTGGATTAGATTGAGTTGGCGCGGGGATTGTTCCCGGGCGAAGGCGAGCTTCGCTCGCCTGCGCCGACAAGAGTGTCAGCGCGGCAGCATCGAAAACCCATGGTGGATCACGCCGGAGCCTGGGCGGGCAGGCGAGTGGCCTGCACCTGATAACCGAGTGCTTTAA
>Ga0302326_10004795_pt1 | contig 31130 bp, 23 predicted proteins | sample Palsa_T0_3_FD_202264 | JGI IMG/M metagenome (GOLD analysis project Ga0302326, IMG submission 202264) | Peat permafrost microbial communities from Stordalen Mire near Abisko, Sweden - Palsa_T0_3 | ecosystem: Environmental > Terrestrial > Soil > Palsa > Peat permafrost | place: Sweden: Abisko... | reverse complement strand
GCGGCGCTAATCTCCTGTACGTGTTGAATCGCATCTCAAACACGATTTCGATAGTAAACCTCTCCGGTTCCGCGGTGACATCGGAAATTGCCACGGGATCGTTCGATCCGACGCCGGTCGCAATCCGCAACGGCCGCGGATTCCTGTACGATCATAAGCTCTCCGGTAACGGCACGGGCGCCTGCGCCTCCTGCCATGTGGATGGCGATATGGATATGCTGGCCTGGAACCTCGGCAACCCCGACGGCAGCATGACCTACTTGGACCAAAACGGAGCACAGCTTGCGTTCCACCCCATGAAAGGCCCCATGGTGACCCAAACCCTGCGCGGGCTGGCCAACGCGCAGCCGTACCACTGGAGGGGCGATAAGCCGGACTTCGCGGCGTTCAACGGCGCCTTCTCCGCTCTGCTGGGCGGGACGGAACTCTCTAACTCGGACATGACGGCTTTCACGAACTTCATCAACACCGTCGCCTACCTGCCCAATCCCAACGAGAACCTGGACCGGACGCTGCCAGACGCGATAAAATTGCCGGACTTTAATAAGCCGGGCAATCCACAGAACGGATTCAATAACTACTTCACCGTAAAAACCACCACCAGCAAGAACAACGACACATGCCAATCCTGCCATCAGACGGACCCTGGGCCCGGCAGCGATGGCATTATCGACGCTCCCGGCAGTCAGCCCAGCGGCCAACCGATGAAGCACTCCCAGTTGCGCAACATGTACCAAAAGACCGACGTCAAATTCGGGAACGGCACGGTTAGCATAAATGGCTTTGGTTTCACCAATGATGGACACGACACGGGGCTGATCGAGTTCTTTGGCGGAGGGCTGTTCCAGACTCCCCCCCTCCTGGATAACGATCAGGCGAAGGCGGACATGGAAGCGTATATGTTGTGCTTTGACACCGGGACCGCTCCCGCCGTGGGTTATGCGACCACGCTTACGTCCACCACCGTGAATGGCTCGCCCGCGCAAACCGACTGGAGCACGCTGCAGAGCCAGGCTCTCGCGGGCAACGTCGACTTGATCGCCAACGGCACCGTCAACGGACAAATCACGGCGTTGCTCTACCTGCCGGCCACCGGCACTTACCAAACCAACACCGGAGTTGGACCATATACCCAGACGCAGTTGACTGCCTTCATTGTGGGCGGAAACACCCTGACGATCATGGGCGTACCGCCGGGAACCGGGGCGCGCATGCTCCAGAACCCTGCTGCGCGGCCCAAGACCGCGGCCAACAAACGCGTCCAATAAGAGCGGGTTCTGGAGAACCCGCGCCGCTGCAAGCGGGGCTTAAGCCCCGCGCCGGCTAAAGCCCGCCCTCCAAAGCGCTTGCCAGCTCCACTAGTACGGTACCGTTCCCGTTAAATATCGATTTCAACGGTAGACTCAATTCCGCCGCCCCGTGTATACTGCTATACGACCATGAGGGAGGGCAATCATGAAAATGAGGTTCGCAGAAGTGGTTCCGGCCGTGGGCTTGTTGTTGCTCACGAAGCTGGCTGTGGGGCAAGTGCCCCCATCCGAGTTCGTCAACTTTGAAGGCGCGCAGACCAACCCGATTCGCATGTCGGCTGACGGCACCCGCCTGTATGCGCTGAATACTCCGGATACCCGCGTCTCGGTCTTCGACCTGACCAACCCGGCGGCTCCTTCGCTGATCGTCGAGATCCCGGTGGGCATCGAGCCGGTTTCGGTGAATGTCAACCCCACCAACGACGATGAGGTTTGGGTGGTCAACCAAGTATCCAACAGCATCAGCATCGCCTCGGTTTCCCTTGGCATCGTCACCGATACGATTAATTGCAAAACCGAGCCGTCCGACATCGTGTTTGCCGGGGCTAATGCGTTCGTCAGCGTGGCGCGCAGCAATCTGATTAACGTTTACAACATTGCGTCTCATCAACTGGTCCAGTCGATTCCGGTCTTTGGCGAGAACCCGCGCGCCATGGCGGTAAGCATCGACGGCAGCAAGGTCTACGCGGCCTTCGCCTTGTCGGGCAATCACAGCACGATTCTTCCCGAAAACATCGCTCCGCCGCAGCCTCCGCCCACCAACCCGAAATTGCCGCAGCCGCCTAAGGTCGGATTGATCGTGGACGCCTCCGATCCCACATGGTCGTGGTTCATCAAGTACACCATGCCGGACAACGATGTGGTCGTGATCGATACCAGTACCCTGACGGTGGAGCAGTACTACTCCGGCGTGGGAACGATCAACCTGGGAATCGCCGTGCAGCCGAGTACGGGGAATGTCTATGTGTCGAACACCAACTCCCGGAACCTGATCAACTTCATGCCCAACCTGCAGGGCCATTGGATTGACAATCAAATCACGGCCATTCAGTCCAACGGGCGCGTTACCGCGTACAACCTGAATCCGGGCGTCGATTATACCGTGCTGCCCAACCCAGCGGCGATTGCCACCGCCTTGTCCCAGCCCGCGGCGATTCGTTTCGACCCCGGCTCAAAATGGTTGTGGGTGGCGGCCTTCGGCACGGACCGTGTCGCGAAAGTGAGCGAGACCGGGCAGATACTGGCGATGATCGAGATAGACCCGCAGGCCACCGGCTCCACCGTGAATCCCGCGACCAAGCGCGGCCCGCGCGGCCTGGCGATCAATGCCAAGCAGAGCGTGCTTTACTCGCTGAACCGTCTGTCCAACACGATTTCGGTGATTAGCAGTGCGACCAATTCCGTGGTCGAGGAGATTCCTACCGGGACGTTCGATCCTACGCCGACGGTGATACTGCAGGGCCGCGGTTTCCTGTACGATGCCAAACTCTCCGGCAATGGCACGGGCGCCTGCGCTTCCTGCCATGTGGATTCCGATATGGATCTGCTGGCCTGGAATCTGGGAAATCCGGACGGTTCCATGCAGGCGGTGGTCAACAACGGCAAGACGTTTGCCATGCACCCCATGAAAGGGCCCATGATCACGCGCACGCTACGAGGGTTGTCGGGAACCAACCCTCTTCACTGGCGCGGCGACTTGCCAAATTTCCCTGCCTTCAATCCGGAGTTTACATCGCTATTGGGAGGCCCGCAGCTTTCCGAATCCGACATCACGGCCTACACGAACTACATCAACACCATTGCGTTCCTGCCCAATCCGAATCAGAATCTCGACCGCACGTATTCCACTTCCCTGAATGGAGGCAATGCCGTCAATGGACAGAACGATTTTCTCACCGTGCCGATCAACACCAGCCCGACGACCAATACGTGCAATAGCTGCCACAATTCGAATCCCGGCCCCGGCAGCGACTTATATATCCTCAACCGGACAAATCTCTCGCAACCGCTGAAAGTGCCGGCGCTGCGCAACATTTACCAGAAACTGAACTTCAACAATACCAATGGATCGCGCAGCATCGACGGCTTCGGTTTGGACAGCGACGGATCGGAGTCCACTTTGCTGCAGATCCTGGATCAGCCCGTTTTGGGCGGATTCACGAACAGTGTCCAGACGCAACTCGATGTGGGTGCCTTTCTGGTGTCGTTCGACACGGGCACGGCCCCGGCCGTTGGATACACGCGCACCGTGACACAAGCCAACGTGACCGCCGATCCGACCATCGCCGGCGACTGGGCATTGCTCCAGGGCCAAGCCGCGAGCACGCCTGCCAACATCGATCTGGTTTGCCAAGGCACCATCCAGGGTCAGTTGCATGGCTGTCTCTATCAACCCTCGACCAATAACTACGCAACCGACACAACCGGCTTGGGACCCTTTACCCAGGCCCAACTGATCGCCTTCATTCAAGCGGGAGACACTTTGAGCATCATGGGCGTGGCGCCCGGAGAGGGCGTGCGCTTCGGCATCGATCGGCGGCACGGCGCACATACTCAGCATGCCGCGTCGAGGCCCGTCTCGACACCCGTCTTGAGACCCTGACGAGGAGAATGCCCGATGACAAATTGGTTTGTAAGATCCGCGTGCATGGCCTCGCTGGCTTTTGGCGGCAGCCTGCCGGCGCAGACGATATCCTTCAACGCTCCCAAGGCATTTCCGGCCGGCAGCGTGCCGAGTTACGTGGCTGTGGGCGACTTCAACAAAGATGGCAAGCCCGACTTGGCCGTGGCCGAAGGCGCCGGCGGTGTTTCAGTGATGCTGGGCAACGGCGATGGTACCTTCCAACCGCCGGTCAATTACGCCGCCGGACAGAGTTCCCGCTATGTGGCCGTGCGCGACTTCAACAACGATGGAAAGCTCGACTTGGCCGTCGTCAACTATAATTCCAACAACGTCTCCATCCTGCTAGGCAATGGCGACGGCACCTTCCAGACGGCGGTCGACTACAGCGTGGGCGCCAATCCCGACTACCTGGCGGTCGGCGATTTCAACGGCGACAAGAAGCTGGACTTGGCGGTAGTCAACTACTCGTCCACCGCCATCTCCATCCTGCTAGGCAATGGCGATGGCACGTTTCAGGCCGCGACGGAGCAAAACCTGGGCGCCACGCAGGCCGCGTCGGTGGTAGCCGCGGACTTCAACGGCGACGGCAAGGCGGACCTGGCCGTGGCTTATGGGCTCAATGTCCTGGCAGTTCTCATCGGAAACGGGGATGGGACGTTCGTCGCGCCAGTCCTATATACGACCGCCAACGATCCCGTGTCTGTGATCGCGGCCGATTTCAATAACGACAAGAAACTGGACTTAGCCGTGGCTTGCGGTTATCCCCACGGTTTGGTAGCGGTTTTTATCGGCAACGGCGATGGAACCTTCAAGAAACCGAAGAATTACCAGGCGGGGCCTTTTGCCTTATCGGTGGCCGCCGCCGACCTCACGCATAACGGAACCCAGGATCTGGTGGTATCCAATGCCGATTCCAATAACGTCTCGGTGATGCTGGGCAATGGCGACGGCACTTTCAAGAAAGCGGTGAATTACCCGGTGGCGAGTTCCCCGCGCGCGGTGGCCCTGGCTGACGTGAATGGAGACAAGAACGTCGACATCGTGGCGGCCAGCAACAATTCGGATATGGTTACGGTCCTGCTCGGGAACGGTAGAGGAGCATTTGCAGCGCCGAAAGTCGCAGGCGGCGGAACCGGCTCCATCGGCGTGGCTTCCGGCGATTTCAATCGCGACGGAAACCAGGATTTGGCGGTCGCGGATATGACTTCGAACGTCGTCTCGGTCTTGCTGGGCAACGGCAAAGGGACCTTTCAGAAGGCCGTAGGCTACCCCGCCGGATTGTCCCCGGAGGCCGTCGCCGTTGGCGATTTCAATAACGATGGCAATCCCGACCTGGCGGTCGCCAACTATGGGTCCAACAACGTATCGATCCTGTTGGGAAAAGGCGATGGCACTTTTCAGCCCGCGGTGAACTACACCGTAGGCAACGCTCCTGTTTCCCTGGTGGTTCAGGATTTCAACAAGGATGGAAACCTGGACTTGGCGGTCGCCAACCAAGACTCCGGAAGCGTCTCCATCTTGCTCGGCAACGGCGACGGAACCTTTCAGGCGGCCAAGAACGAAGGCGTGAATACGGGCCCGGTTTCCGTGGCTGTGGGCGACTTGCGGGGCGACGGAAACTGGGATTTGGCGGTGGCCGATTCCAGCGCCAACGCCATTACGATCCTGTTGGGGAATGGCGATGGGACCTTTCAGCCGGCGGTCGACTATAAGGCCGGAGGCAATGTCTTTTCCGTAGCCATCGGCGATGTTAATAACGATGGCGTCCTGGACTTGGTGGCGGCCGCCAACGGGGCCAATGAGGTGGTTATCCTGTTAGGCAATGGAGACGGCACCTTTAAGAGCGCCACGGCACATCAGACCGGCATCAGTCCGATTGGCATGGTGTTGGCCGATCTCAACGGCGATGGCAACCTGGATGTGGCCGTAACCGGGTTTACGTCCACTGTTACGATCCTCGCGGGCAACGGCGATGGCACCTTCCAAAATGCCACATTCTTCATGGCGGGAAGCGGCTGTTACGGGATCATTCAGGTGAACGTCAACGGCGGTGCCTTGCCGGATCTGGTAGTGGCCAATCAGTTCGCGGATACCGTGTCGATCCTGACCAATACCACGCCGTAGGGCGGCGCAATGCGCCGCCACGAGCCCAATGCCAAAGTGTGGGGCGGCCAATCTTAGCTGCAGGCCGCCTTTAAGGCGGCCTCTCGCTCTACGATTATGCACCGCGAATGATTCCGATAAACGGGCAAACATTTGGTTGCACGAAGACGGGGTCCTGGAGGGCTCGCGCGCGCTAAAAACAAGGCGGCGGCCTGAAAGGCCGCCAGCGGGGATAAATCCCCGCGCGGGCTTAAGCCCGCCCCCCAAGGGCCTTACATCGAGGCCGCCGCACTAATGCGGTACTTCCGGTCAATTCACACGCTCCACCCGCAGCCGCAACCCATCCTTGGGGCGCAGCGTTACCGACGGGAAAGCTTTCACCGGCTCCGCCGAAGCCAGCGAGAATCGGAACCGCTGCATCAGGGTAGCCAGCACCAGCGACGACTCAGTCAGCGCCAGGCTCGCCCCCACGCACACCCGCGGACCGGCTCCGAACGGCAGATACGCGAACTTGGGCAAGCTCCGCCTACCGCCAACCTCCTCGCGCCAGCGTTCCGGTTCGAATCGCTCCGGGTCCGGGTATAACCGCGGATCGCGGTGCAATACCCATTGCGAGATGATGATATTGGTTCCGGCGCGCACGCGATATCCAGAGACCTCGAAATCCCGCAGCGCTTTGCGGCCGATGGCCCAGGCGGGCGGATACAGCCGCTGGGCTTCCATCAGCACCATCTGGGTGTAGGGCAACTGTTGCAGTCCCGTAGCTTCCGCCATGCGGCCATCGAGCACCGTGCGCACCTCGGCTTCCAGGCGCGACTGCCGCTCGGGATTCTGCGCGAGCAGATAAAGCGTCCACGCCAGCGTGTTGGCGGTGGTTTCGTGACCGGCCAGCAACAGGGTCATCACCTCGTCGCGAAGCTGCGGGTCGGACATGCCCGCGCCATTCTCATCGCGGGCGTCGAGCAGCATATCCAGCAGGTCGCCGGGATGATCGCCCGTCGCGCGGCGGTCGCGAATAATGCCGTAGACGATGTTGTCCAGATCGGCTAGCGCGCGGCGGAAAGCGCCTAAGCCGGGCACCGGCACCCAATCGGGCAGAAAGGCGAAGCCGGCCAGTTTCGGCATTTCTTCCAGGACCACGTTCAGCGCCTTGCCGATGGTTCCGGCGTCGCCTTCGATCGCCACGTTGAAGAGGCTGCGGGCGGCGATTTCGAGGGTCACGCGCATCATGTCGTGGTGTACGTCGCGCACCTCGCCCGACTGCCAGGTTTCCATCAGGCGGGCGGTGTACGCGGTCATCAAACCGCCGTACGAGAGGATCCGATCGCGGAAAAAGGCGGGCTGCACCAAACGGCGCTGCCGCTTCCAGAAATCGCCTTCGCTGGTCAGCAGACCCTGACCCAGCACGCGCGAAAGCGCGCGATAATCCATGGACTTGGTGAAGTTCTGGTGATCCGTGACCAGCACATGCTCGATGCCGGCCGGATCGTTGATCAGACAGGCAGGCACGGCGAGAAAGCGGAAGTAAACCACATTGCCATACTGCCGCCTGCATTCCGTCAGGAAATCGAGCCATCCATCCGGGGCGCGCAGGAGGCGCCACAAAAACGAAATGCCGCGCGGTCCGGGCGGCGTCCCGCGGCCAACGTTGCCGATGACGGCCGTCTGCGCCTTCGCGAATCCCATAGCTCACATTTTACCCCGCGATCTCGCCTTTGCCCAGCAAGATGGTGAACGCAAAATTGTCTTGGGACGCGCTGTTAGCCAGGGCCAGATCCAGCTTGCCATCGCCATTGAAGTCCCCCAGAGCCACGCTGACAGGGGACCCTCCGGCCGCGTACTCGACGGCGGGTTGGAAGCTGCCATCGCCCTTGCCAAGCAAGATGGAAACCACGCCGCCATGTTCGCAGGCGACCGCCAGGTCCGGCTTTCCATCGCCATTCAAGTCCCCCACCGCGATGGACATGGGCTTGGAGCCAACCGTATAGACGACCTGTGGCTGGAAGGTGCCGTCGCCCGAGCCCAGCAGAATCGAGATGGTCGTGCCATAATTCCCGGGGAGGGCGATCGAGCCGGCATTAGAGACCGCCACATCAAGCTTGCCGTCCCTGTTGAAATCGCCCACCGCGACGGAATCGGACGAGCGTCCCGTCGGTCTCCACGGGACCGGTCAGGCCGCCTCCGTTGGCGAACACCGCGACAACCGATCCAGTCGGCGCGGGATTCGAACTGGAGTTGATAGTGCCGTCCTGGTTGATCGCCGCGGCTTCGCCATACGACACGGCGAACAGTCCCGGAAAGACTGGCAACACCGGCAGCGTATTGACGTTCGACCGCAGGCCGTTGTACTCCGTCGAGACTTGCATCGTGGTCATGCCCGCGATTTCAAACGGCGCCACCACATTGATTTGCCCGCTCTGCGCGTAGAGCACGGGGGCCGCGATACCGCCGAAGAACACCTGCACGCCCGCGAGATTTCGGGCGATGGTCCCGCTGGAATCCACCGTGGCCGAGACGCCCGCGTCCGGCCCCAACCGATACCCGTAGATGGCGGCGATCATGCCGGGCGCGACGGCGCCGCCGAGCCCGGCGCTTGCGGCTGGCCCGCCGTCGCCCGTTGTTCCAGAGACGCCCGTGCCGGCCACTGTGGTCACCTGACCGCCCGGCGTAATCTTCAGCAGGAGGTGGTAACGGCTGTTCGCGGCGTACACATTTCCGGAGGGATCCGCGGCGAGCCCAAAAAGTTCGGCGCCAATGGTCCCGCCGCTGGTGTTGGGGTACTGTGTAACCGTCCCGTCCGGCGCGATCTTGTATAGGGCCGCGGCAGGCACATAGACGTTGCCGTGGACGTCCACCGCCAGACCATACGCGGTGTATTGCCCGGCCGTGTCGATCACGCCGCCGGGTGAGATGCGCCGCAAGGCCCCGTCGCCGGAGTCCTCCACCCAGATGTTGCCGGCGGAATCGATCGCGATCCCGAATGGGTTGTTCAGCCCCGCCAACAGCGCCGGCCCGCCGTCGCCGTCAGCGGCGAACGTAGCTCCTATGAAACCCGCCACCGGGACCACCAACCCTTGCGGCGTGATCATGCGGACGTCGTTCGATTCCGTGAAGTAAACATCGCCCGCGGCGTCCAGCGCCAGCCTTATAGGCCCCACCAGAGTCTGATTCCCCGGCGTATAGTTTGCGAGATTCACGGGCGTGTACCCGCCATTAGTCACTGGTTGGGGCGACAGAGAAACGAACTGATAGGTATTGCTCACTTGTGCCAGGCCCGGCGCCAAGGCCAGAAGACCCAGCACCGCCACCCGCGCGGCGGCCACGCTGGCGCGCGGAATGCGAATCGTTCCGAACATCGCGCGTATGGGACAGCAATTCATGCGCCGTATCTAGTGTTAGCCGTTGTAAGGACGCGCACTGTCCAATCCGAGGGATGATATGTACCACCCAGACTCACCAGTGTGTCCGCGGCGGGCAAATGGAAAGCCATGGAGTTAGCCTATAATCGAATGATCGGGGAGTGTTCATGAGGAATAGCGGATGGTGGCTTTCGATCGCGGTGCTGGCGGTGCTTCCGGTGCCGGCGAACGCCGCGGTGAGCATCGTTTCGCTGAAGCCATCGCTCGCCTCGCCCCAAACTATCGGCGCCGCGATAGCCTGGACAGCCACCGCCACGGACACCAATTCGGGGCCGCTCACCTTTCAGTTCAATGTCGCCCCGCCGCGCGGGACTCTGGCGACCGTCAAGCAGTTCAACGTGGGCACGCTTAGCGGCGGCACTTGGAAATCGCTGGTATTCGACTGGGCCCTGACCGGGATGGACGGCAAGTATCAAGTGCAAGTAGTCGCCAAAGACTTCACCTCTGGAGAATCGGCCTCGAAAACGGTGACATTCATAGTGACTTCGCCTGTGACCGGCGCAAACCCGGTGGTACAGAAGACGCAGAACCCCCTGGTGGCTCTGTTCACCGCACCCTCTTGCGCGACCGGCAGCACTATGCGGGTCTCCTTTCAACCCCAATCCGGGAGTGTGCCGGCAACCACGAATTGGGCAAACTGCCAGCCGCCATCCCCGATGACGTTTGAAATAGCCGGCATGTATCCCACGACGGCTTACAACCTGAACGCGCAGGTCTCGACCGGCGGAAACATCGTGAACGGACCCACGGTGAGTTTCACGACCGGCGCCGTTCCCGCCAAGATCCCCATGCCCACTTTCCAGGTGGCCATTCCGGACAGCGCCGGCGATCCCAACCAAGTGCTGCTGCACGGTCTGTTCACCGGATCGGGAAGCGCTTACCCGGACGTCGCCACGGACTTATCTGGCAACATCATCTGGTACAACTACCCGAACGACCTGGCCCACACTACTATGATGACGCGTCCGCTTCCGAACGGCTTTCTGGCGGATCAAAGCGGGCCAAGCTGGGACCCGGGGGGGCAAGCGTATGAAGTCCTTCGCCAGTTCGATTGGGCGGGGAACATCGTACGGGAAACGAACATCGGCATCGTGTCGCAGCAAGTGACGGTCTTGGGGAACCCCGATGCCCGGCCTTGCAGCTCGATTCCGTCGCCGCCGCCGGTGGGCGCGGCCTGTCTGGGTATTTTCAACCACGAGGCCATCCAGACGCTGCCCAATGGGTACACGGCGGCGCTGGTGGACGTGGAGAAGATCTTCCCGATCGGGACACAGGGCGACACCAGCGGTCTTCCGGTGGACATTGTCGGCGAGTTGATTGCGGTGCTGGATCAGAATTGGAACGTGGTCTGGTATTGGGACGCCTTCGACCCGCTAAACGGCGGCAACGGCTACGCGCAAATGCCGGTAAGCCGCACGGCCGTTCTGAACGAACAGTGCGGAGTTGGCAATACCGGGTGTTTGAGCCAGCTTCTGCTGGGTCCGGGAGTGGCCCCGAAGGCGCACGACTGGCTGCATGGCAACTGCCTTTATTACTGGCCGCACGACGGCGCGCCCGCGCCCAACACGGCGCCGGGCGATCTGCTGTGGTCGTCGCGGCATCAGGATTGGGTTTTGAAGATCGATTATAAGGACGGCGCCGGTACAGGGAACATCCTATGGCGCATGGGACCCAGCGGCGACTTCTTTTTCGAGAACAACTACAACGATCCCTGGCCGTGGTTCTCGCACCAGCACGAGCCCGGCATCGAAAACAACGGAACGGGCGTGTTCGATGTTTTGGATAATGGGAACACGCGCGTGTCCCCTCCGGGCGAATCGACCGGCGGCGTGCCCGGATTGGGCGCCAACTGCGGTCCTAACGACTGCAACAGCCGCGGCATGGCATTGACTTTTAATGAAACCAGCATGCAGGTGGAGCTGGTGGAGAGTGTGAATCTGGGAGTTTACTCCAGCGCCATGGGAAGCGCGCAACTACTGGCCGACGGCAACTATTTCTTTCTGGCGGCTATTGTGGTGGGCGGCGGCGGGCTGAGTGGGTACGATATTCAGATGCAGCCTGTGCCGGGCACGGATACGGGTCCGCAGGTGATGAACATTAAGGGGCCGGCGTCTTATAGGTCGTGGCAGATGGTGAGTCTGTATAGCCCGCCGACGACGTAGCAATTGGACTGATTCCCGTGGCCGGTTCCCGTGGTACGGCGGTGGGCGGTACCGACAACCTGACGTGCGCGTCTGGTGGTGAGAAAACCGTCACTCAATCTGCTCCCAGAAGTCAAAGGCGCGCCGAATCTCTGGCAGAACATCCTTCGCGCACTCATCCCGCCACAATGTTACGGCTGGCGGCTCAGGTGCCTCAGGCGACGACTTTGCGTGCCAGGTCTTTAGCGCGGCGGCCAGACAGGCGATGCTAACGCGCAGGGCAGGCCGCTCCGCCTCGTGGAAGTCACCGACGCCCTCGTCCGGTACCGGCAGGATTGTGGCGCGGTGCCACGGCAGTAGGCTTGCCGTGAGCAGGGCGGCCTGCGACGGCGTGATCGCTTCTGGCCTTTCCTGAGCCAAGCATGCCAAATGGTAGAGGCAGGACTCTATGCCCAGCTTCGAGCGGAGAACGACGCGCTCAACGAAGCCTGCCATCAGGCCAAGGGGCGGCGCTGGAGTTCGGCCGATAGCGGAAAGGTGAATCCAGTGCCGAACAGCCTTGGCGGCGGCGGAAACTCCTTGGTCGGAGTCCGAGCCGATGTCGGAAGCGATGGTCTCCGCTACGCTTTCAGCCTCAGCGGGCCGGTTCAGGAGGACATAAGGAAGAGCCACAGTCGGGAAGGCGCCCAGACTTCGTATCTCGAGAAGTCTGCCCAGTCCATGCGGGGCAGGACTATGCGCGCCAGGAACTGCCCCAACCTCGTCGCAGTGGCCATGAAGGAGCCTGATCCGAATGGGCCTTCTTTCGTTTTTTCGATCACTATTTTGTCGTTCGTCCACCAGTCATGGGCTTTACGGTAAAGTTGTTCCGCTTCCTCCGAGGTCCAATCGAGAGTCCCCCGTTCTTCTCCTATAAGCTGGACGATTGGTTTCGATGCAATTGATGCCTCAAAGATTAGTGGCTGCTCCGCGGAGCCGATCGCTATTGAGATGCGCCCAGTCTCGTCCCGGGTCGCCGCACCCTTCGATGACAGCGAGAGAATGTACCGCTTAACCAGCGGCGGCACGTCGACACCTGGAGGGGAGGGCAGGTGCAAAAATGCGAGCGCCGCGAAGCCGTGGCGATCTGGGAGGTTGCTGGCGGTTCTCTCGCTCCACAGTAGCTCCCCTAGCTCTAGCTGTTGATCGACTGTCATTAATTTGGTCCGGCTAGCATGGATCAACCGATCAATCGCCCTGCGTCTTCCCTCGCCGGACTCGCTTGGTGCCCTCCTCAGGAGCCAATCCGTCGCGTCGTTGGCCTTGGCTTTAAGGCCACCGTACCCTTCTCCTGCCCGACGAATTCTCCAGTTCGGGAAGTGCTGCATCGGATCGGGCCAGGCGCTGCCTGTGGGTATGCCGGGTAGGACGCCCTCGTCGAAGAGGGTCGCCTTGACCAGACCGGGCACCCACTCGAGTAGCAGTTCACAATCCGCCGCCTCAAACAGGCGCTGGAACCAGGGCTCGCACAAGTCGTGAAGCGCTGGGTGGGAACGCACGCCAGGCTGTCTATGAAGGTAGAGCACCAGGGGAAACGTTTCCCTAAGTTCTGCGGTACCGACCATGAAGGCCAGCCGCGAGAGCACCTCGGACAGTGCCTCAAGCAGCGATCCCTGGGCCGAGCCCATGCCGATCCGGCCAGTGAGGAACGCGGCCTCCCTAGCCAGGATTTGAGGCACCACCTGTAGAGTCTGTTTGCCAGAGCGGCGTCCATTGCGGCCACCTGGGTCCGATTCAGGAAGTCGCCCTTTCTCAGATCGTCGACCTTGCCAGCCCGAATCAGGAGCGCCGGGCTCCAGAAGCCGATGAATGGAGCGATCCAGCGGCAGGCGTTCTTAAGCGTGTCACCCGCGATGTCAATCATCCGCAGGCGCATCGGAATGCCCGCGCGCTCGTACAGGCGAATGCGGGCGAAGCCCGGCAGGTACCGGCTGAGTTCGTCGCCCGCAAAGTGCCGAGAGACTGTAACCTGTCCCGGATCGAAGCCGCGTACTTCCTCCTCCAGCCTTTGCGGTTTTGGGGCCGCAGCGGATAGTACGTGCCCGAAATATTCCAGGCGGGGCCATGGATCGCAGTCCCATGCCTTGAGTTCCTGCCAGCGTTCCCAGAACTCTTCCCGAATCTCGCCGAGCCGGGCTGGGTCCAGCGAAGATTCGACGCCGACGAGAAGATAGGTGCACCATCCCTCCAGTGACAGTAGCTCGATGTTTTGCCCCTGAGTCTGAAGCGCCCTTCTTATTTCCAACAGCCCTGACCGCAGGATCGTTCGCGCCTCCCCGAGTTCCTCCAATTCCGCAAGCAGCCCCGCTTTCCACAGCGCGGCCAGCGGAAAACGCGCGGGCGGTTGCCACCGCGAAATGATGTCCTTCGCCTTGGCTCGGTCAACATTCCACATCGCCCACAGAGCAGCTTCGTACTGGTTCTGGTCGGAATGACGTTTGTGGTGCTGAACAACCGCGTCTATTCTGGCCTTCAGTTCGCCCCAGCGAGCGTCGTTATAGGATTCTCGTGCGTCTCGTAGGAGCGCAAACGCGACTTCGAGCCAGGCATCGACAACCTCGGCGTTCGAGGCATCGCCCGTGGGCGCGAGGCTCGACGAGGGAGACAATGATCGACCCTGCGCCAGCGCGGGGAAGGTCTCGTCCAGCGCCCGCTGGAAGGGGTCGATCAGTTCGGAAAGAGAAGGCGCCATCGTCGTCTCAAGGCGCCAGTTGATCTCGCGAAGGAGGAGAAGGCGATCCACCGCTGGCCAATCCTTGGCGAAGTGAACCAGCGGGCCGAACCAGAATCTCGTCTTGGTCCAGAGATCCGAGCGCTCGTGTTCCGGGAGCGCAACCCAACCTGGATAGCTCTCTCTTTCAAACCGCCAGCGTTCTATCACGATCGAGACCGTCTCGTATGTGAGCGGCCCGCGCGGGCTGAGGTCGATCTCCTGTGGAGCGACGACGCTAATATCGGCAATTGGCAGAGGATTACCAGTTAGGGGTGCCAGCGTTCCGCCCAGGTCTGGCCATTTTTCTGGCCGGGGTTTCCGCGCTGCCAGGAGGCTGTTCAAGAACCATTCGATTGCGGGCTCGTAGATTCCGTTTGGCGTCGGCACTCCGTCGAGAATGGGCGTTAGGTCGATTGGGATCACGTCCCGCCGGGCAAGCAAGGAGCGCTCCGCGCTCGTGAGGGTCAACGGCCCCACGAGGTAGATTGGCGCGTGGTTTCCGCTCAATTCGTCGCGAATCCATCCGGTCCACTCCAGGAAGTTCGGGTCATCGCCCGAGAAACCGACGAGGACGAACGAATTCTCCAGCAACGACTGCCGAACGGAATTCACGAATGGCGCGAATTTGCGCGGATATGCTCGATAATGATCTTCGGTGATGATGAAGGGCGTTTGTGATGGAAACGAGCCGTGCAGTTTGATGATTCTGGGGGCGAATGCCGTTGTCAGCTCGCTCGATTTTGTGACTGGGTGGTATGTTCGCCCCGGGATCTCGGTCCGCTCAAGCAATGTGTCGTAGTTGGTTGTGAAGACGTCGGCCCAGGGCAGTTGCAGGAGCAGACGGTGAAGTCTGCCGGGCTGGTGGTCGGAGTCCGGGTTCTGAGCGCGAATCAGAAGATCGAGTTTCCGCGGGCCAAACGCGGCTTCGTACTCACTGGCAATTCGGAGCGGATTCGCGTTGTTGAAGCGCACCTCGCGCGGGTCAAGGCTATCAGAGGGATCACCGGTTCTTGGAGGATTTAGCTCCTCGAACATGGCGCGGACCAGTTGTCGCCACGTGGGGAATCTGGTTTTCACTCCGGGCAGCGGCTCGGCATTCAGGCTAAATCCCGCTCCGACCATGACCGCAGCTCGCGACTTCGGCCATTGCCAAAGGTCCTTTTGCAGGTGCCTTAAGTGGGGAAGGTCCGGGAAATTCATTCCAAACGCCCTCCATTGCCCGGGTCTTTAGAGAGGCCACCGCCGCCCGAGGATCTCCGCCAGCGAAGACGAGATCCCCGGGCACTGCACCCGCGTGCGCACCCAGACGCGCGAGGCCGCGTGCGATCGCGCCGGATGTGGAGTAGGCAAGCCATCTTTTTAGGCTGCCTGCTTCGGGATAACATCCCGTTCGATCACGGCCCAATCGATGCAGTCGAGATCGTAGCGATTCTGGATGTTCAGCCAGTATTGCGCCGAGGTGCCAAAGTATCGTGCCAGCCGCGCGGCAGTGTCCGCCGTGATGCCGCGCTTCTCATTCACGATGAGGCTGATGCGGTTCGCCGGCACGCGGATCGCCTGCGCCAAGCCGTTAATGCTAATCTGTTCGTCCTTCAAGTCTTCAAGCAGGATTCTGCCCGGGTGAATCGGTGGCAGCCGCTTTTCAGTGGTAATCGACGATTTCGACATCGGTCGGTCCTTTCGCTTTCCATGTGAAACAGATTCGAAATTGGTCATTGATCCGAATACTGAACTGGCCTTTACGGCTGCCGCTCAACGCTTCCAGCCGGTTGCCGCGAAACGCTCGCAGATCTTCTAGCGAACCTGCGGAGTCAAGCCGGATCAGGCGAGTTCGAACTTGTCCTTCGATGTTCGCCAGTTCAACGACGCGCCGGCCAGCCATCAACTTCTCGGCCCGCGCATCCTTGAACGACTGGATCATATCTATATGGTATTACTTTACAGGTACGCCCTGCCGAGATCCGAAGCGTCGCCCGCGATTCGATTCACCCAGTCCCGCATTGGCCAGGCGCGGACGGGTGGCGCAGTTCGTCGCGCACGATTGAAGGAATGAAGATCCGCTCGGCGTCGTAAGCCTGCTATCTTGCTCCAAGGCGCCGCAACTCGGGCTTGGCGATATGACCGATCCTGAATTCATCGAGAGCCAACGCTTCGAGGGATCGGACGGTGAGTTCCATGCTCTTTCACCCTACTCCATCCCCTTGGCCCGGTCAACTCTGGCGGCGGGCAAATCGGCGCAAGCGGAAGATTTCCACCAGCGAAATGTACACGTTCACGATGCCCAGGCCGCTGACCGCGCCGCGCAGGTAGGCGTTGTCCCAATACATGTGCCACTCCGGGGCGAGCGCGGAGAAGAAGCTGCGGTCCCAGAAATCCGACCATGGGAAGATCACCAGGAACATTCCCAACTCCAGGCAGAATACGATGAAGATCAACGCAAACGCCACGTGATACCAGCGATGACCTTGCAGGGCGGGGATGGGTTCCGTCACGATGCGGTTTCCAGTCCGCCGAAGAGGTCCAGTTGCACGCCGGCGCATGGATCGAAATCCACGGGAAACAGGGATCGCCCGCGCACCGGTTCGAAACTCAGCCGATGCAGGGGCGTCGGCCCGAACTCTTCGAGCGCCTTGGCATGTTCCGGCGTGAAGTAGCCTTTGTGGCCGGCCAAGCCGTATTGCGGGAAGATTTCATCCCAGACGCGCATGCGCGCGTCGCGCCAGACCTTGGCGACGATGGAAGCGGCCGCGATGGCGTGACACTGCGCGTCGCCTTTGATCAAGGGGCGCTGCGGAGTGGGGAGCGACAAGGGCATGGCGTCGGTCAGCAGAAAATCCGGCGCGGGCGTGAGCTGCGCGACCGCCATTTCCATGGCCATCCGGGAGGCTTGATAGATATTGACCCAGTCGATGGTGGCGGCGTCCACGGCGGCGACAGCCCAGGCTACCGCGCGTTCGCGGACGCGCGCGGCGAGCACTTCGCGGCGCTCGGGCTCGAGTTGTTTGCTGTCGTTCAAGCCGCGCACGGGACGATCCGGCGAAAGGATCACGGCGGCGGCCACCACCGGCCCGAACAATGCACCGCGGCCGACTTCATCCACGCCCGCGACGGCTTGGAATCCGCGTGCGCGGAGTTCGCGCTCCAGCGTTCCTTCGCAGCGGAAATGCGTGACCTGCGGTGCGGCGCGCAAGGGAGCCAGGCTGTTTACTCGCGCTCGCGCAGGCGGGCGGCTTTGCCCTTCAATCCGCGCAAGTAGTAAAGCTTGGCGCGGCGCACGCGCCCGGTACGCACCACGTCGATGTGGTCGATGACGCGGGCGTGGATGGGGAAAATACGCTCCACGCCCTGGCCGAAGCTGACCTTGCGGACGGTGATGCTCTCGCCCATGCCAGTGTGGTTGCGCGCAATCACGGTGCCTTCGAAGGCCTGCAGACGTTCTTTGTCGCCTTCCTTGATCTTCACGTGTACACGAATGGTGTCGCCGGGCCGGAACTCGGGGGTATCGGTGCGTTTGTTCTTGTTGATGACTTTCGTCAGCAGGGAGTTGTGCATGTCGAATCCTAATCCTATATTGTAGCAGGGCTATTCCAGCGAGGTAAAATGGAGATCTTGCCGATACGCATCGTCGCATTCCTGTTCTCCGCAGCCGGCGCCCTTGTTGCGCAAAGCCCTCCGCCCGGCTTGGGATCCATCCCCTACCCCGGTGGCGTGAGCTTCGCGGTGTGGGCGCCCAACGCCGCCTCGGTATTCGTGGAAGGCGATTTCAACAACTGGTCGGAAACCGCCAACCCGCTGGTCCCCGACGGCAATGGCAACTGGTCGGCCAACGTCGCCGGCGCCGTCGTGGGCCAAACCTACCGCTACGTCATCGCAAGCCCTGATTTCGGCACCGTCACCAGGCGCGATCCCTACAGCCGTGTGGTCACGGAAGCGAACTATACCCAAGGGAACTCGATCGTTTACGATACCAGCGCTTACCAATGGATCAGCCCGCCCTTCACCGCGCCGCCGCTTGCCAAGCTCATGATCTACGAAATGGAAATCGGCACGTTTGCCGGCGTGAAGGGCGGCACATCGGGCACCTTCCAGTCGGCGATCGGCAGGCTGGGAGAGGTCTCCCTGCTGGGCTTCAACGCCGTGGAAGTCATGCCGGTGGTGGAGAATCCCTTGGGCAATTCGATCGGGTACGGCCCCAGCGATCAACTGGCGGTCGAGTACGAAACCTACGGCGGCCCCGACAATTTCAAGGCGTTCGTGGACGCCTGCCACAGCGCGGGGCTGGCCGTTATTCTGGATATCGTCCACAATCACTGGGGACCCTGGGACCTCACCACGGATAACTTCGACGGCTGGCACACCAACGAATATCCCGGCGGCATTTACTTCTACGATGCGGCGGATTGGAATTCGCCATTTGGGCCGCGGCCGAATTACTCCAGTCCGAACGTCGCGCAATATATCTACGATTCGCTGACCATGTGGATCGCGGAGTATCGCATCGACGGTTTCCGCTGGGACTCGGTGTCGAACATATACAACACCAATAGCGGCACGGGAACCTACCTTCCGGATGGCTGGACATTGCTGCGGAATGCGAATATCCAAACCGTGGGCGACAATCCGGCTTTCGTGAACATCGCCGAAGACTTGACGGGCAACGCGCTGGTGACGGCTCCGTTATCACAAGCCGGCGCCGGGTTCGCCAGCCAATGGAACGGCAATTTCGTCTCTCCGATGCGCGCGCAACTGACGCTGACGAGCGATTCCGCGGTGAACATGGAGACTATCGCCAGCGCGATCGGCCAGGCGTTCAATGGCGTCTATACGCAAGACCTGAACTACACCGAATCGCACAATGAGGTTTCCGACGGCGGCCAGCGGCTGACCACTCTGATCGATCCCAGCGCTCCCACGAGCTGGCTGGCTTTGAAGAAGAGCACGCTGGGCGCGGCGATCCTGTTCACATCGCCTGGAGTTCCCATGATTTACCAGGGGCAGGAGTTCGTGGAAAACGAGCCGCTGGCGGCGTATGTGCCGCTGCAGTGGAAGCTGGCCAAGCAATTCGCATCGATACGCAAACTGTGGACCGCGCTGGCGGCGGCGAGGACGAATTCATCGGGCCATACGCCGAACCTGGCGGGCGATGGACTGGATATCTACCAGGTGGATGACACGAATAAGTTGATCGCTTACGAGCGATTCGATTCCCAAACTCCCGGAACGGTGGTGATCGTGGCCAACTTCACCGGCAAAACCGAGACGGGCATGACCGTGGGATTCCCCGCGTCCGGAACCTGGACGACGCGGTTCAACAGCGACAGCAAGGAGTACAGTGCCACGTTTTCGGGCGCCGGGTCGAAGGCCGTCAAAGCGAACGGCGGCGCTTATTCCGGCATGCCTTACAGCGGGAGGGTGACGATCGGGCCGTATTCGGTGATGATTCTTTCACAGTAGGAAGGCGGGCTTCAGCCGTTAGCAGAATCCCGCCAATCGCCCAAATTGCAGGTGGCGGCGCACGGCGCCGCCCCACAAGCTACTCCTGGAACGTCCAAACGTCCACGTGAAGGTCGCCTGCTGCGGCCGCGGACGCAGTCGCCACCTGGGTTCCCCCTAGGCCCGCCGCGCTGGCGATGCAGCCGTCATCGGGTGTGCAGACAAAATTGGGGTCAATCCCCATGGCCAGGGACTGGGATCCGCCCCAGACGTTGGCCTCGAGGAACACGTCGCCAAACACGCCTGGAAAGGTCGCGGTGATGGTGAATGGCAAGCCCCCCACGGCCGCGAGTCCTAGCGCGTTGATGGCGAGATAGGAAGAGTTATCGGTTAACTGGGACATCACGCCGGCCGTGTTGATCGTCCACTGGCTGATGTCCAGGCAATCGGCGCCGTTCTCGAGAGCCATGGCGAAATTGCCGCCGCCTAGCGGCAACATCTCTATCGCGCCGTTCTCGTTGTAGCCGGTGCTATAGAAAGTCACGTCCTGCAACGACAATGAGGAGGGATTGAGGGACAAGGAAAACATCATGATTCCGCCGGGGTTGGGCACGAACTGCGTTACTACGAGTTGAGCGGCGCTAGTGGCGACCACACCGACGAGCACGCTGGGGTCGGCGATGGACCACGAAGATCCCTGCTGGCTGATATTCCCGAGGGTGTCCACGTCCCAGAGCGTGGCCGTTTCCGAGGAGCCGTTGGTGGTCACGGTCACGACGTGCGTACCGTCGAGGGCGGTGAGGGCCAGCGAGGTAATGGGAGCCGTCACGATGAAGGTTCCTTCCCGCGCGATGTTTCCGGATGAATCCACGGAAAACGCGATGAGTTCCAAAGATCCCTCCTCGTTCTCCACAGCCGTTACAAATTGGTTGTTCGCGATTCCCACGACGGACAACGTGGGCGCGCACACGGCACAACCTATAATCTCCCCGGCGGTATGATCGCCCAGCCGCTGGACCTGGGACGTCGCCGTGTTGTTGAACCAGGCGATCACCTCAAGATCGAGAGCGCTGTTCCGCACGGCAGTGACAAATCGATTGGGAGTCGTCAGGGACGCGACCGCCACCGCGTTAACTACTCCGGCTGTCGTGCCGTAAGATAGCTGAAGGTTGGAAGCGGAGGCCGGGACCGCCGACGAGGCTGCCAGTACTGCTCCGGCAAGCGCCCAAATTGCAGGTGGCGGCGCATGGCGCCGCTCCACTTTGCTCATGTTCGTTGTAAATTTCACTGTTTATATCTCCTTTTGCGACGCACTCGTTTTGTGTTTCAGATGGCGTCAAAGGGAGTTTGGCACGGCGGGTGGGAATTGACAATGGATTGGAACTGGACCGCGTCTGTTCCTCTAAGCCATTGCAAGAAAGGCGATTAAATACTTACCTGTACTATACTGGCAGGGATTTTCTAGCTGCGGGGCAGGTCCGCAGACCCGCCGCAGACGTGGACGCCCGCCCCACCAAGCAAATCGGGGCGCAGGCGCGCGGTTTTTTCCAAGGCGGCGCGCTGCCGCCAGCGGCGGATTTCTTCGTGATTTCCGCTCAGCAAAACGTCGGGCACTTTCCATCCGCGAAACTCGGCGGGACGCGTGTATTGCGGGCAATCGAGCACTGCGCCCGCATGTCCGCCATCCTGAAACGACTCGAACACGGCGGACGATTCGTTGCCTAGCACTCCGGGCAACAGGCGCGCGACTGAGTCAATTACGACCGCCGCCGCCAATTCACCGCCGCTCAATACATAATTCCCGATGGACAATTCGTCGTCGGCCAAGTGCTCGGCCACGCGCTCGTCCACTCCTTCATAGCGCCCGCAGATGAGCAACAGCTCACGGAGACTGCTGAACTCATTGGCCACCTTTTGGTCGAACAGGCGGCCTTGGGCGGAGAGGAGCACCTTCTTAGTGGAAGGGTCATGGACCCGCCCTACAATCGACTCCACGGCCGAGAAAAGCGGCTCCGGTTTGAGCAGCATGCCTTCCCCGCCCCCGAACGGCCGATCGTCCACGGTCTTATGCCGATCGCTGGTCCAATCGCGCAGATTGTGTATGCGAATATCGAGCACGCCCGTGTCGCGCGCCCGCTGGATCACGCCATGCTCGAACGGCCCCGCAAAGAATTCGGGGAAGATGGTGAGCACATGAAAAATCACGCCTGGTACAGTTCCTTCAATCCGGCGGGCAAATCCACCTCGATGCGCCGGACCTCCGGCTGGATGACCACGCAAATCGCGCGCACAAACGGAATCAGCAGCCCACCTTCCACTTCGAGCACGCCGGAGCCGCCGGCGTCACGCAGGGCCGTTACGCGCCCCAGCGATGCGCCCCCGTCCCGCTCGGCGACTTCACACCCAATCAGATCCGACTCGAAATATTCGCCGGGCTCCAGGCGGATGCGCTCGCCGCGCGGCACGCGCACTTCGGCTCCAGACAGCCGCTCGGCGTCCGACATGGTATCCACGCCGCGAAATTTCAAGATCAGGCGGTTGTCGTGGAACCAAGCCGACTCCACTTCGCGCCGCGTGCCATCGGGAAACAGGAAGACGTAACGCAGGCTGGCGTAGCGCTCCGGCTTGCTGAGCGCGAAGGCCGAGATCTCCCCGCGGATGCCGCGCGCCCGGCCCAAAACGGCGACCGTAACCCACTCATTCCCGGCGGAGCTCACTCTAGAATTTCCAGCGTGAACCGCCGGTTCAACTTCATGCCCGCCGCGCCCAGAATGGTGCGGATGGAGCGGGCCGTCCTGCCCTGCTTGCCGATCACTTTGCCCAAGTCGCTTTGGGCGACCCGCAATTCCAGCACGGTGACCTGCTCGCCTTCGACCATTTGCACGACAACTTCTTCGGGGATGTCTACGAGCGCCTTCGCGATGTCTTCAATCAACTGTTTCATCACCCCGCCTCCTACCGCTATTTTAGCAGAGGCGCGCGGCGGCAAAGCCTGTACGGAGCCAGTACTCTCGTTAGTTTACTTACAGTTAACAAAGCCAACCGCTCCCTCACGGTCGCGGCTCAGAAACGTCTGTTTCAGGCGGCCGGGGCGGCGGCCGGCTCCGGATTGTTCTTCACCAGACGCGCCACGGTTTCCGAAAGCTGTGCGCCATTCTTGGTCCAATACGCGATGCGCTCGCGGTTCAGATCCACCTTGGCCGGGTCGGTCAGCGGATTGTAATGTCCCACCACTTCCAGGTTGCGGCCATTGCGGGCGCGCTCCTTCTCAATCACCACGATGCGGTAAAACGGCTTTTTCTTGGCGCCAAAACGCGCCAAACGGATCATCAACATTCACGCTCCTAAGAAATTCGGTAATTTGAACTTGCCCATTTTCTTGCCCAGCAGCCCGCCGGAGAAGCTCTTCATCATCTTCCGGGCCTGCGCGTACTGCTTAAGCAACTGATTCACTTCCTGCACGGTGGTGCCGCTGCCCTTGGCGATGCGGCGGCGGCGCGTGCCATTCACCAGCATGTGGTTGGCGCGTTCCTTGGGCGTCATCGAATCGATGATGGCCACCACATGCGTGATTTCCTTCTCATCCACTTTCACGTTCTTCAGATCTTTCAAAATGCCCACCTGCGGCATCATGGACAGCACGTTCTCGAGCGGCCCCAGCTTGCGGAGCTGCTTCATCTGGTCGCGGAAATCCTCCAGCGTAAACTCGTTGTCGATGAGCTTGCGCTGCATCTCGACGGCCTGCTTCTTGTCGATGACTTCCTCGGCCTTTTCGATGAACGACAGCACGTCGCCCATGCCCAGGATGCGGGAGGCCGCGCGGTCGGGATAGAACGGCTCCAGCGCGTCGAACTTTTCGCCTACACCCACGAACTTGAGCGGCTGCCCGGTGACGTGGCGGATGGAGAGGGCCGCGCCGCCGCGCGCATCGCCGTCCATCTTGGTGAGGATGACGCCGGTGATGCCCAGCTTCTTGTGAAATTCGTCGGCGGATTTGACGGCGTCCTGCCCGGTCATGGCGTCGGCCACGAACAGGATCTCGACCGGGGCGAGCTGCTCTTTCAACTGCTGCAGCTCGGTCATCAAATCGTCGTCGATGTGCAAGCGGCCGGCGGTATCCACAAGCAGCACGTCGCGTCCGCTATTGACGGCTTCCTTGCGCGCGGAGCGGACCAGGTCGGCGGGCAGCTTCTCTTCGGGCGTGCCGGCGTAGATGGGCAGGTTGACGTCTCGCGCTACGACGCGCAATTGCTCGCGCGCGGCGGGGCGGTAGACGTCGACCGAAACCATCAGCGGGCGGTGGCCATTCTTCGAAAGCCAGCGCGCCAGCTTGCCGGTAGAGGTGGTTTTGCCGGAGCCTTGCAGGCCCACGATCAGCAGCACGCTGGGCGGCTCGTTCGAGAAGCGCAGCTTGGATTCGTGGCTGCCCAGAATTTTGATCAGCTCATCGCGGACGATTTTTATGACCTGCTGGGACGGGGAGAGGGACATGAGCACTTCCTCGCCCATGGCCTTCTGTTTGATATTTTCGATGAGCTGTTTGACGACGCGGAAGTTGACGTCGGCTTCGAGCAGGGCGACGCGGATTTCACGCAGGGCGGACTCCATGTTCTCGGCGGAGAGCTTGCCTTCGCCACGCAGGTTTTTGAAGACGCGCTGTAATTTGTCGGATAGGTTATCGAACATGGACGGCGATTACCGCTTCTTTAGATTATACAACGGCCGGAAGGCAGCGGCACCCCCACGCGCGGGCCGCGGGTGCTTAACCGTCTTGGGGGAAACCGCTCCGCGACTGTCGCAGTACAGTTAACCGCGCGAAAATCAACACGGCGGTTAATGAGCCGCGACCGTAAGGGAGCGGTTCTTCCAGTAGAATCCCCAAACTGTTAAGCACGCGGTGTCCCGGGCTGCCATCGCGCTAGCGGCTATGGCGTGAGATACTCCACCTATGGAGTCGCTGTTCGACGAGGGTAAGCAGTTGCAGCCGTGGTGGCAGGGCCGTTCATGGCGCTTCTGGCTGACGGTCCTGTCTCCGCTCTTGATGATGGGGGCATGCGGATTGTTCTTCGTGAGGTCCCGCCAGATGGCGGCCGAAGCCGAACACGCGGCGGTCGCGTTTCACCAGCGGCTTGAAACGGGGCAATACGGCGCCATCTTCGACGCGGCCGGCGTGGATTTCAGGACCTCGGTCAACCGCTGGGATGCGGCCAGACTGCTGGCCACCGTGCACATCAAGATGGGGGCTTGCAAGGCGCCGGCGAGCGCCCTGAGTTACTTTACGAATACGAATACTTCGGGCACGCGGGTGCAGCTTCGTTACCGTTTGGCGTGCGCCAACGGCTCTCTGGACGAGACGCTGGTTTATGCGGCGGACGCTGGCGGGATGCGCGTCGTTGGTTATGACTTTCGCAGCCCGACGCTGATCTTGAAATAGGGATGTGGCGACAGTGCGCCTGGCCTTTTCCCCACACACGCCGCTTACGCTGAAGTCGCCGGGCCGCGCAAGTTGAGATCCATGCTCGACTCATTACACCGCGGGAGGCACACAGCCTGTGGACCGAGTCGATTTACGGTTTCACGGACGAGAATCGCGACGGGGCTACTCCCCGTTGGTGGGTCAATTTGCCCCACTCCCTTCGAGGGCCGGACTAGGTTCGCGCCGCAAGCCGATGAAACCGCGCAGTGAAGTTCACGCCAGGGTTTGGCAGGGCGATTGCTATATTGCCCGCGAGCCCCGCGTCCCAAAACCCCGGTTATCCTATAGATCTAAAGAGAGACCCGCATGACCAATCTATCGTCACGTTACAGAGGCATCATTCGCATCCTATACGCCGCTGGCGCACTGGCCTGCGCCGCCGCGGCTTACGGACAGGCAATCGTCACCACCGCGGTCGGCGGCGGCTTCGTCAACAACGCGCCGGCGCTGGAGACCTATCTCGCGAGCCCGCTCAGCGTGGCAGTGGACGCTTCGGGAAATGTGTATATCGCCGACGGGAGCCGCATTCTACAGGTGAATCATGCCACGCAAGTGGTTTCCACCGTAGCGGGCGGCGCGCCGACGATTCCGAGCGCCGCGGACGGACCGGCGCTTTCCGTACGCATCGCGCCGACCAATCTGGCAATTAACGCGAGCGGAGTGCTGTTCCTGGATAGCTTCATGCTGCGCCAACTCAACCTGCAGACCGCTAAAATCACGACCATCGCGGGACAGGATGGGAAGAGCGGCTCGACCGGCGACAACGGGCCCGCGTCGGCCGCGCTGTTGAACCTGCCGCAGCAGATTTGCGTGGACGCGGCGGGTAACATTTACATTGTCGAACAGGCCGGATATGTACGCAAGATCGACGCGCAGACCGGCACGATTTCGACGATCGCAGGCAATGGCGGCTCCAAGTTTGGCGGCGATGGGGGCCTAGCGACCGCGGCCACTCTGGTCCGTCCATCGGGCATTGCGGTGGATTCGGCGGCCAACATTTATATCGCCGATGCGGGCGATCAGCGCATCCGCAAGATCACCGCCGCCACCGGGATCATCAACACCATCGCGGGCACCGGCGCGACCGTCGAGGGCGGAGACGGAGGCAGCGCCTTGAAGGCATCTTTCGTGGCCCTGGGCCAACTGGCCATCGACACCGGCAATAACCTGTCTTTGATCGATGGGAATCGCGTGCGGCGCATCGCGGCGTCCACCGGCACGATCTCCACCGTGGCGGGCAATGGCACGGCGGGGATGACCGGCGACGGAGGCCCCGCCACGCAAGCGGAGCTCAACCAACCGGAAGGCTTGACGTTCGACACTGCGGGCGACCTCTATATTGCCGATACCGGGAACCGGCGCATCCGCCTGGTGACCGCGGCCACCGGGGTCATCTCCACCATCGCCGGCACAGCCCTGAATGGAGACGGTGGTCTGGCGGCTGGCGCGGTGCTGACTAATCCGCAGGGCCTGGCCGTGGACCCGGCGGGAGATCTGTTTATAGCGGATGGCAGCGTGATCCGTGAAGTCAACGCGGCGACCGGCATTATCTCGACATTCGCCGGCGGAGGAACCAGCGCGCCGAATGGGGTCCCCTTGCTGCAGGCGAAACTGAGCCCGCTGAGCCTGGCGTTCGATTCCGCCGGCAACCTGCTGGTCGGAGAATCCGGCTTGATCCTCAGCCTCACTCCGGGCGGCGCCGCGACCACCATCGCCGGTACCGGTGCGATGGGTTACTCCGGCGACGGCGGTCTCGCCACGGCAGCCCAAGTTGGCGATGTCATCTCGCTGACGGTGGATTCTTCCGGCAGAGTGCTATTCGTGGATTACAGCAGCAAGCGGCTGCGCCGGATCGACCCTGCCACCGGCATCGTCACCACTATCGCGGGCAACGGGCAGGCGGTCTTCACGGGCCTGGGCCAACCGGCGACCGCGACAGGCATCGGCAATCCGGAGGGTGTAGCCGTGGGTGCCAACGGGAACATTTACATTGGCGGCCTGAATACCTACTTCGTGCTTGAGATTTCGCCGGCCGGCGCGGTTTCAATCGCCGGCGGCGTTGGAGGATGCGGTTACATCGGCGATGGCGGACCAGCCACCCTGGCGGGGATCTGCCAGCCGGCCAGCATTGCAGTGGATGCGAGCGCCAACATCTACGTGGGCGACAGCACCTGCTATTGCGTGCGCAGAATCGCGGCGGGCACCGGCATCATTCAGACCGTCGTGGGAAACGGGACACAGGGTTACAGCGGCGACGGCGGACCGGCCACCGAGGCGCAGCTTCGTTCGGTCTCGTCGATCGCGTTGTTCGGAACCACTTTATATGTCTCGGACACGATCGGCAACGTGGTGCGCGCCGTGACTCCGGACACGCCGCCCGCATTGCCCGGCATACCCAGCTTCTCGGCGGTGGTGAGCTCCGCCAGCTTCCAGACCGGTCCCGTAGCGCCAGGCGAACTCATCACGTTCTACGGACACTATCTTGGCCCGGCGGCGCCCGCGGAGTGGACACTCGGCTCCGACGGCATTCTCACGATTCCGGGCGCGAATTTGCAGGTCCTTTTCGACGACGTACCGGCGCCGCTGGTTTATATTTCCGCCGGCCAAGTCAACGCCGTGGTGCCCTATTCGGCAGCCAAGGGATTCTCCACGGTGAGCATTAAAACGGCAGGCGGTTCGATTTCCAGCACGGCCATCGCCCCGGCCTCGACCGCGCCCGGAATCTTTCCCGATGCGATCGTGAACGAGGATGGTTCGATAAACAGCCAAGCGCATCCCGCGCCGGTGGGATCGTACGTCCAGATGTACGGGACCGGCTTAGGGCAGACCACGCCAGCCGGAAAAGACGGCACCATTACGCCGACGGCCAACTACCCCAAGCAGGTATACTCGGGGGCGCTGAGTATCAGCCAGAACGCCCTCTTCGGCGAGCCGCTGACGATGGACGTGTTCTACTACGGGCCGGCTCCGGGGCTGGCGGCCGGCGTTTGCCAGATCAATGCGTTTGTGCCAAGGGGCGCGGCGTCGGGTGAGAATTTCGTGGAGATAGGAGCCGCGGGGGGAGCCAGTGGGCCGATCGTGTTCTGGGTGAAGTGAGGAAAGGAGTCAGGAGACAGAAGTCAGGAGACAGAATTGCGTCAGCGCCGCGGTGTCCGAGTTAGGAATTTGGACGACTGATCGGTTTCATCACTTCACGACTCCTGACAAGACAGTGAGCTGCAGCACCTGGTCGACCACCGCGTCGGGACGTTCTTCGGGAATGAAGTGGCCGCAACCCGGAAGCACCAGGCTACTGACTTCACTCGCGACCATCGAGAGGAACTGACCCACGCTCGCCCCAAGCCCCCTCTCGCCGCCCATTGCCACAACCGGAATCTTGACTTTGCTGTCCTGCAATGGGGCTGTTTGAGCAATGGTCGTAAAGGCGGCGCGATACACGCCCTCCGCTCCTAGTACGCCCTCCTTGCCGGAAAAAGTGCGCAAGTACTCATCCACAGACTCAGGTGAAATGGCTTCATGCGTGGCGCCTGACGGGCCTTGATAAAACCAGTTGAGAAACTCGCGCTCTCTCCCCACGATCAAAATCTCCGGCACGCCCGGCGCGAGGGGAAGAACCCACCACCAAAAGCTTCCCTTCGCCATAGCTTCAAGCGTGTAGGCGATGATCTTCTCCAGCATTGCCTGCAGCATCACGGGCCCTTCCACGTAAATGAGTCCGGCAACCTCATCCGGATGATCTGCCGCCCAGAGCAACGCCGGCGGCGCGCCCATGTCGTGTGCGACGAGCGTCAGGGGCCGGCCGGCCCCGAAACCGATCTGCTGCCTCAAGGCGCGGAATTCTTCGGCCAGCGCACGCCCGTCATATCCCTCGGTGCCCGCGGGCTTGTCGGAGTCCCCAAAGCCGCGCATGTCGGGAACGAGTACCGCGTAACCAGCCTCCACGAGAAATGGCATCACCTTGTGCCACGAATAGCTGGTTCCCAGGAATCCATGCCAGAGCAGCACCGGAGGGCCATCGGGATTTCCCCCGACCCAGTAGTGAAGACGGACCGCGTTTACCGTTGCCGTTGCGCTTCGAAACGCCGCCAGTTCTTTAGGCATGGATGTGTTTTGACTGCTCATCTTAAATGGCCCGTTACACCTTCGGTACCGTCGCCATCACCAATGAACAAACTCCGATCCCTGAGGAGTGCTCCAATCCTGCACAAGCTCGGCGATCGCGGTGTTCGTTGTAGTTAAGACCACGCCAGCATCCTCCATCCGACGGCGTGCGAGCGTCTCCTGCACTTGCTAACACGTCAAATCCCTCTTGCACCGCGCTGATCGCCGGAAAAATCAGGCAGATGTCCGTTGTGACAGCGGCCATGATGAGCTTCCTGCGTCCGGTCGCGCGGACGGCGGCGCTAAAATTTGGGTCGGCCCATGCGTTAACAATCCCGGTACGCTTGACTCGATTCTTGTAGGCCTCTGGCAACGCTTGCTGCAGCGCGGGCGCAGTCGGCCCTTGGGCGTGATCTTCCTGGCTGGTTGTTAGCACTACGGGCATGCCATAGGCCTTCGCAGCTTTTGCCAGCATGACCGCGTTCCAAAGGGACTCATCCGAAGACATGTTATGAACAAAGGCTAGGGTTCCCACTTGATGGTCGATCAAAACAAGTGCGCTATTTTCGGGCGTGTACTGACCTTTCATCTCGTATTGCTTGCTGCTTTGGTTAGACATCGTCTACCTCTTTCTTTGTGCGTTCTGCTGCCTAACAACGACGAATTCTCGTCAATTCTCTGACTGCGGCCTCGACGCCCGCCGCTGCCTGCGGGCTTGTCGGAGTCCCCGAGGCCGCGCATGTCTGGCACCAGCACCCTGTATCCAGCTTCGACCAGGAGAAGCATCACCTTGTGCTACGAATAGCTCGTTCCGAGAAAGCCATGCCAAAGCAGCACCGGAGGACCGTTGGGGTCACCCTAGGGGTCACCCCCAACCAATAGTGAAGTGTGACGCCGCCCGCCTGGGCGATTGCGCTTTCAAAGTGCTCGATTGCTTTACCGAAGCTCGCATTTTCCTTACTCCTGTTAGCCTGCATAACCGTGTGTTCGGTTCGCTCGCCATTATCAGTGGAACTAGTTCAGAGCCTTGAGGTGTGCTCCAGTCCTGAATCAGTTCTGCAATAGCGGTGTTGGTTGTCGTCAGCACTACTCCTGCGGTTGATTCCGGCGGGGCTTGGGTCCTCGTCGCGTCACAGTCTCCATCGTCTTCGACTTATTTTTATCTGGTGACATTGTTAAAACAGTGCTTTGAATCTCCTACGCGCAGAGGCTTCGTCTTTAGAGCGCCTGAACGATCTTCTCTGACTCCGCCCACAGCCGGGTGGCGAGCGCGGCGTCTTCTGCATCGGCGCAGGGCTTCATCACGTTCGAGTCGGCGAGGTAGTTGCCCGCCAGGTGCACTGCCTTCGGACTCACTGCGGCGAAGACCTCGGTCGCGGCACCCTCGCCGACGGACTTGAGAAAGAGGAGCCCGATGGCCGCCAGCACCCGGCTGGGCACTGGCCCCATGTTACGGAGGCTGGTATCGACTACGCCGGGGTGCACCGCGCAGGCGGTCTTCTTGGTGCCCGCGAAGCGCCGCTGCAGTTCTTTGGCGAAGAGCAGGTCGGCGATCTTCGACTGGCCGTAGGCCGCCAACGGCTTGTACCCCTTGTCGCCCGAGAGGTTGTCGAACTCGATGGCCCCGACGGGCGCGCTCCGGTGCCCCTCGCTGCTGAGCATCACCACCCGGCCCTCGTCTTTGAGCTGATCGAGCAGGCCCGTCACTAGCATGAAGTGCCCGATGTAGTTGGTGAAGAACTGCAGCTCATAGCCGTGCGACTTCTCGAGCT
>Ga0302326_10004793_pt1 | contig 31133 bp, 23 predicted proteins | sample Palsa_T0_3_FD_202264 | JGI IMG/M metagenome (GOLD analysis project Ga0302326, IMG submission 202264) | Peat permafrost microbial communities from Stordalen Mire near Abisko, Sweden - Palsa_T0_3 | ecosystem: Environmental > Terrestrial > Soil > Palsa > Peat permafrost | place: Sweden: Abisko... | reverse complement strand
AGCTGGGCCGATCTCCCCGCCGGCCGAGGCGTGGGAACCCCTGCTGCACGAGGACATCGGGGATCTCATGGTCCTTCTCGGACGTCAGGCCGAAGCCGCAGCCTCCTTCGAGGGGGCTCTTCCCGGCGCACGGAGTCCCCTCGATCACGCGCGGATTCACCGGAAGATCGGCAAGACGCACGAAGTGCACCACAGGCACAAAGAAGCGCTGGCCTCGTACCAGATGGCCGAAGTTTCGCTCGGCACCTCGCCACCCGACGGCGACGACGCCGCCAGCGCGGCATGGTGGAACGAGTGGATGGACGTGCAGGCATCGCGCGTCATGGTGCACTACTGGCTCGCCAGCGAGGTATCGCTCGAAGAGGTCGTCGACCGGATCCGGAGCGCACCCAGCACCGTGGCTACGCCGCAGAAGCAGGCGCAGTTCTTCAAGAGTCTCGCGCTGTCGAACATCCGCCGCGAGCGGTTTGCCCTGAGCGCTCAGACCGTATCCTACGTGCGCGACCGGCTACGCGCGGTGAAGGAATGGGGCGACGAAGGCGAGATCGTGGAGTCGCAATTCATGCTCGCCTTCACCCTCCTCTGGCACGGCTCGGTCGACGAGGCGGTTCGCGTGATTGGCGAGGCGTTGGCCGGGGAGCAGCGAGCGGATGCCACCACTCATGCACGATTCCTCGCGTATCTTGCGGTCGGCCACGGACGCCTCGGGGACGTCGACGCGACCCGCGACGCCGCCACGCGGTGCATGGCGGTCGCAAAGGCGAGCAACTTGCGCGAGTACATCGGCACCGCCCATGCCAAGCTCGGGTGGGTGGCCTGGCGCGAGGGATTCTTCGTCGAGGCCCGCACGCACTGCCTCGAGGCCATCGATGCGTGGAGCGGCGTTTCTCTGGTTTATCCCTTCAAGTGGTTGGCTCGGCTGGTGCTGATTGCACTCGACGGCACCGAGGCACCCGAAAGGGCGGAGCACGCGCGACGCATTCTCGATCCGGAGCAGCAGAAACTTCCCGAGGAGCTGACAAAAGCTCTCGAGGCGCTCGCAGTTCAACCGGACACGCCCCACGACGCGGCTCATTTTGTTACAGAAGCGGCAAAGCAGCTTGGCTATCTTTGACGCCGCCGCGCGACACCCGCGCGAAGCACGGAGGCCGAAATGGCGACTATTGAGGGCAAGATCGACGATTATCTTTACGTGATCGTCGACGGCAAATACTACAGGCTCACGAAGGCGCAGATCGTCGATTCGCAGAACGCGATCAGCCTGAAGAACGGCTGGTCCCAGAAGGTCCTCGACACGTTCGACGACCTGAAAGCGAAGAACGTCACGATTGCGAACCTGCCCAATCCCGGGATTGAACCCGGTAAAATTCATCCGGATTCCTGCACGTGCGTCGCCGTCAACCTCGACACCTTCGAGCCCACGTTCGGAAACAAGATCGCGTGGGCAAAGAACGAGAGCAAGAAGCCCTAGCCATCATGTCGAGCCGGGACGGTCGCGCCGTTCCTCCGGACGAGACGCTCGCGCGGGTGCTCCGGTTTCGCGCCCGGATGGGCCTCACCCGCGTCGCCAACATCACGGGGCTCGACACGCTCGGGATCCCTGTGTGGACGGCGTGCCGGCCCAATTCACGCTCCCTGTCCGTGTCGCAGGGCAAGGGGGTCGATCATCGGTCGGCTCGCATCTCGGCGGTGATGGAATCGGTCGAGGCCTACCACGCGGAGCGGGTCGATCAGCCCCTTCGACTGGCGAGTTACGCCGAGATCGCCGATCGCCTCCTCGTCGCCGACGTCGTGGGTCTGCCCCGAACGCGCAAGCTCTTCCACCCGGATTTGCCGCTCCTCTGGATCGAAGCCCGAGAGATCGCCTCGGGCGCGGGAGTCTGGGTGCCGTTCGAGCTCGTGCACCTCAATTACACCAAGCCCGTCTTGCCCGGGGCCGGTCTCTTTCTCGCGACGTCGAACGGACTTGCGTCGGGCAACACGAAGGCCGAGGCACTGAGCCACGCGCTCAGTGAAGTCATCGAGCGGGACGCCTCCGCCTTGTGGACGCTCGCGGGAGGGGTGCGCTCCGTGGAGACGCGAGTCGATCCGGTGACCATCGACCATCCCGTCGTCGTCGAGCTGCTCGAACGATGCGAGCGCGCGCGCGTCGCGGTCGCGATCTGGGACATGACGTCCGACGTCGGGATTCCGTGCTTCACGTGCGTCGTCGGGGATCGCGAGACCTCGAGCGGGCGCCGCTACTCGACGGCGCGCGGCATGGGGTGCCATCCCGATGCCGGCGTCGCGCTGCTGCGCGCGCTGACGGAGGCGGCCCAGAGCCGCTTGACGGTGATCTCGGGCTCGAGAGATGACCTGGCGCCGTCGCGCTACCAGGTTGCCGAGGACCAAGGAGACGCCGGCTACTTGCGTGCGATCCTCTGCGAGGGCCGCGTCACGCGCGATTTCCGAGCCACGCGATCCGTGGGCGGCGGCTCGGCCGACGACGACGTCCAGGCCCAGGCGGCTGCCCTGCGGGCGGTCGGTCTCGACCAGATCCTCGTCGTCGACCTCACGATGGCCGAGTTCGGGATCCCGGTGGTCCGCGCCGTGGTCCCCGGGCTCGAGGGCCCCGAGTACGCGCCCGGCTATCTGCCCGGCAAGAGGGCACTAAAGCGACTCGAGGGGGCCGCAAAATGATTCACGTCTTCGTCGGCCCGACCTTGCCGGTAGAAGAGGCTCGTCGCGAGCTCGATGCGACGTATTGCCCTCCCGCCGCGCGCGGCGATGTCTATCGCGCCGTAGAAAAGGGGGCGCGCGTCATCGGTATCGTCGACGGCTACTTCGATACGACGCCCTCGGTGTGGCACCGGGAGATCTTGTGGGCGATGGCCGAGGGCGTTCACGTCTTCGGCGCGGCGAGCATGGGAGCCCTGAGGGCCGCGGAGCTCGACGTGTTCGGCATGGAGGGAGTCGGGTACGTGTACCAGGCCTTTTCGGCGGGGCTATTGCAGGACGACGACGACGTCGCCGTCACGCACGCCACGGCCGAGTACGGGTATCGGCAGGCGTCGGAGGCGATGGTCAACATCCGGGCCACGCTCGCGGGCGCGGCCCGACAGGGCGTGATCGGCGACGACACGGCCCGACTCCTCGAACGCTGCACCAAGGGTCTTTTCTACGCGGACCGGAGCTACGAGAGATTGTGCCGGACGGGCGGGGAGTCGGGAGCCCCGGCGAAGGAGATCGACGCGCTCCGCCGCTGGCTCCCCTCGGGACGCATCGATGTGAAGCGGGCCGACGCCATGCAAATGCTGGAAGTCATTCGCAAGCGGACGGTCACGGCGCCTGCGCCGAAACAGGTCGGATACCGCTTCGAGCACACGCTGACATGGGAGTCGCTGTTGAGGCACTGCGCCGCGTCGGACGCGAAGTAGCGCCCCGGAGAGACGGTGGCTTCGCCGCGCACCCGTTCTTGCGCTACCTTCGGAGCCTGAGGGGGCGGCTGCCGCGTGGGCTCGATCCGCGACCTATCCGAAGGCAAGGCGTCCCTTCTCGAGCCCGAGCACCTGGTTGGACGGGTGGAGACATCCGCGCTGAAGCTTTCGGAGCGGTACATTTCTGGACGGCATGCGGTCTTTCGGTGGAACGGGGGGCGCTGGCAGCTACGCGACCTGGGAAGCCGGAACGGGACGTTCGTCGACGGGATTCGCCTCGGGCCGGGTGAGGACCGCCCACTCTCCCTTGGCACGAAGGTCTCGTTCGGCAAGCGTGACGGCGACCAGTGGGAGATTGTCGACGACAGCCCCCCTGTAGTGATGGCGGTGCCGCTCGACGGCGGCGATCCGGTCTTGGTGGAGACGGATTTGCTTGCGTTGCCCTCGAAGGATGACCCCCTTGCCACGATCTACCGCGGCGCCGACGGTGCATGGTTTCTGGAGCAACCGGAGACGAGCATCGCGCCGATCATGAACTCGCAAACGTTCGAAGTTGCTGGTCGCGCTTGGAGGTTCTGTTGCGCAGCAAGCGTCCCGACGGCACCGCTCTCGGCATCGGCTCGGATCGGAGTCCATTCGGCGAAGCTGCATTTCTCCGTTTCGCGCGACGAGGAGCACGTGACTTTGCGGATGGAATCCGACGGCGCCACCGTGAGCATGGGCGCCCGCGCCCACAACTACCTTCTCCTGACGTTGGCTCGCCGTCGCCTGGCGGACGTCGCGCGGGGGCTCCCCGAGGCCACCTGCGGGTGGACCTACCAGGATGACCTCGCGAGAGACATGGCGACGGCGTCCACGCAGCTCATCAACCTCGATGTGTTCCGGATCCGGAAGCAGTTCGCGGCGGCGGGCGTCGCCGACGCGGCAAACGTCATCGAGCGCCGCTCGGGCACGGGGCAGTTGCGGATCGGAACAGGTCTCCTGTCGATCAGCCGGGAGTGACGCGCAAGGCTCAGGACAGCGACGGCTGAGCGCCTCGTTTGGCGCGTTGATTGCTCACATCCCGGCCATATGGATGTCTCGATTTCCACACCGGGATCCAAACCGGGCGCCGTCGCGTCGAACTCGCCCGATCCTCGGTTCGCGAGCTTGCCCCGCACTGCGCAGCTCCGCCGGTGGTGCTCGGACGGCGACCAAGCTGAACGCGCCGACGCCCGACTCCGCGTCCTGCTCGAATGCAGCACGCGCCTCCCGCGGGCGCGGACAGTCCAGGACGCGATCGACGTGCTGGCGTCGATCGTCGTTCCCAGCCTTGCCGACTGGACCTGCATCGTGTCGCGCGCCGAAGGCGACAAGGCGACAGCCCTGGCGGCGGCCCGCGGGGATGGGAGCAAGCAAGCACCATTGCACGGTCTTCATCGTCCCGATCCGGACGAGTCACACGAGGCGCTGAGACGCCTGGGCGATGAGCCAACACTCTACGAAGACATCACGCCCGAAGCGGTAGCGACCATCCCCCTCGCCTGGCCCATCGGGGGCATCGGCGACCCGGAGCACGCACGCGCGCTAACGGAGCTCGGCCTGAGGTCGCTCCTCCTGGTCCCGATCCGCGGGCAGGATGGTGCCCTAGGGGTGATGGCTATGGCGTCCACCGTCGAATCCCGTCGCTACCCTCCGGAAGACGTCCTTCTCGCGCAAGATCTCGCCGACCAGGCCGCCGTTGCCCTGGAGAGCGCGCGCCAGTTCGCCGATGCATTGCATGCGACGGTGCACGAGCTGCGGACCCCGCTGACGCCTCTTCTGCTGCACCTGCAGCTGCTTGCGCGGGCTCTCGATCCCGGTCGCGGGGGACCACCGGCGGATCCCACGACCGATCGCGCGCGTCGTGCCGCTGCGTCCTGTCAAAGAGAGGCGCAGCGCATGAGCGACCTTGTCGGCGCGCTGCTGGACGCCGGACGTCCCACTCGAACCGCCGAGGCGAAATGAGGCTCGTATGACGGCCGTGAGCTCGTCTCTACCTGAGATCCTCGTCGTGGACGACGACGCGGGCACCCGCTCTGCCGTGGCGGACGCCCTCGATGCGAGGGGGTACCGAGTCGCCGAAGCCCGTGACGGTGAAGAGGCGCTACGATGCGTCGCGCAGTCCGTGCCGCAGCTCATCTTGCTCGACATCTGGATGCCGACGCTCGACGGCTGGGGCTTCGCCCGTACGCTCCGCGAACGGTACGGTCGGAGAATCCCTCTCGTCGTGATGACGGCCGGCGAGAGCTCCCAGCTTCGCGCCGACGAGATCGGCGCCAACGCCGACCTTGGAAAGCCATTGCAACTGGACCGCTTGTACGACGTCGTCGCAGACCTCATCGGGGCGCCGTGACCCGTCACACGTACGACATGGGCGTCGTCGGCAACTGCGCCTATCTCGCGCACATCGACACCTCGGCGCGCGTTCGATGGCTGTGTCTACCCCGCTTCGACAGCCCCAGCGTGTTCGGCCACCTGCTCGATCCTCAGCGCGGTGGAGAGCTCGGCGTGTCTTGCGCGGAGACCTTCGCGCGCACCCAGCAATACGTCCTGAACACCAACGTGCTCCAGACGACGATCCAGACGCCGGACGGCGCCTTTCGCGTCACCGATTGTGCTCCACGCTTCGAACAGCACGGGCGCATCTACCGGCCGCTGATGTTGATCCGCAAGCTCGAGCGGCTCTCGGGCGCGCCGTGCATCGGCATCGTGTGCCGCCCGCGCGGCGAGTACGGAGAAGTCGCGGCTTCCGTGTTCCAGCAGAGCAACCATGTCCGTTACGACGTCGGCGACCACACGCTCCACCTCACCACCAATGTCCCCGTGAGCTACGTCGTCGACGAGCGCTGCTTCGTGCTCTCCGAGACGGCGTACGTGATCCTGACATGGGGCGTGCGACTCGAGGCGCGCCTCGCGCCGACGGCGGAAGAATTCATCGACCGCACGATCGAGTACTGGCAGAGCTGGATTCAAGGCTGCGCCATCGGGCGCTTCTATCAGCGCGACGTGATCCGCTCCGCCCTCGCGCTCAAGCTGCACCAGTACGAGGACACGGGCGCGATCATCGCGGCCGCAACGGCTGGCCTGCCCGAGGCGCCGGCCACTGGCCGCACCTGGGACTACCGGTACTGCTGGCTTCGGGACGCGCACTTCTGCCTCAACGCCCTCGGCAGGCTCGGACAGTTCGAGGAGATGCGGAGGTTCGCGAAGTTCATCGAGAACATCGCCCGAGCGACGGGGGGGCGCCGCTACCCGCCCGTCGTGGGCATCGACGGCGCACTCGAGCTGCCGGAGCGCACCGTCGCGATGACGGGCTACGACGGACAGGGCCCCGTGCGCGTCGGCAACGCGGCGTACGAGCAAGTCCAGAACGACATCTATGGGCAGGTCATCTACGCGCTATTGCAGCTCTACATCGATGAACGGTTTCCGAGCGTCCCGACCGAGACCTCCCGCTCCCTCATCGCCACCCTGCTCCGCATCATGGACAAGACGCTGGACGAACCGGACGCCAGCCTGTGGGAGTTTCGCGGAATCCAAACCCGTCACTGCTATACGGCGCTCTGCCACTGGGTCGGCGCCAAGTCGGCCGTCAAGATCGCGCGCGCGCTCGGCGACGACCCGATGCGACGAGAGGCGGTCCGGCTCACGGCGCGCGCGGAGCGCCTCATCGAGGCGTGCTACGACGGCCAGCGCGGCGCGTACATGCAGCAGCCCGGCAGCCCGTTTCACGACGCGAGCACGCTGCAGCTCATCACGCTCAACTACATCGATCCGATGTCGGAGCGTGCGGCGCGCCATCTCGCCGCGATCGAACGAGAGCTCATGGACCGCGGCGGCTTGCTCCACCGCTACACGCATCGCGACGACTTCGGCATTCCGGCCACGGCGTTTCTCGTGTGCTCGTTCTGGCACGTCGAAGCCCTCGCGACGATGGGGCGCATCGAAGACGCGCTCAAAGAGCTCGACGTGCTGCGGGGATACTCCAATCACCTGGGTCTCTTCAGCGAGGACGTCGATCCGTCGACCGGCAGCCAGTGGGGCAACTTCCCGCAAGCCTACAGCCACGTCGGGCTGATCAATGCCGTGCTTCGCATCAGCAGCAAGGTCGAATACCCCGAGTTTTATTGAACGTCTTTTCGGCTCGCTGGGATCGAGATGGGAGTTCATCGGATAAACGGCCGGTTCGTCGGCAGACTGGCGGGGTTGACGGCGGCGTACGTCGTCGTCGCCAGGCTTGGTTTGATGGTCGACCCGGTGAACGGCTTCGCCACGCTCGTGTGGCCCTCCACCGGGCTCGCGCTCGCCGCCCTGCTGCTGCAGGGCTCCTCGCTGTGGCCAGGCGTCTGGCTCGGCGCGTTCGCGGTCAACTGCTGGGCCGGTGCGCCCTGGCCCGCCGCCGTCGGAATCGCGACGGGGAACGCGCTCGAAGCCGTCATCGGGGCCTACGCCCTTCGTCGCTGGGCGGGTTTCGATGGTTCGTTCGACCGCCTGAGGCAGGTCGTAGGTCTGCTTCTGCAAGCGCCGGTCAGCGCCTTGGTGAGCGCCACGTTCGGCGTGGCGAGCCTCGCCTTTGCCGGAGCCGTCAACACCTACCGGTTTGCCGAGACGTGGCAAGCATGGTGGGTCGGCGACATGCTGGGCGCGATCGTGATCGCGCCCCTGGTGCTCATTGCGGCACGACCTCCCCGCTGGACGGTCACCTTGCCGCGGCTCGTCGAAGGCCTGGTTGCCGCGCTTGGATTGGTCGTGGCGAGCTTGGCGATTTTTCTGCGGCGACCTGGCGCAACCTATAGCCCCTTTCTGTCACCGTACATGCTCTTTCCGCTCTTCGTCTGGGTAGCCTTGCGCTTCGAACTACCGGGATCGGTGACCGCCACCGCGCTGGTCTCGGCCCTGGCCGTCTGGGGAACCACCAAGGGCCTCGGGCCGTTCCTTCGAGACAGGCTTGCGGGCAGCCTTCTGGCCCTGCAGACCTTCATGGGATGCGCGGCCGCGACCCCACTCGTCGTCGGGGCCGCCCTTTCCGACCGAGCCCGCGCGATCCGCGACAGAGAGCATCTGGTCACTCGGTTCCGAACCCTGGCGACCGCCTCGCGGTCCTTCGCCGAGGCGAACATGGAACTCCCGGACCTGCTCGACCGGATCGGACAACAGGTGGTCGAGGTCCTGGGTGATTCTTGTGTTGTCCGCATGTTGACGGAAAACCAGAACCGCGCAGAGGTTGTCTCCGTCCATCACATCAATCCGCAAGCCTTGGCGCTCCTGCGCCAAATGCGCGGCGAACGGGGCGAAATAGCCACGGACTCCGCCGTCAGCCGCGCCCTCCTTTCGGGACGGTCCTATCTTCGCCCGGTCTCGCTGGACGAGGGCTTCCGCGCTTCCGTATCGCCGAACCTCCGGCCCTATCTCGACAGGTTCGGCGTTCGTAGCATTCTGGCCGCGCCGCTCCGGGACCACACGCGGATCATCGGCAGCGTCACCGCCACACGCACGTATAGTAGCCGATCGTACACCGTGGAAGATCAGTCGCTTCTCGAGGAGCTGAGCGATCGGGCGAGCCTAGCCATCGGCAGCGCGCGCCTGCACGACGACCTCAAGGTGGCCGTCCGCGCGAGAGACGACTTTCTCGCCGTGGCAAGCCACGAACTGAAAACGCCGTTGGCTGCGACGCTGTTGCAACTGCAGAGTCTTCAACGCGCTTTCCAAAAGGACTCCGCCCCCGCCCGGCTGGAGGAGCGCATCGACAAAGCCGCGAGCAGCGGCATTCGCCTGCAGCGCCTCGTCAACGAGTTGCTCGACGTCTCCCGGATAACCGCAGGAAAACTGCACCTGGAGCCGGAGCCCGTCAACCTGTCCCAGGTCGTCAGCGAGGTGGTGGCCCAGTTCCGAGACGTCCCCACCAGCATGTTTGGCGGGTCCATCGTCCTTCGATGCCCGGAGAAAGTGGCGGGTCGGTGGGATCGCTCGCGCATGGAGCAGGTGGTCAATAACCTCGTGGCGAACGGGCTCAAATATGGGCAGAAAAAGCCGGTGGAGGTCGAGGTCGCCGAGGAAGACGGCGAGGCCGTCCTTCGCGTCATGGATCACGGCATCGGCATCGACGACGATCATCGCAAGAAGATCTTTCAGAAATTCGAGCGCGCCGTTGCGGTTCGCGACTTCGGTGGCTTCGGCCTGGGGCTATGGATCACGCGGCAGATTGTCGAGTCGAGCGGGGGCCGAATCGACGTGCAGAGCGCGACGGGCCAGGGCTCGACGTTCACCGTACGGCTGCCGGTGGCTCCCAATGGCGTCGCCTCGGAGGTCCCGCCATGCCTGTGAGCAAAGGGCCCATTCTCGTCGTGGACGATGACCCCGACGTTCGTGGCGCCATTCACGACGCCTTGGCCGACGAGGGCTACCGCAGCACCGAGGCGGCCGATGGGCAGGATGCGCTCGACTACCTCCGCTCCAATCCCACGACGCCTCTCGTCCTCCTGGACTGGAACATGGCGCCCATGAACGGGCCGCAGTTCATGGCGGAGACGGCCAAGGACCCGTCTCTTTCGAACATCCCCGTGGTTCTCCTGACGGCAGATGCCCGCGCCGCGCAAAAGTCGAAGAACGGCTTCATGGATTACTTGGTGAAGCCCGTGAACCTCGACGCCCTCTTCGCGGTGATTGTTCGCTATTGCGGCTCATAGGAGCACGTTGGGCTACCAGGCGACCAAGCCCGTGACCGAAGCTGGCAGGGATTCGACGGCGCCGACTCGCGTCAGATCGGCCCCGTCCACCTTGAACCCGGTGATCGTGCCTGCCACGTTCGCGAGCGAGTACAGGTATTGGCCGCCCCCGGCAAATGCCATGTCGACGGGATGGCTGGTCGCTGCCATCGCGGCGGAAACGCCTGACACGAGCTCGAGCCTCCCCCACGCGCCGACGCGATAGGACGACAGCGTGCCGTTGCCCGCGTTGGCCGTGAAGATGTGCTGCCCGTCGGGCGAGGCGGCGAGCCAGCACGCCGCACTCTGACCGTTCGCGACGGACGCGCTGATCGAGAGCAATCGCTCGCCGAGGGTGGCGTACGCCGAAGCGGCAGAGTTTTCCGCCTCGGAAACGAACACCTCCCCGTCAGGCGCGAACGCGAAGCCGAAAGGGGCTGGTCCATCCGAGGCCTGCGTGTCGGGGCCCCGCGCCGTTCCGCTCGGATCGACCGTGTAGACATCGATGAGCGACGTTCCTTTTTCCGTCACGATCAGGGTTCGCCCGTCGGGAGAGAAGTCCACCTCCGTCGGCGTCACATTCGCGCCGCTCAATGGGAGCGTACCGACCGGGTGGAGTGCACCCGAATCGTCCGCCAGAAACCCAGCGATATTCCCGGGTCCCTCTGCGTTCAGCACGTACACGCTCGGGCCGTGCGCGGTGACGCTGACAGGTTCCACGCCATTCGACGGTGTCAGAGCGACAAGAACGGGCGTGCCCGTGACGAGGTCGAAGGTCGAGATATCGCTACTCCCAGCATTGACGACGAACAAGAAGTGGCCTTCGTGCGCGATGGCTCCCTGAGCGCTCAGCCCCGAACCAAGGCCAGTGCCGCCGGTGGCGATCTGCCCTACGGCGGCGAGCGTTCCATCGAGGGCGCGCGAATAGATCAGCAGCTCGTTCGCCTCCACCGCGTTCGTCTGCGTGATGACGGCTCCCGTCGCCGGGGGAGTGAACGAAAGCCCCTGCGACTGCTGGGCACTCGGCGCGGAGTCGGCTGCCTGGGAGCAGCCGACCAGTCCGATGGCCAAGTTCGAAGCAAACAGCGCACAAATAGGGGACGTCGCCCCTCGAAGCAGAGTGTTCATCGGGTGCCTTTCGGGAAAGGGTGTCGAGGCGATCGCGTGCGGTCACGCGCTTCGCATCCCGAGTACGAGCCCCGGCGACGTCGGTTACCCGAGACGTGCGATGTCACACGATCGGAACGATACAGCCCACGGCTGCAGCGGTTGTAACTACCGCTTTGCGGCGTCGACCCGGCGAACCCTGTCGACCGAACTCAAGGGTTCTCATCGTCATGCTGGCTCGACAAGCGTGCCGAAGGCGTGAATCTTTTCGCTTGCCGCCTCGATCCCGGCACGTAACATCGTCGCTATCCATGCCCAGTCTGAACTCGCAGCTCGAAGCCCTCGCTCATTCGTTCGTCAACGACGTAATCTCGGCCATCCGGGGCTCATCCCTCCAGGAACTTCTTGTGCCGGGAGCCAGCAAGCCCGCCGGTCGTGCTCGGCGAACTGAGACCGCGGGTGGGGGCCCCGGGACGCCCGATGCCCTCTCCACCCCGGTAAAAAAGGGCAAACCCGGGCGCCTGGCGCGCCGTTCGGCAGAAGATATTGCCGCCCTTCTTGGCAAGATCGTCCTACTCGTCAAGACGCACAAAGACGGCATGAGGGCGGAAGAGATTCGCGCAAAGCTCGGACTCGAGCCCAAGGAAATGCCCCGTGTGCTGAAAGAGGGCCTCGCGAAAAAGAAGCTCTCAACCAAGGGCCAGAAGCGCGCAACGACCTACTTCGCCAAGTAGGGCAGGCTCAAACGTTCCGGCCGTATGACGGCCCAGCTCAACCGGGGGGGCCCGCTACCGCTCCTCGTTGAGCGTGATGTGGGAGCTCGATTCCTGGTCGGCGAGCGAGAAACCCGTGTGTTTTGACGACGCCCCCTACTCGCCGGCTCCCCTCGCGAGATGCTGCAGATCGTGGAACATGAGGTTCACGATCTGCCCGAGCTCACCGAGCATGCCCGCGCGCGCGAAGAGCCCATTGGCGTCGTAGGTGCCCCCTTCACCGAAGAACAGAGCCACGCGCTCGGGGGCCGGGTGCGTCGGATCATCGCCGAGCCGGCCGGACTCCTTCCACATGTCGATGACGTGGTCGCGGGCCGTGCGGCGCGGCTCTGCAAGCTCGGGGCGAGTCAAGTCGGCCCACACGGTTTCGGGGAAGTCAGGGTGCGAGCCCCCTCGCCACACCTGGCCCAGTAGGTTGCGTGCGTGAAGAAAGCGCGTCGTTCGATGCACCGAGAGCGTGGTGTACCCGATCGTCCCCGCGAGGATGCCGCCGCCGATCCCCACCGCAGCCGGGGGAACGTCGTTCTTGTCGACGATAGCGAGCACCCCTGTTGCGACCGCCGCCGAGGCGCTCAGAACCAGCGACGCAGCCGTGAGCTTGCGCACCTCCTTCACTTCGGCGTCGCGGAGCCACGAAGCGACTTCGCGGGCGCGCCACTCCTCGCACTGAATGCTGGCGAGGATGCTGGAGACATCGAGCGCAGCGGCACCGATGGTGTCGTTCAACTGACCGCGTAAATCGGCGATCTCCCCATGGGAGGCGCCGCGGTCCTCCGCTTCTGCGAGGCGCTCGATCTCATCGAGAGCGGCGACCGCGCGCGCGACGTCGAGGGTATCCGGCGAGACGCCGCGCGCCATGGCGTGGGGCGCATGGACGTCCGCTCCCTCGGGTGGCGAGCGAGACGCCCCGGACTCGAGTTCGAGGCGCGGCTCGCAGGTTGCCCCTTCGAGCACGTCGTGCGGCAACACGGCCGCCGGGGCAAGAACGCACGATGTGGAGAGTAGCCCGGTGAGCGGGGCGACGGCGCGAAAGGGGTGAACCATAGCTGCCCGTGTGGTCGGCGGAACGTAGCGTGAGGCCCGCGCGAGCGCAGATGGGATCGCCGTCGCAACGGCCGTCGCGGTGACGGCATGCGACGTGCCCAATCAGAAAAGACCGGCCCGCTGGCGGATGCCGCGGTGGGGCACCCGCGTTTACCGTCGAGCCGCCGCCCGCGTGGCTGGACTCGGCGCACGCGCCGCGGCCGAACGGCGCTGTGCTGGCACCTTGCGGACGGTTGCCTTGTCGCGACCGTAAAGCGAGCGTAGTTCGTTCTTGGCTTGCTGAAGCACGCGCCTGCGTTCGTCGCTCAGCCCGTTTCCGGCACGATTGACGTAGAAGGTCAGCATCGACATTGCCGATCGGAATGCATCACTCTTGCGACGAAGGCTGCGCTCGGCCGACCGCCTCAACGAGGCCGCGATCGCGTGCGGACTCTGCAGACGGAAGACGCCCTGCTCGAGGTCAAGGGCGTCACTTGTTTCTGTGACGTGCTGCGACCAGCGGCGCGGCGAGGCGGACTTGCTTCGGCTCGCTTTCTTCGGCTTCATGCGAGCAAGTGCCAACGCAACGCACGTGCCCAGTGCGGAAAGGGCCGGCCGCTCGGTTCGGGAGACGTATCCGCTCGCCTTGGTGGTACAAGGGAGCTCGTGCGCCGCTGGACGCAGGAGGTCGCGCGATGAACCCCAAGGTGGACGCGTTTCTGAAACGCCAAGACAAGTGGCGCCCCGAGTTCGAGAAGCTCCGCAAGATCCTCCTCGACGCCGGGCTGACGGAAGATCTGAAATGGGGCCAGCCTTGCTACGCGCTCGACGGCAAGAACGTCGCGCTGATCCACGGGTTCAAGGAGTATTGCGCCATCCTTTTTCACAAGGGTGCGCTGCTCAAGGACCCCAAGGGCGTCCTCATTCAACAGACCAAGAACGTGCAGGCGGCCCGGCAGATCCGGTTCACGAGCGTCCAAGAGGTGACCAAGCTCGAGAAGACGGTGAAGGCCTACGTACGTGAGGCCATCGAGATCGAGCGCGCCGGCCTGAAGGTGCAGTTCAAGGAGACGAAGGACATCGAGCTGCCCGAGGAGTTCGAGTCCAAGCTTGCCGCGAATGCCAAGTTGCGGGCGGCCTTCGCGGCGCTGACGCCAGGTCGGCAGCGAGGGTACATCTTCTATTTCTCGCAGCCAAAGCTGCCGACGACCCGTGCCGCCCGGGTGGAAAAGAACATCCCGAGGATTCTCGAGGGTCTCGGATTGGACGATTAGCGGATCACGGGCCGATCTGAGCCAGGTTCGTCCCGTTGACGACGTCCGTCATCCATTGCGCGAGCGAGGGCTGTCCGGGGCCGGCCAGCTGGTCGTAGAAGCGCGCGCGGAAGATATGCTCGTGCAGCGTGTCGATCGTGCCATTGGAGTCCGACGCGTCCGGGTCGGCGTCTCCGATGAAGTACGACGCGACCCGGCCGGTGCACAGGTACGTCGAGCGGAGCGCGGTGAGGCCGTTGTCGTACTGGCCCCCGTCGAACGAGGGCACGTCACCGCCCTGGAGCCCCAGGCCGGAGAGCAGGTTCGGATCGGTATCCGTGCAGTTGTTCTGCCCCGCGGCCAAGAAAAGGCGGATGATTTGGTCGTGGATGCTCGACACGAGCCCCAGGTGAGCATTTGGATATTTCTGCAGCCAGTAGGGCACGATGTTCACGAAGCCCCCGGCGTCGAAGTCCGTACACTCCGCGCAGTCCGACGGCAGCGCGCCCGTCAGCTGCCAGAGTCCGTTGGCGAGGTTCTGCAAGCACGGCGTGATGTCCTCGGTCCCTACGAAAGGCGGGAACGAGTCGTCGATCACGGTGACCGGGACACTCCCGAACGAATCCTGCACCAGGCCATAATTGAGCCCCGCCCCGAGCCCACCCGCGCTCGAGCCGGTGAGGACCACCTGATCGACCGTCTTGAACGTGGCCACGATGCGGGCGACGAACTGCTGCATGTTGAGGGCGCCGACGAAGTGCTGCGTGATCGGCGTCCCTATCCCAAGCTCGTTTGGAGTGCTCCCGTTCGGGTTCGTGCCGACGTGGGCGTCGCCCGTGCAGTACGGGATATAAATCTGATTCCAGTTGTAAAACGGATTCGCCGTGCCCATCGTGGTATCGAAGATCCCCGTCGTATACGGGGCTTGCAGGCCGGGTTGCGTCAGGAGCGACCCTGCGAACGACTCTCCGTTGAGCGATCCGCCGGGGAACACGGTGGCCATGTTGGGGGGATTGTGATCACAGAAGTGCGTGCTGATGCACACGCCCCCGCCCTCCATGTAAATCATGAGTTTGTTCACGGACCCGTATCGCACGTAGAGGCCCGTCGGCGACCCGTCGCGGCACATCGCCCCGGGGAAGTTGTAAAAGTTCCAGCCGGCCGGCGTGGTCCCCGCATCGCTGGGGACGGGGTCGTTCTCGGTGCGATCGAACGCGACTGCTTGCGCGAGGCCAGGGGCGGCCATGCTCACGTACGACGTCTGCGTCGTCTCGAGGGGCGCGCAATTCGATCCAGAAGGCGCGTCGCCCTGGATCGTCGCGTCCGACAGGCCAGCGTCGTCGACCGACCCGCCGCTCGAGCCGCCGGCGCCGCTCGAACCGGACGACCCGCTGGAGCCGTTGCTCCCGCTTGACCCAGAGGATCCGGACGACCCCGGAGCGCCAGAGGAGCCGCCGAACGGCCCGCCGTTCGACGAGGACTGGGACGCGCAGCTTTGAACGGGATAGGCCGCCAGCGCGGCCAGAACGAAAAGTCGATACAGCTTCATTCGTGCAAGGCTCCGATCCGTGGGCGCCGAGGCTCCGCAGGGCCCAAATGACTATCCCCAGAGGTCAAACATCCCGGGCGGGTGCACCTCGAGAACTGCGCGATCATTTGCGCACCCTGCTCGTCATCCGTCTCCGGAGCCGAGCAGGATTAGGGTCCGCTCGGGTTGGCAGATCTTGCCCGCTTCCAAGCCGGAGAGCCGTCATTAACAGGGCTCAATCGGATGCGTTTCGGGCTCACGCCGAGGGCGCGGCGCGTCACGGTACACCCGGCCCCGAACGCCCCGTGCGCATGGTAGCAGGCGCGCGGACTTTGCCTCGGGGCGGGGTGTGGCGCTACGAAAGGCACCCGTGACATCCGCCCGGCCCGCGCGCGAGTGCACCCTGTCGATCCGCCTCTTGTGGCCGTTTGCCCGGATTGCGCTCGGCAACCCCGAGCTCGTGGGCCCCCTCATGGTCGCCATCGACCGCCTCGGCATTGGTGCCACCGACTTCGTCAACCCCGAGATCCGGTTGCCGCACCGCGCCGTCATGACGCTCCTGCAGCAACTCGTGGACGTGAGCGGCGACCCGTCGATGGGCCTGCGCGCGGGGTGCGGCGTCGAGACGGGGGACTTCGACGCCCTGGAGTACGCCGCGCGGTGCGGCGTCGACCTCCGCGACGCCATCGGCTGCATGATCCGGTACATGAACCTCGTGAACGAGGCCGCCCTCGTGGCGCTGCGCGAGGAGGGCGATCGGGCCATCTGGGAATTTCGAATCACCGACGGCGTGACGCAAGTCCCCGCCGCGAACGACTTCGTCGTCGCGACCGCCATGACGCTCGCGCGAATGTACGCGGATATTCCCGAGGTCTCGCCCGAGGTCGCGCTGGAGGTTCACCTGATGCACGCCCAGCCTACCGACCCTTCGGGCTACGCCCGGGTCTTCGGTGACAACGTGAAGCTCGGCATGCCCGAGAACGCCTGGGTCTTCCCGAGGAGCTTGCTGGCGGTTCCGATGCGCCTCGCAGATCCGAACGTCCACCTCGCCTTCGAAACGCGGGCAAAGGAGCTTGCCGAGCGCCTGCGCGGCCAACAGGGCGTCGCCGGCCGAGCGCGCGAGATCGTGTTTGCGCACCTTCGCGCGGGCGACGCGAGCATGGCATCGGTCGCGCGCTCGATGGCCATGAGCGTCGCGACCCTCCGCCGGCGCCTCGAGGCCGAAGGAACCACGCACAGCGAGATCCTGGACCGCGTGCGCCAAGACCTCGCGATGATCTATCTCTCGGAGTCGCGGCTGTCGGTGCGCGAGATCGCGTTTCTTCTCGGCTACTCCCAATCAAGGGCGTTCCACAACGCCTTCCGCCGGTGGACCGCCGGGTCGACGCCGGTGGACTACAGAACGAAGCACCAGAAGTGACGCCACCACCCCATCTGTCGTGGTTGCGACCACCCGACGCATCCCGGACCTGCGCCGTGCCGCCTCGTGCGCGCGGCAGTCTGAACGCTCGAGTCTAAGGGGGGCGTGGTCTCCGCTTTGCTTCTTTGGGAGCCATGCAATGCGCCGCGCGCTCTCTCGTCCTCGCCCTGCTCGGGCTGTCGATCTCCTGCTTCAACTCATCGAAGACGACGAATGTGCCTTCCTCTGGAAGCGAATGTCTGGCCTTCGGCGCTGCTTGCCATGCAAGCGCCGATTGCTGCACGCAGTCCTGCGACGATCACGTGTGCGCCGAGAAGAAATAGGCTCTCGGTCGATCTCCGTGCCACCGTCCCCCCGCCCCTGCGGGGGGACCTGAGGGGGCGCTCCCGGACATCACGGTCTCGGCCGTGTGACTTCGGCAGCTCGACCGGCGGCGGCCCTTGACACGATCGGCCGTCTCGCGTTGGTTACGCCCCCATGAGCCAGATTTATTTCGTGGGTGGCGAGAAGGGCGGCGTGGGCAAGAGCGTGGTCGCGCGGCTGCTCGCACAGTGGTGCGTGGATCGCTCCGCGCCCTTCGCGGCGATCGACGCCGATGCGTCGCACGGGTCGCTTCTCCGTTCGTACGGCGAGTTCACCCAGCCGGTCGATCTCGAGGCCTTCGCGAGCGCCGATGAAATCGTGAACCGCGCGCTCGGCGCCGAGCGCACCGTCGTGGTCGACCTGCCGGCCCAGAGCGGGCGGGCTCTCGAGCGCTGGATCGAAAGCGCCGACGTGGTCCGCTTCGCCGGCGAGGCCGGCATCCGACTGGTGCTATGGCACGTGAGCGACGGAACCTTCGATTCGGTTCGCGATCTCGAGCGCACCGTCGAGCGATGGGGCGACGCGTTTCGCTACGTCGCCGTGAAGAACCATGGGCGCGGCAAGGACTTCAGCCTCTTCGACGAGAGCCTCGGGCGCCTGCAGGTCCAGCAGATGGGCGGCCGCATCATCGATCTGCCCGAGCTCGACGGCGTCTCGATGTCGCGCATCGATCGCAATGGCTCGAGCTTCTGGAACGCGGTGCACGGAGCCGCTGGCCCGCAGCTCCTCGCGCCGCTTCAGCGCGAGCGCACGCGCATTTGGCTCGATCGTTGTTTCAAGGCCATCGGTTCGGCCGCAGAGCCCCTCGGCGAAACGCGTGACGTCAGCGCCCCCGTCGTCGCGCAGGCGCCGCAGTTCGTGGCCAGCGGCTCCTTCAACTGAGGGGTCGCACGCACTCGTCCTCGCCGCGAGCCCGAGGTAGCGGCGAGACGGGTGCTCCTGGGCCACGGCGCTCGCGCTACGATGATGGCATGGGCACGGAAGTCCACACCATCCGCGGGCCGCGACGGGACAGCTTCGACGTCATCTGCGCTGGTGAGCCTCGATGGCGGGCCGCGAAGAACCCTCGCGGCCCGGCGGGTCTCGCGCTCAGCGCTGGCTTGCTCAACATCGCGAGGCTGCTGTCGACGGGGCAGGTTCACGTCGGACTTGCGACGGTGTTCGAAGACGACCACCTCGCCCGTTCTTCGCTGGCGGAGATCGCCGCCCTGGGGATGGATGTCGGCGGGGTAAAGCTTGTGCCTCGGGTCGACACCCAGCTCATCGTCGCCGATGTCTCCGGAGGAGAGTCGTTCGCTTTTTCCGAAACCGGCGTGACGCAAGACCTCGAGATCCCTGCGCCCTGGTCATCCCAAGTCCTGCTCCTCTCGGGCCTTTCGGCGATCACCTCGAGGCTGGCCGCATTCTGCAAGGCAGCCAGAAAGGCGCGTCGGCACGGGACGGCGGTCGTGCTCGACCTCGTCGGCAGCTTGCGACACTGGGCGGGGCGCGACCCGAGAGTGATCTCGATGGTGCTTCGGGAGGCGGACGTGGTGCGTTGCAGCTTCCTGGACCTGGCAACGATCGGCATGGACTCGGCCACCGTGCGCCTTGCCATGCGGTCGAACGCGACGCTCGTCATCAACGACCACGGCGGCACCACCGCGGTCGGAACCTTTGGCGAGGTCAGGGTGAAGGCGCCGCGTGAGTCGATCTCCGCCGAGCGCCTGGCGGAGCGGTGCACCGCTGCGATCTGCGCGGAGCTCGCACGGCCACATGGCGTCGCGGAAACGCCGAGTGGGCGCTGGCATCGGATCCTGAAGTCGTGCGCATCTCCCCCCGAGTAAGGCGCGTGTGCGGGAGTCTCCGCGCGCCTATTCGCCGATCTTGTGCCACAAGACGACGTTCGCCGCGTGGTCCCACTCTGCGAGCGAGTGTACGTCGAAGTCAAAGGTCTTCTCCCGCTCGAACGCGCGGGCCATGCGCGCCTCCGGTGCGCGAGGGCCCTTGTATCGGTCCGTCGTGATCACCCACCGCGCGCCGCTGCCGACGAGCGCGTCGACGTAGTCGACCCGCATGCCGCCATTTCTCGCGTCCTCGTACGTCGCGAGAATGGGCTGCTGCAAGGTGTTGCCGGCGCTGACCGCCACCATGGGCGCCGTGGTCACGACAACCCCGCCGCTCAGCCCTCGAACGATCGCGTCGAGACGCTCCGACGCCTCCCATCGGTCGTGCCCCGGCACGAAGCTCGACAGATCGTGGCGGATGCACACCAGAAGCACGCTGCCGCAGGCGAGGGCTCCCCAGGAGATGGCGCGCCGGGGTCCCTGGTCCAGCGGACGGTGCAGCGAGTCGCCGATCAACGCGAAGGCAACAGGCCACGACAAGAGCACGCCCGGCATCCAGACGTTCAGCCACGCGAGGTCTTTGATCCCGGCGAGCAGACTCGCCAAGACCCCCGCGCCCAGCATGCCGGCCCACAGCGCCGTCGTGGGCCGCAAGGCGCCGCGCCGCCACAGCCACCACACGAGCACCGGCAGAAACGGGAGAAACGGCGCGTGCCACAGGAGAATGACCATCGCGGAACCGAGCCGCTCGGGGAAAAGGGGCTGGCGGCCCGGGTACGCGACCCAGCGCCCAAACCACCCGCGCGTGAGCACCTCGAGCGCGAAGAACGTCGCCGCGCAGAGAAGTCCCGTCATCCAGGCGAGGCGCAGCCCCCCGCGCCAGTCGCGCCAGAATGCAAACGCGATGAGCCAGAACGCAAACACCAAGCCTGTCTGCTTCGTGTACACGGACGCCGCCAAGGCAACCGCCGTAGCCCACGCGCGCGGGGCGGGCATGAGGCCGTCCCGCGCGATTGCGGCGGCCAGGATGACGAGGAGCATGCTCATCGTGTCCGGGCGAGTCAGGTCGTACGAGCCTCCGCAGTACGCGTACCCCGCGCAGCTGCCCGCGAGCGCGGTCACGGCCATTGCGACTCCGAGGCCCCGCGATGGTGCCGAGCGCAGGACCACCCAGCCCAGGACCGCCAGGATGCCGATCATCGACAGGATGGAGACGGCGCGCCCGGCCTGATCGTTAAACCCAAGACAGGCGGCCGCAGCCTGGATGGCGACCCAGAAGAGTGGAGGATACGGGAACGTCGCGAAGCCTCGCGACGGATCGCCGTAGAGCCCCAGACCGTGAGAGAGGCGCCACGCGTGATACACGTGGGCCCCTTCGAGGTACTCGAGATCGAGGGGGCAGGCGAAGCGCGATGCGATGACGCGTGCGAGCGCGGCGATGTGGAACGCGGCGGGGAGGCAGAGCGCGGCGAGACCCGTGCGGGCGAGGGCGCGCAGGGGCGGGGGCGGCATCGCGGCGGGCGAGCATACGCGCTTCCCTACCCTGCGTGCGTGTCCTGCACTGCGTACAGCCATGCGGCTCCCACGTGGCTTACGAGGGCCAGGTGCTCGGCGATGAGCTCGCGCCCGTACGGGGGCGGATCGAGCATGAGCACGTAGTCGTATCGATCGATGACGGTCTCGAGGCCCGATCTGCGTGCCTCGAGGAGGTCGGTGCAGGTGTCCGGGGTGCTGACGAACCACCGGACCGGCGAGCTCGGATCCTCGCAGGTGCGCCGGACGTCGTGCCACGACTCGTTGGTGGACCACGGCAGCTTGCCGGAGGACACGTCGAGAAGCCCGGAGCGGAACTTCAGCGTCCGGAAACGCTCGCCACCCATCCGCGGTTTGCCGGCCGCAAAGAGCTGGCACGCGATGGCATCCTTGTCCACGACGAGCTCCGCCCACGCGTGACCCAGGGGTTGAGGCCCGAACACGCTGGCTGTGAAGTCCATCGGAATGAGGCGCGACCCGCGCGGAAGCGAGACGCCGACGTCGAGGATGTCTTGCATGACCTGGCTAGCGCGGTCGATGCACGGCCACTGGATCGCGACGATGGCCACCGTCAGCGCCGGTCCGAGCACGACGAGCCGGCGGCCGACCCGCGCCGGAATATCCGCCACGGCGGGGAGCAGCAGCCAGGCGAAGAGGAAAAAGCGCGTCGACGCATAGCCCCAGCCGTGGAGCGAGCTCGGAGTCACCGCGTAGAGCACGAGGAACGCGATGAAGAGGCGTGCGACCGCCGCCTCGGGGCCCGCGCCATGGGGAGGGTTTGCGCGGATGCCGCGGTACGCGAAGCACAGAAGGACCGACGCGACGGCGAGCCGTGGGATGAGCTCGAGCGGCGTGTAGGCCACGTTGTACTCGAACGCTCCGCCGAGGACTGTCGCCCAGTCGGCAAAGTGGGTCTCCGTCTGCGCCCCGGGCCCCGGGCCCTGCGCGCCGGCCGCGATGTACGAACCGAGGAGAAAGACAGCGCCGGGACCGAGCACCGTCACGATGCGAGGCCACTCCGCTGGCTGCAGAACGTTGCGCCATTCGAGGAGCAGCAGCGCCAGGCCGGCCATGATGGCCGCCACGGGATGCGCCCACACGCAGAGGAAGTAAAGGACGGCAGCCACGCCGTGCCGCGCGCGGAGCCCCCGCGCCTCTGCGCCCGACGCATCATCCCATCCAAGCGCGAGCATGGCCACGGCAAGGCTCAAACCGATCTGGAAGTTCAAGAACCCCATCGCGAACGCCCACCCGCTGACGAAGGGCAGGCTCAGCATGGCGTTCGTCGCGCGCCGCGGGAGGGCGCGTCGCAGCAAGATGAGCAGGGAGCAAGGCAGCAGCGCGAGGGCCAGGCTCGCAAGCGCCTTCTCGGCCGTCTTCAGCGGCATGAACCGCGCCGCGACGCAGAGAATGTCGTAGAGCGCCGTCGACGGGCGAAAGCTCCTCTCGATCGACAGATACTCGGGAAAGGGAGAGCCGGGATCGTCGTAGTGCATCACGACGTGCGCCACGGCGAGATGGTTTTGCCCGTCCTGGGACGGCCAGTGGGCGACAGACCACGGCAAGAGCGCGAGGAGCGCGACGGTGGCCGCAAACCAGCTGCCGTGCCACCGCGACCACCGCAAAAACTCGGACCCGTCCCCCTCGCCCTCGGTCACCGTGCTCCCCTTGCCCCATTGGAACACATGTGCCCGGTTCGCGTTCGCTCTTCATGCGAACACCCCGGCGCCGGGCGCCAAACGAGGGCATGTTCGCCCGAACTGGCCGATCGGTCAGTGAGCGGAGCCGGGGGCCCTTGCCTGCTGGGCGGCGGCGACCCTGCCCTTCGCAAAGGCGTTCGCTCGAGCCAGGATCTCCGCGGCTTCCTCGGGCGCATAGCCGACCACCTCGGCGTCGAAGCCGTCGGTGGCGGAGCGAACTTCGATGTTCACGAAAGACGTAGGCAGAAAGAACGGATCGTCCGGCGCCCCCTGGCCGTGGCCCAGCGTCGCCCGCGCGCTATGGCACTCGAGCTCACGATCGAGCCACTCCGCCGTCATACCGGGCAGCGGCCGGACGGTCACCGTGACCCCCCGCAGCTCGGACCCGACGCCGGACTTTGCACCCTCGATGGTGGTGTAGAGAGGTTGCACGCCCTGAATGGCTTCGCCGCTGAGCACGGGCGCGAGGTTCTTCTCGTCATCGTCCGCCCTGCAGCGCGTGCGCTCCACGAACGCCGCGCGAGCGGCCACCGTCTGAGCCCCCTGCGTGGTGGACGAAGACGGTCCGCAGGCGGACGCGGCGATCAACGCCAACAGAACCGCGCTGGCGGCAGGGCGTCTCATCTGCGACGTCACTACCTGCATTCGTTCTGCGTTCATTGTGACCGTTCTATCACGGGCGTCCCTTTCTGCCGCTGCTTCGCGCGCTTGTTGCATGCGCTCGAACGTGATGACGAGATCGGCAAAGGCGGCGCTCCTTGGAATCGCGGCATCCGCGTCGACCTTGCTGATGCTGGGCCCGCTGATGGGGTGCCTCGGCGGACCCAAGATTGACTCGCACGAAGCGGCCCAGGGCCTTCATGGTCGTCTCGAAACGGCGGTTGCGGGCGAGCTCGCTTCCGCGAAGTGGTCCGACGCCCTTTCCACGTGCGAGGAGGTCGAGGCGGCCAACCCACGCGACTGCAACGCGCGCTACTGCGACCTCATTGCACGAACGATGATCGTCGTCGACCATCTGAACGAATTCGACGTCCCGCGGTCCACGGTGTCGATGTTCTTCCACGCCATCTTTGGTGTCCCGAGCTTCAAGGGGGCGCTCGAGCGGGCGTCGCGATCCGCCAACTCCGCCGCCACGATGGCGTGCGAGTACGACCTGCCGACCGTCCCGTTGCTCATCGGGTCGCCCAAGGACCCAATTCTCCGTGGCGACGTTCGAGGGCGCTGGACGGCACGCGACGCGCACCTGCTGGCCGCGATTTTCGACTCGATGCGGTACCTGCTCGACACGGGGCTCAGCAGCAAAAAGCGCTCGACCGCCCCGCCGGAGACCCCGGCGCCCCCGCTTCCCCCGCTGCTGGCCGACATGCGCGACCACCTGCAGGCGCAGGACGCGCTTCTCTTCAGTCAGCCCGCCGACCCGGCCGTGCTCCGGGGCGGGTGGATGGACCGCAACGGCAACGGCGTGCCCGACGGGCCCGACGAGCTGCTGGTCGACATCTTCGTGCCGGGGACCAACCAGCGCATCTTCGATTTCTCCAAGTCGGAGTTCGTGCGGGGCGAGAAGCTCCCGCAGGCGCCACTCACGCCCACCGACAAGCTGCCGCCGGCGCGTTGCGACTACCGCAAGTACCACTTCGACGATCTGGTCCGTGGCTCCAACGTGTCGACCACCGACGGCATGTCGTTCTCCCCAGACGGCTCGCAGATCGCGCTCCCGTTGCTCGAGAGCGGCAAGTCCCAGATCGACGTGCTCGACGCCCACGCACGCGACGCCGGCAAGGATCGCAAGTGCCTCACGTGCGGCCAGCCCGGGAACAACGATGGAGTCCGCTGGCGCCCCGGGGGCGACTCGCTGCTCTTCGTCTCGGACCGCGACCACCCCTTCGCCCTCGGCAGCGACGGCGCGGGCTTCGGGCAAGAGCTCTACGCGATGAAGCCCGACGGATCGCAGGCGACACGCCTCACCTTCAGCCACACATGGGCCACCAACTTCCACGCCAACTGGTCGGCCGACGGCAAGCGCATCGTATGGGGCTCGAGCGAGGCGCGCGCCTGGGAAGTCCTCGTCGCGGACTTCATCGTCGATGGGTCGGGAATGCGCCTCGGAGCGGTCCGACACCTCGTGCACGACACGACGTGGTGGGAGACGCACGGTTTTTCCATCGACGGCAAGAGCGTCATCGTGACGAATACGCGCGCGGGCTTGCTCTCGACCGACGTCTACGCCGTCGACGTCGAAACGGGGCAGCGCCGGCGCCTGACGACGAACATCGCCTGGGACGAGCACGCGCACCTGTCGCCCGATGGGCGCGAGCTCTCGTGGATCTCGGGTCGTCACCGGCCCGCGGCCGTCGAGGTGCTAAACGACGGGGAGATCTCGCCGCTCTTCGACTTTTTCTGGATCGTGCCGGGCATCCTGTTCGAGTTCGAGCCGCCCGCCGGCTACACGACGGAGCTCACGCTGCAAGACGCCGACGGCGCCAACGCGCGCGCGCTCACCAGCGATGGCTTGATCGTCGCGGACAACGAGTGGAGCCCGGACGGGCGCCGCATCGTCTTCCGCCAGTCCGACGCCGTCACGGGCGACAGCGCCATCCGCATCCTCACGTTCGACGACTGCCGATAGCCGGAGCCGGCAAGCGGCCGCGCTCGCCTGCTGCCGCGTGCGTTTCGTCAGGAGCGCCGGTCGCAATCGTGACCGCGCAGTCCCGGTTGGGGCTGTGGGGGAGCGGCCGCGCTCCCCACTGCCATGTTCCTCGGAACGTCGCTACAGAACCGAGCGCAAGCGCATTTTGTATTAGGACACCGACCTCGGCGAACCTATAGGTCGTATTTGTTGTACGTTCCGTAAGGGATTCGGCGCGCTCTTCTGATCGCGGCTAAAGCAGGACATGCTCAGTTTTCTTTCCGGTGGCGGGGAGATGGGCGAGCGAATGCGCGCCATGGACTGGGCCGAGACGCCCCTCGGTCCGGCCGCCGAGTGGCCTCAAAGCCTGAAGACGTGCGTTCGCATCGTGCTCACGTCCCGACAGCCGATGTTCGTCTGGTGGGGCGACTCGCTCATCAATCTCTACAACGACGCCTACAAGTCGATCGTCGGCGGCAAGCACCCGGAGGCGCTCGGGCAACCGGCGAGCGTCGTATGGCGCGAGATCTGGGATCAGATCGGCCCGCGGGCTGCCCAGACGATGCGCGGGAACGAGGGGACCTATGACGAGGCGCTCCTCCTCATCATGGAGCGCAACGGGTACCCCGAGGAGACGTACTACACGTTCTCGTACAGCCCCGTGCCGAACGACCGCGGCGGCACCGGCGGAATCATCTGCGCCAACACCGACGACACTCGCCGCATCATCGGCGAACGTCAGCTCACTCTGCTCCGCGAGCTGGCGTCGCGCACCGCCGACGCGCGCCGCATCGACCAGGCCGTCGCCCTCGCCGCCAAGTGCCTCGAGACTGACTCGCGCGACCTGCCCTTCGCGCTCGTGTACTTGCTCGACCCCGGGAAGCGAAGCGCCTCTTTGACCGGGACCGCGGGGATCGAAGTTTCGCACCCTGCGGCCCCGCACGTCGTGCCGCTCGAGCCCGGGACGCCGTGGCAACTGGCCGAGGTCGTCGAGACGCATCGGGCGCGCACGATCGACCTGATCCCCGCGCTCTTCGGAGCCCTGCCGTTCGGAACCTGGGACGTCCCTCCATCGCGAGCCCTCGCCCTCCCGATCGCGCCCTCGGGCCGTAGCGGGCGCGCGGGCGTGCTGGTCGTGGGGCTCAATCCGTACCGCCTGCTCGACGACGACTACCGCGGATTCCTCGGCCTCGTCGCAGGGCAGATCGGCGCCAGCATCGCCAACGCCCAAGCTTACGAGCAGGAACGCAAACGGGCCGAGGCGCTCGAAGCGATCGACCGCGCGAAGACGACCTTCTTCAGCAACGTGAGCCATGAGTTTCGAACGCCGCTCACCCTCATGCTCGGGCCGCTCGAGGACGCCCTCGCCGTTCAGCCCGCGGTTCTCTCGGGCGAGAATCTGCATGTCGCATATCGCAATTCGCTCCGCCTGCTGAAGCTCGTCAACTCGCTGCTCGATTTCGCTCGCATCGAGGCGGGGCGCGCAGACGCCGTCTACCAGCCGACCGACCTTGCCGCGCTGACGACGGATCTCGCGAGCGCGTTCCGGTCGGCCACGGAGCGGGCCGGCTTGGACTTTCGCGTCGACTGCGCGCCCCTCCCGGAGCCTGTCTTCGTCGACCACGACATGTGGGAGAAGATCGTCCTCAACCTGCTCTCGAACGCGCTCAAGTTCACGTTCGAGGGTTCCATCGGCGTGGCCATTCGCTGGCGCGACGACGGCGCCGAGCTCTCTGTGAGCGACACGGGAACCGGAGTTCCAGAGGGGGAGGTCGACCGACTCTTCGAGCGGTTCCACCGGGTGCAAGGCGCCCGGGGGCGGACCCACGAAGGCTCGGGCATCGGCCTCGCGCTCGTGCACGAGCTGGTCCGCCTCCACGGAGGCGCCATCCGGGTCGATAGCCGCGTTGACCACGGCACGACCTTCACCGTGACGATCCCGCGGGGTCGGAGCCACCTCCCGCCGGAGCGTGTCGAGGCGCGCACGAAGGCAACATCCACCGCCCTGGGCGCGGCCCCGTTCGTCGAGGAGGCGCTGCGTTGGCTGCCCTCGGGCGAGTCCGAGGATTTGCCCGAGCCGGCCGCGGGCGCGACGTCCGTAGCGGCGACATCGAGCGTCGAGGAGCCCATGTCCTCGCATCCTTCGGGCCACATCCTCCTCGCCGACGACAACGCGGACATGCGCGAGTACGTGGCGCGGCTGCTCCGGCAGCACTGGACGGTGGAAGCGGTCAGCGATGGGGTGGAAGCCCTGGCGGCCGCCCGGCGCCGCGTCCCGGACCTCGTCCTGACGGACGTGATGATGCCAGGGCTCGACGGCTTCGGCCTGCTGCGCGCACTCCGGGAAGACCCTTCCACCCGAGCAACGCCCGTCGTCATGCTCTCGGCGCGCGCGGGTGAGGAATCGCACGTCGACGGCTTGCAAGCAGGCGCCGACGACTACCTCGTCAAGCCATTTTCGGCGCGGGAGCTCACGGCCCGCGTGACGACGCGCCTGCAAATGGCCTTCCTGCGCCGAGCCGCCGAGACCGAGCGTCAGCGGCTTCACGCATTCCTCATGCAGGCGCCCGTGGCCGTCTGCGTCTTCGCGAGCCCCGAGCTGCGCTTCGAACTCGCCAATCCCGCCTATTGCGAGATGATTGGCCATTCTGACGTGCTGGGCAAGCGGCTGTTCGACGTGATCCCGCGGAACGACGACAACGACATCCGACGCAACCTCCGGATCGTGATGGCGACGGGCGCACCCTTCCGAATGTCCGAAGCCCTCGTGCCGATGGCGCGGGGCGGGATCCTGCGGGACGCTTACTTCGACGTGGCGCTTACACCCCTGCGCGACGGGGAGACGACGGTGCCGCGGGTCATCTGCGTCGCCGTCGAGGTGACCGAGCAAGTGCAGGCGCGCAAGCACGTCGAGAAGCTGCGGGAGGCGGCCGAGCAGGCGAACCGCGCGAAGGACGAGTTTCTCAGCACGCTCAGCCACGAACTGCGGACTCCGCTCAACGCCATCGTCGGGTGGGCCTCACTCCTGCGCGAGGGAAACGTGCAGCAGGCGCAGGTGCCCAAGGCGCTCGAGACGATCGAGCGCAACGCCCGCGCGCAGGCGCGCCTCATCGACGACTTGCTCGAGCTCTCGCGGATCGAGCAGGGCAAGCTCGTGCTGAGCGTTGGGCCCCTCGAGATGGTCCGCGTGGTGGAAGGCGCCGTCGAAGCCGTGCGTCCAGCGGCCGAGGCCAAGGGCGTCCGGCTGCAACCGGTGCTCGATTCGCACGCCACCATCGTCGGCGATCCAGACCGGCTCCAGCAAGTCGTGTGGAACCTGCTTGCGAACGCGATCAAGTTCACGCCGCGCGGGGGCCGCGTCCAGCTTCACCTGCACCGGGAGCATTCGTACGTCGAGCTCGTCGTCTCCGACACCGGTCAGGGCATCGAGCCGGATTTCTTGCCGCACGTGTTCGACCGATTCCGGCAGGCCGATCCCTCGTACACCCGCAAGCATGGGGGCCTCGGGCTGGGCCTTGCCATCGTGCGCTCCCTCGTCGAACTCCACGGGGGGACGGTGGGCGCGTCGAGCGAGGGCGCGGGTCTGGGGGCGACGTTCACCGTGCGCCTGCCCGTGGCTCCGCTGCGTGCCGACGCTGGTTCTCACACGGTTGCCGACGTGCCCGGGACGCCCAAGCTGCGCACCTTCGAGTGCCCGCCCGAGCTACGCGGGTTGCGGGTCCTGGTCGTCGACGACGAGCCGGAGACGCGCGATCTTCTCGCGTACGTCATCAGCGAGTGCGACGCGGAAGTGACGGCCGCGGCGAGCGCGCGTGAAGCCCTCGACGCGATGCGTTCGCAGCGCTTCGACGTCGTCGTTTCCGACCTGGGCATGCCCGCCGAAGACGGGAACTCCCTCATCCGCAAGATTCGACTCCTCCCGGAGACTGCGGCGCGGCACGTTCCGGCGCTCGCCCTCTCGGCGTATGCCAGAAGCGAGGATCGCGCGGCGGCGTTCCGATCCGGCTTCGACATGCACCTGGCCAAGCCGATCGATCCGGCGGAGCTGCTCCTCGTGATTGCCCGCCTCGTCAGCCGGCGTGCGCGCGGCACGTCCGGCGCGGCGGCGCTCAAGCCCGACGAGTGACGCGATTCTCTTCGCTGCGACTGGAATGGTCTGGCAGCACTGGCGCGGGGCCCAACGTCCTTGTGCATCAAGCTCGTTGAGACATCGAAGGGACGACTCGACGGGGTCCGTCGGTGACACTGAACATGGTCGCGCGATTGGCGCATGTGGTGCGCGAGAGCTGACCAAACGCGCGCAGGAGATCAGAATGCTCGTAGGGCGGATACCTTCACCGTGGCTGTTTTTCCCTCTTCTCGCCATTGGCGCTTGCGGGGGAGGAAGTAACCCCAGCGGACAGGCCAATGGCAACGGCACGGGAGGGCTGGGCTCGGGATCGTCGGGGGCGAGTGGCGGTGGCGGTTCGAACGGAGCCTCGAGCTCGGGCTTGGGGACGGGCGCGAGTTCGGGGACGGGCGCGAGTTCGGGTGTGGGCGCGAGTTCGGGCGTGGGCGCGAGCTCGGGCGTGGGTGCGAGCTCGGGCGTGGGTGCGAGCTCGGGCGGCGGGGCCGACGACGACGGCGGGGCGGGTGGCGGCGGAGATGGTTCGATCACGTCGACGGGCGGTGGAGACGGCGGGACGTGCACGCCCATCCAGCGCGGCGCGGCGCCCACGTCGGCGAGCGCGGCGGCGGCGGGCCCGTATACGACGATGTCGTACGCGGCCAACGCGAGCGTCCGCTCGACGGTCGCGTACGACGTGACGAGCGCGCATATCTACTACCCGGTCGGCGCCACGCCGCCGTATGCCTCGCTCTCGATCGTGCCGGGCTTCCTTTCCCCGGAGTCATCGATCGCGGACTGGGGCCCCTTCCTCGCCTCGTGGGGCTTCGTCGTCATGACGATCGGCACGTCCGACGGGACGACCGGCGCCTCCGATACGAGCGTGCTGCCTCCCGTGCGAGCCGCCGCGCTGCTCGACGCGCTGACGACGCTCCAGGACGAGAACACCCGCTCCGGAAGCCCGCTCAAGGGCGAGCTCGATCTGACGCGGCAAGGGGTCGCCGGGTGGTCGATGGGCGGCGGCGGCACGCTGATCGCCGCGAACGAGACCCCTTCCCTCAAGGCCTGCTTCGCGATGGAGCCGTGGACCGACGACACGACCGCCGCCACTTTGTATCCGATGGATACGGTGCCCTCGCTCATCTTCGCCGGCACCTCCGACGACTTGGCCGGGCCGCCCATGCCCGAGAACGAGTACGACAGCATCCCGAGCACGACGCCCAAGCTCCTCTACGAGGTCACGGACGGCACCCACTACGTGTCGACGAGCCCGACCAACTCCACGACCGACATGGCTCCCGACACGCAGTCCACCGGCAACGTCGCGCGGTTCGGTCTGTCGTGGCTCAAGGTGTTCATGGAGTGCGACGAGCGCTTCCGACCGTTTCTCCTGGTGCAGCCAAGCGACGCCACGGAGTACGAGACGACGCTCATGTGACCTCTCGCGATCGCGGGACGCTACGGCCCCCACGAGTGGGCCGTCGCTACTTCGCGGTCTTGTACACGTTGCCGTTCGCAGTGTCGGTCCAGTAGACGCTCGTGGCGTCGACCGCGATGCCGCCGGGAAGCACCGGGGCAGCGGCGAGCGTGACGGGCGTGCCGCCGGCGATGGGGACCTTGCGTACGCTGCCGAGGCCCTCGATCCAGTAGACGTTTGCGGCGTCGACCGCGATGGCGGCAGGGACGACGGAGGAGGAAAGCGCGACCAGCGTGACCGGGGGGCCCCCGGTCACGG